>Ga0209233_1000882_pt1 | contig 13176 bp, 10 predicted proteins | sample AraplaCL_Cvi_mCL_FD_184269 | JGI IMG/M metagenome (GOLD analysis project Ga0209233, IMG submission 184269) | Arabidopsis root microbial communities from the University of North Carolina, USA - plate scrape CL_Cvi_mCL (SPAdes) (version 2) | ecosystem: Host-associated > Plants > Roots > Endosphere...
GGTGCTGCTGCCCGACAGCTACGGCTCGCGCGAGCTCGGGCCGCAATGCCGCGTCAAGGAGATGCACGTCAAGGCGCGGCGCGAGCGCGTCGCCGACATCGCAGCCTCCCGCGCCTGGCTGATGAAGCAGACCTGGGTGGCGCGCGACCGCGTCAGCCTGATCGGTTGGGCCAACGGCGCCAGCGCGCTGCTGTGGGCGGTGCGCCCGCAGAGCGCCGCGCGTGACGCAGCGCCGGACTTCCGCGCCGCCATCGCATTCTATCCGGATTGCCGGATCTCCGCCGGCCTGGGGTGGAGCGCACGGGTGCCGACGCTGGTGCTGATCGGCGCCAATGACGACGTCTCGTCGCCGCCGGCCTGCCGCCAGATGGTCGACGGCGCACACGGCCGCAGCGCGCTGACGCGCATCGTGGTCTATCCCGGCGCCTATCACGATTTCGACCGCGCCAACACGCCGCTGCACGCCGCCAGCGCCAGCAGCGATATCGCCGCGCCCGAGCACGGCCATCTCGGCACCGACGCGGTCGCGCGCGCGGAGGCGCAGAAGGACGTCACGGAGTGGCTGGCGCGGTGACGCGGCGCCATCATTCCACCACGATATCGATTAAACGCATCGTCCATGCGCAACCGCTTCGTCCTGTTCTCCGCCGCCTTCATCGTCTTCACCGTCACGGTCTTCCTGTTCGAGGCCCACGCCGGCGCCCCCATGGCCGCGCCGGAGCATTGCGGCTTCTGGACCACGATCGACGCGGGATTGTCCTGCCGCTGAAGGGCACGCCTGCATCCACATCGTCATTGCGAGCGCAGCGAAGCAATCCAGAATCTTTCCGCGGAGGAGTTCTGGATTGCTTCGTCGCAAGGGCTCCTCGCAATGACGGGGATAGAGCTGTGCGCCCCAGACACCGTTTCCGCATACCGCTGCGCCCATGCGGGCTACGCGCTCTCTCCACGTCATTGCGAGCGCAGCGAAGCAATCCAGAATCTTTCCGCGGAAAGACTCTGGATTGCTTCGTCGCAAGAGCTCCTCGCAATGACGAGGATGGAGCTGTGCCTCCTCAGAACAAGCTGCCCTGATCCACCGGCTTGCCCACGCGCTTCGGCGCCGGCTTGGCTTCTGCTGCCGCCGCTCTCGGCTGCGACGGCGCGCGCTTGGCCGTCGGGGCTGCACGATCCGCATCCGCGGTCGCAGCCACGCGGCCATCCGCGAACTCGATCTCGACGCGCGCACCGGGCCCGATCGCATCCGCCGAATGCAGCGGATGTCCCGCCTCATCGCGCACCAGCGCAAAGCCGCGCGCGAGCACGCCGCGATAGGACAGCGCGGACAGCAGCTTGCCGCGGTTCTCGACCCGGGCATCGAGCCGCTGCAACAGCGTGAGCAGCGCGCGGTTGGCGCGCTCGCTAAGCCGATGCGTGCGCTCGCGCTGGCGGGCAATCGCATTGCGTTGCGCCTGCGCATTCGAAAGCTTGGAGGCCCGCAGCCGAACCTCGAGCCCGGCGAAACGATCACGCCGCTGCCGCAGCAGCGAGCGCTCGGAGAGACCCAGCCGCTCGCCGCACACGGTGAGCCGATGATCGGCCTGCGAGATCTGCCCATGCAGCACCCGCAGCGTCAGTTTTGCACTCGCCGCGGTGAATCTGCGGAAATGCGCATGCGTATTGGCCTTGAGCCCGCGGGGCAGGGCGCCGCCCGCCGAATCCAGCCGCTGCCGCGGGATCGCCAAGAGATCGCCGGCCGCAGGCAGCGCACGCGCGGCAGCCCGCAGCTCGCTGCGGCGATGCTCGTGGCCCCGCTGCCAGCAGGCGCGGGTGCGCCGTGCGAGATCGGCAACCTCGACGAACAGGTCGCTGCGCACCGGCACGGCCATCTCGGCCGCCGCGGTCGGCGTCGGCGCGCGCTTGTCGGCGACGAAATCGATCAGCGTGATGTCGGTCTCATGCCCGACCGCGGAGATCAGCGGGATCATGCTTTCGGCGGCCGCCCGCACCACGATCTCCTCGTTGAACGACCAGAGATCCTCCAGCGAGCCGCCGCCGCGCGCGACGATCAGCACGTCCGGCCGCGGAATCCTGCCGCCTTCAGGCAGCGCATTGAAGCCGCGGATCGCGGCCGCGACCTGCTCGGCAGAGCCTTCGCCCTGCACCTTCACCGGCCACACCAGCACGCGGCGGGGAAAGCGGTCCTCCAGCCGGTGCAGGATGTCGCGGATCACCGCGCCGGTCGGCGAGGTCACGACGCCGATCACCTCCGGCAGCCAGGGCAGCAGCTGCTTGCGCGCCTCGTCGAACAGGCCTTCGGCGGCGAGCTTCTTCTTGCGCTCCTCCATCAGCGCCATCAGCGCGCCGATGCCGGCCGGCTCCAGCGCCTCGATCACGATCTGGTACTTCGAGGAGCCCGGATAGGTCGTGAGCTTGCCGGTGGCGATGACCTCCAGCCCCTCCTGGGGCTTGAAGCGCATCCGCCCGTGCACGCCCTTCCAGATCACCGCCTCGATCTTGGCGCTCTCGTCCTTGAGCGCGAAATAGCAATGGCCGGAGGAATGGGCGCCGCGAAAGCCGGAGATCTCGCCGCGGACCCGGACATGGCCGTAGGTGTCCTCCACCGTCCGCTTCAGGGACTGGGAGAGCTCGGACACGGTGAATTCGGGCGCGTTGTGAAGTTGTTCCGCAGGCGGCATCAGGCAATCGATTCGGCTTTTTGGGGTCAGGCCCGACGTTAAGGATTTTCGCCGCGCGGCGCCAATCGATTTCGAGAGGAGGGGAACCGTTGCGTGGCGGTCGCTTGACTCCCCTGCTATTTCATATATGCAATAACGAAATCATATATAAAATATCAAGCCCACAGGGAGCCGAACCCGATGACCGATGTGATCACCGATCCCAATGATCCGCGTCGACGCGTGTTTGGCGAATACCGGCTCAAGCCGAACAGCGGGGTCAATCCGCCCTATTCGCCGGCCTATCCGGTCGAGTGGGGCTGCACCCTGCGCACCGTCGAGATCATGACCCGCGTCGCGCCGGGCAAGGTCTCGACGCTGCTGGCCGACACGCCGTTCGAGATCGCCAGCGATCGCGTCGCCTTCCGCTTCATGCGCTCGCCCGGTCATTCGCTGGCCGTGCACGCCGGCGAGATGTTCGACCTGATGATCTCGGTGCCCGTTCGTTACAAGGGGCTGTTCACCGAGACGCATATCTTCATGTATTGCAGCGATCCCATGGGGATCTGTGCCGGGCGCGAGGTGTTCGGCTACACCAAGAAGGATACCGATTACGCCTTCGCCGAGCATCCGGATGGATCGATCGACGGATGGGTCCGGCGCCGCGGTATTCCGCTCGCCGATTTCTCCTTCACGCCCGATGCCTCGGTGCCGGTTGTCCGGATCGTCGACGGAGATCAACTGCCGGCCGGTGAGATCCACGTCCGTCGCTTGCCGCATCCCGAACGTCTTGGCACGGCCTATGCCGACATCGTCTATCGCCGCACGCCGCTGAAATACTCGGCGCCGTTGCCGGGCCGCGCCTCCATGATCCTGCACGCAAGCGAGTACGATCCCATCGCCGATCTCGACCCGGAAATCCTCGGGGCGCATTTCATGGTGTCGGACGTCTATGGCGGCGGGTTCGAAGTCGAGGACCGGCGGCTCATCGAGCGGCTGACGCCATGACATGAACATCAGCCTGCGCGCGAAGCACGCGCGGGCAGCGAGATACCGCGCGAAAACGCACGGATTAAGCAAGGGAGGGGTTGGAGATGGTCGGGCGATATCGGGTGAGCCGCCGCCGGCTGCTGGCTGGTGCCGGCGGCCTTGCGTTGGGCATGACAGGGCTCGGGGCGCAGGCCCAGGACGTGAAGCCCCTCCGCATCGGCGTGCTGACGGACATGTCCAGCCTCTACGCCGACGTCACCGGACCCGGCTCGGTGCTGGCCGCCAAAATGGCGGTCGAGGACTTTCAGGCGTCGTCGCACAAGATGACCAGGCCGATCGAGGTCATCAGCGGCGACCACATGAACAAGGCCGATCTGGGCGCCAACATCGCGCGCGAGTGGATCGATCGTCAGAGCGTCGACGTCATTGTCGATGCGCCGAATTCGGCCGTTGCCCTTGCGGTGCGCAACGTCGTGCAGCAGAACAACAAGACGCTGCTGGTTTCGGGCGCCTCTTCGTCGGACCTGACCGGCAAGTCCTGCTCGACCAATCTCGTGCACTGGACCTACGATACCTACGCGCTCTCGTCGGGCGTCGCGCGCGCGGTCGTCGAAAGCGGCGGCAAGACCTGGTTCCTGCTCACGGCCGACTACGCGTTCGGCCATGCCATGGAAGGCGACATCAGGAACGTCGTGCAGAAATTCGGCGGCAAGACGCTGGGCGGGGTCCGCACGCCGATCAATACGCAGGATTTTTCCTCCTTCCTGCTCCAGGCCCAGTCCTCGAAGGCTGAAATCATCGCGTTGATCAACGCCGGCGGCGACACCATCAATTCGATCAAGCAGGCCGTCGAATTCGGCATTCCGCAGGGCGGCCAGCGCGTCGTCGCGACGGTGCTCTATCTGAGCGACGTGCATTCGCTCGGCTTGAAGATTGCGCAGGGATTGCAGTTCACCGAGTCCTTCTACTGGGACCTGAACGACGAGACCCGCGCCTGGACCGGGCGATTTGCACCGCGCAACAACGGCCGTCATCCGACGGCGTTGCATGCGGGCGCCTATGCCGCGACCCTGCACTATCTGAAGGCGGTGGATGCGCTCGGCGCTTCCGGCGACGGCAAGGCCGTCGTCGAGCAAATGAAGAAGCTGCCGACCGACGATCCCCTGTTCGGCAAGGGCAGCGTGCGCGCCGATGGCCGCAAGCTGCACAACATGTATCTGTTCGAGGTGAAGACGCCCGCGGAGTCCAAATATCCCTGGGATTACTACAAGCTTGTCAAGACCATTCCTCCGTCGGAGGCCTGGCGGCCTCTGGAGGAGGGGGGCTGCGAGTTCCTGAAATCATGACCGGAGGAGACCGGCGGCCGGTGGCATTGGTCACCGGCGGCGGCGGCGATATCGGGCGCGCGATCGCGCTGCGGCTGGCGCAGGTCAGCGACGCAGTCGCGATCGTCGACCGCGATGAAGCGGCAGCCGGCGCCTGTGCGCGGCTTGTCGAGGAAGCCGGCGGCAGGGCGCTCGCCATCCGTGCCGACGTCTCCAGCGCCGCCGAGACCGCGGCCTTCGTCGAAACGGTCGAACGGCAATTGGGGCCGATCGGCATCTTCGCCAACAACGCCGGCATCGAGGGGGTTGTCGCCCCGCTCCACGAATATCCGGACGAGACATTCGACCGGCTGTTGCAGGTCAACGTGAAGGGGGTCTTTCTCGGCCTCAAGCACGTGCTGGCCAGGATGGCGCAACGTGGCACAGGCGCGATCGTCAACACCGCCTCGACGTCGGCGATCCGCGGGCGCGCGGGGCTTTCGGGCTATGTCGCGTCCAAGCACGCGGTGCTCGGACTGACCCGCACGGCGGCGCTCGAGGTGAGCGGGACGAAGATCCGCGTCAATGCGGTTCTGCCCGGGCCGGTGGAGTCGCGCATGATCCGGGAGTTGGAGGGCCAGGCGCGCGACAACGCCGTTGCGCTGCGCCGAAACGGCGAGGCTGCGCGCGGACGGCCGCAGGACGTCGCCAACGTCGTGGCTTTTCTTGCCTCCGACGAGGCCGCTCACGTCAACGGCGCGGCCTGGGTCGTCGACGGCGGAATCACCGTGGGCTAGAGGAAGCCGCCGATCTTCTCGGATACGACCGCCGCCGCGCTGCGCAATTCGGCGGCGATGGTCGCGGCTTCCTTGTCGGGAATCCGGTCCTGCCTGACCAACGGAACGGTCAATGCAGCCACGGCGCGGCCGGAGGCTTCGATGATCGGGCAGCTATAGGCCAGGATGCGCGTGTAGCCGTCGTCATTCGAGAAGTTGCCGCCCTCCGAGGAAATCCGGTCGAGCGCCGCGAGCGCCTTTTTGGTGCTGATGCGGTCGTGCTCGGCGATGACATGCGCAAGCTCCTGCCGCCGGCCTTCGAGCTGAAAGGCCGCCAGAACCTTTGCCGAGGCGTACTGCTGGGTGAGCGGGAAGACTGCGCCGACCTTGACCGACCAGCCCATCAGCCATTCCGGCTCGATGCGGGCGACCACCATGAACTGCTCGCCGTGCAGCACGGTCAGGTGGCAGGACAGCTGCACGCGGGAGGCCAGTTGCTCCATCACCGGCAGCGCGGCCTTGAGCAGCCGCTCGGTCGGCGGAAACTGCGAGGCGATCCGGAACAGCTTCAGCGTCAGACTGTATTCGCCGGTCGCCGGATCGCGCGCGACATAGCCACGGCGCTCCAGCGCCACGAGCATCCGGAAAATCTCGCTGACGGAGCGGCCGACCCGCTCGGCGAGCTGCTTCTGGTTCATGCCGCGTGACGCGCCGGCCAGCGCCTCCAGAAGGTCCAGCCCCTTCTCCAGGGCCGGCGCGCCCGGCTGCAGCTTCTCAGGGTTCATTCATCAGGCCTATGGAATCCGCTGCCGCGAGCACACGGGAGGAATACGGAGTCCGTGTACCCGATAGTGCGCGCGGCGAAAAGTCGTCTGGCGGAAGCAACGACAGCGACCGGCTGAAATGTCGGCTGGTTGCGGCCCCGCTGTGGATGGCGGTCGTCAACGGCGGCAGCTTGTTCGTCGGCAGCCTCTGGACGCGGCGGAGCTGAAACATGATGAGATCGAGTTCAAGTGCGACCACGAAAAAGGCGCGCTCCCTCCCCCGCTTGCGGGGGAGGGTTGGGGAGAGGGTATCTCCGCAATCGAGAACCCCCAAGAGGAGAGAGCCCTCACCCGGCGCTTTGCGCCGACCTCTCCCGCAAGCGGGAGAGGTGCACCAAGCCCGCGGCCCGTCGATCCAACTCAATCCAATTCCGCATTGACGCCATGGCCGAGCTCGACGACATCATCCACCAGCCGCTGCGCCTGAAGATCATGGCCGCGCTGAACGCGCTGCCGCAGGAGGTGGGGCTGGAATTCGCCCGCCTGAAGAAACTCACCGGCGCCACCGACGGCAATCTCGGCGCGCATATCGAGACGCTGGCGAAGGCGGGGTATGTGTCGGTGGAAAGGGCGTTCGTCGGCGAGAAGCCGCAGACGACCGTGACGGCGACGGCGGCGGGCCGCGGTGCGTTCGCGCGGCATGTGGCGACGTTGCAGGAGATTGTTGCGGGGAGGCAGGTTTAGACCATCGGCAAGGCGGGTAGAGGAACCACGAACCTGCGATGCCGACACCAAAAACACTAGCGAGTTTGCGGATAACGTAAAAGTACTAAGCTTTTCGCCAAACCCGCAGCCACTGTGTACCAGGTGCTTGGGGAGCGTATAGGACAAACGTGGAAGCAGGGAGCATAGTGTTACCTGTCTTGTCCGCCCTTCGACAACGACGACACCGACCGCTCCAGTAAAAAGAATGTCGCTCGAACAGAAAACTACCTAGAGCTGCATTCGGAACGCGTTATCCTGCCCTTTTTGAGGGCGAATCGCTATGTTGTTATCGGATACCATCCAGACCTTGCTGTCTGGAGCTTCATTGTCGTGGTCAAAGTCAGAAAATTACAAAGCAGGAAGCATACAGCTTTCGACTCCGGGAGCTCGTCGGCTATTTCAGTTCCTCCTCGCTAACGACCCGGTCAAAGTCGGCGAAGCGAATGAAAGTTTATTTGACGGTTTGCTAGCTGCATGGCGCAATACCGAGCTCGACCCTGCCAACACCAGCGCTAAGCACGTCGCTACACTTGGCACCTCAACTTGGAGATTGATTCGGTTAGAGGCTTCCAGCTTCGGCGGATTGAATTCGCTGACGGGCCCAGATTTTTGTCTTCAAGTTGATTCTCAAAATTGGTGCTTAGAGGGGCCAAACGGTTGTGGCAAGACTTCGATTGCGAGCGCCATCATTTGGGCACTCACTGGATATCGTTGCCGCGACCAAGAAGGCCTCGTTCTAGATGACGGAAGCAGGCAAGCGGTCTTCAATGACAAAAACGAGAAAATTGGCGAATGGCCCGCGCTTGTCTCGTATCCTGCCGAAGCAGAAAAATTGAAGGGATCGGCAGAGACCTGGGTGCGTCTAACCTTCCAAGACAATACCGGTAACACTGCTATCGCATATCGAAAGTTGACTGCACCTCCATCTGGCAATGCGGCCATCGAAGAAAAGATTGATCCCGCCCTGATGGCGGCTCCCCAGTTGATTGAGACAGGCTTGCTTATGCCTGCTCGTCTGTCACGAATTGGGTTTGGAGATAAAAGCCAATCAATTTACGAAGCCGTAAAACGACTCACCGGACTAGATCAGCTTGGGCTGATCGGCGATGGATCGGCGAATTTCAATCACAAAGCCAAGCGGTTTCTGAAGTACGCCCAAGATGCTGGAATCGGAGCAGTAGAGTCGGCACTAAGGCTTAACTTGGACAGAGCGGAAGAAGAGGCAAAAAAAGCCGACTTCAAGTTCGTGCTAAAACGGAAGCGTGAGGACGTTGACTACGCCGACGAATTAAAAGCGTTTGCTGCAGAAGCATCAAAGCAAGCAGGCAGCCATCTGGCTACCCTCAAGTCAGACATCTCCAGTGGTCTCGATACGGATACACCCGAAGACAGAACCAAAATCAAATCAGCCGTGGCGACCGCTCGTGGGCTCCTGCAACAAGGGACTTCCGGCATAAAAGTCTTTGAAGCTTGGACAGCCCTCGCGGATGCAAATAAAGATGAGCGCTTTGCAACGATTTCGGAAGCAATATCCGCCGCAAAGGAACGAATGTTAAGCGCCCTGTTATGGCACCAACGACAGACCGAAGACTCTAAACTGCGCTTAAAGGCTCTAGCTTCCCAATTTTTTAGTCAAGCAGACCACGATCATGCCGATGCTGATTGTCCTCTGTGCGAAAGCGCATTGACGAGCGCCTCGGGCACTAAACTCGCAGCTGAACTTGCCGAGTTGAAGGTGTCTTCGAGTGAAGCGGAGAGGCAGTTAAGCGATGTATGCTCAGAACTCCAAATTAGCCTTACAGCCCAGCTCCCAAAGGGGCTACTAAATTCCTTTGATCTACTTATTGAAATGAAATTGCCGGATGCTTTTGAGGTCGCCGCATTCGACCGATTTGTGAATTCTCCTCCGTTTTCCGATGTCCTGACAGGAATGGGAGCTTTCACGAGCAGTCGAGCAAAGTCTCTCGCTCAGACGCTGCCCGCGTTTGATTCCTTTTCTCCTGTGTCTGACTTATCAATCCCTCCGGTTGCCGACGATTTATACAAGTACATATTTTCTATCGAGCACTTGGCTCATCTTGTGAACTGGTGGGACACAAATCGAGCCGCCTTTCGCGATGCATGGGCGTCCTTGCGTGGCATCAGAGATGGCTCCGGTGAGTTTCCCATCGATAGCCTCGAAGGAAAACTACACGCACTTGAAACATCGCTAGAGAAGGCGACGCCGCTCGACGATATCGCGAAGGCCCTTAGCTCCGCTGCTGAGGGAGCTATTAATTGGCATGCAATCCACTTGAAGCAGAAAGAACGAGAGGACATTGCGACTGCCCTTGAACCGTTAAAGGACCTGAGAACAGTAGTAACGATTGAAACAGCCAACTCAATTTCATCACTTTCGACTCGAATGAAGGCTGTACTGGATCGAATCCATTTCAGAGAACGGCTGTCTTTTGCAGATGCCGCATTGGGCAAGAAAGCCGTGAATATCGCCGGATGCTTCCACGATGGAATATTGATCGATGCAAGCACCGTTGCAAACACGTCTTGGTTGCGGGCGATCCTTTGGGCATTTGTCATCGCCCTTCGAGAGGAAACACTAGAGACTCTCGTAACCAATCCGTTTCCTCTTATGGTTTTGGACGACCCCCAAGTTTCATTCGATCCCCGCAACAAGAGGAAGTGGGCAGAGGAAATTGCCAGAATCGCAAACGCTGAATGGTCAGCCCCTCAAGCTGCGCAACTTATTCTTACTACTCACGAAAGGCAGTTTTTTCAGTTTCTTGTAAACTTAGAGAGTCTCAAGGGGCAGCAAGGACTGGTGGTTAGCTTGAACTCTGTGTCGAATGTTACGACCGTAATCAACGGGACATCCCTATCGCAAAGCTTCAACGCCGCGTTGAAAAACAACGATGACAAACTGGCCCATTCGTACATCATGGACGTCAGGACTTATTGCGAAGATCTTTTGAGAATTATGCTGCGCTCAGAGGGGCCCGAAATTAGGGATAAACATCTCGGTGATTTGGCTACAATAATGCAGTCACTAGCGAAACGCAGTGTTTCTCCATTTAATCGACAGCCGTTCGAGAAGCTCTTGAACGTGATTGCAGGAACAGCCCCTATTAAAGAGTGGGCGATTATCCACGACACCCACCATCAATTCGACGGGACCGTCGGACTAGCCCAAGCAAAAGACGTAAAGAAGTTCTGGGAGAAAACTCTGCAAACACAGATTCACACCTGCTTCAAAGTGTTCGCTGAATTCGAAGCCTACTCTGGTGAGCCGCGTGTATTCCCCTGGATGGACAATGTCATTGAATTTCCAAAAGGAAACTCTGCCGACGTTAGAAAGGTGAGTTTCGAGTATACCGGCATTGCTGCCGCTGCAAAGACTGACGGTCGCGCCGGTGACGGACTAATCACTCTCGAAGATTTACCGAGTGCGAAAAAAATCGTCCTCGGCGACCACGATATATTCCAACTTGCGGCAGGCACTTTGGAACCCATAGCATCGATTGGCCACTTATTAATCGTCTGCAATTACGCCCCGCTTCACCAAAGGAATTTGGTGACGGCTAGCTGCGGAGATCAGTTGCTAGCTAGGCGATATAACGAAGCCGATGTCCATCCCCACATTGCGGTGCTTACGGGTCAGTCGGTTGATCCATATGCCCTTCCTCAGCCGGTAATTGTCCCGAAGGAGAAACTATCCGCGAAGAAGATAGTCGGAACACTATTCCCTCGCCCGGGTTTCCCCGTTCCTCCGAAATCGGATGATGTCGAGTTTGTTGAGCTCGCAGACGTTTCAATCGCTAACAGTCTCCTGAGCAATGCAAAGCTTTTTAAAGTCGACGGGCGTAGTGCTGAACCGATTGCGCTTGATGGACAATTTATTATTACGCAACCCGTCGACCTCCAAAAGCAACGAGTTGCTTCACGAGACGGAATGCTCGTTATCGCAGTGGATGAAAATGGCGCGAGATACTTCAAGCGCCTTCGAGTTCATGGTGAGTTGTTTGTCCTCGAAAGCTTGAATCCCGACGGCACCACAGCTAGCGAAATCCTGAGCTCTAATGGACAGATGGGCTTTCCAAAGGTCACAGGCTTGATGGATGTTGTTGGCGTGTTGTTCGAGCACACCTAACACCTCGCTAGCGAAGAGCGGCACTTTATGGAAGCGAGGAAATTCGATGACAATCTTTCGAGTACGGTGACAGTGCCCCGAACAGTTGACGCCCCCAGGTCGAGAGGCGTTGGTGTGTAGCTCAATGGAGGGCGGGCTGGACAAAGCCGAGGCGGCCTATCACTTCGACACGACACCGAAGGAGGCCGCGGCGCGTTCGCGCGGGATTTCGGTGACGGTGCACTAAACCATGTCAACTGATGCTTTGGCTTTGGAATTTAGTCACCGCAATTCCGGATGACGGCGATTATCCAATCAGGCGATACAGCCCAAAGCCTACAGCGTAGGCCGCTGCCGCTTGGAAAATATTCATGATTGATATTCGAAAGAGGTAGGCTAGGGCCCCGCCTGATGCGGCCTGCATTGGCCGCGCTCCGAAATACATCAAGTTCCAAAATAACATAGCGCCGCCCACGAAGATCACGGTGTAAAGGGGCCATCCCTTGTACCCCGCGTAAGCAGCAATCCCGAAGATAATGGCTAGCAAGGTTGGCATAGTCGGACCGTCAAAAATATCCGGCGCGTGTGCCTGCACGCCACGCCGACCAAGAGAGCACGCCAATTAGGATGACCTTGGTTGCCAGAAGACTCCGTATTCCAGAATTGAAGAAATCGACTGGTAAATTCGCTTCCAATCGTTTGCGAATGTACCAATCCGGGTCCATAACGGCCCTCACGCTGGCTCCAGCGCTATTAACGATCCCAAACGCGCTGAACCAAAAGGCAAGTTTGTACTCGCCGATCACGGAAAGGAATCCGGCAAATCCAACGAAAAAATAGTCAGTGATGCCCGCCATTCGACAAGTGTAGCGCATTCCGCGTTTTGTAGCGACTCTGATCGTTCTAGTTGTTGCTGCCCCCGGGAGTGACGGTGAGTCCGCCCCCATCCCCCTTGAGCCCCACCCCGATTCATGCGACCTCCGCCCCAACCAAACCCCTCATTTCGAGCCCTCGATGCACATTCTCCTGCTCGGTTCCGGCGGCCGCGAACATGCTCTGGCGTGGAAGATCGCGGCCTCTCCCCTGGTGACCAAATTCTGGTGCGCGCCCGGCAATGCCGGCATCGCGCGGGAGGCGGAGTGCGTGGCGCTCGATGTCGCCGACCATGCCGCCGTGATCGCGTTCTGCAAGGCGAACGCGGTCGAGCTCGTGGTGGTCGGCCCGGAGACGCCGCTGGCGGCCGGCATCGTCGATGATCTCACCGCCGCCGGCATCAAGGCGTTCGGGCCGAACAAGATCCCCGCCCAGCTCGAAAGCTCCAAGGGGTTCACCAAGGCGCTGTGCACCGAATTCGGCATTCCGACCGGCGCCTACAAGCGCTTCACCAACGCAAAGGACGCCAGCGATTACGTCCACAGCCAGGGCGCCCCGATCGTCGTGAAGGCCGACGGGCTTGCGGCCGGCAAGGGCGTCGTCGTCGCCAAGACGGTGCGCGAGGCTGACGACGCCATCGCCATGATGTTCGAGGGCGGCTTTGGCGAGGCCGGCGCCGAGGTCGTGATCGAGGAGTTTCTGCCCGGCCGCGAGATCAGCTTCTTCGCGCTGTGCGACGGCGAGACCGCGATCCCGCTCGCCTCGGCGCAGGACCACAAGCGCGTGTTCGACCACGATGTCGGCCCGAACACCGGCGGCATGGGCGCCTATTCGCCGACGCCGCTGGTGACGCCTGCCGTCCACGACGCGATCATGGCCAAGATCATCCTGCCGACGGTCGCGGGCATGAAGAGCCGCGGCACG
>Ga0209233_1000883_pt1 | contig 13175 bp, 13 predicted proteins | sample AraplaCL_Cvi_mCL_FD_184269 | JGI IMG/M metagenome (GOLD analysis project Ga0209233, IMG submission 184269) | Arabidopsis root microbial communities from the University of North Carolina, USA - plate scrape CL_Cvi_mCL (SPAdes) (version 2) | ecosystem: Host-associated > Plants > Roots > Endosphere...
AATGACTGCCACATCGCCGAGCACGCCGACGTGGCCAATGCGCTGGGCGCGGTCGTCGGGCAGGTGCGCATGTCGGCGGAAGCACGCGTGAGCCAGCCTGAGATCGGGCTTTTCCGCCTGAATTCCGACGGACGGCTGGACGACTTCGACACCGAGGACGAAGCGATGGCCGCGGCCGAAGCCCATGTCCGCGTCCTGGCGGCAAGCCTTGCCGAGCGTGCAGGCACCGATAACGCCCGGATCGAGACCGCGCGGCAGATCAAGGTGGCGACGATCGAGGGCGAGCGCAGTTTCGTTGAAGCCATCGTGGTCGCGACCGCCACAGGGCGACCGCGCATCGCATCATGACGCGCCAGGGTCGCGCCGCAGTTCGTCAGATCACCGATCGGCACGGCTTATCAGCACCCAGGACTACAAAAGGCGGCCTTGCTCGGAAATGACATAGTTGGTCCTTTGCTCTCGTCGCCATGCCAATCGCACGGCTTGCAAGCGAACTGGCTCAGGCGCGCTGTCGGGCAGGTTGTCTTGCAGATGAACGGAAATGGGATGAACAGAAGTGAGGTGAGGATTGCGGTGGCGACATGTGTAGGTGCTGATCGACCTTGGAAGAGCTACCGGCTCGAAGCCGCGGCAAACGCCTCAGCGGCCCGACCGCTTTTCCTTCGGGGAGAGAGCAGTCGGGCCATGCCGGAGATAGGGTAGCCCCCGACGTGTGCGAATCTGCATATTTTCTAATAATACTGCAACATGATAATGTTGGGCCAAACTCAAGTAGTTAAATGACCACCTGTTACGGTAGAGGCTGGACGTTCGGAACTTCAGTCGATTTCCTCCACTGGGAATCGACAATCCAGCATCGTCAAATCGCAAAATCCGTCGACTGGGATGCCTAAGCCCTGACGGACCCAACTGAAGAATTCGTAGACCACCACTTCCGCGCTAAAATCACAAGGACGCGACGGGATCTATCCGAGCCGTCGCCAACGTTTCCCGCACGTTGATCGAAGTTGACCCCTTGGCCTGTCCGGCGCGAACCGTCATGCCAAGTAAACCGGATTTGGCCATGAGCGACTAAGCCCGGCTTCAACCCCCAGCAGTATGCAGCAACCGATGAAGCCAGCCCGTCGAGCGCATTTCCTTATCATTTAGGCAGATCCGTGAACCCCGATCTCGTCACCTACCGCTTCGCCGTCTTCCAGCTAGGGAATTGATGCGCGGGTTCATCACGATTGCCCGGCTCGCTCAATGGCTCGCCTTCCGGGGCGCGCCATTTTTTGCGGATCTGACCTCACATTTCGACGAGAGCGTAAGCTAAGCCGAAGATAGCAGCCACCAGAACGAAGTAAAATGCCCAGAACCTCAACGCGTGGCGGATGTCCTCTGGCGCAGCGCCTTTCTCCTTGCTGTCCATGGTCAGGCCCCCGGCTTCATCGGGGCTTTGGGTGCCGTTTCGGGCGGTGGTTCGCGGAAGGCGCGGAGGATCGCGTTCAAGATCGATTTCCCTTTGGATGCCACGGGTCGATTTTCCTTAGCGGCCATTTCGCGCCTTGCGGCCTCCGGTTGGTAAAGGACCCTGACAAGCCGCACCCGCTCCTGGTACCCGTCGACACTCAGGAACGTGAATTCCTGGCCTTCCGAGAGACCGAGGAGCGCCAGCCCGCGCAAAGTTGTGACCGGCAAGAGCGTCCCGATGGCCGAGGTCATCCGGTCCTGTGAAAGGATCTGCCTTTGAGGGGTTTGTCCGTCGACCATGAAATCAACCCGGCTGCCCAGGGTGGCGACATCGTCGGGGATATCGTCGCGAAACATGACGTGCGCGGAATCGATCTTTCTCTTGAGGATCGGCGCGAGCCCGCCGTCGCGTGCGAGGGCGCTGTCGTGCATCGTCTGGATGATCGTGAAGTCTTTGGTCGTGAGGGTGCAGGTATCGCTGGACATCGCAGTTCTCCTTTGGCCCGCGCGCTGGCGGATAATTGAGTTCAATCGGAGAGGACCCCTGGCCGCACTGGTCGGCGCAGGGGCTACGATCCTGCGAGGAGCAAGCCTCCCATGCTTCTTGAGAGGCGACCGTATCGCGCGTGCATGATCATGCTGGCTGCAGTTCGACAGGGACTGCTGCCGGGCGAGGCTGCAGTGGCACGCCTACGCTTTGGACAGTCAGCCGATGCACACGTCCGTCGCGCGCAGTCCATTCAATCGACTGTCCGGCGCGAAGGCCTATCAGCGCCGCGCCGACAGGCGTGAGGATCGAGATTTTCCCTTCCGCGATGTCCGCCTCACCAGGGAATACGAGCACTGCGCGCCTGTCTTCGCCGAGGTGGGTCGTGAAACGCAGGCTAGACCCCATGCGGATGACGTCGTCCGCGATCCTGTCGTCCGCCACGATCCGCGCGCGGTCGAGCTCAGCCAGGAGATCGTCGGCGGTATCGGGGTTTCTCGCCGAACAGGTTTCCGCCAGCCGGGTCAGCCGTTCATGTTCGGATCGGGCCATGGTGATAGCCGGCTTATTATGTCTCTTTGTTTCAGAGGCCATTCTGGTTGTCCTTATGGTCCTGAACACAGCGCGCGCTTTCGGCATCGCTACGGTCAGGTTATTGTTTTCAAGGGTTTTTAAGTCGCGCGTCCGGCTTGAAGATTCCCGTGGTCGAGAAAACAAGCTATGCCCCGCAGCCGGGGCGCGACGCGACCAAGCCGGGGGTCAAACGCCTGCGATAAGGCGGACCTTGGTGAGGTTCGGGAAATGGACACCGGGTTTGCACATACCCCGACAAGTGGTCTCTTGCCGCAGCAATGTCAAGCCATGGTCCGCTATTGACACTTCCAGCAATCGACGCAGAGGCAGCGGTAGCGGCCAACGAGGCCGCGCTCGGGGATGCGCCTTTCCCGCCCTCTCCGCGCGCTCCGGACCGCATCCAGCCCCACGCGGCCACTGAATTGCGATATCCTGAGAGTGCCTAAACGCCTCAGATTCCGCGCCCATAACTATAGGCCGGTGTGATGAAGCCCACACATTTTTCTCGAACGGTACTCGAAGCTAAGACATTATGGCCGTGTCCCAGCAGCCCACCAATAACGTTATGGTGCAGCTCAACCTTAGTTGGACCAAGTGAGTTCGACGGAGACAGCCGTGTTGGCAACCACGCCCGAGCATTTGGTGAAGTCGTGAGCAGATGAGAACGGCTCTGGAAAGGGCTAACCCGGAAGCATCCCGCCGAAGATCCGGGGATCCTGCGGCAGCGCGAACTCGTTTCCTTTGGTTTCTTTGGCCGGCTCTTCTCTTCATCATCTCGATCACCGCCTACGTTTTTCACGATCTGGCGTTCCAGAAGCTGGCACCTGACGCCGACCCCAATGCTGTACGACAACTGAGCTCGGCAGCGGCCTATTTTTCCGGTGCCTGGCTTCTGGCCCGGATCATCGGCGCAGCGCTGAAAAGATCCCGAAATGGGCGTCGCAAAGTACCAAAGCTTCTCGGAGATCTTATCACTGCCGCTCTGTTTGTGGCGGCGACGATGGCAACCGCGGCAATGCTTCTGGGGCAGTCGGCGGGCGGAGCTTTAGCCAGCTCGGGTCTGGTCATCGCCATTTTCGGTTTCGCAATTCGCAATGTGGTGGCCGATGTGCTGTCGGGGATTGCCCTTGGTTTGGAGGCACCGTTCAGGATCGGGGACTGGATTGAGATTGACGGGAACATCCGCGGCCGCGTCGTCGAAATCGGATGGCGCACCACTCGTCTCCAGACACGCAACGACATCTATATGATCTTGCCCAACAGCCAGATCTCACGTCAAAAATTGACCAACTACAGCGCGCCGCGCAAACACTATCGCGCGAATTTAGAGATGGTTCTCGACCACGATGTACCGATCGACGAGGGCAAGGAATTGCTCGCGGCTGCGGCGACACCCATAATCATGAAATCGCCTAAGCCTGATGCGCGAGCGCTTTCCTATGACGCGGAAGGAGTGAGATACGCGGTTCGCTACTGGGTGCCAAGCTTCGTCGACGATATAGATTGCCGCGATGCCCTTCTCGTCGCGGTCGATGCGGCGCTTCGTGAGCGCGGTTTGCCGCCGCCATTCCGTCGAGTGAAGCTAGTGTCAGCCCGCGAGGACCAGTCCCGTTCTTCGTCTTGACTATAGTCGCGGCAGTCATTCGATGTGAGGCGGGCTGCTCGCCGTACGATTAGACCGCCCATGATCGCGGACTCCATTTTTGTCATTTGCCTCGTTGAATCGGAAATCAGCTGGAATGTGCCGGACCAACGAAGTTCACGTTCTGGTGATCGTCCGAAACAGCCTTGCTGCCGACATGCGGATCGTCATGATCTAGATCGCCCTTTATCTGCGCCATTCCAATGGAAGCACTGAGGGCGAACGGGAAGCCGTTATGTCAAAGCACCCCCGCCGCAAAAACGCCTCCGCATCCCTGAAATATATCGGCAGGTTGTTGCCGGATCTGGAAGCGCTTTACAAAGACATCCATGCCCATCCCGAACTGTCGATGCAGGAAACACGAACCGCTGGCATCGCCGCCGAGAGGCTGAAGAGAGCTGGCTTTGAGGTAACGGAAGGGGTCGGCAAGACAGGAGTGGTGGGATTGCTTCACAACGGCAAGGGGCCGACAGTGATGTTGCGCGCGGACATGGACGCGTTGCCGATCGCCGAGAATACTGGCCTTTCCTATGCCAGCAAGGTCACGGCGAAAGATGCCGAAGGAAGCATAGTGCCTGTGGGACATATGTGCGGCCACGACATGCATGTGGCCTGGCTGGTCGGCGCGGCTACCCTGCTTGCGCAGGCTCGTGATGCCTGGAGCGGTACGTTGATGGCAGTCTTCCAGCCGGGCGAAGAAACTGCGCAAGGCGCCCAGGCAATGATCGATGACGGTCTGCTTCAGCGCTTCCCCTCCCCCCATGTCGTGCTTGGCCAGCACGTCATGGTCGGGCCCGCCGGGAGCGTCGCCGGAAGCGCCGGGCCCATTACCTCGGCGGCTGACAGCCTGCAAATCCGCCTGTTCGGGCGTGGCGCGCACGGTTCGATGCCTCAGGCCAGCATCGACCCCGTAGTCATGGCGGCCTCCATTGTCCTTCGGCTCCAGACTATCGTGTCACGCGAGGTTGCGGCGGCCGATGCGGCGGTGCTGACCGTCGGCGTATTGCAAGCCGGGACCAAGGAGAACGTCATCCCGGACGATGCGGTGATCAAGCTCAATGTGCGGACGTTCGACGCAGGCGTACGCAAGCATGTGCTTGCTGCGATCGAGCGGATCGTCAATGCTGAGGCGGAAGCCTCAGGCGCACAGCGCAAGCCGGAAATCACGCCGCTCGACCGCTACCCCCTCAATGTGAACGACGAGGCCGCAAGCAACCGCGTCGCGGAAGCGTTCCGCAATCACTTTTCTCCGGACCGGGTGAAGCACACAGGTCCGGCACCCGCCAGCGAGGATTTCGGCTGCTTCGGCACCGCTTGGCAGGTGCCCTCCGTATTTTGGTTCGTGGGTGGCAATGACCCCCAAGCTTATGAGGAAGCGAAGGCGGAGGGCAAATTGAACGAACTCCCAGTCAATCACAGCCCGCAATTCGCGCCGGTCCTTCATCCCACTCTGCAAACAGGTGTCGAGGCGCTGGTCGTCGGCGCGCTTGCCTGGCTCGGCACAGCCTGACAGCGTTGACTGAAGATCGCAGGCGTGGCGAGAGGATGCCAAGCAGTGATTGAGTTTCCGTTCAGTCCATCATGCGCAGGCTCGATCCGGGAAGCTTCGGGAACTGAGCAATCATGCTGACGATAGAAACCCTCGTCCGGATTCTTGACCTGGGGGGCACCTTCGTTTTCGCCATCAGCGGGGCGGTTGCAGCGGTCAACCGCCGGCTGGACATTTTCGGCATCCTCGTCTTGTCTTTCGTGGCCGGAAATTTCGGCGGGATCACACGCGACGTGTTGATCGGAGCGGTGCCTCCGGCCGCCTTGACCGATGGACGGTATCTGATGGTTTCCGTCTTCGCGGGGCTCGTCACCTTCTTTTCTTACGCGGGCATCGACCGATTGCGCAATCCAGTGCTGCTATCCGACGCGATGGGATTGTCGTTCTTCGCGGTGGCCGGAGCGCAAAAGGCGATCGAGTTCGGACTGAACCCGGCCATGTCGGCCCTTCTGGGCATGTTGACGGGGATCGGCGGCGGCATGACCCGCGATGTCCTCCTTATGGAGATACCGCAGGTATTGCGTTCCGACCTCTATGCGGTTGCGGCGCTGGCGGGCGCGTCCGTCGTCGTGATCGGCTATATTCTGGGTCTGTCCTACGACCTATCAGCGCTGGCGGGAGGGGCCTTGTGCTTCGGTCTTCGCTTCATGGCGATCAAATACGACTGGCATTTGCCCGTCGCGCATCTGTCGGCGCGGGGGCGTGCGCGGACGGATCGCTCGGGTGATGAGGACCCGCATTGAGCCACGGCCCCTAAGCGGCGGATACGTCGCTGACTACCGTGGCTGGCCGGTTGTCCAGCACGATTTTCGTCAATCCTGATGTCCGCGAAAAAGGGGGCTCTTTAGGAACGGGTAGGAACGGGTGCCACGTTCTCGCGTAATGTGCGTCTCGCTTGGTTCTGATTAGCACCCTTATCACGCAGCCACTGCCGGTCACGCTCATCGTGCTCGCCTTCGCGATCGCGCAGACCAGCCCTACGCCAGCTGCAAAGCCGCGATGGCCTAGGCAGCGATGGCGGCCGCGCTGGCCGCCATCGCAGAACAGTTTCTAGCGCCGTCGCCCAGTCAGGGCCGTCTTAACGCCGATTTCCGACACTGTGGCAGCCTCCTGGACCTTCTTTTCCTTGGCCTGCTTTGGCTTGCGGGCTTCTCGATTGCCATTTCTCTTGGTCATTCCGATTCCTTTCTTGCATGATCGATCCACCGCGGCTGATAACCACGCAGTCGCAGCGTTCGCGCAGAAGATGATGTAACTGAAAGGTTCCCTGGCCAGGCGGGACGATACCCGCGAGACCAGGGCTAACAGCCTGTCTTCGGCCGCTTCCGGAAGGCGAGTTGGTGCAATGAAATCCTGCTCACGTGACGTATCATGGCCAGTTCGCATTGGATGTCAAACCCACAGGTCCATTGCCCACGCTCAAGCGTCCAAACGCCACATCCGATCGGCATGATATTGAATCGGATAAATGGAACGGCCATATTGCGGGCATGAGCATTTCGGTTCTCTATAAGAAGTACTTTACTTCCCCGGTGACATATTTGACACATTTTTAGCCCCGAGCGGCTTTTATTCGCCGTATCGGGGATTTCCACTTCGCATCCAAACCAGCTGGCACGGCATGTCGTTCCGCAGTGCTCTGTCGAGCGCAAGGGGCAAACGGCTGATGCCTATCGACAAGCCGCTTTCGCGCAGCTCGCCATCCCCCCGATCGGATCGGCAAAACGGCCGGGAGGCGACACGAACTATAAATTCGGAGTCAACGATTGGACACCACAACAAAAACGATCATCGCAGCCGGAATGTTCGTACTGATGATCATTGCTTTTGCGATGATCTGATCATCCGGTTCGCCATTACAAGCCGCAGCTGAACGAAGGACCGTGCGTCAGCAGACGTGCGTCCGCTTTGCGGTGCGTATACAAACCGCGTCAAAACATGGAGTTTCAAATGACAACTTATAATACACGCAATGATCTCAACTCGAACGCAAAGAAAGCGTCGATTGAGCTTCTCAATGCGCGCATGGTCGATGCGATCGACCTTTCGCTGATCGTTAAGCAGGCCCATTGGAACGTCAAGGGCCCGCAATTTATCGCCATTCACGAAATGCTTGACGGCTTCCGGGTCAACCTCGACGTGCATGTCGACACCATGGCTGAGCGTGCGGTTCAACTCGGCGGCACCGCGCTTGGCACGAGCCAAGCTGTCGCCGAGACGACCCCCCTGAAACCCTACCCTACGGATATCTACAAGACAAAGGACCACTTGACGGCTCTGGTTGACTGCTTTGCGTCCGCGGCCGCGAATGCGCGTGCCGCCATCACCGAGGCGGAAGAGGTCGGCGACATGGGAAGCGCCGACATCTTCACCACCTACTCGCTGTCGCTTGACAAGTCCCTGTGGTTCCTCGAGGCGCACATGCAAGAGACGGAGTAGCAGGCGGCCCTAGACTATCGGTGCCTTGCGGGTAGCGGCGCAAATGATGCGAGACGCTCATGTCTCCGCCGCCTAGGCCTGATCCGGTGCCTCATGGGCCTGCGACTGCAGCGCTTCCGATTGGCGAAGGAGGAAGCAGCCAATGACGGCCATGCCTGATTTGCTTGCGGCTTTCCTTCGTGATTCAAGTTTTGAGAGTTTTTCGCTATTCGGTAGCAACCGCCACCAGAAGTTAAATTTTTGGACAACCGTCGTGCCGCTGGAAGGCACCCAATGGTGGATCTGGTTACTCCCCAGTGCCAATGCAGCCGATTTTCGCGTGCGGTCCGGCGAGGCCGCCGATCCGCACAAGCTGGCTACTGCGCTTCTTTCGAAGCGACAGGGGGCCGCCTTGAATAAGCCAACCGTTCTAACTATGTCGCCAGTATGTGCATGGAGAATTTCGTGAGGGTTTCGAGGCTTGCCGGGGAGGGACGCGTTCCTTCCCGGAGCGGATCCTCCAACCCTCGATTCCGCACGTAATCCTGCTCCGGGACCTTCCATAAGACCTGCGGTTCATTCCTGCGGCCCCCTCGCGGCACCGCATCGATGGAGCATGACATGAGAATTTCCCGTTCAAGGCGCATCTGCCTTTCCTGCAACCGCTTGTTGCCGATGGCAGCCGCCCGGTGCCCCTGGTGCATCGCGTCGGTGGTCGTGCCGGCTGCGCTGGCGAACCAATCGGTACCACACCGCCAGCCGACCGGCCATTTGCCGGCGCGGCGGGTGTTACTATGAACCCCGCATTGAACCGAGCCAGCCGACGGACTGGGCGCGATCCCCATGCCGGTTATGCGTCGGGGTCGGCGGGGATTGAACTCTGCGCCTCGGATGATTCCGACGAACTACCTGGATGGTTTTCCCAGCCGCCAGGCAAGCGCTTGGACTCCGAGATCAAGGTAGCCGAACTGCTTGACTTGGAGGACATCGTGCTCGGCATGCCTGCCAAGGGGAAGCGGTCGGCTCTCGCCAGAATCGCGGCCCAACTCGGGAACAGGGTGGGCGTGGGCCAAGGCCCGGTGCTCGCGGCTATGCTTCGCCGCGAACATCTCTCGTCGACCGCGATCGGGTATGGCATCGCGATCCCTCACGCAAGGCTCGACGGAATCTCAACCCCGGCAGCGATGCTCGCTACAATGGAGCACCCGGTCTGGTTCGGCGCGCCGGATAACGACCCTGTCGATCTGTTGCTGGCCTTTGCGTGGCCGAAATCCGACGGCATAGGCTTCCTGCCGGCTCTGGCTCACTGCTGTCGTCTTTTGCGCCATCCCGAACTCCGCGACCGCATTCGCGCCTCTAAGACATCATCGGAGGTTCTCGCCTGGATGGGGACCTTCGAGGAAAGGTCGACCGCAGCGCCCGGCGGCAATGCAATCTGAGCGGGCCGCCCGCGCTTGCCGAGCCCGTCGAGTGAGACTGGCGCGGAAAGCGCCACCGACTGGAGCTGGGCACAGTGTTCGATTGATGGCCTCACAATCGTGTGCAGTTGGGAAATTTAGATGGCGACGCTGCACCCAACAGGCATATCCTTCGGAACCCAACGGGAGGAATGATCATGGTTAGTTCCCGCTCTGGCGTGGCAGGCCCTGTCGAACTCGCGATCCTCGCCGAAACCGTGGATAGCTTCTGCACCAAGCACGGGATCGACGACACCGATGGCCGCGAAGTCGTAGCGGCTAGGTGTGTAGTCCCGGAGTGTGATGGTGCATCATCTTGGATAGCCAGATTTAGGTGAATTCGCTGTATTGCGTTGCGATCAGAGCCTCGTAAAAGCAAACGGGCCGACCGCTTCGGCAGGCTGATCTTCTCGCCCAGAGCTTCAAGTCTTGTAGTCAACGCGTGTGATGGCCTTAAGGGGCCAAGCGTCAAGTCGCCTAACCGGAGAAACGGTTATTTCCGAAAACTCCCATACGGCCGATCCGCTCCTGGAGCGAAGCCATGGCCTTGATGGGTGAATCTCACTCGGCGGCCCGCGCCGGGTCACCAGGATGATCGATCTGATTTCAGACCTCCGCAACTGATGGTGCGATTAGCATCTGTAATTGACAGATATCGACTTCTAATTTCTCGCGTACCGACCGCCTCCATATAGTTCAGGACGATCCCTTGATCATTCCTTTTGCGATACGGAGGACACAATGAACGTCTATGCCAAGGGCATGCCGAATGAGTTGCTGCGGCTGCAGAACATGCACAATGGCGAAAAGGCCGTGCCGACCTTCAGCGCCGCCGAAATGGCGCGCCGGCAGGACGGCTTGCGCAAGATCCTGGCCGAGCTGAGGCTCGACGGCGCCATCCTCACCTCCTACCACAACATCTGCTATTTCTCGGATTTCCTGTATTGCTACTTTGGCCGCCGCTACGCCTTCGTGGTGACGGACAAGAAGGCGGTTTCCATTTCCGCGGGCATCGATGCGGGCCAGCCCTGGCGCCGCACCTTCGGCGACAACGTCACCTATACCGATTGGCAGCGCGACAACTACTTCTACGCTCTCCAGCAGCAGTTGTCAGGCGCAAGGCGCCTTGGCATTGAGTTCGATCATGTCAATCTCGACCTGCGCAATCTGCTGCAGGATGCCTTCCCGGGTGTGGAATTCGTCGATATCGGCGCACCGTCAATGTGGCTGCGCACCATCAAGTCGGACGAGGAGATCGCGCTGATCAAGGAAGGGGCTCGCACGGCCGACATCGGCGGCGAAGCCATCCGCAACGCAATCCGCGAAGGCGTTCCCGAATACGAGGTGGCGCTGGCGGGCACCCAGACTATGGTTCGCCACATCGCCAAGACCTTCCCCCACGCGGAGTTGATGGACACTTGGGTGTGGTTCCAATCCGGCGTGAACACGGACGGCGCCCACAATCCGGTGACGTCGCGCAAGGTGGAGAAGGGCGATATTCTTTCTCTGAACTGTTTTCCGATGATCTCCGGCTATTATACCGCGCTGGAACGCACGCTGTTCCTCGATCATGCCAGCGACGAGCACCTGCGCATCTGGGAAATCAACTGCAAGGTGCATCGGCGTGGACTGGAGCTGCTGCGGCCAGGCGCGCGCTGCGGCGACGTAGCGACGGAGCTGAACGACATCTACCGCAGCCATGACCTGCTAGGCTACCGATCTTTCGGCTATGGACACTCCTTCGGCGTGCTGTCGCACTATTACGGGCGCGAGGCCGGCGTGGAGCTGCGCGAAGACATCAACACCGTGCTCCAGCCCGGCATGGTGGTCTCGATGGAGCCGATGGTGACCCTGCCAGAAGGCATGCCCGGAGCCGGCGGCTACCGTGAGCACGATATCCTGGTCATCACCGAAGACGGTGCCGAGAACATCACAAAGTTCCCGTTCGGTCCCGAGCACAACATCGTCAGGGCCTAAGGGGCGGCCAAAACTCCAGCGGGCCTTGGCGCAAGCCGAGGCCCGCTTGCTTTTGCCGGGAAACAGGTGATCTTATGGGCGCAACATGCGCTCATTGTCGCGTCAGGGGCCATCGATGCGCAGCATTCCCACCGATCTGCTTCGAGCCTTCGTCACCATCATAGACCTGCGTGGCTACACGCGGGCCGGCGAGCAGCTTGGCCGCACGCAGCCTGCGATCAGCCTGCAGATGAAGAAGCTGCAGGATCTTCTAGGTGTTTCGCTTTTCGCAAAAGAAGGCGGCACGCAGCTGACCGAACAGGGTGAGCTGGTGGCCGGCTACGCCCGCCAGATCCTGGCACTCAACGACGAGATGATGCTCAAGCTCTCCAGCCGTGAAAGTACCGGAAAGCTGAGGCTCGGCATTCCCAACGACTATGCCGACCATTTCCTGCCCAGGCTGATGGCAAGCTTCGCGCGAGACGGCGCCGATATCACCTTCGATGTGGTCTGCGATATTTCGCACAACCTTCTGGAGGGCTTGCGCAAGGGTCATTACGACATTGTCGTGGCGATGACGCCGGACGGCCCATCCGAGGGCGCTTTCATGACATGGAAGGAGCAGCTCGCCTGGGTCGGGGCTATTGGGCGTGGCGACGTGCTCGCAGGCAACCGGGAAAAAGCTCCGCTGCGCATCGTGTGCTATCCGGAAGGCTGCCTCTACCGACGCAACATGCTGACGGCGTTGCAGAGGGACGGACGCAGTTTCGAGATCGTCTATACGAGCCCTAGCCTGTCGGGCCTGGAGGCGGCTGTGGGGGCGGGTTTCGGTATGACCGTCCTTGCCCGTCGGATCGTGCCGTCCGCGCTGCGCGTCGTCGAGCAGGCGGCGCACCTGCCTCGGCTTGCCGATGTCGTGGTGGGCATTTATGTCAGCGCCGACCGCAAGCGATCGGCCGTCGCGCGGAGCTTCGCGGCGCGCTTTGCCGATATGTTCGTCGCAAGCGATCCCGGCGCGCTCGCCAGTTAGCCAAGACTTCAAGGTGCAGCCGGCCCGGCCAGGAACATCTAGCTTCGGCAAGAAACGGCGGTCCGAGGGCTTCCCCCACCCTCACCCGATCACGCACGCCGTCAGCACAAAGCCAAACGGCGATTACGCGGCGCGGCGGTGCGTGAGGAACGCCAGGGCGAAAAACAAGATGATCGACAGCGCCAGAAGCAGGGTGGCTGCCGCCATGATGGTGGGATTGATCTGGTCACGTATGCCGGAGAACATCTGTACAGGCAGCGTGCGTTGCTCAGCCGCGGTCATGAACAGCGCCACGACCACTTCGTCGAAAGATGTCGCGAAGGCGAAGATCGCCCCCGACACCACACCCGGCATGATGTTCGGCAGCGTCACTCGGAAGAAGGCCGAAGTCGGCGGCGCGCCTAGGCTCAATGCCGCCCGTGTAAGGTTGGTGTCGTAGGTTGATAGCGTCGCCGTCACGGTGATAACCACGAATGGGGTAGCCAGCGCCGTGTGGGCCAGCACCAGGCCGGTGCGCGTGTTGGTCAGGCCGAACTGGCCGAAGAACAAGTAGCTGCCGACGGCAACGATGACGACCGGGACGATCATCGGCGAAATCAGCAGCGCCATCA
>Ga0209233_1000884_pt1 | contig 13171 bp, 13 predicted proteins | sample AraplaCL_Cvi_mCL_FD_184269 | JGI IMG/M metagenome (GOLD analysis project Ga0209233, IMG submission 184269) | Arabidopsis root microbial communities from the University of North Carolina, USA - plate scrape CL_Cvi_mCL (SPAdes) (version 2) | ecosystem: Host-associated > Plants > Roots > Endosphere...
CAATTGCCGCAGCTTGGCCGGATCGTCGAATTCGAGCTGGACCGCGAACGGCACGATGGCGTCGGGCACATCGTCACGGCCATGCAGGCGCGCAAGGTCCTTTTCCGTCGTCACCAGCGTCAGCTGCTCGCGCGCGGCGGCCGCCGCCAGCGCGGCGATCTCGTCGCGCGAGAACATGTGATGATCCGCGAAGGGGCGCGTGCGCACGACCTCGATACCGCCGGCGCGCAAGCTGCGGAAGAAGCGCTCGGGATCGCCGATGCCGGCGAAGGCGAAGACCCGCTTGCCGAACAGCTGCGCGAGCGAGACCGCATCCGGCTTCAACCGCGCGCGCAGCACCGGCGTGGCACGCGTCGCAAGCTCGGCCGCGACATCGTCGGCGGCATGGCCATCGCCGATCAGCACCAACGCATCGGTGCGCGCGAGCTGCCCCTTCAGCGGCGCGCGCAGGGGACCGGCCGGGAACACCTTGCCGTTGCCGAGGCCGCGCGCGCTGTCGATCACGATCAGCGAGGCGTCCTTCAACAGCGTCGGGTTCTGGAAGCCGTCGTCCATCAGGATCACGGTGGCGCCCTGTGACTTCGCCAGCGCGACGCCTTCGAGGCGGTCATGCGCGACCGCGACGGGAACGTCGCGCACCATCATCAGCGGCTCGTCGCCGATATCGACGGCGGTGTGACGCGCGCGGTCGACCATCACCGGGCCCTTCAAGCGTCCGCCATAGCCGCGGCTGAGCACCACCGGCGTCTCGCCCAGCTCGCGCAGCAGCTTGGTCAGCGCCAGCACGGTCGGGGTCTTGCCGGCGCCGCCGACATGATAATTGCCGACGCAGATCACGGGGATGCCGGCGTCAAAACCCTCGTGCGCCATCCGCCGCGCGGTGATCGCACCGTAGAGCGCAGCCACGGGACTGAGGAGGTAAGATTTTGGGGAACGCGGCCGGTACCAGAAGGCCGGCTCACGCATTGGCGGCTCCCATCTCGATCCGCAATTGCAGCAGATAGGGCTCGAGCGCGGTCATGGTGCGGTTGAGCGCACCGCCGAGATCCTCGACCACGCCGTGGCCTGCGCGCTGCATCTTGTTGCGCATGGCGGGATCGGCCAGCAGCTGGCCGAGCTGCTTGACCAGCAGCTCCTGCGTGTCGGCCTGACGCGCGCCGCCGCTGCCATCGAGCGCCTCATAAACATCGGCGAAATTGAAGACATGCGGACCGTGGACGATCGATGCGCCGAGCTTGATCGCCTCGATCGGATTCTGGCCGCCATGGTGGATCAGCGATCCCCCCATGAACACCACCGGCGAGAGACGGTAGAACAGGCCGAGCTCGCCCATGGTGTCGGCGACATAGACATCGGTGGTGGCCGTCGGCAATTCCTCGCGCGAGCGCAACGCGGGCTTCAGACCGGACGCCGTGATCAGGCCCGCGATCGAGGAGCCGCGATCCGGATGCCGCGGCACGATCACGGTGAGGAGCTGCGGGAAGAAGCCGGCGAGGCTGCGATGCGCCGCGACCAGCATCTCGTCCTCGCCCGGATGGGTCGAGGCCGCGACGATGATCGGACGCCCGCGCGTCATCGCCATCAGCCGCTCGAGCTTTGCGGGATCGGCCGGCGGCGCGGGAACGTCGAGCTTGAGATTGCCCGTGGTGAGGACGTCGCGGCCGCCGAGCGCGGAGAAGCGCTCCGCATCGGTCTTCGACTGCGCCAGGCAGATGTCGAACCGCGACAGCAGCGCCGAGATGGTGCCATGCATGCGCTGCCAGCGCGGGAAGGAGCGCGGCGACATCCGCCCGTTGATCAGCACCATCGGCACCCGCCGCGCCGCGCCCGCCAGGATCAGGTTCGGCCACAGATCGGATTCGATGAACAGCGCCAGCGACGGCTTCCAATGGTCGAGGAAGCGCGCGACATAGCGCGGGGAATCATACGGCACGTATTGATGGATGACGTCGGGCGGAAAGCGTTTTGCCACGACGGCCGCCGAGGTGACGGTGCCGGAGGTGAGGAGAATGCGCAAATTGAGGTCGCGCAACCGCTCGATCAGCGCGGCCGCGGCGAGCACCTCGCCGACGCTGGCACCGTGGATCCACACCAGTGGGCCATGCGGCCGCACGTCCCGGGACAGGCCTCGCCGTTCGCCGACGCGCGCGGGATCTTCCTTGCCCTGCTTCAGCCGCCGCTTGATCAGCGCAGGCGCCAGCGGCACCAGGCCGGAAGCGAGCCGCTGGTACATCCGCAGCGTGATCGGCAGCGCTTTGGGCAGCGAGTTAGCCATCCTGGGGCCCCGGGCGGCCGAGCTGCGCATAGGCGCGCCGGGTCGCCTCGTTCAACGTCTCCTCCAGCTCCTGCCGCAACGCTTCCATCATGGCCGCGTCGGCGTCCGGCGGAACGTGGATTTCCTTGATGCCGACCAATGCGCCCCGCCCGAATGGCAAATTGATGGTGGTGCGGTCCCAGTTCTTGAGCCGGATGAAGCGGCTGGTCGCCATCGCGAAAGGCATGATCGGCCGCCCCGATTCCCGTGCCAGCATGATGATGCCGAGGCCTGCCACGCGCGCGCGCTTGGGGACATCGGCGGTCAGCGCGACATTACAACCGTCCTGGAGCGTCCGCACCATCTCCTTGAAGGCCCCGACGCCGCCCTTGCGATGGAAGGCGCCGCCATGATCGCCGGAACCACGGATGAGGCCGATGCCGAGCCGCTCCACCGCAATGGCGTTGAACTCGCCGTCGCGATGCCGGGAGATCAGGACCTTGGCCCGGTAGGACTCCTTGTTCTTGATGAACGGGGTGAGGAAGTGCTGGCCGTGCCAGAAGGCGAAGATCGCGGGGATCTGCGGCTCGACGATGTCGTAGACGTCGGGCGGATCAAACGTGAATTTGTTGGTCCGCCAGACCAGACGCAGATATTCGGCCGCCAGGACCCCGACGGCACGCTGAAACCAGCTGCTTCGCAGCGTATTGCGAAGCAGTTTTTTCAACGCGCCGGTTCTTGATTCGGGTCGAGCAGCCGATGGAGATGGACGATGAAATAGCGCATCTGCGCGTTGTCGACCGTGCTCTGCGCCTTGGCGCGCCAGGCGACGTGGGCGGACGCATAGTTCGGATAGAGGCCGACGATCTCGACGTCGTCGAGGTTCTTGAAGGTGTTGTGCTCGAGATCGAGCAGCTCGCCACCGATCACGAGATGAAGCAGTTGTTGCGGGGCACTATCTGGCATGAGTTCGGTTCCTAAAGGGCTGCCCGGCAAAGCAGTGATCGAGAAGCACGACGGCAGCGCTCAGGGCAAGGGACGATTTCGAAAATGCGCGACAATGCCCGCATGACGATCGCGCCCCGCTGCCACCAGCACCCCGTGCGCCACTTCCCAGCGGTTATAGAGGATGGGATCTCCGGAGAGGTCGCTCATCCTACCATCCGCTTCCTGCACGATCAAATCGGCCGCCGCAAGGTCCCAATCATGGCTGTTGCCCCCCGCAAAAGCCGCATCCAGTCCGCCATGGGCGACCCGGCACAGCCGCAGCGCCAGCGAACCGATTCGCCGATGCAGCTTAATGTCGCCGCCTGCGCTGTTGAGCCGCTCGACCATCGGCTTGGGGCCGGCGACGCGGGCGAAGTCGAGTGCGGAGCCCGGCGTGGCCCGCACGGCTTGGCCGTTCAGCGTCGTGCCCTGGCCGCGGGCCGCGAAGAAGAACTCGCCGGTCACAGGCGCGAACACCGCACCCAGCACCGGCGCGGCATCCTCGACCAGCGCCACGCTGACACACCATTCGTCGTGGCCGCCCAGATAATTGCGGGTGCCGTCGATGGGATCGACCACCCAAGTCAGCCGCCGCGACAGCCGCGCCTTGTCGTCGGCGCTCTCCTCCGACAGCCAGCCATAATCGGGTGTCGCACCGCGCAAGCGCGCTTCGAGCAGATCGTTGACGGCGATGTCGGCTTCCGAGACCGGCGAGGACGCGCCCTTGGTCCATTTCTTCAGCTCGGTGCGGAACATCGACTTCGCCAGTGCGCCGGCCTCCCGCACCGTGTCTCTCAGCAGCGCTGCATCACGCGTGAGGATGGTTTCGAGGGAATGCGCGTCAACGTCCGCCAAGCGTCAAACCCTCGATGCGCACCGTCGGCGCATTGATGCCGTAGCGGAACTCGAGATTGTTCGCGGGCTGCATCGACTTGAAGATCTCGAACAGATGGCCGGCGATGGTCACCTCACTGACGGGATAGGTGAGCTCGCCGTTCTCGATCCAGAAGCCGGAGGCGCCGCGGCTGTAATCGCCGGTGACGCCGTTGACGCCGGAACCGATCAAGTCGGTGACGTAAAAGCCCTGCTTGATGTCGGCGATCAGCTCGGCCGGCGTCGGCGTGCCGGCTTCGAGATGCAGATTATATGGGCCCGGCGAGGGCGAGGACGAGACGCCACGATGGGCATGGCCGGTGGTGGTGAGCCCGAGCTCGCGGGCCGTGGCGCAGTCGAGCAGCCAGGTGGTCAGCACGCCCTCGTCGATCAGCGCGATCTTCTTTACAGCTACGCCTTCAGCATCGAAGGTCTGCGAGCGCAGGCCGCGCTTGCGCAGGGGATCGTCGATGATGCGGATGTTTTTCGAGAACAGCTGCTGGCCGAGCTTGTCCTTGAGGAAGCTGGTCTTGCGCGCGATCGAGGCGCCGTTGATGGCGCCGACGAGATGGCCGACCAGCGAGCCGGCAACGCGCGGATCGAACACCACGGGCACCTTGCAGGTCTCGACCTTGCGCGGATTGGCGCGCGCCACGGTGCGCTCGCCGGCGGAACGGCCGACGACTTCCGGCGACAACAGGTCGGCCCCATGCGGCGCCGAGGTGAAGTCATAATCGCGCTCCATGCCGGTGCCCTCGCCGACGATCGCGGTCGCCGAGATGCCCTGGCTGGAACGCAAGTAAGAGCCGTGGAAGCCGGTCGAGGTGACCAGCACCATGCCGCCCATGCCCGATGAGGCCGACGCGCCGCCGGATTTGCTGACGCCCTTCACGGCCAGTGCCGCAGCTTCTGCTTCGAGCGCGCGGCGCTCGAGCTCGGAGGTCGCGGGAATGTTCGGATCGAGCAGATCGAGATCCGGAAAATCGCGCGCGAGCAGCGATGGGTCCGCGAGACCCACATATTTGTCGTCGGGCGCAACGCGCGCCATCGCGACGGCGCGCTCGGCAAGCTTGGTCACGGCGTCGCCGCTGGTGTCATTGGTCGAGACCACCGCCTGGCGCTGGCCGACCAGCACGCGCAGGCCGACATCGTCGCCCTCGGACCGCTCGGATTCCTCGACGCGGCCATCGCGCACCTCGACACCCTGCGAGACGCCGCGCACCGCGACCGCGTCGGCCGCATCCGCGCCGGCGCGCCTGGCCGCCTCCACCAGCCGCTGCGCGAGATCGGACAGCGCGGACTGATCGAACAGATCGGACTTGGCCTGCGACGAATTTTGGGGCGAAAGCGTCGAGCTTGGTGAAGGGTTCACAAACGAAATCCTGTTGGGGCGCGGGGTTCGGGGACCGGAACCCACAGATGTGCCCTGATGAAGCGGACTTCAAGCAGTTTCAGCCCGCACAAGGTTCAGATTCGCGAGACCTGCGCAACGTCTCGTCAATCATGCGTGCCAAGGTCTTGTCAATCATGAGCGGCGGTGACGCGGGGTTAACCAGCCTTTTTAAGCGGTTTTCGGACACCGCGCGCTAAGGTCCTCACATCGACCGGGAACATAATCCTGGCGGGGAGAACTAAAGCCGTGAGGCGTCAAACAGCAACATGCGGGGCCAGCCCCGCCGGGTCGAGCCGCTCCCTGCGGCTCGACCCCCTTTCCCTTCCGGTCCGCTTCGATGCGCATGATCCGCGCGCCGACGGCTACACCAGGCAGATCGAGCTTCATCGCGAACGGGTCGTGCTGCGCCGTGCCGTCCGCGGCATGCAGATGGCGATCAACGTCCGCGTCAGCGACTTCACCGGCGTCGCGTTGCGCGGCAATGACGAGGCACAGACCCTCGTTCTCGTGCATCGCGATCCCTCGCTTTCCGTTCCGCTGCTGGTCAGCGCCGACGGCGACGAGCTCAACGAGGCGTGGGCCGCGTGGAGCGAGCTGTTCGCGCTTCCGCAGCTCGACGAGGGCGCCCGCAAGCCCGCTCCGCGCCGCCGCCGCTGCAACGCGATCCGCGCCCGCCGTCCAAAATTCCTGATGCGCCGCCGTGTCGCGATGGCGCGCGAGCTGACGGTTCATCGCGAGCGCGAGATCATCGCGAGAAACTAGGCGAGATGCAGTAGGGTGGGCAAAGCGAAGCGTGCCCACATCTATTGTCGATCATCGCGAGGTGGTGGGCACGGCGCAAAGAGCGCCTTCGCACCCTACGAGAGCTGCGCCCGCAACACCGCGTCGGCCAGCAATCCCGCAAACAGCAGCAAGCCCGCATATTTGTTCGAATAGAACAGGCGCTTGCACAGCTCGGGATCATCGATCCGCAAGCGCATGATCTGCGAGGCCAGATGCACGGCGAAGGCCGCAAGCCCGAGCCAGGCCGGCCAGCGTACATCGCCTGACGCCAGCGCAACGCCGATCAGCACCACCGCCAAGCCATAGAACAGGATCAGCGCCTGGTGCGTATGCGCCCCGAACAGGCGCGCGGTGGACTTGACGCCGATCAGCGCGTCGTCCTCGGCGTCCTGATGTGCATAGATGGTGTCATAGCCGATCACCCAGGCGATCGAGCCGGCATAGAGCACCAGCGCGGTGACCTCGATGCGTCCGAAGGTGACGGCAAAGCCCATCAGCGCACCCCAGGAGAAGGCGAGCCCGAGAAAGACCTGCGGCCACCAGGTGACGCGCTTCATGAAGGGATAGATCGCGACGACCACGAGCGAGGCGATGCCGGTCATGACCGCGAAGCGGTTGAACTGGAGCAGCACAACGAAGCCGACCAGCGCCAGCACGACCAGGAAGGTCAGCGCCTGCGTCACGCTGATCTGGCCCGCCGGCAGCGGCCGCGAACGGGTGCGCTCGACCCTGGCGTCGAGGTCGCGGTCGGTGATGTCGTTCCAGGCGCAGCCCGCCCCGCGCATCGCGAAGGCGCCGATGAAGAACAGGATGATGGTGAGCGGCAGGCGGCGAACGTCGTGCGCCATGCCGCTCGCGAGCGCCGCCGACCACCAGCACGGCATCAGGAGCAACCAGGAGCCGATCGGGCGATCGAAGCGGGACAGGCGCAGGTAAGGCCGCGCCCATTGCGGCGCGAGCGTATCGACCCAGTTGCCGGTGGAATCGGCAACGCGGGCGGATGTGTCGCTCATCTTGTGAGGACGTTGCCGTTGAGCGTGTCGAAGGTGCTGCCGCCCTTCTTGCCGGCATTGGCCTCAGGCGCCGAACCGGAGCCGAGCACCTCGCTCAGCGAGGGACCTGCGGGGCGCGCCTGCTGCTGCTGCATCTGCACCGCAACGTTGCAGACCTTGGCCTGCGTGGCCTCGGTGTTCTTGTGGCTGGCCGCCAGCTGCTCGCCGACCTGCGGCGGAATTCCGCATTTGGCGGAATTGGTCTGCACGTATTTCATCATCTTGAATTCGGCCTGGCTGTAATTCTTGAACAGCTTGCAGGCTTCATCCGGCGTGGCGTGACGATCGCTCGCGGCCTTGATCATCTTGCCGCGCTTCTCGGCCTCTTCACGCAGCGGCACGAACGCCTTCATGCAGTCCTCGCCGGGACCGGCCTGGGTCGGGGGCGCAGCGCTGAAAGCACCGGCGCCGCCGATCGGCGCAGCACCGTTCGCAGGGAACGCGGATTGCGGGGCCGTACCGATCGAAGCGGTCGGCGCCGCGCCGTTCACGGACGGAAACGGCGAGCTGCTCGCGGCCTGGCCGGGCAGCGGCGCAGGGAATCCCTGGGCGTGAGCCCCTACAGCACCGATGGTGACCATGGCGGCAGTGATCGGAACCATCAAATGACGGATCATCAGGATAGTCTCTCCGGCAGGAGCTTATGGGGTTCGGCGTCTTCCCAATTGAAGCGCAACCAGCATGTTCGCGTTTTTACGATTCCCGCCGCCGCTTAACAACCCGTCGAATGGGGCAAGAGCGCGGCGCGGAGACGCACCAATTCGGTGATATTTACCCCCCAAACTACTGATTTCGGTTAAGAACGGCGGCAAATCGGACCTTTGAACGATGCCTGCCTACGATTTTCACGGCCCCCGCCTGTTCGTCGATGCCCCCCTGGCCCAGGACGCCAGGGTCCCGCTCGACCGCGACCAGAGCAATTATCTCGGCAATGTGCTCCGGCTGGCCGCCGGGGCCGAGGTTTTGGCCTTCAATGGCCGCGACGGCGAGTGGCAGGCCGCCATCGAGGGCCGCAAGCGGCCGGATGGACTCGTCATCCTCCAGCAGACCCGGCCCCAGGACCGGCTGGCCGACCTCACCTACGTCTTCGCCCCGCTCAAGCATGCCCGGCTCGACTACATGGTTCAGAAAGCCATCGAGATGGGCGCCGCCGCGCTGCAACCGGTCCTCACCCGGTTCACCCAGGCCTCCCGGGTCAACACCGAGCGGATGCGCGCCAATGTGGTCGAGGCCGCCGAGCAATGCGGCATCCTGAGCATCGCCAGCGTGGCCGAGCCGGTGCCGCTGGAGCGGTATCTCGGTCAGCGCGGCCCGGATCGCCTGCTGATCTTCTGCGACGAGGCGGCAGAGGTCCAAAACCCGGTTCAGAGCCTGCAAGGCGCCCGCGAAGCTGGACAAGGTATTGACGTGCTGATCGGCCCCGAAGGCGGCTTTGCCGAGGAAGAGCGGGCGCTGCTGCTACGCCAGCCGAAAATCCTGCGGCTGGCCCTCGGCCCCCGGATTATGCGGGCCGACACGGCGGCGGTGGCCGCGCTGGCGCTGGTGCAGGCGGTGCTGGGCGATTGGGGCGGCGGGAACGGTTAGACCGTCTCCCGTATCGCCCGGTGCAGGGTCTCGGACGGCAGCTCGCCGAAGGCCGCCCGGTAGCTCGCTGCGAATTCGCTCAGATGCCAGAAGCCATGGCCGATCGCGCAGGCCTTAACACTGCGACCGGCCGGGCCGGTGCGCAGCAGCTTTCGGACCGACCAGAGGCGCAAGACCCGGCTGTAACGATGCGGGCTCATGCCGCAGATCGCCTGCGTCGCACTCTGGAGGGTCCGCACGGAGACGCCCACCCGCTCCGCCAGTTCGGTCGTCTTGTGCCAGATCGCGAGATCGTGGCGGATCAATCTCTCCATCTCCGCGACGATCTGCCGATAGCTGTCCGTGGTGGTGTGGGCCGGCGCGAGTTTCGCGCTCGACCTGAGGGCGGCGTCCATCGTGGCGAACAACGAATGTTCGATGGCGTTTTGCGACGCCTCGTCATTCAGGACGTCGGGGTCATGCGCCGCGGTTTCGATCGCGCTGGAAATCGAACGGCGCAGCGAGGCGAGCACATCCGGTGCCGGGCTCGGCAGATGATAGCCGTCATCCAGTTGAGACCAGGGCGCCCGCCCGGTTGGGCTGAAATAGGCCACAGCCCACAGCCTCCCCACCGGCTCATAGACCAGGCAATCGGATTTTCCCTTGAGAACGAGGATGGAGCTGCCGATCGATTGCCCGTTGATGCGGGTGGAGGTCACATGATCCATCGGCACCGCCACGGCGACGGCATGCGCCAGATCATAGCCGCGAAGGATCCGCGGGAAGGTCTTCACCAGAAACAGGCTCAGCGCCGGCAGGTCGAGCCGGGCGCGCTTGATCGCAGTCACCCCGGCCGACAGCGGCATGCTGGAGGCGCCGGCATATCGCTCGCTCTCGGAGAAATCATCGATGCCGTAGGATTGCAGCTCGAGCGCCGCGGATGGCTTGAGCCCCTGGAACGACAGCAGGCCGTCCGATGCCGGTCTTGGCGGTCCGTCGCGCGCAATGCTGAGAGGGCCTTGATCCATATCCCGCCCCTTACTTCGCTTTCCTGGTGGACGCGGTGCCTTTGGGGGCACGCAGATCATCCGGCCCGTTGATGCCGGCGCGCTTGAGGTCGCGAAGCAGTTTTGTCAGCAGCAACATGTTGGTCTTCTGAAGCTCGTGATTGTTGCCAAACCTGAATGCGTTCTGCTCGGTCACGATGAGTCCCGCCTTGGTCTCGGCGAGAATCTTCCGTCTCTTAAGTCCCGTCACGCGGCGGCGAACCGTCTCGAGCGGCAGGCTGAGGAAGCGAGAGAGTGCCGCCCGCGAGACTCCCTGCTTGATCAAATCCGGTTCGACCGCATGAATGCTGGAGAACTGCTCGTCGAGCGACGGATCGTTCATCACATTGATGACGTTCGCATTGAGAATCGCATGAACGATCAGAAGGTCCAGCGGATCGAATTCGTCGTAGTGCCGAAACAGCTCGCTGATCGAGAACAGCATATAGGCCAGCGTGTGACGCGAGACCGTCCGGATAATGTCTGAGGCATTGCGCATGAATCAGAAACCAACATTCACACTGTAAACGAAGGCGGCAGCGAAGGGATCATCCGCCATACCCAGAATGAGTATGCGACGACTTGCCAGTCGGACTCAATTTTTCATTGTGACGCCGGGCCTTCGGCTCCGGATGCATCGGGTCGCATACGCCGGACAATTTCGCGCAGGATGACAGGGCATGGTCGACAATGTTGCATCAGACATGGGGCGCGAGGCATTGCGGCTCATCAGAATTTTCCTCGGCATCACCGACCCGGGCAGACGGCGGAGAATTCTCGAGCTGGCGGAACGGCTCGCCGATGACGTTGCAGCCGAGGCCACGGAGCTGGCCTTCGCTTCGACCGATGCCTCGCCTGGAGAGGCGAGCAGAGACATTTCTGGCCGAACTGAATGAAGGTGAAGCGTCTCGATCTGTCCGGGTTGTGTTTAGGCCGCGCCTTGGGGTATTAGATTACCCTCACCGCTTGAGACCAGATCGGCGCGTCGGACGTCCAAAGCCGTTAAGCGATTGATCCTTTGGAGGTCGAAACCGCTTTCCGGCCATGCTAAGGGCTGCGCCAATTCGCTCGCCTTCCCTTGCCCTGCCCGGTCCACCGGGCCCATGGACCCCTGAGATGACCGCGACTGCCACCTCAAATGCTGCCGGCTCCGCCGCCTGGGCGGATACGCTGCTGTTGTCGTTCGCGCAGGCGGGCTATGTCAGGGCCGAGCCCGCCATCCTGCAACCGGCCGAGCCGTTCCTGGACCTTTCGGGCGAGGACATCCGCAAGAGCCTGTATTTGACCACGGACCTCTCCGGCGAGGAGCTCTGCCTGCGCCCGGACCTGACCATTCCGGTGGCGCGCGACTATCTCGCCTCCGGGCGTGCCGGCCAGCCGGCCGGGTTCAGCTATCTCGGTCCGGTGTTTCGTTACCGCAGCGGCCAGGCCAGCGAGTTTCTCCAAGCCGGCATCGAATCGTTTGGCCGCCAGGACCGCGCCGCGGCGGATGCCGAGATGCTGGCGCTGGCGCTGGAAGCGACGGGCGCCTTCGGTGTCCGCGACGTCGAGATCCGCACCGGCGACGTCGCGCTGTTCAACGCGCTGCTCGACGCGCTCAACCTGTATCCGGTCTGGCGCCGCCGCCTGGTCAAGGATTTCAACCGCAAGATCAGCCTTGAAAAGGATCTGGAGAAGCTGGCGGCCGCGACCACCGCGCGCCGCAGCGAATATGAGGGCGTGCTCGCGGCACTCGCCGGCTCCGACCGGAAGGCGGCGCTCGCCTTCGTCACCGACCTGATGTCGATCGCCGGCACCACCAATGTCGGCGGACGCACCACGGCCGAGATTGCCGACCGTTTCCTCGAGCAGTCGACGCTGAAGGGCGGCGCGCTGCCGCGCGAGGCGATCGCCGTGCTGAAGCGCTTCCTGTCGATCGCGGGCAATCCCGACGACGCCATCGCCGAGCTCCGCGCGCTCACCGCCGATGCCAATCTCGACCTAGCGGCCGCGATCGACCAGTTCGAGAGCCGGGTCGGCTTCATGGCCGCGCGCGGCATCGACGTGAAGCAGACGCGGTTCTCGACCGCGTTCGGGCGCGGCCTCGATTATTACACCGGCTTCGAATTCGAGCTGCATCATCGCGGCAACGGCGCCGAGCCGCTGGTGGCCGGCGGCCGCTATGACGGGCTGATGACCCAGCTCGGTTCAGTCGAGCCGATCCCTGCGGTCGGCTTCTCGGTCTGGGTGGATGCGCTGACGAAGATCGGCCGCAAGGTGGGAGCCTAAGATCATGAGCGCGCCGTTCGTTCTGGCCGTTCCCTCCAAGGGCCGCCTTCAGGAAAACACCGAGGCCTTCTTTGCCCGCGCCGGGCTAAAGCTTTCGAAAGCCGGCGGCGCCCGCGACTATCGCGGCACGCTCGCGGGCCTCGACAATGTCGAGGTCGCGTACCTGTCGGCGAGCGAGATCGCCTCGCAGCTGTCGCGCGGCTTCGCGCATCTCGGCGTCACCGGCGAAGATCTGGTGCGCGAGAACATTGCGGACGCCGACACGCGCGTGTCGCTGATCGAGGGGCTCGGCTTCGGCTATGCCGACGTCGTCGTCGCGGTGCCGCAGGCCTGGATCGACGTCCGCACCATGGCCGACCTCGACGACGTCACCACCGGCTTCCGCGAGCAGCACCACATGCGGATGCGGGTCGCGACCAAGTTCATCAACCTCACCCGCGCCTTCTTCCAGAGCCAGGGCATCACCGATTACCGCATCGTCGAGAGCACGGGCGCGACCGAAGGCGCGCCGGCGGCCGGCAGCGCCGAGCTGATCGTCGACATCACCACCACGGGCGCTACGCTCGCCGCCAATGGCTTGCGCGTGCTCGACGACGGCGTGATCCTGCGCAGCCAGGCCAATCTGGTCGCATCGAAAGACGCCGACTGGTCGCCGCAGGCACGCGAGACCGCCCGCATCATCCTCGATCACATTGCGGCCCGGGCGCGGGCCAACAAATACCGCGAGGTCCGCACCCGCTTCCGGCAGTGCGACGCCGCCCTGCTCGCTGAGGCTCATGAGCGGTTCGGCGTCGAAGCCCCGTTCGGCGGGCCGACCTCGTCGGGGATGCTGACGCTGCACTGCCCGCCCGGCCAGCTCTACGCGCTGGCGAGCTTCCTGCGCGAGCATGGCGCCGAGACCGTTTCGGTGGTGTCGCTCGACTATGTATTCGACCGGGAGAACCCGCTATTC
>Ga0209233_1000885_pt1 | contig 13169 bp, 9 predicted proteins | sample AraplaCL_Cvi_mCL_FD_184269 | JGI IMG/M metagenome (GOLD analysis project Ga0209233, IMG submission 184269) | Arabidopsis root microbial communities from the University of North Carolina, USA - plate scrape CL_Cvi_mCL (SPAdes) (version 2) | ecosystem: Host-associated > Plants > Roots > Endosphere ...
GTCGTCGATGTCGTCGATGCGGTTGAGAAAGCGCAGGCAGCCTTCGCTGATGTCCGGCCAGGATGGATTGAGATAGAGCAGGGCGGTCGCGATTTTCGATTTGCTGTCGGTGTGGATCGTGCCGTGGCGCTTGTTGAGATAGCGGCACATCGTGATCAGCGTCGGATACTGGCCGAGATGATCGATACCGAGCCGTGAGCCCACCGCGCTCGCGACCGCAGGATCGATCAGCTCCTGAATCAGCGCGTTGATGCTCGGTCCGCAGTCTTTCTCCTCGTACGGAAAAAAACCGGCGCTCGAATACTTCGGGAAATCGCGATCAAGTTCGGACGCGGCGGAACTCGGCAGCTGATTGTGCGCAACAAGGAAACGGAACGGCGTATCGCGCACCAGCGTGTCGGCGCGGTCCAGGTGGGTGGGATCGAAGAGCGGCGCGGTGGCGTTCATGCGGACATTTTACGCCGGGGCCGTTGTAAAGTCCGAGAGGCTGCGGGCTTGCCGGCTCGATCACTTCCGGAGGAAATGGATGAATACATGGGAGACGACTGTCGCCGCTACGCCACAGGCTCCGACGTTGTCCGCCTGGCAGCGGCTGAAGTCGATCGTCGGCGGTTCGGTCGGCAACCTGGTCGAGTACTACGACTGGTACGTCTACACCTCGTTCTCGCTGTATTTCGCCAAGTCGTTTTTTCCGCAGAGCGACACGTTGTCGCAGGTGCTGAACACGTCTGCGATTTTTGCCGTCGGTTTTCTTATGCGACCGATCGGCGGCTGGCTGTTCGGTCGCTACGCCGACCGCCACGGACGCAAAGCGGCGCTGATGCGCTCGATCCTGCTTATGGGCCTGGGTTCGCTGATCATTGCGCTGTGTCCGACCTACGAGACGATCGGCATCGCCGCGCCGGTCATGCTCGTGCTGTCGCGCCTGCTGCAGGGATTGAGCCTCGGCGGCGAGTACGGCACGTCGGCGACCTATCTGAGCGAGATGTCGGTGCGCGCGCATCGCGGATTCTGGTCGAGTTTTCTCTACGTCACCCTGATCGCCGGGCAATTGCTCGCGCTCGCGGTGCTGATCGTCCTGCAGCAGTGGGTATTGAACGATCAGCAGCTCAAGGCCTGGGGCTGGCGCATTCCGTTCGCGATCGGTGCGCTCGTCGCGCTGACGGCGCTGTATCTGCGCCGGAACATGGTCGAGACGGACGCCTTCGTGAAGGGCCACACGGCGGCTGATGCCCGCCGCGGCGAAGGCTCGCTGACGACATTGCTGGCCCACTGGCGGCCGGCCTTGATCGTGATCGGGCTGACCATGGGCGGCACGCTGGCGTTCTACACCTACACCACGTACATGTCGAAATTCCTCGTCCTCAGCGTCGGCCTGAGCAAGGACGCCGCCGCGCTTGTGAACGCGGCGACCCTGTTCATCTACATGCTGCTGCAGCCGGTGATCGGCGCCTTGTCCGATCGCATCGGCCGCCGCCCGATCCTGATCGCCTTCGGCATCTTCGGTGCGTTGCTGACCGTGCCGGTCCTGACTGTGCTGCAGGGCACGAAAGATCCCTATGCCGCGTTCGCACTGATCCTGCTGATGCTCGTCGTGGTCAGCGGCTACACCTCGATCAATGCGGTGGTGAAGGCCGAGCTGTTTCCGGTGGAGATCCGCGCGCTGGGCGTCGGCCTGCCATATGCGCTGGCGGTGGCCGTGTTCGGCGGCAGCGCCGAGACCGTGGCGCTGTGGTTCAAGCAGGCCGGCATGGAAAGCGGTTTTTACTGGTATGTCACCGTCTGCATCGGCGTTTCGCTGCTGGTTTACGTCTTCCTGCCGGATACGAAACGCACGTCCCTGATCGAAGGCGCCTGAACGCCGTCGAGATGGACAACGGGGCTCGTCGCCTCTACAATTTCCGCTCGCCCGCAACCTCACCCACGGTCCCGAGTTTTCTCAGGCCCGCGGGTGGCGCTGCATCTGCAGGTTGTGTGGAATTATCGTGGGCATCGACGCCCGCGAGAATCGAAAGCGACCCTGCGGGGCCGCATTGTTCCACTCCCAGGCGACGCAAAGCATGACCCCAGCCATTCTCGCCCTTGCCGACGGCACGATCTTCCGCGGCGTCTCTATTGGCGCCCCCGGTGAAACCGTTGGCGAGGTCGTGTTCAACACCGCGATCACGGGCTATCAGGAAATCCTGACCGACCCGTCGTATGCGCGTCAGATTGTCACCTTGACCTATCCGCATATCGGCAACACCGGCGTCAACTCGGTCGATGAAGAGTCGGAAAAGGTCCAGGCCGCCGGCCTCGTGATCCGCGACCTGCCGCGCCTGGCGAGCAGCTGGCGCTCGAGCGAAAGCCTCGACGCCTACCTGCGCCGCCACGGCATCGTCGCGATCGCCGACCTCGACACGCGTGCGCTGACGCGTCTGCTGCGCGACAAGGGCGCACAGAACGGCTGCATCCTCGCCGGCAACGAACTCTCCGAGGAGAAGGCGCTCGCCGCCGCGCGTGCGTTCCCCGGTCTGTCCGGCATGGACCTGGCCAAAGTCGTGAGCACCCAGGCGCCATATAAATTCGACGAGGGCAGTTACGATCTCGACCGCGAGGCGTTCGCGAGCGTGGCCGGCAAGCATCACGTCGTCGCCTACGACTTCGGCGTGAAGAAAAACATCCTGCGCATGCTCGTCGACCGCGGCTGCGCAATCACCGTCGTGCCGGCGCAGACACCGATCGCCGACGTGCTCGCGCTGAAGCCCGACGGCGTGTTCCTGTCGAACGGCCCAGGCGATCCCGAACCCTGCGACTATGCCATCGCCGCGGCGCGCGAAGTCATCAAGCGCAAGATCCCGCTGTTCGGCATCTGCCTCGGTCACCAGATCATGGGCCTAGCGGTTGGCGCTAAGACGTTGAAGATGAAGTTCGGCCATCACGGCGCGAATCATCCGGTCAAAGACCACGACGACGGCCGCGTGCTGGTGACCTCGCAGAACCACGGCTTCGCGGTCGATCCGGCGACGTTGCCGGCGAACACGCGAATCACGCACACCTCGTTGTTCGACGGATCGCTGCAAGGGTTTGCGCTGACTGACGCACCGGCGTTTTGCTTCCAGGGACATCCGGAAGCAAGCCCCGGTCCGCACGATATTGGCTACCTGTTCGACCGTTTTGTCGCTTCGATGCAGGCGGCGGTCAAGGCGGCATAGCGCCGGATGCGCGCGAACCATTGAACGGACGCGAGCGAAAGAATCACAAGCTGGATTCCGGCGTTCGCCGGAATGACGAATAAGGTCAACGTAGCAATGCCAAAACGCACCGACATCAAAAGCATCCTCGTCATCGGCGCCGGTCCGATCGTGATCGGCCAAGCCTGCGAGTTCGACTACTCGGGCGCGCAGGCATGCAAGGCGCTCAAGGCCGAAGGCTTCCGTGTGATTCTCGTCAACTCGAATCCGGCGACGATCATGACCGATCCGGAAACCGCCGACGCGGTCTACATCGAGCCGATCAACCGTGCCACGGTCGAAGCGATCATCGCGAAGGAAAAGCCCGATGCGCTGCTGCCGACGATGGGCGGACAGACCGCGCTCAACTGCGCGCTCGACCTGGCCGACGCCGGCATCCTGGACAAGTACAAAGTGGAATTGATCGGCGCCTCGCGCGAGGCGATCCGCATGGCCGAGGATCGCGAATTGTTCCGCGTCGCGATGGCCGAGATCGGCCTGGAATGTCCGCGTGCCGAAGTCGCCAAGACGTTCGAACAGGCCGTCGAGATTCAGGCGCGTGTCGGCTATCCGACGATCATCCGCCCGAGCTTCACGTTGGGTGGATCGGGCGGCGGTATCGCCTACAACCGCGAGGAGTTCGAGGACATCATCAAACGCGGCCTCGATCTTTCGCCCGTGCACGAAGTGCTCGTCGAAGAATCCGTGCTCGGTTGGAAAGAGTTCGAGATGGAAGTCGTGCGCGACAAGGCCGACAACTGCATCATCGTCTGCTCGATCGAGAATTTCGATCCGATGGGCGTGCACACCGGCGACTCGATCACCGTCGCGCCGGCGCAAACGCTGACCGACAAGGAATACCAGCGCCTGCGCGATGCTTCGATCGCCGTGCTGCGCAAGATCGGTGTCGACACGGGTGGTTCGAACGTGCAGTTCGGCATCAACGCCGAGAACGGCCGCGTCGTCGTCATCGAAATGAATCCGCGCGTATCGCGTTCTTCGGCGCTGGCATCGAAGGCGACGGGCTTCCCGATCGCGAAGATCGCCGCCAAGCTCGCGGTCGGCTACACGCTCGACGAGCTGCGCAACGACATCACCGGCGGCAAGACGCCGGCGTCGTTCGAGCCGACGATCGACTACGTCGTCACCAAGATCCCGCGCTTCGCGTTCGAGAAATTCCCGCAGGCCGATCCGCGCCTGACCACGCAGATGAAGTCGGTCGGCGAAGTGATGGCGATTGGGCGCACGTTCCAGGAATCGCTGCAGAAGGCACTGCGCGGCCTCGAGACCGGCAAGGACGGCCTGAATCCGAGCGGCCTCGACTTCGCCAACGCCGACGATGCCGCCACGCTCAAGCGCGAGCTGCGCGAGCCGAAGCCGGATCGCATCTTCTACGTCGCCGATGCGTTCCGCGCCGGCATGTCGCTCGAAGACATCTACGTGCTCACGCATATCGACCGCTGGTTCCTCGATCAGATCGGCGAGCTCGTCGAAATCGAAACGCGCATCAAGGCGTCGGGCCTGAAAGGCATTGACGCGACGGAGATGCGCCGCTTGAAGCGCAAGGGTTTCTCCGACGCGCGCCTCGCCGCGCTGCTCGGTACGGACGAGGCCGCGGTGCGCACGCTGCGCCGCGCGTTCAACGTACGGCCCGTCTACAAGCGTGTCGACTCCTGCGCGGCCGAGTTCGCGACGACGACGGCGTATCTGTACTCGACCTACGAGGAACAGTGCGAAGCGGAGCCGTCGACGCGCGAAAAGATCATGGTGCTCGGCGGCGGCCCGAATCGCATCGGTCAGGGCATCGAGTTCGACTACTGCTGCGTCCATGCCGCGCTCGCCCTGCGCGAGGACGGCTACGAGACGATCATGGTCAACTGCAATCCGGAGACCGTGTCGACCGACTACGACACTTCCGACCGTCTCTACTTCGAGCCGCTCACGCTCGAGGACGTGCTCGAAATCATCGACGTCGAGAAACCCAAGGGTGTAATCGTGCAGTACGGCGGGCAGACGCCGCTCAAGCTCGCGCGCGCGCTCGAAGCGAACGGTGCGCCGGTGATCGGCACCTCGCCGGATTCGATCGATCTCGCCGAAGACCGCGAGCGCTTCCAGCAGATGATCGCCAAGCTCGGCCTGACGCAGCCGCCGAACCGCACCGCGCGTACGCCGGACGAGGCGCTCACGCATGCGCGCGAGATCGGCTATCCGCTCGTCGTACGCCCGAGCTACGTGCTTGGCGGCCGCGCGATGGAAATCGTGCATTCCGACGCCGACCTGAAACGCTACATCACCGATGCGGTGAAGGTGTCGAACGATTCGCCGGTGCTCCTCGATCGCTTTCTCGATGCCGCGGTTGAAGTCGACGTCGACATCGTCGCCGACGCCCAGGGCAACGTGCTGATCGGCGGTATCATGGAGCACATCGAAGAAGCCGGCGTGCATTCGGGCGACTCCTCGTGCTCGCTGCCGCCGTATTCGCTGAGTGACCAGGTTCAGGACGAGCTGCGCGCGCAGGTGACCCGCATGGCGCGTGAGCTCAAGGTCATCGGCCTGATGAATACGCAGTTCGCCATCCAGCAGGAGAACGGTAACTCGACGATCTACATCCTCGAAGTCAACCCGCGCGCCTCGCGCACGGTGCCGTTCGTGTGCAAGGCGACGGGCGTGTCGTTGGCCAAGATCGCCGCACGTTGCATGGCGGGCAAGAGTCTGGCCGAGCAGGGTACGACGCGCGAAATCGTGCCGGACTACTACTCGGTGAAAGAGGCGATTTTCCCGTTCGCCAAATTCCAAAACGTCGACCCGATCCTCGGCCCCGAGATGCGTTCGACCGGCGAGGTGATGGGCGTCGGCCGCAGCTTCGGCGCTGCGTTCGCGCGTGCGCATGAGGCAGCGAACATCTCGGCCCCGAAACCCGGCAAGGTATTTGTTTCGGTGCGCGATGCGGACAAGCCGCGTCTACTGCCCGTCGCGCAGGATCTCGTCCGTCGCGGCTACAGCCTGATCGCCACGTCCGGCACACACACCTACCTGACCGAGCACGGTGTTCCCTGCGAGCGCATCAACAAAGTGCTCGAAGGACGCCCGCACGTGCTCGACGTCATCAAGAACGGTGAAATCGTTTTCATCGTTAACACGACCGAGGGCAAGCAGGCGATCGCCGACTCGTTCTCGATCCGCCGCGAAGCGCTGCAGCAGCGCATTACTTATTCGACCACGGTCGCCGGCGCGCGCGCGCTTGTGCACTCGCTCGATTTCCGCAGCGGCGGCGACGTGTATAGTCTGCAAGAATTGCATAGAGAGCTGATTGCATGAGGTTTGAAGAATGAAGCGTGCCCCGATGACCGCCAAAGGCGCCGAGCGCCTGCGCGGTGAGCTCGATCGCCTGAAGTCCACGGAGCGTCCGCGCATCATCGCGGCGATCGCCGAAGCGCGCGCGCACGGCGATTTGAAGGAGAACGCCGAATACCACGCTGCGCGCGAGCTGCAGGGCTTCATCGAAGGCCGCATTCAGGAACTCGAGGCGGCGCTGAGCTATGCCGAGGTGATCGACACCTCCCGTCTCAACCCGAACGGGAGGATCGTGTTCGGTGCCACGGTCGAACTCGTCGAGGAGGCGAGCGGCAGTGAAGTGACCTACCAAATCGTGGGCGACCTCGAGGCCGACATCAAGCAGCGTCTGATCGCTGTCAACTCGCCGCTCGCGCGCGCGCTGATCGGCAAGAGCGAAGGCGACAGCTTCCAGTTCCAGGCGCCGAACGGTGTGAAGAGCTACGAGATCGTGGCGGTTCGCTACGAGATTTGATTCTTCTGCGACGAAGCAGAACCCTTGCGCTCTCCATGCGACTGAATCTGCTTCTGCCCGCACGCAAACGTGTCGAAAGCGCGACCGTCGCGCACTGGCTGGCACGCGGTAATCGTCTGCCCGATGCGGCGCCGGGGCGCGAAGCGGTATTGCGCGAATGCTTCGAGACCGGCGTTGCCGAGCTTCCTGCCGCAGCGCTGACCCGCCAGGCCGATGTAGGCGATGCCGCGGACGCGACTTGGCTGCGAGCCGATCCGGCGTTTGTGATGGCCGATGCTGTGACTCTGCGTCTGCTCGCATGCGGAAATCTCGGCTTGTCGACCGAGGATGTCGACGCGTGCGCGGAGGCGTTGCAGCCGCTGTTCGAAGACGCGGGCTTCACTTTCGACACGCCGCATCCGCAGCGCTGGTATCTGCGCTGTCCGCCGGACGCGAAACTGCCGACGTTTTCGTCGCCCGACGAAGCGCTTGGCGATGACCTGGCGAATCACCTGCCGGAAGGCAAAAACGCGCGGCCGTGGCGCAGTCTGCTCAACGAAGTGCAGATCGTGCTGACTCAACATCCAGTCAATGCGCAGCGCGCGCAGCGCGGTTTGCCGCTGATCAACAGCCTGTGGTTCTGGGGCGCAGGCGCGTTGCCCGGACGGGTCGAATGTCGGTTTGACCAGGTCGTCAGTAACGATGGCGTCGTCACATCGTTGGCTGCACTGGCCGGAGCCTCGTCATTTCCGCCAAAGCGGGAGTTCAGTTTTTCGCTTTTTCACGAACACTCAAAGCTGGATTCCCGCTTGACCAGCCATTCGGCTGTTGAAAATCACGGAAATGACGAACAAGAGCGAGCCCGATCTGTGCTGATCGACCTCGCCAATCAGCGCGATCCTGTTCGACTTGATGATGATTGGCTCGTGCCGATTGCAGACGCATTCCATCGCCGGCAAGTCGCGCAGCTCGATCTGCGTTTCGAAAGCGGCGAGCGCTATATCTTCAAGCCCTCCCACCATTGGCGTTTCTGGCGTCGCGTGAACACCGCCACGTGATCGGCCGGCCACGCATCCAGCGTCGTGCCGTGCCGTCGCTGAAGGCGGATTGGCCGGCGTCGTTGCATCCCGTCCTGCATCGGGTTTTTGCCGCGCGCGGCATCGTTGCCTCCAGCGAAATCGAATATCGACTCGGTGCGCTGCTCGCGCCCGCGCAACTGGGTGGCATCGCGCGTGCCTGCGAACTGATTGCGGAAGCGTTGCGTGCCGACGCGCCGATCGTGATCGTCGGCGACTTCGACGCCGACGGTGCGACCGGAACCGCCGTCGCTGTGCGCGGCCTGCGCCGCTTTGGCGCGACACGTGTCAAATACGGCGTGCCGAATCGTTTCACCCACGGCTACGGTTTGAGTCCGGCGCTGGTCGACGAGCTCGTGGCGCGATATCCGGAACTTGCCGATCGCGGATTGTTGATTACCGTCGACAACGGCGTCGCTGCAAATGCGGGCGTTGCTGCGGCGAAGGCTCAGGGATTGCGCGTGATCGTGACCGATCACCATCTGCCTGGCAGCGCGCTGCCGAACGCCGACGCGATCGTGAACCCCAACCTCGACGGCGATGTGTTCCCGAGCAAGGCCTTGGCCGGCGTCGGTGTGATGTTCTACTTGTTGATCGCGCTGCGCGCCCATCTGCGCGAACGCGGCTGGTTTGCCGAGCGCGGCCTTGCGGAGCCGGACCTGTCGGAACTACTCGACCTTGTCGCGCTCGGCACCGTGGCCGACCTCGTGCCGCTCGACCACAACAACCGCATTCTGGTCGAGGCCGGCTTGAAGCGCATCCGCAGCGGTCGCGCGTGTGCAGGCGTCGCGGCGCTGCTCGAAAGCGGAAAGCGCGATCCAGCGCGCGCGGTGGCGAGCGATCTCGGCTACGTCGTCGCGCCGCGCATCAACGCCGCCGGGCGGCTCGAGGATATCCGCCTCGGCATCGAGTGCCTGTTGACCGACGATAGCGCTATGGCACGCAAGCTCGCCGATCAGCTGTCGGCGATCAACAGCGAGCGCCGCGATTTGCAGACCGGCATGGTCGAGCAGGCCGAACGCGCGGTGGAGGCGTGGCTGGCGCGGCACGGTGCGGACTCGCTGCCGATCGGCATCGTCTTGTACGAGCCAGACTGGCACCACGGCGTGGTCGGTCTGGTGGCGTCGAAGCTCAAAGAGCGCTTCAACCGCCCGGTGATCGCTTGCGCGCCGGCGGGCGAGGGCAGCGACGAGATCAAGGCGTCCGGCCGCTCGATCAGCGGCTTTCATCTGCGCGATGCCTTGGCCGAAATCGATGCCCGCGTGCCCGGCGTGCTGCAGCGCTACGGCGGCCACGCGATGGCTGCGGGCTTGAGCCTGCATCGCGATGACATCGCTCGTCTCGGCGAATTGTTCGATGCGGTCGCGCGCGAACGCATTGCGCCCGAGCGACTCGATGCCGTGTTGTTGACTGACGGGGAACTCGGCGCCGACGAATTCACGCTCGACCTCGCCGAGCAATTGCGTTATGCGGGCCCGTGGGGCCAAGCCTTTCCGGAGCCGTTGTTCGACGGCGAATTCGCGCTCGTGGACTGGCGCGTGGTCGGCGAAACGCATCTGCGCCTGCGCTTGAATTGCGATGGCCTCGCCGCACCGGTCGAAGCGATGCTGTTCGGCGGCTACACCGGTGCGCCGCCGCCGTCGCGATTGCGCGCGGTGTATGCGCTCGACGTCAACGAATGGAACGGTACGCGCCGGCTGCAATTGCTGCTGCGGCACATCGAAGCCGCATAGCGGGCTCTAGGCGGAGAAGGCCAGCGTGGCGACGCCGGCAAGAATCAGCACGGCACCGAGCAGGCGCGAAGCGTTTGCCCGCGCCGGCAGAAATTTCTCGAGCAGAACGGTTAGGCTGATCGCCACGATCCAGGCGAAACTCATGACGCCACCGACGAACAACAGCAGCATCATCGCCCAGCAGCAACCCAGGCAGTAGGCGCCGAGGTGCAGTCCCATCCTCCAGGCGCCGGCATTGCCCGCGCGCCACTCCCGCGCGATGAATTCGGCAGGCGCGCGACAGCGTCGCAAGCAGCGTTGCTTGAGCGGACTCCATTGCCAGGCGCCGGCGATGATCAGCATCGTCGCGGCCGATGCAGTACTGCGCATGCGCATCATCGGTGAGAGCAGGTCCGAAGTGCTCAACGCCCATTGCATTCCGGTCGCAGCGAGCGAGAACACGCACCAAACGGCGAGATAGCCGAAGGTGAAAATGTATACCCGAAACGCCGCCCGCGTCGTCCGCGCATCGCTGCTGGCCACGCGCTGGTAGAGCAGGGCGATGGGAGCGGCGCTCGGCAGCATCATCGCGATCATCATCACCACCCACATGGCGAAGATCAGCGCCGCATACCGCGGGTTCCATTGTGCGGTCATCATCCAGGCTGCGGCGCCGCGCATGTCGCCTTGCATGTCGGCGGCGGCGACGGCAATCCAGGCCCAGCACAGGGCAGCAACGACGCCCAGCGCGATGATGGGCAGGGTTCGGTCTTGCGCGATCGTCACGGCGAGCGGGTCAGCGGACGACGCCGTGGGTGCTCCAGTGGAAATTCGCCAGATGCGCATGGGTGCCGTCGAACTCCAGGTCGATCGGCGCGGTCGTTGTCGCCTTGCCGCTGATGAATTCGGCTTCGGTGTATTCGAAGCCGGTCGGCAAGGTAACGCGCGCTTGGTGAGGCAGCCCGGTCACTGGGTTGCGGATCGATTCGCCGCTGCTTTCGAGCAGTCCAGGCACGCGCAGGGTGGCTGTACGTGCGCCGTAATCGATATCGAGATCGATGCGGCGATACTCGGTAGGCAGCACTTGGGTCACCGTCGTATGGAATACCTGGAAAATCGAGCCGCCGGGATCGGTGTCCTTGCCGTGCGAGATCGCTTCGAGCGCGGCGCGCTGCGCCGGGTTTGCGCGTTCGTCGATGATCGACAGCCAGGTGCCGTTGCCCTGATGGATCGGGCCGGGCCACATGGCTATGAGCCCGGCGCGCAGGCCGTCGAGAACCACGTCGCCGTAGCGCCCGTGTTCGATCTGGAAAAACGTGTGCGCGCGGCAATTGCCGTGAGTGGGCAGCGAATTGAACTGACAGGGACAGCCGGTATCGCAGTTGCAGTTGGCGAATTCCATGCCTTGCAACGTCCATTCGGTGTTGGCCATGACACGCTCCCCGTGAATGAACCGGGCCTGAGTATACTCCGCTGCAAAGGCGACGGACCGGGAACATAGCCGATGCCATGCAAGGCCGCGGATTTGCTAGAATTCGCGTTCTTTTCGCCGTCGTTCCAGGCATTCCAGACAACATGATCGAAACCAATCCCATCCACGCCCGCATTGCCGACCTGACCGCCCGCGTCGCGTCGCTTAGGGGGTATCTTTGACTACGAGACGAAAGCCGAACGTCTCGAAGAAGTCAGCCGCGAGCTCGAAAGCCCCAACGTCTGGGACGATCCGGAGCGCGCACAAAATCTAGGCAAGGAACGCGCCTCGCTCGAACGCATCGTCACCGGCATTCGCGAGCTGACCGAAAGCCTCGGTGGCGCAGACGAACTGCTGCAGCTGGCCGAGGCCGAGAACGACGAAGGCACGGTCGTGGCCGTGTCGGCCGACGTCGACAAGCTGACGCAGCACGTTGAAGCGCTCGAGTTCCGGCGCATGTTCTCCGGCAAGATGGACTCGCACAACGCCTTCGTAGATATCCAGGCCGGCGCCGGCGGCACCGAGGCGCAGGACTGGGCCGAAATGCTCCTGCGCATGTATCTGCGCTGGGCCGAGCACAAGGGCTGGAAAACCGAGCTGCTCGAAGCGTCCGCCGGCGAAGTCGCCGGAATCAAGAGCGCGACGTTCCGCGTCGAGGGCGAGTACGCCTACGGCTGGCTCAAGACCGAGATCGGCGTGCACCGCCTCGTGCGCAAGTCGCCGTTCGATTCTGACAACCGCCGCCACACGAGTTTCACCTCGGTGTTCGTTTCGCCCGAAGTCGACGACGATATCGACATTGAGATCAATCCCGCCGACCTGAGAACCGACGTGTACCGTTCGTCGGGCGCGGGCGGCCAGCACGTCAACAAGACCGAGTCCGCCGTGCGCATCACGCACGTGCCGACCAACACGGTTGTCGCCTGTCAGACCGAGCGCTCGCAGCACGCGAACCGCGATCGTGCGATGAAGATGCTCAAGGCGAAGCTGTATGAGCTGGAAGTGCAGAAGCGCAACGCCGAGAAGGACAAGCTCGAAGCGACGAAGTCGGATATCGGCTGGGGCAGCCAGATTCGCAACTACGTGCTCGACCAATCTCGGATCAAGGATTTGCGCACCGGGATCGAACGCAGCGACACGCAGAAAGTGCTCGACGGCGATATCGATGAGTTTATCGAAGGCAGTTTGAAGGCCGGTCTCGAAGCCGGCGCGAAGCGTACAGATGTTTGATGTGCGAGTTAGAACAAAATTCCGTTCGCACTGAGCGTAGACGCAACGCGTCGGAGTCGAAGACGTTGCCGAAAACGCTTCGACTTCGCTTGCTGCGCAAGCTACGCTCAGCGCGCACGGAGATTTGAGTCGAAACTGGACTTGTTTGGTCGACTGGAAAATTGTTATGAACGGAAAGACCGTGGAATTGGGTGGCGACACGACTGGAGGCGCAGATGCCTCCGCTCTTCCGTCCGACGAGAACAAGCTGATCGCGGAACGCCGCGAAAAGCTGCGTGCGCTGCGCACCCAGGGTGTGGCGTTCCCGAACGACTTCACGCCGGACGCGTTTGCCGGCGATCTGCAGGCGGAATTCGACGGCAAACCGGCCGAGGAAGTCGATGCTGCGGCGCGGCGTGTCAAGGTCGCCGGTCGTATGCTGCTCAAGCGCGGGCAGGGCAAGGTCAGCTTCGTCCAGATCCAGGACATGACCGGGCGCATCCAGCTCTTCATCCAGGCGAACGCGGTCGGCGACACCTACGAAGCATTCAAATCTTGGGACATCGGCGACATCGTCGCGGCCGAAGGCCCGCTGATGCGCACGAAGACCGGCGAGCTCAGCGTCAAGGTCGAGAAACTGCGCCTGTTGACCAAGTCGCTGCGTCCGCTGCCGGACAAGTGGCACGGTATGGCCGACGTCGA
>Ga0209233_1000886_pt1 | contig 13166 bp, 17 predicted proteins | sample AraplaCL_Cvi_mCL_FD_184269 | JGI IMG/M metagenome (GOLD analysis project Ga0209233, IMG submission 184269) | Arabidopsis root microbial communities from the University of North Carolina, USA - plate scrape CL_Cvi_mCL (SPAdes) (version 2) | ecosystem: Host-associated > Plants > Roots > Endosphere...
CCGTCCGCTTCGCGCAGGCGCATCCGCTGCTCGCCGGCATCACCGACGGCGAGGCGGGCCTCCACGCCTATTTCGTCCACTCCTACCACCTCGCCACCGCCGAACCGGCGCAGCTGATGGCGACCGCGGACTACGGTGGCCCGGTCACCGCCGCCGTCGGCCGCGACAACCTCTTCGGCACCCAGTTCCATCCGGAAAAGAGCCAGACGCTCGGCCTGGCCCTGATCCGCAATTTCCTGACGTGGACGCCGTGAGCACTCGGATCACCCCCACTCGACCCGGCCGCCGTATTCCCTCTCCCCCTGCGGGAGAGGGTCCGGCTGGGTGTCGGGGGGGAGCGGCACACTCCATGGCAGCCCCCTCATCCGGCGCTGTCGTGCCACCTTCTCCCGCCGGGGGAGAAGGGAAGGACCAACACCTGTGATCCTCTTCCCAGCCATCGACCTCAAGGACGGCCAGTGCGTGCGCCTCAAGCTCGGCGACATGGCGCAGGCGACGGTGTTCAACGATTCACCGGCAGCGCAGGCGAAATCGTTCGAGGACCAGGGGTTCGAATACCTGCACGTCGTCGATCTCAACGGCGCCTTCGCCGGCGAGAGCGTCAATGGCGCGGCGGTCGACGCCATCCGCGCTGCCGTGAAATTCCCGGTGCAGCTCGGCGGTGGCATCCGCACGCTGGCGCATGTGGAGAGCTGGCTCGACAAGGGCCTCGCTCGTGTCATTCTCGGCACCATCGCCGTGCGCGATCCGGCGCTGGTGAAAGAAGCGGCGCTGCGGTTTCCGGGCCAGGTGGCCGTCGGCATCGATGCTCGCGGTGGCAAGGTCGCGGTCGAGGGCTGGGCCGAAACCTCCGAACTCGATGTCGTGGAGCTGGCGCAGCGCTTCGAGGGCGCGGGCGTGGCGGCGATCGTCTACACCGACATCGACCGCGATGGCATTTTGACCGGCATCAACTGGGACGCGACCCTGACGCTGGCCCGCGCCGTCAAGATACCGGTGATCGCCTCGGGCGGGCTCGCCTCGATGGCCGATATCCGCCGCATGACCGAACCTGATGCGCAGGTGCTCGAAGGCGCCATTTCTGGCCGCGCCCTCTATGACGGGCGCATTGATTCACGTGAAGCACTGGCCCTGCTCAAGGGCGTCGCCGCGTGAGCGCCGAGGGCGAACCGATCGTCATCGCCCCGCTCTACCTGCAAGGCATCCGATGAGCCCGCGACGCGGACCGCCCGCCACCCTGCGCACCGTCCGCCTCTGGTGGTATGCCGTCGCCGCCATCCCGATCGCCCTTCTGATCTACGCGCCCCTGATGGGCTGGCTGCCGGCAGCACTCATCGTCGTCGGACTGTTTCTGCTGTTCTTCTGGATTTTCTCCCTCGGCTTTGCCATCTACGCCAAGCTCAGAGCACCCAAGGACCTCCGCCAGTGACCCTCAAGACCCGGCTGATCCCCTGCCTCGACGTCAAGGACGGCAGGGTGGTGAAGGGCGTGCAGTTCGTCGATCTCGTCGATGCCGGCGATCCGGTCGAGGCCGCCATCGCCTATGATGCCGCTGGCGCCGACGAACTATGCTTCCTCGACATCACCGCGAGCCACGAGGGCCGCGACACCATCTTCGATGTCGTGGCCCGGACCGCCGAACATTGCTTCATGCCGGTGACGGTGGGCGGCGGCATCCGCAAGCTCGAGGATATCCGTAAGCTCCTGCTGGCCGGCGCCGACAAGGTCGCCATCAATTCGGCAGCGGTGAGCGATCCCGATTTCGTGTCGCGGGCCGCCGACAAGTTCGGCGACCAGTGCATCATGGTCTCGGTCGACGCGCGCCAGCGGCTGTCGCAGGGAGTCGGTGGCTCCAATTATAGCGCCTGGGAAACCTTTACGCATGGCGGCCGGACCCCGACGGGGCTCGACGCGGTGGAGTTCGCCGCCAGGATGGTCGAGCGCGGGGCAGGGGAATTGCTGGTCACCTCGATGGATCGCGATGGCAGCAAGTCCGGCTTCGACCTCGAACTGACCCGCACCATCGCCGATGCCGTGCATGTGCCGGTGATCGCCTCGGGTGGCGTCGGTACGCTCGATCATCTGGTCGAGGGGGTGAAGCAGGGCCATGCCTCGGCGGTGCTCGCGGCCTCGATCTTCCACTTCGGCACCTTCACCATCCCGGAGGCCAAGGCCTATCTCGAGGCGCACGGCATCCCGATGCGCCACGACGACCGCATTCACCTCAGGGAGGCCGTGTGATGGCCTTTTCGCTCGAAATGCTCGATGCGCGGGTCGCGAGCCGTGCCGGCGCCTCGCCCGACGAGAGCTACACCGCCAAGCTCATCGGCCGGGGCATCGAAAAATGCGCCCAAAAGCTCGGCGAGGAAGCGGTTGAGGCTGCCATCGCTGCCACGGCGCGCAATGCGCCGGAACTGACCAAGGAAGCGGGCGACGTGCTCTATCACCTGCTGGTGCTGCTGCGCGCCTCCGGCGTGCCGCTCTCGGCCGTGATGGACGAACTCGAAACCCGCACCGCCCAATCCGGTCTCGCCGAAAAGGCGAGCCGTCCCAAGGATTGATCCCCGTGCCCGGCTCCCGCTACGACCTCGCCCCCTATCTCCACTTCACCAAGGACGAGTGGTCGCGCTATCGCGACGGCGAGGCGATGACGCTCACCGCCGACGATGTCGCCCGACTGCGCACCCTCAACGATCCCATTTCGTTCGAGGAAGCCGAGGCGGTTTACCTGCCGCTCGCCCGGCTGATTTCGCTCTACGTCGAGGCGACGCAGGGACTCCACCGCGCCTCGATGCGGTTCCTCGATACCGAGGACCTGAAGGTGCCCTATATCATCGGTGTCGCGGGTTCTGTCGCGGTCGGCAAGTCGACCACCGCCCGCATCCTGCGCGCTTTGCTGCAGCGCTGGAAGACCTCGCCCAAGGTCGACCTCGTCACCACCGACGGCTTCCTTTACCCCAATGCCGAGCTCGAGCGGCGCGGCATCATGGACCGCAAGGGCTTTCCGGAGAGCTATGACCGGGGACGGCTGGTGGCCTTCCTGTCCGACCTCAAGTCGGGCAAGGCAGAGGTTTCGGTGCCGGTCTACTCGCACCTCGTCTACGACATCGTGCCTGGCGAACAGGTGCTGATCGACCGGCCCGATATCCTCATTGTCGAGGGTCTCAACATCCTGCAGCCGGGCGAGTTGCCGAAGGACGGGCGGCCGATCGTCTTCGCCTCGGACTACCTCGATCTTTCGATCTATATCGATGCCGACGAGGACGACCTGCGCGACTGGTTCATGGAGCGCTTCCGCAAGCTGCGCGAAACGGCGTTCACCGACCCCAAATCCTTCTTCCACCGCTTCGCCGAAATGAGCCTCGCCGACGCCGAGGCCTTCGGCCTGTGGGCCTGGAACGAAATCAACCTGCCCAACCTGCGCGACAACATCCTCCCCACCCGCAGTCGCGCCGACCTGATCATTCGCAAGGGCAAGAGCCACGGCATCGAGGAAGTCGATCTGCGACGGGTGTAGCTGGGTCGCCCAAGCCTGCTCGACCGCTGGGCCGCCCTCGTGGTTCGACGGGCTCACCGTGAGGGCCACGAGAGAGTGCAACGGTGCCGCCCCACAAGCTCCCGCCTCACGGCGAGCTTGTCGAACCGTGAGGCCAAAGGCGCGAGCGCAACCCTGGCAGCGCCAGGGCCCCGCCTACGCCACCCGTTCGATCAGCCCGTGTTCGAGCGCCAGTTCCTCGAGGTCCAGCACCGGCCGGGCGCCGATGTGGGAGATGACCTCCGAGGCGGCGAGGCAGCCGAGCTTCAGGGCGGTTTCGAGTTCGCGGCCCTGGCTGAGGGCCAGCAGGAAGCCGGATGCGAAGAGGTCGCCGGCGCCGGTCGCATCGACCACCTGGTCGATCTTGAAGGCGGGCACGGTCGTTACTTCACCGTTATGTATCACCATCGCGCCGTCGGCGCCCATCGTCACCGCGGCGAGCTCGGCGTCCTTGGCGACCTGCTGCACGGCTGCCGCCAGATTGTCGGTCTCGTAGAGCGACTTCAGCTCTTCGACGTTGCCCAGCACGTAGTCGATGGTTTTTGAGCGCATCAAGTCGAGGAATTCGTCGCGATAGCGCCCGACGCAGAATGGATCGGACAGCGTGAACGAGGTCGCCCGCTCGTGCTTGTGGGCGTAGTGCGCGGCGAGCGCGAAGGCTTTCTTGGCCTCCGGCGGATCCCACAGGAAGCCTTCCATGTAGGTGATCGCCGCCGCCCCGATCTCGTCCTCGCGGATGTCCTTGATGGTCAACTGGTGGCAGGCACCGAGATAGGTGTTCATCGTCCGCTCGCCGCCTGGCGAGATCAGGATCATCGAGCGCGCCGTCGCCGGGCCGCCCGCCAGCTTCTCGACTCCGTAGTGGACGCCGATATGTTTCAGGTCCTCGGCGAAGATCTCGCCCAGATCGTCGTCCGCCACTTTGCCGACGAACGCCGCCCGGCCGCCGAGCGAGGCGACGCCCGCCGCCGTATTGGCGGCGCTGCCGCCCGAAATGCGGCGCTTGTCCTCCGGCATCAGGTCGTAGAGATAGGCCGAGCGGTCGGCATCGATCAGGTGCATGATGCCTTCGGTCATGCCCTCACGATCGAGGAAGGTCTGCTCGATGGGCGCTATGACGTCGACAATGGCGTTGCCGATGGTCAGAACGTCAAAACGCGCGTCGGCCAATCGAAATCTCCGGCAGGGGGGCTGAACGCCCCGGAAATACCGGATTGCCGCCCGGGACGCAAACCGCATGTTGGTTGTGCGTTTCAGCCGCACCACCAGCTTCCTCTCCCGCAAGGGGAGAAGGAACGGGCGTCGCTTGTTCCCTACACTCGCGGCGGTGGTATGGCCCTGCCCTTGGCCTTTGCGACCGGCGCCGGCGTCTTGGGCTCGAACCGGCACCATGGCGCGATGATGCAGTGCCAGCACTCGGGGACACGAGCCTTGCAGACATAGCGGCCGTGGAGGATCAGCCAGTGGTGGGCGTGCAGCAGGTAGTGTTCCGGCACCACTGCGAGCAGATTGTTCTCGACCTCGAGCGGCGTCTTGCCGGGAGCGAGGCCGGTGCGGTTGCCGACCCGGAACAGGTGCGTGTCGACGGCTATGGTGGGTTGCCGGAAGGCGATGTTCAGCACCACGTTGGCGGTCTTGCGCCCAACGCCCGGCAGGCTCTCGAGCGCTTCCCGGTTGTCGGGCACCTGGGAACCAAACTCGGCCACGAGCCTTTCACTCAGCGCAAAGACCGCCTTGGCCTTGTTGTGGTAGAGCCCGATCGTCTTGATATGGTCCTCGATCCCCGCGACGCCGAGGGCGACCATTTTTTCGGGCGTATCAGCGGCGGCGAAGAGTTTTGGCGTCGCCTTGTTCACCCCGGCGTCGGTCGCCTGCGCCGAAAGCACGACCGCTACCAGCAATGTGAACGGGTTTATGTAGTCGAGCTCACCCTTGGGCTCTGGATTTGCGGCCGCAAAGGCGCCAAAAATCGCATCCACGTCTTCCGCGCTGAGGCGCTTCGGCTTTTTTGTCGCGGCCATTTCCGGTATCCGAGTTCAGCCTTCACCAAGGTTGCAAGATGACGACCGAAACGCAAGCGCGCCCCCTGTTCGCCGCAAGGCTTACCCCCCATCGCTCGATCGATCCCCGGGGCATCCGGATCGTCTGCGCCATCGCCGCCGCCTTGCTCCTGCTGCCGGGGATCATCTTTTACGCGCTCGGCGCCTGGCCGGTGGTCGGTTTCATGGGGCTCGATGTCCTGGCACTCTACTGGGCGCTGACCTATTCGTTCCGCGACGGCAAGCGCTACGAACAGGTGACGCTTTGGGCCGATCGCCTTGAGATCCGACAGGTCTCGCCCAAGGGCGAAGAAGAGACCGAGAGCTTCAACCCCTTCTTCGTCCGGCTGGTGGTCGAGCGCGACATCGACGAGCACACCACGGCCGTCAGGCTCCGCAGCAAAGAGCGGGACCTCGTCGTCGGCGCCTTCCTAAACCCCCACGACCGGGCGTCCTTCGCCCAGGCCTTCGGCAGCGCCCTGCGCAAGGCGCGCGCCTGAGCCGCGGCCACCGCCGCCGGTCACCCCGCTCTCCCAGCCCAGGATCGCCCGCTTGCGCGGCACGCCCCAGTGGTAGCCGGTGAGCGCCCCGGTCGAGCCGACGACGCGGTGGCAGGGGACGACGAACGAGATGGGGTTCTTCCCGACCGCCGCGCCCACGGCGCGCGCCGCGGAGGGGCGCCCGACGCGGTTCGCGAGCTCGCCATAGGTCGTGGCCCGGCCGCAGGGGATCGACAGCAGCGTCTCCCACACCTTGACCTCGAAATCGGTGCCGATCAGCACCACCCGCACCGGCTGTTCTTCCGACCAGCGCGCCGGATCGAAGATGCGAGACGCGAGCGGGGCGATTGCCGCGTCGTCGCGCACGAACCGCGCGTTGGGCCAGCGGTTGGCCAGATCCTCGAACGCCGCCTCGATGCCGTCTTCGCCGTCGGCAAAGCCGAGGCCGGAGACGCCGTAGTCGGTGATCGTCATCACCGCCACCCCGAACGGCGAGGCGGCGGCGCCCCACCGCATCAGCAGGCCCTCGCCTTTGGCCCGGAAGGCACCCGGCGGCATGGCCTCGAAGGTCACGAACAGATCGTGCAGCCGCGAGCTCGACGAGAGGCCCACCGCATAGGTGGTATCGAGGACGCTCGCCTCAGCGGCGAGCAGCATCTTGGCGTGGTCGAGCGCGACGGCCTGCGCGAAGGATTTGGGGCTGAGGCCGCACCAGCGGCGGAAGAGCTCGGTGAGTTGCCGCTCGGTGAGCCCGAGGCTCCGGGCGAAGCGAGGCAGGTCCGTCTCGTCGGGGCCGTTCTCGCTCAGATAGGCGATGGCGGCGCGGACCGTTTCGTAGTCGCTGACGGGAGAAATGCTCTGAAGCTTTGTCATGATGGCCACAACATAGGGCCTGGCGCGGGGCCCGGCGACCCGGTTTTGACGTCGCGGGCACGGTTCACCGAGGGCGGTGCGGCATCGTGGAGCGACAGCCGGTCAACTCGCAGAATCACCGAAACCGAAGTATTTACTCTGCCGGTTGCATTGCCGCTTAAGCAGTTCGCGGTAGCGTCGGGAAAAGTACGCCGAAAGCAAGCGAAGTGGTCTTGGAGAAATGGCACGCGCTAGGGAAGCGTCTCGTCGCGAGTCTTGCGGGCACCGCGGCGCTGGTTGCGATCGCCATGCCCTTGCCGGCGCTGGCGTTCGAAAAGCTCACCACCGTGCTCGATGTCACGCAGGGCTCCGAGCTTTCGGAGACGGCGCGCAACCTCGAAAACGGTGGCTACGAACTCGCCTACGCCGACTGGCAATCGTTCTACAGCTGGTACCACGTCAACTGGGTCGACACCCGGGTGGACATGTTGACGCAGTACACCCCCGATTTCGGGGTGCTGTGGGGGGTAAGCACCGGCGAATACGGCCAAAAGTTCGAGATCGCGCCAAGTATCAAAGTGGGGGTGATCCAGCAGCTGCACCTGACCCCGGATTCGACGCTATCCCTTTCCGCCAGCACGATTATCGGCGGCCAGCTATGGGAGCACCCGTGCACTGCGGATTACGGCGATATCGGCGGCATACAGCAGGTCAATTGCCGGTTGGCGGCATCATCGATTTCGCCGCAAGATACGCTCGCATATCTACTCAGGGTTAACCCTGAAACATTTCGCCTTGTGATAAGCTACCAAGGTAATTTCTAGAGGAGAAAGACCACGTGCGTCGACTGACAGGACTTTTTGGCGCGGTTGCTCTGTTGCTGGTTGCTTCGTCGCCGTTCGCACTGGCCGAGGCTGCCGCGGCCAAGCCCAAGACGACCACCGCCGTGGCGCAGCCGCCCTATTATTCGTGGATGTCGACCGATGTGGTCGGCGCCTGGGCCGCCGGCTATCGCGGCGCCGGCACCACCATTACCGTGGTCGACGAGTATTCGGGCAACGATCCCTTCTCCGGCAAGTTCACCAACGCCACCCAGAACCAGCTCCACGGCTACTGGACCAGCGAGGAAGCGGGCCTCATCGCCCCCTCGGCCACCATCGTGCGGCAGAGCTACAATTCGGGCACGGCCGTCAAGCTCTCGACCACCGGCCTCAACGTCATCAACACCAGCTACGCCATGTTCGCCAAGGCCGGCTATTCGGTGAGCCAGATCGGCTGGAGCGCGCAGGAGTCCTCGATTATCGCCGATGCCAAGAACGGCAAGGCGGTGGTGGTCAAGGCAGCGGGCAACGACTCGGTGGCGGTGGGCACGGCCGTCACCAGCGGCAGCTACAAAGGCTACCAGGATTACCTCGCGACCGCCCTCATCGGGTCGCAGTCGGTGATCTTCGCCGGCGCGCTCAATTCCAACGGCACGACGAGCAACAAAGCGACGCTCGCCTATTATTCCGATACCGCAGGCAGCAACACCACGGTGCAGTCGCACTTCCTCGTGGTGGGCGTCAACGGCAGCACGACCGGGCTCTACGGCACCTCGTTCGCCGCCCCGATCCTGTCGGGCTACGCGGCGGTGCTCGGCAGCAAGTTCAAGAGCGCCACGGCGACGCAGATCACCAACCAGCTGCTCAACACCGCCCGCACCAATACGCTGCTCAACTACAACGCTGCCACCTACGGCCGCGGCGAAGCGAGCCTCGCCAACGCGCTGGCGCCGGTCTCCATCCACTAAGGTCGGCGGCCGCCCCCCTGCGCAGCACAGCCTCTCTTGCACCCTCCCCTTAGCGGGGAGGGTTGGGGAGGCGTGGAGCCGAGTGTGCAAACCTCTCGGCCGAAAACCGGCATTTGCCTCAGGCGGCGAGGGTCTTTTCGAGCGTGCCGTCGGCGCTCAGCTCGTAAATCACCGGCTCGCCGGTCGCCAGTTCGCGCTTGAGGATCTGCTCGGGCGTCAGGTGTTCGATCGCCATCACCATCGAGCGCAGCGAATTGCCGTGCGCGGCGACCAGCACGGTCTTGCCGGCGGTCACCATCGGCTGGATCTCGGCGTGGTAGTAGGGCAGCGTCCGCGCCGCGGTGTCCTTGAGGCTCTCGCCGCCCGGCGGGGGCACATCGTAGGACCGGCGCCAGACGAGCACCTGCTCCTCGCCCCACTTCTTGCGCGCATCGTCCTTGTTGAGCCCCGCGAGGTCGCCATAGTCACGCTCGTTCAGCGCCTGGTTGCGGGTGATGGTCATGTTGACGATGCCCATTTCCTCGAGGATCAGATCGAGCGTGCGCTGGGCCCGCACCAGCGCCGAAGTGAAGCAATAGTCAGGCACGAGCCCTGCCGCCTTGAGCCGTTGCCCGGCCCTGCGCGCCTCGGCGACGCCCTTCTCGGTCAGGTCGGGGTTCTTCCAGCCGGTGAAGAGGTTCTTGAGATTCCACTCGCTTTCGCCGTGGCGAACCAGGATCAGGGTGCGCGACATGTTTGTTCCTATCCCTTGAGGCCGAGCACGTCGGCCATGTCGTAGAGCCCGGGCGGCTGCCCGGCGGCCCAAAGCGCCGCGCGCACCGCGCCATTGGCGAAGATGGTGCGGTTCTCGGCCCGGTGCGTCAACTCGATCCGTTCCGCCTCGCCGGCGAGGATGACGGTGTGGTCGCCCACGACGGTGCCGCCGCGCAGCGCGGCAAAGCCGATGTCGCCCTTGCGCCGCGGCCCGGTAATGCCGTCGCGACCGCGCACCGCATGGTCGTCGAGGTCGATGCCGCGACCCTTGGCCGCGGCCTGCCCTAGCATCAGCGCGGTGCCGGAGGGCGCATCGACCTTGCGGTTGTGGTGCATTTCGATGATTTCGATGTCGAAGTCTTCGCCGAGGATTTGCGCCGCCTGCCGCACCAGGCCCTGCAGCAAGTTGACCCCGAGCGAAAAATTGCCGGCCTTGACGATGCGCGCGCCGGCTTCCGCCGAACGGCGGATCGCCAGGTCTTCCTCCGGGCTGCAGCCCGTGGTGCCGACAATGTGCACCAGGCCGGCCTGTGCGGCACGCTGCGACAGCGCGACCGAGGCGGCCGGCGCGGTGAAATCGATGATCGCGTCGGCGCCGGCGAGGGCCGCTTCGACATTGTCGGTGATGATCACCCCGAGCGGCTCGAGGCCGGCATAGAGCCCCGCGTCCTTGCCGATCGCCTCGCTGTCCGGGCGGTCGAAGGCGGCGTGCACGCTGATGCCCGAGAGAGCCGCGTGCAGCCGCGTGCCGTTCGCCGCGACCACGGCGCGGATGTTGGCGGCGCCCATGCGGCCGCCCGCTCCTGCGATGGCAACCTTGAGTTCGGACATCCCACCCATCCCTGCTCTTTGGGGCTTGCCTATAGCCTAGGCCAGCTGGGTTTCGCCAGCCATCTCGCGGAGGACCTCACGCGCCGCCGCCGCCGGGTCGCCGGCGGCAACGATCGGCCGGCCGACCACCAGATGCGTCGCCCCCGCCGCCAGTGCCATGGCCGGCGTAGTCACCCGCTTCTGGTCGCCGAGTTCGCCGCCCGCGAGGCGGATCCCGGGCGTCACGATCGCCATGTCGGGTCCGGCGATGCCGGCGACCATCGGCGCCTCGCGGGCCGAGCACACCAGCCCGCCGATCCCCGCCGCCCGGGCCTGCTCGGTCCGCAGCGCCACCAGCCCCGCGACGTCGCGGCCATAGCCGGCGTCGGCCACGTCCTGGTCGTCCATCGAGGTGAGTACCGTTACCCCGAGTATGGAGAGCCCGCTGCCGCGCGCCGCCTCGGCTGCCGTCCGCATCGTCTTGGGGTAGGCGTGGACGGTCAGCATGCTGGCGCCGGTGCGGGCGATCGCCCGGACGCCCTTTTCGACCGTGTTGTCGATGTCGAGCAGCTTCAGGTCGAAGAACACCCGCTTGCCGCGCGCGATGAGCGACTTGCCGAGCGACAGGCCGTCGCCGCCATAAACCAGCTGATAGCCGATCTTGTAGAAATCGACGGCGTCCCCCAGCCGTTCGATGACCATTTCGGCTTCCGCTCGCGTGTCGAGATCGAGGGCGACGATCAGCGTTCCGGACATGGGGAGCCTCCAGCGCGTTTCGAAGCGTGGTGGCACAGGCGCCCGCCGAGGGCAAGATACCTGCTCCCGGCGACGCGGTTCGACGCTTCGAACGATGGCCCTATCAGCAGCCCGCTGGTTAGCGCGGGGGGATCTTCCCAGTACTGCGGCACGCCCACCACCGGCATCAGCCACGGCTCGCGTCGTTTGACCCAGCCTTCCTGCAACGGCATCAGCTCCATGGGGGCGTCGTCGAGCGAGCCGAGGCGGATCTCGACGTCGGCTTCGTGGAGGTTGAACAGCCGTGAGCCGCATTCGGGGCAGAAGCTCCGGCCGCCATGCGTCCGGACTTCCCCGGAGAAGCGGAAGGCGGCGATCGGCCATTTGGCGTAGGCCACGAACATCGAGCCGCTCTCCTTGCGGCAGGTGGCGCAGTGACAGGTCCCCGACAGGAAAGGCTCGCCTTCGAGCCGATAGCGCACGGCGCCGCACAGGCAGCCGCCTTCCCGAATGCTGGTCATGGCATTCCTCCTCGGCCCAAACGCGCATCGGGCGTCCCGGTTGCCCAAGCCGGTTCAGGAAGACGATGGGCCGGCCCAGTGGGCTCGAAAAGCCCCAGCTTGCCGGCTGTCATGGCAGCATAGCATCGCCGGCCTGGCCCGGAGCGCATTGCGGTTGTGATGCTATGCCAGCATAGTACGCGGCGATTCGATCAGAATTTCAGTGTGATATGCAGCAGCAAGCGTTATCCGCTATCGTCGCCTGGGTCCGGCTCGAGCGCGCCACCGAAAACTTCAACCTGATGCTGAAGCGCGATCTTGGCGTCACCGGATTGCAGCTCTCGATCCTCCGCATCCTCGCCGAGCGGCCGAGCCTGCCCCTCGCGGCCCTGCGAAAGACGCTGGTGATGCACCCGGCGACGCTCGGCCAGGCCGTCGATGCGCTGCGCGGGCTCGGCCTCTGCGTCGTCGGGCGCAACCCCGCCGACCGTCGCGCCCGGGTGGTGTCGCTCACCGAACAGGGCGAGGCCCTGCTCGCCAGGGCGCCGCTCGCCGGCCCGGTCCGCCTGCGGCAGCTGGCCGCCGAACCGGCCCGCCTCGACCGCCTCGCCGCAGCTCTCGAGGATGCGCTCGAGCTGTTTGCGCTCGAGCCCTGGGCGCCCTGACGCGGTGGGGCGCAGATCGGCCGGCAGATGGGTCCGGAAGCGAGGGTGCGGGTTAGCTTCGTGCCAAGGGTGGCAGCTCGTCCAGCGCAGCGGGCAGCCGCTCCATCGGTATCCAGTCGCTCAACAAGGTGCGGTCGGCAAGTCGGATGACAAGCACGTTGCCGCCGCCGGGATCGCCGATCCTGCGCTGGTCTTCGCGGCGGTCGATCGCTCGTCGCGCAAGATGGCACTTGAGCAGCGTGCCGACGGCGCCGTGGCCGGCGAAGGCGATCGGCAGTTCGTTGGCGTGGTCCAATGCGGTATTGACCGCGGCCACGACGCGCCGCTGGGCCGCCCGCGCCGTCTCCCAGCCGCGCACTGAAACCTCGGGCTCGGCAAAGAAGGCATCTGCGGTTGCCTCGAAGGCATCGCCCGCGAGATAGCCGGTGGCACTGCGATCGTTCTCACCGAATTCGTGGCCACTCTCGATGGGCGCACCGCTCGTCGCCGACAGGATCGCGGCGAGTTCCAGCGCCTTGGTTTCGCGGCTCGATATGATCCGCCTCACGCCCTGCAGCAGCGGATGCCGCGCGAAAGCCTCTGCACGCGCGCGGCCCGTTTCGCTGAGATGCCATTGCGGCACGGGCACGTCCGGATCGATGATCACCTGCGGGTGGGTCACATAGAGCGCGTAGCTCATCCGGCGGCTAAATCCCGCCGCGGGAAAAGTGCGTCAGCTCGCGCACCATCTGGCCGACCTTCCACTGGATGCCGGCTTCGTTCGGATTGCCGTCGGCGTCGAACACCTCGGGGTAGGGGCCGATGCCGAGCAGCGTGGGGACGACCAGCGCACCCGCTTTGCTCAGCGAATCCCTCAGGTGTGAGAGCGCGAAGATCGTCGCGTACTTGCCGTTGCTCATCCCGGCGATGCCGAAGATAGCGTGCCGGAACGGGCTTGGCTTCTGCCGGCTGACCCAGGCCAGGGTGTTGGCGATCAGCGGTGTTATGC
>Ga0209233_1000888_pt1 | contig 13124 bp, 11 predicted proteins | sample AraplaCL_Cvi_mCL_FD_184269 | JGI IMG/M metagenome (GOLD analysis project Ga0209233, IMG submission 184269) | Arabidopsis root microbial communities from the University of North Carolina, USA - plate scrape CL_Cvi_mCL (SPAdes) (version 2) | ecosystem: Host-associated > Plants > Roots > Endosphere...
GGCGGACGTGTGGCTGAACGAAATTTACCGCAAACAAAATGGCGAAGCAGATGGTGAGAAATCGTATGCAAAGTGCGGGACCTCGCCAGTCGAGATCTTCCCAGCGATGTTTTATATCGAGCATGCGGAGACTCATCGCGTCTGGCAGAAGGCCTTGCGCCAGACTCTCGGCCGCTGCCGGATCTTCCGCGTAAACGTACCGGATCTCTGCGACCCATTCTGCATGCCACAAACTGCGCTGGCCTTTTGGCACGATAGCGCCCGCAATGCGCAGGATGCGATGAAGGCGATGCAACTGCTGATGCGGGCTCATGCCTTGGCCACCTTTGGGCGCGCGAACTGCGCGATCAGTGGGTACTTCTTTTCCGCTTCTGCAAGAGCCTGATTGCCTGCGCGAGACACCTTGTAATAGCGACGTGGCGGACGATCTTCACGCAGAGCTTTCTGTTCGCTTTCCCAGGAACCCTCGATCAGTTCCAGGGCCTCCATGCGTCGTAGCGCCGGGTACACGGTACCGCTGGGTAGACCTGTGACCTCCATGATGTCGAAGCCATAGGCGAAGCCCTCCTTGAGGGCTTTCAGGATGAGCGCGGCGGTGTGGGAGAGGCGGGTGGGATCGGGCACGGGACTGAGCCTCCGAAGTATCTATGTAGAAATCTACTTGACTGTGATGAATCGTCAATAGTAAGAAGAATGCTACATAGGGTATGACGATGCTGGAGTTGAAACAGGTTACGAAACGCTACCGGGGTATACCGGCTGTGGAGGATGTCAGCTTCCGGCTGGAGGCGGGGACGGTGCTGGGGTACCTGGGGCCGAATGGGGCGGGGAAATCGACCACGGTGAAGGTGATTACCGGGATGATTGAGCCGACGCATGGGCAGGTGCTGTTTCGCGGGCGGAGCATCTATGACGATCTGCCTGGGTATCGGGCTCGACTGGGGTATGTTCCTGAGGAGGCTCAGGTGTACACACACCTGAGCGGGTTGGAGTACCTGCAGCTGGTGGGGCGGTTGCGTGCGATGCCCGAAGATGCCATTACACGGAAGGCACGCGGCATGTTGGAGCTGTTTGGCCTGGAGCATGCCGCGGAGTCGCCGATCAGCGATTACAGCAAGGGTATGAAGCAGAGGGTGTTGCTGAGCGCTTCGTTGATGCACAACCCTGATCTGATCATCTTCGACGAGCCGTTGAGTGGGCTTGATGCTGTGACTGCGAGGCTGTTCAAGGACCTGCTGCTGGTGCTGAAGCGGGAGGGGAAGGCGGTGCTGTACATCTCGCATGTGCTGGAGGTGGTGGAGCAGGTCTGCGATCAGGTGATCATTCTTGCCGGCGGCAAAGTGCTGGCGAATGCTGCTCCGCAGGAGCTTACGCAGCTTACAGCGCAGCCTACGCTGGAGCGTGTGTTTGCGCAGATGGTGCAGCAGACGAATACTGTTGCGGCTGCTGAGGATCTGGTGAGGTTGATGCATGCGTGATCGTCGCGTACCGACGCCGCTGCAAGCGCTGTCGCGGCATTTCTTCTGGCGGTTCTTTCAAACGGAGAATGTGGGGGCGGGGGATGCCTCAGACACGCCGGTGGTCAGGGCGCTGGCTACCGTTGCTGTGCCGATGTTGATGGCGGCGTTCTGGATTGTGACGCTGGCGGGGCGTATGCCGGACTGGAATGCGGCTGGGGTGCATACGCTGTTTGTGGTGTATGCGTTCTGCTCCATGGGGTGCATCACGGCGTTGCAGTGGGACAAGCTGTTTCCGGAGCGTATCGACTTCCTGATCCTGTTGCCGATGCCGCTGAAGCCGCGTGTGTTGTTCGTGGCTAAGTTGCGCGCTGTGGCTCTGTTCCTGCTGATGTTTGTGGTTGCGGGAAGTGTGTTTGGAACGCTGTTGATACCTGGGCTTGCGGGGCGGCGTGTCTTCTGGGCCATGTTGGCGCATGGGGCTGCTGTGATGTCTGCGGGCGTTGCGGCGAGTTTGGCTGTGCTTGCCTTTGAGGCCGTGGTTGTTGCTGTTACGCCGGATCGTTGGTTTCGGATGGTTGCGGCTGTGTGCCAAGTCGTATTGGTGGCTGTGTTTCTGCTGATTTTCCTTCGGGTGGAAACGATTGATGGGCGGTTGCGGGAGTTGTTGGGTGGGGCGGTGTGGGGGGCGGGGTGGTTTCCGGTGTTGTGGTTTGTGGCGTTGTATGAGGTGTTGATGGGGAGTGCGGCTGCGACCGGGTTTGCGCATGTGCTGGCGATGCGGGCGGTGTACTGTTTGCCGTGGTTGTGTGCGGCGGTGGTGGTGACGTATCCGTTGGCGTGGGCTAAGCGGCGTCGGGCTGCTCTGGAGGGTGTGAACGGTCGCCGGTTGCGTGATGGTGTCTGGATTGATGTGCTGCATCGTGCGGTGTTGCGGGGGGCGGACCAGCGCGCTGTGTTCCACTTCATCCGGCAGACGCTGTCGCGGTTGAGCCAGTATCACGTGTTGCTGGCGGCTTACTGCGGTGCGGGATTGGCGTTGGGGATTGCGTTTGCCGTTGGGGTTGACTCGGTTGCGGGGCATCTTCGCGTGTCGCTTTGGAGGACTGGTGTGCAAGGTGCGGTGCCGCTGCTGCTGTTCTGGGCGATTGCGGGTTTGCGTGTGGCTTTCCTGTTGCCGACGGACCTTGGTGCGCGATGGATCTTCCGGCTTGCGCCGTTGCATACGGGACGTGTTGTGAGTACGACGAAGCTGATTGTGTTCGGTGTTGCGGTGGTTGTGCTTGCCTGTATTGTTGCGGTGCTTGCGCTGTTTGGGTGGAGCGTGCGCGACCTGGCTTTGCAGGTTGTCTTTGGGGTGATCTATGCGTTGCTGCTGACGGATCTGTTCTTCTACGCTCTGTCGCACGTTCCGTTTACGCGGCCTCGACTTCCGGGGCGCAGCAGCTTACCGATGACGGTGGCAGTGTTTATCTTTGGCGTGCCGCTTTGTATGTCGCTGGCCGTCATCCTGGAGCGATGGGTTCGCTACTCGCCGGTTCATCTGGTGGAGACTTGCGTTGCGGTGTTTGTGTTCCATGCTGGTCAGCGTTGGCTGCGCGGTCAGCCTACTCACTCGGTTTCTGATGATCCTTTTCTCGGGGAAATGGATCAGGATGTTCAGACTCTGGGCTTGAGTAGTTGAGCCCGGGGGCGACCCCCCTCCCCCCTCCCCCTGTTTTTGCAAAATCGTCTTTTGATTGGACTTACGGCGCTAGTGGCTGCAAAATCCTCTGCCCATTGGGGTTAGGGGCAAAATCGTCTTTCTAAAGGGGTTAGGAGCAGCGAGTGAGCTAGTCAGCAGGTCAGCGAGTCAGCCCCTGCTTCTATTGTAGAGAGGCTGGAGGGGAAACATGCCAACTGTATTTCTATTGGAATGTGTTGGTTAGGTGGTTTGGGGGCTTGACAAGATTTTTAGAAAATGGCGGATACAGGTAAGGACTCCACTCTATGAAAGTGCGCTGTCGGTTCGAAGGTACTGATGGAAATTTGGGAACGTAGAAGGTTCGCCTCGTCGGTTGGAAAGGTCGTTCCGGAAAGGGGGTCGTGAAAAAAGAAGGTTTCACCGAAAGAAGAGAGCGGATCCCGAGAAGCTCGTTCTAGACCGGGAGAGTAATCGGGAGTGCACCAACCGGGTAGAGAATCAACCTGATGGCCTGTTAAAGGGTTCTGCAAGACTGTGTGGATGCAGCTATTTCCATTGCCGGGGCGCACACATCGCAAAATGATTGCGGCACCTGACCTACCTGACAAAGTCTGACAACGTCCGACGTTGTGATTTTGCAATGCTCCATTCTGCGCAGCGATAAAGTATTGTCCACTGCGGGACAATAACGTCAGCGAACTGGAAACCTCGACGCGAAAGGGTTCTCCGCTGAGTCTTTGCATGATCTTCGCGGGTACAAAGAAACCCTGCTTAATGGTGTCTTTGTTTCCTGTCGTCGCATCTTTTTTCAGAATCCAGTTACCTCCCTCGGTTGTATATATTTGTTCTCCTTGCGAGGTAATCAAACGAATCGCACTGCGGTCGTTTTTAAGCACGGAGTGTTCGGGCATACCGGTTGCGGCGAACTGAAGCAGTAAGTGTGTGGCATCAAGCGGAGCCCCGGATCGCTCTACGGTTGGGGATTTATCGATACTGAGACTGGTTAAATCGAGAGCGACTGAAGCAGCTGCCGCTGGCTGTGGCGACAGTTTTTCCTGTAGTGCAAAACAGAGTTGCCAAGGAAGAAATAGACACAGGGAGAAGCAGATGACGCCGCTCACGGTGATGACTCTGGAGACGGATGTACTGCGTCTTGAGTATTGGGTCCATAGGACAAAGAATGTGGTGCAGATGAGTATGGATTGTCCCGCGTAATTTCCCATCCAGTCAATGCCGGAGGTTCCACTCGGCCTGCGAAGATATTCGCTGCCACCGTGAAGGAAGACTGCGAACACATCAATGGAGATGCCAACCAGGAATACAGCCGCACATGCGATGACAGCTTCTACCAGCGTCTCTGTGACTGCTGCAACACACATGGCTGGCAACGTAAGGATGACTCCGAAATACAAGTTATGCGCCAACGCTCCAGGGAGCGCCTCTCGGAAAGAAAAGCCTCTCGTAAAAATCTGAAGCGTATCTGCTGCCAGAATGGTTAGTTGGACTATACCCACGAACAGGAGCTTTGCAGCGAGCAAGTCGGCTCTGCGGATTGGGCGTATTAACCAATCCTGGGTAAGTCCCGGGAGCGCATCCTGCTGCACAACGGCGATGACCATCAACACAATGGCAATCATGGCCACAACTGTTGCTGGGAATATGAGAAATTCCAGTTGGTTTGAGGCCTCAGAGCCTTTATGGAGAAGGGTGGGAAGAACTTGAATGAAGGCGAAGGCAAGAAATGGACGCCAAAGTAACTTCCAGTCTTTTCGCAAAATATGCAGAATCATTTGCAATCTCCTTGAGCCATCTCTACAGCTGCCCGGGCGGAGGAAGTAAAGACGGTGCGGAGGTTAACTGATTCCACATCAAGATGCCGGTAGACCACTCCCATCGCGGCAAGTTCCTCAGCAAGGTCGTCATTCTTAAAACGAGAATGGGTAAAAGCAACGACGCTGCCCGAACGCCTGATATTGAGCCAGTGTGGCGGGGCATTGATAGGCGTTGCGTCGTCGTCAAGTGTTATGCAGATGGAACGGAATCGGCCCATCAGCGACTCCATGCTTTCCTGAAAAAGCAACTGCCCCTCATTCAGAAACGCGATGTCGGTTGCGAATGTTTCGATATCCGCGAGGTCATGCGTTGATATGAAAACGGTCATCTGGTCTGCTTGCCTCAGGATGCCGTCCATGAATTCATCACGGATGAGAGGATCGAGGCCATTGAACGGTTCATCGAGAACCAATAACTGCGGGTGATAGCAGAGCGCACATGAAAGGGCCGCTTTCATTCTGTTCCCATGGGAAAGCTGGGAAATTTTCCGATCCGCTGGCAGGCGGAAAAGCTTCAGGACAGTACGTTCAAGGTCTTTATCCCATGTTGGGTAGAAAGGACGTAGATATGCCAGATACTCATTCAGAGTGAGCGCTGAAGGTAGTTTCTGGTTTTCTGAGACATATCCGATCTTCGCTAGTTCACGCGGTGATAGCCGGCGCGAATCTACCCCGAAAATGGTGGCACTTCCACGGTCGGGCTGAAGGATATTCATGAGGAGTTTGATCGTCGTGGTCTTCCCCGCGCCATTTGCTCCGACGAGAGCGAAGGCGCTTCCTGCTGCCACGTCGAGGCGCACTCCTCGTAATGCGCCGTGTCGACCGTATTGCTTCCAGAGATCATCGGTTTTTAGCAAGAGTCTCCCTCTGGATTTCTTCGATGGGGCTGAGATCCTGCCATGTTTCATCAATGGCACTGTGGACTTCAGAGGAACTGGCCCCGATGCGAAGTGCCTCGACTACAAGGGCTGTTACCTGATCTTTCAGCAGTTTTCTACGATTTCCAGGAGGAGCCGCAGGCAGATCACTGACGACCGTGCCAACACCGGGAAGTGCTTCCAAAAATCCCTCACGGATGAGGTGCTGGATGATTTTCTGGGCTGTATTGGGATGGATTCGTAGTTCCGCAGCAAGAGTTCTTACGGAGGGGAAAGCCTGGCCAGAGGCATATTCTCCGCTGACAAACGCTTTCGTTGCAGCGAAGACGATCTGATCAAAGATCGGTTCTCCGGGCTTCAGTTTTAGTTTTAATAGCGACACACTGGCAATGTGTCACATTGCCAGTGTGTCGGTCAAGATTCTTTTTTATAACCCTTGTAAGCCGGACTACCAGTTCTTGGTCCAGACTTCGGCGACTGGGTATTTGTTTACAGCTGAGGGTTGGTAGTTGCTGCGTTCGATCCACCATTTGAGGCGGGCGTCGGGGTCGTTGGCGAATGTTGGGTCGCTGTCTACTTTGGTTTGGAATTCTTTCCAGAGTTCGGGGTGGTCGGCGGCTTCCTTGTTGGCGATGGGGACGGACAGGTATTCTGCTGCGCCGATGCGGCCCATGCGTTCGAAGATGTTGTCGAAGAAGCCCCAGCGGACTAATGCGTCCGGCGCTTCAGGGTGGAGCATGGCCATGATGATGCGGGCGCGGGGCTGGTTCATGGGGATGTAGTAGCTGCCCGCGGGCATGTGCATCTTTTCCTTGACGGGAGTGAGTGTGTAGTCGGTGAAGGTGCGGCCCTCAAAGGGGAAGTTCTGCTTCTTCACGTCGGTGAAGCGCCATGAGTCAAAGGTTTGGTCGGAGAGATCCTTTGTGGTGGTTTCCATGGTGACGCCCTGGAGTGCGAGCTCGTCTGCGATGGACTTCCATGCGATGGGGATGAGGAAGCCGAGGGGGACGGGCGCGGCAGCGGTGGTGTCGACGCCGTCGTGCATGTTGACGGTGAAGTCGTCCTTCTCTGCGGTGAAGTGCTGCACGGGTTTGCCGGTGATGGGGCTGACCTCAGACCCGCGCTTGAGGGAGTGGTAGGTGATGGGGTGCGACTCGGCGCTGGTCTTGCCGCCGAGGAACATTTTTTCGTTCTTATTGCCGGCCATAGCTGCGTCTGCGGCGTCGCTGTCACGCACGGCTTTGCGGAGGGCCTGCGGGTCTTCTGTGACGATGTCGATGGAGTGAACCATGATGTCGTAGTTGGACCATGCGCGTGTCTTGGGAAGTTTGAGCGAGTGCGTTTCAACCAGCAGGCATGGGCGATTGCGAGCGCCGGACCAGTAGTGGGAGTAGCGCGGGGAGAAGACTTCCACGTTGAAGTCGCGCTGGCCGTTCTTTGATGGTGGCGCCTGGCGTGCGGCACGGTCGTCGCCACCGGGGGCGGATGGGGCGTTGTTCTGGCCGCGTGCTCCGGCTACGGGAGGTGCGAGCGGGCTGCCGCCGCCACCGGCGAATCCCATGCCGTCTCCTCTTAAAGCGCCGTAGGGTGAGACGAGATGGCCGTCGGCTTCCATGCGTTTGTTGAGCTGCGGAATGAAGCGGGAGTTGACCCAGTCGCGTGAGCCGGGGCCGATGTCGTCGTGGTGGGTCATGTCCCAGGTGACGTCGTACTGGTAGTCGGCGCCGTCGGTGACGTGGTTGTCGAACATGAAGTCAGGGAGCCATGTGTTGTAGAGCTTGAGGAAGGCGCGGGTTTCGGGGGCGTCGGCCTTGATGTAGTCGCGGTTGAGGTTGAGCTGCTGCTCCTGCGGGCGGGTGCCGGTGACGTCGGGGCCGTTCTGGTTGGCGCGGTTGTAGGGGCTGCGGTCTTCGTGGCCGTCGATCTCGTAGACGGGGATGACGACGAAGATGGCTTTGTCGAGCCATGCGGCTTGCTTAGGGTGGTTGGTGACGGCCATGTCGCGCATGAGCATCATGGCTGTGTCTTTGCCTTCGATTTCGCCGGAGTGAATGCCGCTTTGGATGAGGATGACGGCCTTGTCGGTTTTGTGGGCGGCTTCGGGGGTGAAGGCCTTGTCCTTGCTGATGATGGCGGCGTACATGGTGCGGCCTTCCGGCGTGGTGCCGAAGGGGATGACCTTAATGAACTTGCTTCGCTTCTCGTAGAGCTTCATGAGCGCGACGGTTTCGTCGTAGCGACCGGTCTTCTCGAAGTTGGTCTTTTCGCCGGTGGTGAGTTCGTCCTGCGGGACGCCTGCCGTTGAGTCGGCGAGGGATTTGGCAGCGGCTGCGGCGGGTGGCTCGTACATGCTGTGCGGTCGGAGCTGCGTGGTCTGCGCGAGAGCGGCGATGGGCATGAGCAGAACGGCGGTGCGGGCGAGCGAGGTGACGCGAAGCATGCGGATTCCTTCCGTGGTGCGAGAGAACGTAAAAGCAGGCCGTGGCTGCGGCCGTGCGGCGGTGCGCGCTTATCGGTGCGGCTTATGGGTGCTGCTTTTCTGCGGTATGACGAAGATGCTACAAACAGTTCACCCCAAAATGGAAGCGTCAAAGTCTGTTGTGATTCGAATTCAGTTGAGTTTTGTGTTGGCTGCGTCGCTGCTGTGCGTTGGTGCGCGGGCGCAGGAGGGTGCGGTGTCGCATACGGAGGCGACGCACCAGGCGGCTCCGTTTGGCGTGGTGGCGTATCCGGATCGGCCGGAGCAGCCGAAGGAAGTGCTGGATCGCGGCAAGGCTGCGTATAGCGTCAACTGCAGCTTCTGCCATGGGGCGGATGCGGCGGGCGGATCCGTGGGGCCGAACCTGTTGCGTAGCAAAGTGGTGTTGCGCGATGTGCATGGCGAGTTGATTCTGCCGATTGTGCATGGTGCGCGACTGGCGCAGGGGATGCCGAAGCTTGATCTGCCGGATTTGACTGTCGCGGATATTGCGGCGTGGTTGCACAGTTTGAAGACGGGCGGGAACATGACGCCGACGGAAGAGATCAACATTGTGACGGGCAATGCTGGGGCGGGGAAGGGTGCGTTTGATCGTCGGTGTGGGACTTGTCATTCGGTGAGTGGTGATCTGAAGGGATTTGCTGCGAAGTTTGCGCAGCCAATGCAGATGCAGCAGACGTGGCTATCGCCGGGAGTGATGAAGGGGCCGGGAATGCCGGAGCTGCATGTGCCGCCGGTGACGGCTACGGTTTTGGTGAAGGGTAAGAAGATCACAGGGAAGCTTGGCGCTTATGACGACTTCTCTGTGGTGATTACGACTGCGGATGGTGTGGTGCATACCGTGCCGCTGGATAACGGTGTGCCGCGAGTGGTGGTGCATGATCCGTTGAAGCCGCACCGGGAGATGTTGCCTACGTTGACGGATGCAGAGATTCATAACATCACGGCGTATCTGGAGTCGTTGCGATGATGATGCGTGTTGCTGGTGTGTTGATGGCGTTGGTGATTGGTTCTGCTTCGGCGCAGTCGCTTGATCCTTCTTCGATTGTTCATAGAGATGTGAAGGCGTGGCCTACTTACTCGGGTGATTACACGGGGCAGCGGTATAGTCCGATTGCTCAGATCAACACGAGTAATGTGAAGGGGCTTGTGCAGGCGTGGTCTGCTAAGTTGCCGGGTGAGGTAACGCATAGCGGTGGCGTCGGGACGACCGTTGCGCCGTTGGGGCGTGTGTCGGGATCGATTGTGCAGGTGGATGGCGTTTTGTTTGTCACTACGCCTGACAATGTGTGGTCGCTTGATGCAGCTACGGGTAAGGTGAACTGGCACTATCAGTGGAAGACGCGTGGCGGTACACATATTGGAAATCGTGGCGTGGGTGTGTGGCATGATCGCGTGTTCTTTGAGACGCCGGATAACTATCTTGTGGCGCTAAGTGCGAAGACGGGCGAAGAGATATGGCACAAGGAGATTGCTTCGTTTGATCTGCAATATTTTTCGACGATGGCTCCGCATGTTATTGGCGACCACTTATTAGTGGGCACTGGTAACGATCTGGATGAGCCGGGTATGTTGCAGAGTTTTGATCCGCGCGACGGTCATGTGGAGTGGACCTGGTATGCAACTCCGATGAAGAAGGGCGATGCGGGGTTGGAGACATGGGCCAGCGTGGATGCGGCTTCGCATGGCGGCGGCAATGTGTGGGTGAATGGATCGTATGATCCGGAGACGCACCTGTATATCTTTGGCACGGGAAATCCTAGTGCTGCGTTTACTTCACAACTGCGTGGGCCGGGAGCAAACCTGTACACATGTTCGACGGTTGCGGTGAATGTGGATACGGGTAAGTTGGCGTGGTATTACCAGACTTCTCCGCATGACACGCATGATTACGATTCGGCGCAGACACAGGTGCTGGTGGATGGAACGTGGCAGGGTAAGCCGCGCAAGTTAGTGATGACGATGGCGCGTAATGGTTATTTCTTTGTGCTGGATCGCGTGACGGGCGAGCACTTACTTACTTCGAAGATGTTTGCTTCTACGAACTGGGCTGAAGAGACGCTGGATGGTAAGGGCGCTCCGGTGCGTATTCCAGCGAAGGATTTTGATTTTGCAGGCGCATTGGTATCGCCTTCCACGCAGGGTATTGTGAACTGGCAGCCGCCAGCTTATAGCCCGCAGACGGGGTTGTTCTATGTGAATACCTCAGAGACGTGGGAGATGTTCTACCTGGCGACGACCGATCCGCGTGGTGCGATGGGGTTGGGTGGCGAGCAGTTGATGAATCTGCCGTCGAATGGCGGCTGGCTATTGGCGATCGATTACACGACGGGGAAGCCGCGGTGGAAGCATCGCTATCCCGGAGTCACGGGCGCGCTGGCGGCGGGTGTGATGACGACTGCCGGGCATCTTCTGTTTGCGCCGGATATTCATGGAAATCTGATCGCCTATAACGCAGCGACGGGGCGGCAGTTGTGGCATCAGCACATCAGTGCATCGAACGCGCCGGAGACGTTTGTCTTGCATGGTAAGCAGTATGTTTTGGCGGCTGGCGGCGATACTTTGTATGCGTTTGCACTGAAGTAGCGCATCAGTGGGTTGTGTTCGCTTCCCTTGTAGATCGTAGTTGGGGAGAGGAAATGCAGGTCCTTCAGCTCCGCTTCGTTCAGGATGACGGTCTTCGACCGTACGAGCTTCGCGTCGCGGAGCTCATTTTTGAGTTTGTAGCCGGAAAGTGCCAGCGGCATGGTTGGGATGAGAGCCATTGGGATTCTTCGCTGCGCTCAGAATGACGGTCTTACGATTTATTCCTCTAGAAAAAATAATCGGTACTGACTCTATTGTTGCGGCCTAGGCGCATGGTTGTTCGTATTTTGGACAGCAGCTTTTCTTCTGTAGGAAGAAGATGCTACAAACAGTGCGCATAAAAAAGTAAATACCTGAAAGCAGGGTTTATGCGGTTTCCTTTGAATCGTGTTTACAAAGGTGCTGTATCGAGTGCCTTTGTTGGAGTGGGAGTCCTGTTGTTGGGATATGCGGTGCGGCCGTCGATGGCGGTGCATGCGCAGCAACAACAGCAACCACGTGGAGGTCGTCCTGGTGGCGGTGCAGCTGTGGGACCGAATGAAGGTGCGCAGGCACAGTCGGCGGATCAGACGCATGGCGCCGCGGTACAGCAGGCCGCACCGTTTGGCATTGTGGCTTATCCGGATCGTCCCACGGCACCGAAAGAGGTTCTGGATCGCGGCAAGACGGCGTTCAGTGTGAACTGCGCGTTCTGTCACGGATCGGATGCTGGTGGCGGATCGGTAGGCCCGAACCTGTTGCGCAGTGAAGTTGTGCTGCAGGATGCTGCAGGGGAGAAGATTATGCCGATTGTGCATGGCGCGCGCGCGGAACAGGGGATGCCGAAGATTGATATTCCCGATAGCAGCGTGGTGGACATTGCGGCGTGGCTGCATAGCCTGAAGACGGGCGGCAATATGCGGTCGACCGAGAAGATCAACATTGTGGTGGGGAAGGCAGATGAAGGCAAAGCGGCGTTTGGTCGGCTCTGCGCTTCTTGCCACTCTGTCGACGGTGATCTGAAGGGATTTGCTGCGAAGTATGAAGATCCGCGCAGCATGCAGCAGGCGTGGTTGTTGCCAGGAGTGGTGGCGTTTGGACGTCGTGGTGGCGGTGGACCTCCACCACCGCAGCTTCATGTGCCGCCGACTACGGCGACGGTGACGTTGGCCAGCGGCAAGAAGGTGACCGGGCGACTAGGCGTGCTGGATGACTTCTATGCAGAGATCATCACGGAGGATGGTGTGACACATCGCTTCACGTTGAACAACGGCGTGCCGAAGGTGGAAGTGAATGATCCGCTGAAGGCGCATCGCGCGATGTTCCGCACCATTACCGATACCGAAATTCACGACATTACGGCGTACCTCGAGTCGCTGAAGTAAAGGACAGCCACATGCGTATTGTTCGCAAGATTCAATGTGCCGCTGCTCTGTGCGCGGCGATGACGATGATGACCACAGCGCTGCAGGCGCAGTGGCTTGACCCGAAAGACATTCTTAAACCCAAGCCGGATAGCTGGCCTACGTATTCGGGCGATTACAGCGGGCGTCGCTATAGCCCGTTGACTGAGATCAATTCGCTGAACGTAAAGGGCCTGACGCTGGCCTGGGCGCAGCGTTTGACCGGTGGTGAAGGTGGTCCCGGTGGCGGAGGGCCTCCGGGATTTGGAGCGGCCGCGGTGCCGACGAATGTTGGTGGTGTAGGAACAGCGGTTGCGCCGATGGGGCAGATCAAAGGCGCCATCCTGCAGGTGGATGGATATCTCTTCGTCAGCACGCCGGATAATGTGTGGGCGATGGATGCCATGGATGGCCATGTACTGTGGCACTTTCTATGGAAGACGCGCGGTGGCACACACATTGGTAATCGTGGTGTGGCGATGTGGCACGATCGTTTGTTCCTAGAGACACCGGACGATTATCTGGTTGCGATTGATGCGAAGACGGGCAAGGAGATCTGGCACAAGGAGATTGCATCGTTCGACTTGCAGTACTTTTCGACGATGGCTCCTGTGACCATTGGCGATCACTTACTTGTAGGTACTGGCAACGATCTGGACGAGCCGGGTATGTTGCAGAGCTTCAATCCGCAGACGGGCGATGTGGAGTGGAAGTGGTTTGCTGTGCCGATGAAGAAAGATGATCCGGGCATTGAGACATGGCGCAACCTGGATGCAGCTTCGCATGGTGGCGGCAATGTGTGGGTGAACGGATCGTATGATCCGGA
>Ga0209233_1000889_pt1 | contig 13102 bp, 12 predicted proteins | sample AraplaCL_Cvi_mCL_FD_184269 | JGI IMG/M metagenome (GOLD analysis project Ga0209233, IMG submission 184269) | Arabidopsis root microbial communities from the University of North Carolina, USA - plate scrape CL_Cvi_mCL (SPAdes) (version 2) | ecosystem: Host-associated > Plants > Roots > Endosphere...
TTATGCAGTCTTGTAGCCCGCGTGAGCGATAGCGATGCGCAGGTCTTTGTTTCGTCGCTTTCGCTCACCCGGGCTACGCCGCGCGGAGCGGCACTTCAATCATTCAGCCGCGCCGCGTGCCAGCGCAGATGATCGCACATGAAGGTGGAGATGAAATAGTAGCTGTGATCGTAACCTTCCTGCCGGCGCAGCAGCAGCGGGATATTGGCCTTGGCGCAGGCCGCCTGCAGCAGCTCGGGCCGAAGCTGCTCGGTGAGGAACTGGTCGGCATCGCCATAATCGACCAGGAGATCAGAAAATTTTGCACCGTCCTCGATCAGCGCCACCGCGTCGTGCTTGCGCCAGTCGTCCCTGTTGCTGCCGAGATAGCCGCCGAGCGCCTTGATGCCCCAGGGTACCTGCGAAGGCGCGACGATCGGTGAGAATGCACTGGCGGCCCGGTAGCGATCGGGGTTGCGCAGCGCCACCGTCAGCGCGCCATGACCGCCCATGGAGTGGCCCATCACCGATTGCCGGCGCGGGTCGACCGGGAAGTTGGCGGCGACCACGCTCGGCAGTTCCGCGGTCACATAGCTCCACATGCGGTAGTTGCGTGCAAAAGGCTCCTGTGTCGCATCGACATAGAAGCCGGCGCCAAGGCCGAAATCGTACGCACTATTGGCATCGCCGGGCACGCCTTCGCCGCGCGGGCTGGTGTCGGGCGCGACGAACACCAGGCCGAGCTCGGCGCAGGCAGCGCGAAACTCGCCCTTCTCGGTGACATTGGCATGGGTGCAGGTGAGACCGGACAAGTACCAGACCACGGGCAGCTTCGCGCCGGCCTCGTGCGACGGCACATAGACCGAGAAAGTCATGTCGGTACCGGTTTCGCGGCTGACGTGTCGATAGACGCCTTGCGTGCCGCCATGGGATCGATTCTGCGAAACGGTCGTGAGCGTCATGCTGTCTTTTCCTGTTTCACCACTGTTCGGGCAGCGGCCGGGTTATGCGACGCCATGCGCAATGGCGAGCCGGACCAGTTCGCCGGAGGTACGCACGCCGAGCTTCTGGCGGATGATCGATGATGTGTTGGCGACTGTCTTATATGAAGACTGGACCAGCCACGCGATCTCGGACAGGCTCTTGCCGGCGCTGAGCAGGCGTACGATCTCCATCTCGCGCGATGTCAGCTTCGCCAGCGGACCTTGCGCAGCAGCTGGCCCGGCAAAGGCGATGCTACGCGCGATCGCCGGCGGTAGGTAGGTGTCGCCGCGTGCGACCTGCAGGATCGCCTCGACCAGATCGTTGGGATCGCCGCTCTTGGACACATAGCCCTTGGCGCCGACCTCGATCGCGCGGGCCGCGAACACCGGATCGTCATTCATGCTGAACATGATGATGCGTGCGGCCGGCTGACGCGCCAGAATGCGGCGCGCGAGTTCGAAGCCGGACACCGTCGGCAGATTGATGTCAATGACGCTGACGTCAGGCTGCTCGGCCGTGAACATCCGCTCGCCGCTTTCGGCGTCGGCGGCCTCCAGGAGCGTGATGGCAGGCTCGCCTGACAGCACTGCGCGGCAGCCCGACGCGACAATAGGATGGTCGTCGACGATCAGCACGCGCATAACCTAAATTCCCTTGGGGGCGCCCTCTGTTGTTGCGGCGCATCAAAGATGCATCGCGCGCATTGTTGCGACATGGTTCGATTAGATCGCCCGCTGATTTATCTGTCAACGCTGGCGAGGCGCATCCGATGGACGAATGAAATGTGGCAGGAACTCTCTTTGCAGACCCGCATCAACGTGCTGCTGGCGTTGGTGCTGACGCTCGGGCTTGCCATCAACATCGCGCGCCTCGCGTTGGAAGCAGGCCCGCGCGTGCAGGCCGAGGACCAGAGCGTGATCCGGCTGGCGCGCGCCTTCGTCGACACAATCGTAACCAGCTTGAATGAGGCGCCCGATCCGGATGCGCAGCTGAACAGGATCGTTGCCGATCTCAGCCGGCTGCGTCACCTCAGCGTCTTCAGGCAGAGTACGCCACCACCGCAAGGCGCGGATCTGCCGGACGGGGTAAGCCGTGCGCCGGCCTGGTTCGTGTCGCTGGTGCATCCGGAGCAGATGTCCGTCAGTGTGCCATTGATGATCGGCGGCCGACCGGACGCCTTGGTGATCACCGCGCATCCCGACGACGAGATTGCGGAAATCTGGGACGGCATCACCACCCAGCTCGTGATCGGACCCGTCATCGCAGTCGTGCTGTTCCTGTTCACGATGCACGTCGTCGGCAGCGCGCTCGCGCCATTGCAGCAGCTGTCGCGGGCGATGAGCGCGATCGAGGACGGCGCCTATGACGCGCGGGTGACGCCTGGCGGCGCGCCCGAGCTCGCCGCGCTGTGCCGCAAGCTCAATCATCTTGCGGCCACGCTCGGCGGCGCGGTCGAGGACAAGCGCCGCCTTGCCGAGCGCACCGTGTCGTTGCAGGACCAGGAGCGCAAGGAGATCGCGCGCGAGCTGCATGACGAATTCGGCCCGCATCTGTTTGCGCTGCGTGCCCATGCCAGCGCCTTGATGCGGTTGCCCGATTCGGGGACAGTCGACGTCGGCGCGATGCGTCGGCACGGCCAGGCGATCCTCGATCAAGTCAATGCCGTCCAGCAGTTCAACCGCCGCATCCTGGAACGATTGCGGCCGGTCGGTCTGGCCGAGCTCGGCCTCCGCGAGGCGCTCGGCGCGCTGGTGCGGCTATGGCGCGAATCCTATCCCGACGTGGCGATTGCGACCGACATCTCTCCTTCGCTTGGCGTCACCGGCGAAACCGCCGATCTGACTATCTACCGGATCGTGCAGGAGGCGCTCACCAACGTGTTCCGCCATGCCGATGCCAGCTCGGTGAACGTGACCATCGCGCCGGCGGGCCAGCGCGGCGGCCGCGCCTACACGATGGTACAGGTGCGCGACGATGGGCGGGGACTTGGCGACCATCACAAGCTCGGCTTTGGCCTGGTCGGCATGCGCGAGCGGCTGCGCGCGCTCGGTGGCACCCTTGATATCGCCTCCGCTGGCGCGGGCGTGACGGTCGAGGCCATGGTGCCTGCCGATGCCGGCTGATGCGCCGGTATGTTTTGGACCGGGAATTTTTCCCGAGCAGGGCGGGACGTTTTGCAGATGGCGCGCCCTGCGATCCGCATTCTAAGATCGCTGCACCGACCGGCCGGATTCACGATGGGTCGAGCGGGGTGGGGAGCATGAATGCACGTTCGTCGTTGGGCGATTTCTTTATCGATTGCTTTGCTCCTGCCTTCGGAACGCAGCCTCGCCCAGGACGCCGGAACCGAGGTGCAGGAGCTGCCGCCGGTGGAGGTCACGGCGCCTCGAGAGAGCGCCAAGCGGGCGCGCCCTGTTAGCGCGCCGGTGCGGGTGGTCCGTGCGCGCCCTCGGCCGCGCGCGCTTGTCGCAACCACGCCGGTGCCCAGCGCCAAGGTGGAGGCCGAGAAGGTGCCGATGGGGACCTCCGTGGTCGACAGCAGACAGATCGCGCGCACGGGCTCGTTCAACATCGGCGAGGCGTTGCAGCAGAGCGTGCCCGGAATCAACCTCAGCGAGGTCACCGGCAATCCATTTCAGCCCGATATCGAATATCGCGGTTTCGTCGCTTCGCCGGTCGAAGGGACGCCACAGGGACTTGCCGTCTATCAAAACGGCGTGCGCGTCAACGAGGCGTTCGGCGACACGGTCAACTGGGACCTGATTCCAACCGCAGCGATCGCTTCGGTCTCGATCGTCAATAATCCGGCCTTTGGGCTGAACGCACTCGGCGGCGCCGTCAACGTGCAGATGAAGGACGGCTTCCTCTACCACGGTGCTGAGATCAACACGATGGCGGGCAGCTATGGCCGCGTCCAGAGCTCGGCGCAATGGGGCAAACAGATCGACAAAAATTTTGCCGTCTATGGCGCTCTTGAAGGGCTGCATGACGATGGCTTCCGCAATTTCTCACCCTCCGACGTCCGCCGCTTCTATGGTGACGTCGGCTACCGCAATGACGGCAACGAATTCCATCTCAACATGGGGCTGGCCGACAATCGCTTCGGCGCCACGGCCACCGTGCCGGTCGAGCTGCTGCAGCAATATTGGGGCGCGACCTACACCTCACCGCAGACCTCGACCAACCAGGTTGGCTATCTCAATCTGACCGGCAAGGCCGAGGTGACGCCGAGCTGGACGCTGGACGGCACCGCGCATGTGCGCGTGTTCAACCAGAACATGGCGGACGGCAATCCGACCGGCACGCATGCCTGCAGCAACGACGCAGCGCTACTCTGTTTTGGTGACGACATTATTGTAGGAGGCGTCGCTTTTCCTGTCCCTGCAAATGGATTGAATGGCGCTCAGCTAGCCAATCCGTTTCCAACCGGCGCCACGCTCGGCGAGATCGACCGCACGTCGACGCGCTCGACCACCGCGGGCACATCGCTGCAGGCGACCAACACCGATCAGCTGTTCGGTCATGACAATCGCTTCGTGGTCGGAGGCACCTTCGACGCCAGCGTAACGCATTTCAATGCCAGCGCCGAGCTCGGCACGATCGGCTCGGACTTCGTGGTCTCGGGGAGCGGAATTTTCCTCGGCCCGTCTGGCACCCCCGTCGGTATCGCGCCAGTCTCGCTGCGCACCACCAGCCAGTACACCGGGCTTTATGTGCTCGATACCTTCGATGTCACGCGCGCCTTCTCGATCACCGCCGGCGGACGCTTCAACGATGCGCGGATTTCGCTGCAGGATCAGCTCGGCACCGCACTCAACGGCGATCACAGCTATGATCGCTTCAATCCGACCATCGGCGCCACCTACAAGATCACGCCGGAGCTGTCGGCCTATGCGGGCTATACGGAGGCCAATCGTGCGCCGACGCCGCTCGAGCTCGGTTGCGCCGATCCGGCGCGTCCCTGCATCATCTCGACGTTTCTCGTCGCCGATCCGCCACTGAAGCAGGTGGTATCGCGCACTGTCGAGGCCGGCCTGCGCGGCTCGAAAGAGCTGAACATCGGCACGCTAGACTGGAAGATCGGCGGCTTCCGCGCCACCAACAACGACGATATCATGGCGATCCCCAGCCCGGTGCTGCAGGGCTTCGGCTATTTCCAGAATGTCGGGTCGACGCGCCGGCAGGGAATCGAGGCTGAAGCGAAGCTGAGGTCCGCGGCGTTTCAGGTCTATGCCAGCTATGCACTGGTCGATGCGCGTTTCCTTGACGCGCTCCAGGTCGGCTCCAACAGCCCGTTCGCCGTGGACGGTAATATCCAGATCCTGCCCGGCAACGTCATCCCGGGCGTGCCGCGCCACCGGATCAAAGCGGGCATCGACTATTCCGTCACCGATGCGTTCAAGATCGGCGGCGATGCCCTGTTCGTCGGCAGCCAATATTATGTCGGCGACGGCTCCAACCAGGCGCCGAAGCTACCAGCGTACGCCGTCTTCAACCTGCATGCGTCTTATCAGGTCGACAAGAACGTTCAGGTCTATGGCCGTGTCGACAACCTGTTCGACAATCGCTACGCGACCCATGGGGCGTTCTTCGATACCGGCGCCATTCCCAACCTGTCGAATGGCACAACATTCACCGATGCACGCTCGGTCAGCCCGGCGCGGCCGCGCGCCTTCTATGCAGGCGTCAAGGTGACGTTCTAACTGCAGCTCCATGGCGCGCCGACGGCGCGCTCCCCGCGCGAACAGAAACGCGATCCTACACGATCTTGTGTCGTCTCACCGTTGTGGAACGCGTGTGCTAGACTTGGAACCATCGTCACATCGACGCATTTGAGGACGATTGGTGTGGTTGGCGTGGCCCGTATCCCCGGGAGCGCAACCGCTCTGCGGTGATCAAATGAGCAAGAGCTTGATCGCTTTGGGTTTTGCAGTCTCCCTCACGGGAGTACCGCTGCAATGGGCAATGGCGCGCGATGATGGCCGCTACGCCAATTCTCCCCTGAAAGCCTGGTTTGACAGCTTGAGAAGCGGGCGAGGGCCGTGCTGCTCGGACGCCGACGGCATCGCCATTGCGGACCCCGATTGGGAGCTGCAAGGCAGCCACTATCGCGTTCGGCTCGACGGCGAATGGATTGTCGTGCCCGACGATGCCGTGATCACCGAGCCCAATCGGGCCGGGCGGACGATGGTATGGCCGATCAAGGGCACGCTGGGTACCTCGATCCGCTGCTTCATGCCGGGTAATCTGAGCTAAGCGGCCGACCGATCGTATCGACAACGAGGAGCCTGCGCGCGTCGTGCTTTCGGGCCGACCTTTCTCCTTGAATACGGAGGCGGCCGCGCTCTCGTTGGGAGGGCAGGTGTTGTAGCAGGGTGATAGTGCATCCGCATCGTGGCGGGACCAGCTGTGCTTTTGGAACTTCGCCTGATGTCGGAAATTGCCCTTGCGGGGTCAGCGCATCGAGATGTGGCCTGCACGGCCCTGTCCTTCACCTCAGCTCCGGGAAGGATGGCGTGCGACTGACGTGAGCGAGCCACGAGCTCGGGCAGGGCCTCGCTCGGTCGCGCTTCGCGCGTCGGCCAAAGTGAAACACCTCAAGCCAGCGAAAAGGACACGCGATGAGCAAGGAAACGCCCAAGGACGATCCGCGGCAGCAGACCGACTGGGGTTCGATGAAGCAGACCAACAAGCCGTGGAACGAAAAGCCGGAGAAGGATCAGCGCTCCGAAGCCGCCAAGGATCTTGAGAAGTGGGGAGAGAGCAAGACGCATTGAGGAGCTGGCGCTGCGAGCGAACTATCAGTCGTCTGCCGAGCATAACCAGAGCTCAGGGAACATCGATAACTCCAGCCGATTGAACGAAGAGATCGACAGGAGATTCACGATGCCGCAATCCTATCCGCAGCCGCCTTTTCCGCCGCAACAGCAACCCATGCCGGGAACAACGGCGCGGATGCAGCCGCGGCCAGACCACGGCGAGGCCAGCTACAAGGGATCAGGGCGGCTGCAGGGCAAGAAGGCCGTCATCACCGGCGGCGACAGCGGCATCGGCCGCGCCGTTGCGATTGCCTACGCGCGCGAGGGCGCCGATGTCCTGATCGCCTATCTGAACGAACACGACGATGCCAAGGAGGTCAAGGAGCTGATCGAGAAAGCGGGACGCAAGGCGGTGCTGGTCGCCGGCGATCTGCAGGATGCGCTCCATTGCCGCTCAGTCGTTCAGCGTGCGGTCGACGAGCTCGGCGGCATCGATATCCTGGTCAATAACGCCGCCCATCAGGCGACCTTTGCTGATATTGGCGACATCTCCGACGAGGAGTGGGAGAAGACCTTCCGCACCAATATCCATGCGATGTTCTATCTGACCAAGGCGGCAGTGCCGCACATGAAGCCGGGCAGCGCGATCGTGAATACGGCCTCCGTCAATTCCGACATGCCCAATCCGAGTCTGCTGGCCTATGCCACGACGAAGGGCGCGATCCAGAACTTCACCGCCGGCCTTGCTCAGTTGCTCGCGGAAAAAGGCATCCGCGCCAATGCGGTGGCGCCCGGACCGATCTGGACGCCATTGATCCCGTCGACCATGTCCGAGGACCGGGTCAAAACGTTTGGCCAGCAGGTGCCGATGAAGCGAGCCGGTCAGCCCGCCGAGCTTGCGACCGCCTATGTCATGCTGGCCGATCCGCTGTCGAGCTACACGTCGGGGACGACGGTCGCGATCACCGGTGGCAAACCGTTCATCTGAGGCGCGTAATTCGAGACCCGCGCCCTTATTCCTCCGACGCCGCTTGCTGCAAGTGCCGTCCAGCCTTGGACGAGCGCTGCTCGGCTGCCTTCGCATACCACTGGCGAGCTTTGTCGAGATCCGGCGCGACGCCGAGCGCATGCAGCCGAGCGAGCTGCACCGGATCGAACGTACCCGCGAGCAACAGTGAGGCATCCGCCTCGCCATTCTCTGCCAAGCGGGCGAGGATCAGGCGTGCGCTTGCGATGTCGCCGACCGCGAGCAGGTCCCTGCCGCGCTTCATCAAGGCCGCCACCTCGTCGCGTGGGAGCGAGGCAGCCAGATGCGTTGGCGGGCTGGGCGGGGCGGGCGGCGGCGTCACTTCGGCCGGCACCTGAGCAGCAACGGTTGCAGCCGGCGGTCGCGCCGGCTCGATCGGGGGCGCTGGTTCTGCGGCTACGGCCGGAGCCGGAGACATCGATGCTGTGATGTGCTCGACATCGGCTTGCGTAGCGTTCTCGATGCTGGCCTGGGCGGCTGCGAAGATCGTAGTCGCAGGTCCTGATTCGGCATCGTTCTTTTGCACGGCGGCCTGCGCTGTGCTGATCTGCGTGAGCTGGCTGAGCACGGCGGTCGTATCGCGAGCCATCGGACTTCCCGGCAGCTGCACCATGTTCGTCACCACATAGGCGACACCTGCGGCGAGCCCGATGGCGAAGCCCAACTTGGCCATCGCCAGAAGCCCGACCGAGTCGTCGTCATCATCCGGGAGGGGCGGAATCAGCGCCGGCGGAAGGGCGAGGCGCCACAGCGGGCGTCCGGGCGTCGCGTCATCGAGTGCGCTTCGCGTCGCACTGACAAGTTCGAATGCGTCGTCATCGACACGTGGCCCGGGCAGCGCATCTTCTGATTCGGACGCGTAGGAATCCCTGATCAGTTCCTCCGCCGCTGCCGCGACCTTGTCGTGCAGACGGCGGATCTCCTCGGGTTCGTGGTCGAATGGCACCGATGCCGGGGCGGAGATGCTCTCGCTTGCTACGTCGTGGGCCAGGGAACTCATTACTCGCCTCCTGTCGGCTGACGGATCATCCGGATGACGTCGCAGTCCTCCCGCCCGATACGCACCAGCCTCGTCCTGCGCCGCTGATCTGCGCGCAACTTTCGACGGTTCGGCCTGGTGCGGACGCGGGCCTGCGACCGAAAACGCCGCCACAACCTGCGGACGTTCCAAGGCCGATAGCTTTATGGAAGTTTTTGGCGGGAACGGTAAGCGAGCGCGGCGATTGTGTGATCATTTTCCGACGGAGTTGGCGCCGCGTTCCAGGGGGTGCCAATAACAGCTCGGACCGATTTTACCGACTGCCGTCGCGTCCATGTTCTGCGGGATGACGAGTTGATATCCTACACGGCCGCAGCGGGGCGACCGCCGCGCGCTTCCATCAATGGCAGCTATTCCGCCGCCACTTACAGCGAGAAGCCGGCCGCTTCGATCGCCACCGCAACCGATTGAATGATCGCGGCAAAGCGCACGGCGGTCTGAATCGCCGGGGCGGCGACGCCGGCCTCCTTCAGCGCCTTTTCATGCGCATCGATACAGGTGCCGCAACCGTTGATGGTCGAGATTGCCAGCGACCACAGCTCGAAATCGGCCTTGTCGATACCCGGGTTGGCGACGACGTTCATGCGCAGCCGGGCCGGCATCGTGGCGTAGTCCTTGTTCGAAGCCAGATGCACGAACCGGTAATAGACGTTGTTCATCGCCATAATGGCGGCTGCCGATTTTGCCGCCGCCATCGCGGCCGGCGACAGATGCTCCGCTGCGACGGCCTCGAGTGTCGCCACCACCGTCGAATTGCGGGTCGCGATCGCGCAGGCGACGAACAGGCCGTATTTGGCCTGCGGCGGCAGCGTGTCGTCCGACGCCATTGACGTCAGGTTCAACCTGACGTACTTGGCGAAATCCGGAATCCGGTCCTTCAGCACCTCGATCGACATGATCAGGCGACCTTCAGCGTCTCGCCGCCGACCTCGCGGTTGCAGGGGCAGAGCTCGTCGGTCTGCAGCGCGTCGAGCACGCGCAGCGTGTCCTTCGGGGCGCGGCCGACATTGAGGTTCGTCGCGTAGACGTGCTGGATGGTGTTCTCGGGATCGACAATGAAGGTGTAGCGGTAGGCGACGCCGTCGGGCGAGCGCACGCCGAGGCCATCGACCAGCGCACCCTTGGTGTCGGCGAATTGCCAGATCGGCAGCTTGTGCAGGTCCTTGTGCTCGCGGCGCCAAGCCAGCTTGCAGAACTCGTTGTCGGTCGAACCGCCCAGCACCACCGCGTCGCGGTCAGCGAAGTCGCTGGCGAGGCGTGCAAATTCAGCAATCTCGGTCGGACAGACGAAGGTGAAATCCTTCGGGTAGAAAAAGATGATCTTCCATTTGCCGGGGAAGCTCTTCTCGGTCAGCGTTTCGAAGGCGCTTTCGCCTTTCTCCTCCTGGGCATGAAAGCCCGGCTTGACGCCGACAATTTCACGATGGCAGTTGACTTCCGATTCCGAGCATCTGGGCACCCCAAAAATTACTGCGCTGCAATAGCGAGGCTCATTGTGCATTGCAAGGTGAACAGCGTCTGGCGCTTGACCGGGCCGGTCCAGGAGATTGCCCAAACGGCGGGAAATCGCGGGCTCTCGATTATGACCCCAATGCCTGATCGATCCGGATCAGTTCCGAACAAGGCCGCCATGCATCTTAAGAATGCTGCACTGCAATTGCCTCACGGCCGATGCCAAGTGCTCAAGAGTTGTTTGCTCTTCGGAAAATGGCGAGGGAGCAGTCGATGCAGGCGCTATTGGTGCGAATATTTGGCCTTGTGCCTGATTGGCTCGTGGGGCTCGGGCTGATCGCGCTTGTGATCGCCTGTGCGCTCCTGGTGCACAAGCTGGTGCGCGCGGTGGTCCGGCGCGCGCTCGGCTCGCAGAACTCTCTGGCGCTGCCGATCCTGCAGCGAACGGCGGGCCCCGTGCGGCTCGCGCTCTGCCTGGTTGCTGTTGCGCTGGTGTTGCCTCTGGCGCCGCTCGATGACGAGTTGCGCCGAACGCTCACACACCTGTTCGCGGTTGCGACGATCGCATTGATCGGCTGGATCTCGATCCGCGCCGTCGATCTGATCGCCGGCCGCTATCTGCAGCGGTTTCGGGTCGATATCGCCGAGAATTTCCTGGCCCGGAAGCATGTCACCCAGGTCAGCGTGTTCAAGCGCGTTGTCGATACGCTCATCATCATCGTGGCGATCTCGACGGCCTTGATGACGTTCGATTCGGTCCGGCAATACGGCGTCAGCCTATTCGCTTCGGCCGGTGCCGCCGGCGTGATCGTCGGTCTTGCAGCGCGCCCCTTGCTCAGCAATCTGATCGCCGGCGTGCAGATCGCGGTCACCCAGCCGATCCGAATCGAGGATGCCGTCATCATCGAGAACGAATGGGGGTGGGTCGAGGATATCGCTTCGACTTATGTCGTGATCCGGTTATGGGACTGGCGCAGGATGGTCGTGCCCTTGTCCTACTTCATCGAACGTCCGTTTCAGAACTGGACGCGCGATGCCGCCTCGCTGATCGGCTCGGTGATCCTGCACGTCGACTATGCCGCCGACGTTGCGCGGATTCGCAGGCACCTGGAGGAAAGTGCCCGGGAGTCCAAGCTCTGGGATGGCGCCGTGGTCAACCTGCAGGTGGTTGATACCAACACCCGGACCATGGAATTGCGCGCGCTGGTCAGCGCGCGCAATGCGCCGCAATCCTGGGATCTGCGCTGCGAGATCCGCGAGAAGCTGATCGCCTATCTGCAGCGCGAAATGCCCGAGGCGCTGCCGCGGGACCGCGCCGATATCTCACCGCCGCTGGCAGTCTACGACGTGCCGCGGCCCGCACAGTTCGCGCGCGCGTCGAATTAGCTAGTTGGCCAGTGGCCAGGACTCGATGATGCGAAAGCGGGCGCTCGCGTCGTCCTGCTTGAACAGCGCGATGCGGTCGATCGCCAGCCGTTCGAGCCCGAGCACCGCGAACCGTTCGCGCAGCATGGCAAGTATAGAGGTGCGCCGCTCCGCGCCGAGGCGGCAGGTGAGCGTCATGTGGAAGCGAAACTCCTCCATGACATAGGGGTAGCCCCAGCGGTCGAGGTACTCGACCTGGCGCGGCGTCATCCGCTCCGGCTTGCGGCGCGCACGGTCGTCAGCCGTCACCGGCGCCCGGAACGGCTCGAAGGCGCGCACGCAGTCGGCTGCAAGCTGTTGCAGCTCGGGCGATGGATCGCCGGGAATGACGGCGATGAAGCCGCTAATCGCATCGACCACCGGTCTGATCTGCGGCAGCGGTCGCGGCGTGACGGCGAAGGCCGCGCACGTCTGGCGCAGTCTGTCTTCACTGCGATCATCCGCGAGATAGAAGGGTGCCTTCAGCGTGGCATGAAAGCCGTATTTCCGGGCATCTTCCGTCAGCTCGCGCCAATCCGAGACGGTGTCGACGACTCCTTCGGCGAAGGCGATGTCTTTGCCGGTCCAGACGTCATAGCCCAGCAAACGCGCGCCGAAGCGATCGAGCGCGCTTCCGTCGGCAGCGGCATAGTAGATGGCATAGCGCGGAGAGCTTGTCATGGACATTCAACCATTGCGTCGATCATTCCGCCGCAACCGCTTCGTGGCGCGCGATCGGCGCCGCAAGGCGGCTCGGCTCGGTCAGATGAACCAGACGGCCGGCGGCGATCACAGCGACGATGCGGGGACGCATCGGCTGCCGATCGTCGACGAGGAGGATGTCGGCGCGGCGGCCTTCGGCGAGCACGCCGCGATTGGACAAGCCAGCGGCCTCTGCCGGCGCGGCCGAGATCAGGTCCCAGGCGCGCGACAGCGGCAGGATGCCATCGGCCGCGAGTCGGAAGGCTGCGAGCAACGGCGCCGGATAATAATAGTCGGATGCCAGCACCGAGCAGAAGCCTTTCGCGATCATGTCGCTCGCGCGCGTCCAGCCGATATGGCTGCCGCCACGGACAACGTTCGGCGCGCCGAACACGATGGGGTCGCCGCCGCTGGCGGCTTCGCGCGCGGTCTCCTCATTGACCGGAAACTCGGTGATCGCGACGCCCTGGCTGCGGAAGGCCTTGCGCATCTCGGGCGTATTGTCGTCATGCGACAGCATGCGAACGCCGGCTTTGCGCGCGGTCGCCGCCAGCCGCGCGATTGATGCAGGTACGTCGTCAGCGCGCGACGTTACTCGCTCGACCAGGCGATCGAAGGCTTCGCCCGACAATCCGGTGCGGTCGACCATGCGCTGGCGCTTGTGCGGCTTCTCCAGGCTGGCGACAGTCGCGTCCATGTGATCGTTGAAGGCGAACAGGTCGACGCGTCGCGCGGCCAGCCACTCCCCGATCTCCC
>Ga0209233_1000891_pt1 | contig 13048 bp, 19 predicted proteins | sample AraplaCL_Cvi_mCL_FD_184269 | JGI IMG/M metagenome (GOLD analysis project Ga0209233, IMG submission 184269) | Arabidopsis root microbial communities from the University of North Carolina, USA - plate scrape CL_Cvi_mCL (SPAdes) (version 2) | ecosystem: Host-associated > Plants > Roots > Endosphere...
ATACCCGGGCCGCCGAGGCGGCGCCTCCGCCGGGCGACATCACCACGGTAGCCGAGCCCAAGGCCGGCGATGCCCTGGCGTCGCTGGTCAAGCAGCTGAAGTCGGGGCGATCGGAGAGCGCGAAGGTGGCGGCGGCTAACGCTATCCTCGACCGGGGTTACGGCAAGCCGGGCATCGACCTGGGCGGCGAACCGATGCTGCCGTTCGGCCGCCGCCCCGAGCCGCCGGAAAACGCGTCGCTGGACGTGCGATCCGAGGCGCGAAAGTGGGCGCACCTGGCAATCGAGGTGCTGAGCCGCATCGCTACTGCCGGGAACAGCGAATCGGCGCGGGTGACGGCGGCCAGGTCGATCCTCGATCGCGGCCTTGGTACCGTCGCGACAGCGAAAATACCCGAAGGCATCGCCGACACCCGGCCGATGTCCAAAAAAGACGAGCGGCGCCGCGCGGCCGAGGCCGCCGCGACCGGACGCTATGCGGTGCCGAAGCCACCTGGCGAAAAGCTGAACTGATTTGCGCATCACCCTCGACCACGATCGGGATGCCCTGCTCGACGTGGCGGCCCGGCTCAGTGCGGGCGACGCCTGCGGCGAGGCCGGGCGAGCGATCGGGGCGGCCATCCTTGCCCAGCTCGGCGGCCGCCGGGCGAGCGAAGGCCGGCGCAATGAAGCGTTGCGTCGCGCGGCTCAAATGTTGCTGCCGGGCGGCCCCGTCGAAGACCAGGCAGATCTGCTGCGCTCGGCCATCCGTCGCTACGCGCCCCGGTGGGTGCGCGCCGATCGGCACCGCGACGCCGCGCCGGCCAGTTACGTCGGCACGGTCGATTCGGCGCTGTTCGAGGCGTCGCAGGCGAGTGGCCGCGCCCTGCCCGCGAGCCCCAAGCAGCTCAGGCGGATTTTGCTAAGTCGCTGATCTTACAGGCGAACCTTGGGACAAAATCAGCTGTATTCATGTCCGAGGCGTGGCGGCATCGTTGCTGGTGAACGTTGGCGCAAAGTTTTCGCCAACGCTTGGCGATCCACAGGGGGACCCCGTTATGCCCGACAATTTCACCACCGGCCGCCCGTCGCTCGATCGGGTCATCGATACCGTCGTGGCGTCCGACTCCTACCGGAATGCCGCTGCCGAGGCGGCGAGGCGCCTGCGCGACGAGCGAGCGATCCTTGTCGCGCGCCTCCGGACGCTCGAAAAGCAGGCGGCGGCCGATTTCCCGCCGGTCAATCGCGAACATGACGAGGCCGCGGCGGCCGTGAACGCCGCGATCGCCGCCAGGGACCGCGTCGGCGTGATCGTCGCCCGCGACAAGCTGGCGGCCATTGCACATCGCCGGTTGCAAATGAGCTGGGCGTTCTCGACCGAGCATGACGGGCTCGAGGCGCAGTTGCGAGAAAGCGCCGATCCGGCGATCGCGGAATTCCTCCATGACCTGCTGGGCCTGCACCACGTTGCCATGCGGAAGCTGCCGGCGACCGACGAAGTGGTCGAGCAGTCCACCAACCCCATCACCGGCAAGGCATTCCTAAAGAGCCGGAAGCGCGATGGGGTGCTGACCAGCCCCGCCGGGGTGGAAATCGTCCTCGCCGCCCGACACGCCGCCGAGCAGCTGCAGCTGGCAGCGGACCAAGCGGGCGTGCCCGCCGAGCTTGCCCGGTTGCGGAGCACGCTGCCGGCCGAACTCCTGCGCCTCGGGGAGCTGGCGAAATGGAAATGAGAGGCGTTACTACCGTCGTGCGCACCCGCGAGGCCGCGATCGCGGGCAACGGCGGCGACCGCGTCGTGAACTACGTCTTTTCCACCCCTGAGGTGGCGCGGGATGGGCACACCATCCTCGGCTGGGATGTTTCCAACTTCGGGAACAACCCCGTGTTTTTGTGGGCTCACGATGCCGGGCAGCCGCCGATCGGGCGGGTGATCGACATCACGGCCAAGGGCGGCCTGCTCACCGGCTCGGTGCTTTACGCGCCGGCCGACGTGAGCCCCTTCGCGGACATGGTCTACCGCTTGGCCGTGGGCGGCTTCCTCAATGCGGTGTCGGTCTCCTGGCTGCCGCTGAAATGGTCCTACAGCAAGGACAAGTCGCGGCCGGGCGGCATCGATTTCCAGCTCGCCGAGCTCCTCGAGGTGAGCCAGGTGCCGGTGCCCTCGCTGCCCTCGGCGCTCGCTACCGCCCGCGCTGCCGGCATCGACACCAAGCCGATGATCGCGTGGAGCGAGCGCGCCCTCGACCTCAACCCGGAGACGTTCCAGATGACCAAGCCGCAGCTCGTCGAGCTTCGCCGCGCCGCCGGCGCAACTGCCGTTCACAAGGTGCCTGCCGCGCCGGCGACGCCGATGTGGCGATCGTTCGGCGAGCAGCTGCAGGCGGTGGCACGGGCCAGCGATCGCAACGGCGTGGCTGGTATCGTCGACAACCGCCTGGTGCGCGCTCCGACCGGCGCCGGCGAACAGAACCCGGCCGATGGCGGCTTCGTGGTCGATTCGCAGTGGGCCGAGCCGCTGGTGCAATCGATCTACGACAGCGCGGTGCTGGCGCCGCTCACCGACCGGCGCGAGACCAGCCGGCCGCTGGCCGATGTGAAGCTCCCGGCGATCGACGAAGCGAGCCGCGCCGATGGCAGCCGCTATGGCGGGGTGCTCAGCTACTGGGCGGCCGAGGGAGCGTCGGTCTCGAATTCCTGGCCGCGTTGGAAGCGGCTCGAATTCTCGGCCAAGAAGCTGATCGGAGTGGCACCGGTCTCGAATGAACTGCTCGCCGACGTGCCGATGCTCGGCGCGCACTTGACGAAGGCCTTCGGCGCCGAGCTCGGCTTCAAGCTCGACCTCGCCATTCTCGCCGGCAAGACGGGAACGCCGTTGGGGATCCTCAACAGCACGGCCCTGATCGCGGTGGCCAAGGAAAGCGGCCAGGCGGCCGCGACGATCGTTTGGGAAAACATCTACAAGATGTGGGCGCGGCTGCCGGCGCCGAGCCGGAAACGCGCCACCTGGGTCGTCAACGAGGACGCGACCGGCCAGCTGGCGCAAATGTCTCAGGTGATCGGAACCGGGGCCGTCCCCGTCTACCTGCCGGCCAATGCCCTCTCGATCACGCCGCGGCTTATGGGCGCCCCGGTACTCGAAGTCGAGCAGGCCAACCCCCTCGGCCAGCTCGGCGACATCGTGCTCGCCGATATGAGCCAATACGTGCTGATCGACGGCGGGACCAACCCGGCGCTTTCGCTGCACTGCCGGTTCGTCAACGACGAGGCGGTGTTTCGCCTCACGGCCCGGGTCGACGGCCAGCCCAATCTTGCGACGCCGATCACCCCCTACAACGGGACCAGCGCCCGCTCCCCCTTCGTCGCGCTCGCCGCGCGATGATCGCCCTTCCCGGGGGTTGGAATTTGGATGCTCCCCAACCCCTGGGGGGAAATGGTCGCCGCGAGGGCATGGGCGGCTCGCGGCGACCACACCAGCAAAACTCCCACAACGAGATGAAACTACCGTGCAGACCGGCACTGTCGCATTTTTCGATCAGACCCGTGGCTTCGGCTTCATCGCACTCGATGCCGGCGGCCAGGACGTTTTCCTCCACCGCAGGGCGCTTGAGCGCGCCGGCATCAACTACGTCGAGCAAGGTGACCGGCTCACTTTCGAGCTGGAACCGGACCGGCGCGGCACAGGCCGGCCCGAAGCCCAAAAAATCTCGCGACTGGAGGACTGAGTGAAGACCTCAGCCCGGGCCCTGTCCGAAGCTCTCGGCCACCTCACGCGGGGCGAGCTGGAAGCGCACGCCATGAGCCTCGCCGAACAGGCAGACGCCGGCGCCGAGGCGAACCGCCTGCTGCTGAGGCTTGAGCGCTCGACGCATGGCGACCTCGACCGGCTGAAGCGCGATCGCGCCCGGCTCACCATTGAGCTGAGGACGGCGGCTGCGTTGCTGGCGGCCGGCCGGGTCAACGGTGCGGCACGCATCGTCCAGCGCCTGGCGCGCAGCCTCGACCTGGTACCGGTCGGCGGCAGCTCTGGCCACCTGCCCCGACCCGTGCCGCCGGCCGACGCGCCGGCCAACAGCGCTTAAAAAGGCAGAGGCCCGCTTTCAATGAAACACCCGTCTTCCGCGCGGCCCAGCCCGCACAAGGTCGCGAAAGCAAGCGTCATGATCGCGACGCCGATCTATCGACAGCCGAATGCCCGGTTCACGGTCGCCCTGGCGGAGACCGTCCACGCCCTGGCTTCGCGCGGCCTCGGTGGCCAGTTCATCTGCCAGCAAGGCAACTTGATCGGCAACGCCAGAAACGCCCTGGCGGGCGCGTTCCTGGCCTCCGATGCCACGCACCTGATGTGGATCGACGACGACATGTTCTGGTCGTCTGTCGACGTGCTGTGCCTCCTGGAGAAGGACCTCCCCTTTGCCGCTGGCGTCTACCGCACCCGGCGCGTCGGGCACCACAACGCCGCCACCGAGGCGTGGCTGTGGCAGCCGGCGACCGAGCGCGACGCTATTGTCGAGCATCCTTCGATGAAGCTGTTCGAAGCGAGTTATGTCGCCGGCGGATTCGTCATGCTCAAGCGCGAGGTATTCAAGGCGCTCATGATGGCGCACCCAGACTGGAAGGGCGCCTCAAGAAACGGAAACCATGAGTGGCAGTTCTACGCGGCCGCGAACGACCTGGGTGAAGACGTCAAATTCTGCCGCGACTGGCGGGCGACCGGCGGCAAGATCTACGTCGACCCGACGATCTGGCTCGGGCATGTCGGCGATTTTGTCTTTGGCGGCCGCGTGCTCGAAAGCCTCGGCGCTGCAAAACGATCCACGATCACGCGGGATGGAGTCGCATGAAACGACTGAAGAGCTTCGTCCTGGCCGCAGTGCTGGTGGCGCTCACGTCGACGGCCGCCACGGCCGGTCCTGTGGCGGCTGCAATCCCGGCGATTGCAGCCGTATGGGCCGCGATCGGCCCCCTCGGTGAGCTGGCAGTTACCATCGGCGTCCAGATCGGCGTGCCGCTTGCCAAAGAGTGCACAATCACTGTGAAGGGACTCAGCGCATGTCGGCGATAAGCGCCTTCCTGACGCCCTCGGCCGCCTATCTATTGACGGATGGCGGCCAGTTTTCTGAGGCCGATGACGGCACACGGGGGCAACTTCACCGGGTCCGATCGAAAGTGCACCTGATGCCCGAGATCAACGCCGCGATAAGCGTCGTGGGCACCCTTGCCGCCGCCGAAGGAATTCGCGCCGTCCTGGCGCACGGCCTCAGGATGCACACCGACTTTGACGATCTGCTCGAGGATTTCGGCAACGTCGCCCGAAACGTCGACGCATTGATCAAGCAGCACGCACCGAACGCGGCGGCCACCGCTACCATGTTTCGCGTCGTCCTCATCGGCTGGTCGGTCGAGCGCGACGCGCCCATCGCTGCCGTCGTGGAAAACTACCCCGGCATGGAAGCCGGCCGAGTGCGGCACCCGTTCGGGGTCACCGAGGTCGAGACACTGGTCTCCCCGCCGATCCCGTCCTTGATCGACTTCACTGACGACAACGCCGAGGTTGAGGCGTTGAGGATAATCGAGCTGCAGCGCGGCAGCGGCGTGGAGGCGTTCATGACTGGCGCCGGGCATGCCAAGGGCGATTTCCTGATCGGCGGCTTCGCCCAGCTCACCCGCGTCGCGCGCGACGGCATCTCGCTGAGGGTGTTGCGCCGCTGGCCGGACATCATCGGCGAGAAGGTCAACCCTTCTTGAGAAGCGGGGCAGCGGCATTGGATTCACGCTCCTCCAGAGCCGCTAACGCCCCGTCGTCCTCGGAGCCCCCACCGGACCCACAATACGAACATGGCACCGAGTCTAAGGAACGGGGGCAGTAAGGGCTTGAATCGTCGATGCCGCTCACCACCTTGAATGTTAAGCGATTGGTCGCGGGTTCGATCCCCGTTCGTCCCGCCACTATGGGACGGTAGCTCAGTGGTTAGAGCGGTCGCCTGTTTTCGGAAGCCCCGGCACCTCCTCTGAGGGGCCGGGGTTCTCTTTTGCCGCCGCTCGGATTGTTCGTGTCTACCCTTGCTTTGGCTTATTCCTCGTCTGCATCGGCAGGTGCCCTTAGTCTGAGACGCGGCGCAATCACATGTGGCCTGTGGATTTGGAGCACCGGACTGCCGCCCACGCTGCCGCTTTTCTTTCTCAAATCTTCGTCAAAGGAATGCAGCATAGGTACCTTTGCCTCGATCGCCGCTGCCACGTGCAAAGCATCCTTGGGAGCGATGCCGCCATCCCAGACGAGATCGCGGGCGGCCTCTGCGGTACGGCGCGTGATGGTTCGCACTAAGATGTACTCGTGCTTGAAAAACTTCTCGACTGTGTCGCGGCGGTCGGCCGGAATTCGCGGCTTCCATCTCAAGGCCAGCACCTCCGCAATGGTCAGGGCAGATGTCACAATTTGAAGCTTGCCGCTCTCCGCCTCAACTAGGACTTCCTCACAGGAATCACATTTGTCAGCTTCCTCGAGAAGCCATCCTAGAAAGCAATCGCTGTCCCAATAGACCCGATCAATCACGACGGTAGTTTCTCAAAATACCCCGTACGGAAGCCACTTTCGGCAAAACATCCGCGTCAGGAAATTGCACGAAATCTTCGACTGTAACGGCTGTGGCGCGGCCGTCCTTGCGATAGCGAACCTCCCCATAAACCTCAACGCGCTTGCCAAATGCCTGCATGACGCGAGCAATGACCTCTTCGTCGAAAAGACAGTTTACCGGGTGGTCCCAAAGCTCGTCATACACAACAAAGCGAAAGCCGTTGCGCTCGGAAAGGGTTTCTAGCTTCCCAGTTACAGCCCCGTATTCAACGATGTTACCTTCGAGAATCTCGCTGATGTTGGCTGCAACATGCAAACTGAGTGGTCGCGCTACAAAATCGGCCCATATGCGCGGTGCGGCAGAGCCGCCGCTGGCCTTCGCAATTGTTCGGATACCTCGCAAAGCTCTGTCAGAAAACCCGCGCGGCTTCTCTGCCTGCTTTTCCAGCGCTGCGAACCCATCGGCAATAACACTAGCAAACCGAGCCGCTGCTGCGGCGCCTTCTGTCGCGCGAACACCTACGAGTTGGCTGCCCTTCTTGACTTGCACCGTCCAGTGGATCGCGTCTCCGGGAGCATCAACGCCTTGGACTACATCAAAAAAGGCAGCAACGAGACGCTCAAATTCAGCCGGCTCAACATCGCCGCCGAATTCAAGAGTTAGAGGTTGCTCGATATCCTCTCGCGTAGCCAATCTTCGCGCTTTCCGGTTCGGGGCTACGCTGGTGACGAGTCCCGGTACTACAACCGCTTCCCAACGATACCACGCACGGCCCGTTCCAGGCGAGCGGTGTCTTCCGCCCCCAACTTACATATACCAAGGGTTTCGATGCGGCCTCGCGCAGCCTATCGGCCGGGGGTAGCGCAAGCGAAGTTACGCCCGCGCGGGCTCACTGCACGCCGCTCTCCGCCATCGTGAGGTATTCGATCCCTGCCGGCGGCGTGGCGAGCAGAAATTCGGCGTAGAGCCACACCGGCACGATCCAGCCGGCGCCGTCGAGCCGCCGTGGCTCGGCGTCGACGGGCTGGCGGGTTTGATCCAGCCAGGCCTGCGCGCCGTCGTCGGTAACGGCCTCGAGGTGATAGAGCCCCTGCCCGGCGCTGCGCACATAGACCACCAGCGGCGAATCAGCTTGCAGCGGCCCGCGCGTGGCGATGGTGACTTCGCCTTCATCCGGCAGGCGCCTCGCCGCCAGGTAAGCCAGCGCGCCGCGGAGGCCGCCCAAATCCGACACGGTGTCGGGTTTCAGGCCGGAGCGAGCGACTTGCATCAGCCGCTGCGCCTTTCGTTCGGCCATGCCAGCGCGCTCCAGGAACGGCAGCCAGTCGCCATGCTGGCAGGCATGCCGGGCCTCGATCAGCAGCTCACCGGCGGAAAGCCACGCAGCAGCAGCACTTTTCTCGGCCGCCTGCGCCTCGCCGTTCAGCGCGGCAATTCGCTCCGCGAGATCAGCGAGGCTATTGGACGAGACCAGCATCGCTAGGTGTTCCTTTCTCGTCGTTGGGCGGCAACTCGCCGTGGTCGAGCAAGCCCTCTTCCATAAGAAAACTGCGCCAATTCCTCGCGAGATCCTTGAACATCTGGAGGGCGTCGCGACGGATAACCTCTCCCTGCAGCGACCCCGACCAAAGCGGCGCGTGCACTATGACGATGAGTGGTGTAACCACGACGCCCTCCGGGATCGGCTTTCCAATCTCTATCGGGGGTTCGAACCGCACCGACGTGTCGGTCGTAAACCGGGGATCGTCCCCCCTGCGCAGCGAGAAATGTTTGCCGGTATTGGCGATGAGGCGGCAGGTCTCAAGGTCCGGAATCCTGTCCGCGTTGCGTGTCGCGAACTGGCGTCCTGCCAGTTCCTCTTCTGGCTTCGTCGGCCGCGCCTTGCCGGTGAGCTGCAGGTAGTGCTGGGGTTCCACCACATTGAGCACCCAATCGACCATGTGCCAGTTCCAGACGGCACAGTCCAAAGCGGCATATTGCAGCTCCGACCAGGTTCGACCCTGGTGCAACCGCGCGGCGTCGAATTCCAGTTTGAAGAGCAGCCGGGTCGGGCTGGTCACGCCGAACGTCTTGGTCGGGGGCGTGGCAGAGCTATTCATCGGCATCCGGTCTCTCTTGAGCCCGCTCCTCCGCGACGCGCGCCCGCGCCGCAGCCTTTTCCTTTGCCTTGTCTTCACCAAGCGCAACAACTCGCGCCAACCTCGCCTGCCGCTCGTGACGTGCAACGTACCACTCGGCAAAGAGCATCTCGAGTAGCTCAATGAGTGCCTGAGCTTCACCCGGATCAACCTCGACGATTACGTCGATGTCCTTTTCCATGTGCGCGCCAATGTTACCGATATCGCGGATAGCATCGATGGCGGCAAGAGTTTCGAGCTCAACCCCCTTTGGAGCTGCACCAGCCTCCGCCAGTCGGCGGAGTTCGCTTATCTCCTCCACCAGGCGGGGCTTCGATATGCCGCAGAAGTCCCTTATCATGCCTTGCAAGCAGCGGCGCGCAAGCGTGGCGGAGGCCTTGGGGCTAAGGTCCCTGATCTTGCAGGCCTCAATATAGTCTTCCACCAGAGGTCTGGGGACATAGTCGGGCTGCGGCTTGGCCGCTGACCCGGGCCTTAGCGACCACTTTTCGACAACGCTCCCGGTGACCTTCAGCCCTTTTTCCGTAAAGCGGCCAGGGTAGAGCCCAAGGCTCAGCGCAAGCTCATTGCAGGCGGCATTTGCGCAGCGATAGGCGACGCCGGAGATGATCATGCGACCGTATTTGGTTTCTCCGACATTTAGACTCGTCGAAAACCGATGGAAGTTTTCGCTAAGTATCTGGCTTCGGCCGCAATACGGGCATTGCCACTCATTGGCCATCCGAGGTCCCCCTCTGAGCCTTCCTAAGCCGTACGCCCGGCCCCTCACCGTTCTCATGAACGAAAAGGATTCCCTCCGCCTCGAGAGCGCGCTGCACCGCAGCGACGTTGTTGGGAAAACCCGACGCGGGACCGTCGCCGCTCTCCATGCGCCGAAGGGTGGGCACGGAAATCTTCGCGGCGGCGGCCAGATCGGCTTGGGCCATGCCGATAAGAGCACGAGCTGCCGCGATCTGACGTCCCCGCAAGTGATCCTTTTCGCTCGTCATGATTGAAACCATTTACAATTAGCTCGAAATGAGCGATAACGCTCGCCCTGATCCTTTTTAACACAGGAGGACGCGGATGGGCATCCATTTTCGCGAACCGGACGGCTTTACCCAACTTCTGGAAATCACCCCTGCCCTGCGCCTTAGCATCGAGCGCACCATCGAGGGCCTCATCGAGCTGCTCGACCGGTTCGACGCCGAGCACGACGACGACGGCGAAGCCGAGGCGAACGAAGACGACGAATCATGGCTGGGGTGGGCAACCGATGGCCGAACCGGCGAGTGGTCGCCGAGCTGGAACAGCGATTGCGAGCTAGACGACTGCGACCGTGAGGATGCAGGTGACGATGAACCGAGCCTGGGCTCGCTCGGCTGCGCCATCAGCGCCCACAACGGCCGGTTTGAGTACCAGCGCTCCCCCGATGGCACGCAGCGCGACTGGGCCCTAGGAAACGGCCGCGACCTCGAATGCAGCGACGGCGACGACGAGCCCTCGGTCGGCTTTGATGAAGTCGAGCACGACGGCGACGGCGGCTGGGGGTGTGTCGACGACGAGTCCTGGCTCGGCTGGGGCGAGGCCGGGCCGCCGAGCTGCCATCTCGGCGACGCGCTCGGCACTATCTGTGGCTTCATCGATTACGATTCGGCGGACCTCGAGGCGGACTACATCAGCTCGGACGGTTGCGCCCCTTGCGGCCGCGATGCCGACGAGGAGGACGCCCTCGGGGGCCATGCGCTGCAGCTGCGCAACGGCGCCATCATCGCCGATCGCGAGGGCGCCGATGATGGCGTTTGTGCCGCCGCCTTAAGCGACGATAACGGCATCGGCGACCTAGATGGGTTGATCGAGGCCTATGGCGCCGCGGCGGCCCTCTCAAGCTCCGACATCTACATCAACTAAGTTGCGCGCTGCCCGTTCGCGTGCCGGATGGCGCGATCCGCCTGCCCGGCCCACACGTGGGTTGGACAACTTGTCCAACCCACGGGTTGGCGCCGTCGTCGGGGGTAAAAAGCCGCGAACTGCCCGGAAAAAGTCTCGACAATCGGCACCGACCGGGACTAATGATCGAGAAAGTTGCTCAGCCGAGTCACTATTTTTGCCATGATGCAATCCGAACCGGAAACCGAGCCGCAATTATTCGGGCCAGTGAAGTTCCGACATTCGCATGCTGCCTACGCTATCGAGGCGACGGCGAAGACGCTGCGGAACTGGCTCCAGCGCGGTCAAGTCGATCTCAGCGACGATGTGGCCAAGGGCGAGTGGCGAGAATTCACCGTCCGGGACATTGCGCAGCTGGCGCTTGTGCGGCGGTTGACGGGCTTCGGCATCGACATCCCGCGGGCCAACATCATAGCCAAGCACATCCTCGCCGCAGAGCCGGACCCCTGCACGATCGTCCTCAACCATTGGATCGAGGAGGAAGCGAATGCTCCCTCGAGCCGATGGATCAACTGGCGGAATTCCCTGCTTCTACTTTGGACCCCTGACGGCAACGCCTGGAAGTTCAGCTACGTCGATCGGCGCGATGCGGAGACGAGCCGCAATGCTCTCGGCCTGGGCGGCGCCGACCCTGTGCTTGCGTACATTTCGATCGACGTCGTGGCGGTCCTCGATCGCGCGCTCACGCGGGCAGCGTTGAGCCTTCATACGCTGGATCGGGGCGGCGAAGGGGACAACGGGGCGCCGATCGGAGCGGCTTCCTCTCAGACAAAGAAGCGTCGGGTGGGCAAGTCCAAACCTGCCGCCACCGATAGGGAGGCGTAGATGCGTTTCCGGGTCGAACCGGCCGACATCGAGGCAGACCACATCGGCTCGGACGGTCGCACCGTCTGTGGTCGCGATGCCGACGAAGCGGACTTGCCGTTGGCGGTGTCCCGGGCGGTGACGATCAACGCCGCGCCGCTGGCGGCGCTCGGCGATTTCTTGGCGAGACGCTAGATGTCGCGCGCACCCGCTTCATTTCGCAAAGCAGATGTTGTGCGCGCCCTTGCCGCTGCGACGAAGGCCGGCTGGGACGTCGGACGGGTCGAGATAGATCCTGAGGGGCGCATCGTGATGATCCGGGAGCAGCAGCCCGAAACGTCAAAGAGCGGCAATTCCTTCGATCGGCTGCTTGCCGACAATGGATTGAAGTCGTGAAACCCAAGCGAAAGCGCAGCGGACTGCCCCCTGGGGTGACGCGCTATCCGCGCGGCAAACGGATCTACTACCGGTTCCGGATGAAGGGCCGGGACCTTTACTACTTCAAAGCTGCTTTCGGCACCCCCGAATTCCAGGCGGAATACGATGCCTGCGTTCGAGGCGAAATCGCCCCGAAAATCGAGGTGGGACGAGAGCGCTACAAGGCCGGGACCTTCAATGCGCTGATCCGCGACTACTACCTGTCGATGGAGTTCCTGGGGCTGGCCGCGACGACCAGGCCAAACGTTCGGGGCATCTTGGATCGGTGGCGCGCCGTGTATGGCGAAGGCCTGGTGCGCGATCTGCAGCGCGTCCATGTCAGCACCATCATGGGCTCGATGAGGGAGACACCGAGCGCGGCGAACAACCTGCTCGACCGGCTCAGGGTGCTGATGAAGTTCGCGATCGACTACGGGTACCGAAAGGACAACCCGACCGACCGGCTCAAGGCCTTCAAAATCACATCGACGGGATTCCACTCCTGGACCGAGGAAGAGATTGCGCAGTTCGAGGCGCGCCATCCGGTCGGTACCAAGGCGCGGCTCGCCTTGGGCTTGCTACTCTACAGCGGACAGCGCCGCGGTGACGTGCGCGGGCTGGGATGGAAGGACGTGGTCAACGGTCGACTTGAGCTTTCGCAGAGCAAGACCGGCGCCGAGCTATCCCTGCCGATCCTGCCGCAGTTGCGCGAGTTGCTCGCCCCGCTGCCGAAGGATGCGCCGACGTTTTTGACGACGCACTACGGAAGGCCCTTCTCGCCAGCCGGGTTCGGCAACTGGTTTCGCAAGCAGTGCGACGCCGCTGGCCTGAAAAACTGCTCCGCGCACGGCCTGCGCAAAGCGGCCAGCCGGCGCATGGCGGAGGCCGGAAAGAGCAATGCGCAGATCAAGTCGGTCACCGGTCACCGGACCGACAAGGAAGTCACTCGCTACACCGCCTCGGCCAGCCAGAAGCTGCTCGCCGACCAGGCCATGGAGCTCGGCGACAGCGCAAACGGTGAACAAAAACGGCTACACGCCGTGGCTACGGGCCGGATCAAGAGAGCTAAGTTGTTGAAATGACAGAAGAACAAAACGAGCATGGCGGGTGGAGAGGGATTTGAACCCCCGAGACGCTTGCGCGCCCGCCGGTTTTCAAGACCGGTGCAATCAACCGCTCTGCCATCCACCCGGCAGTTGCGCTT
>Ga0209233_1000892_pt1 | contig 13043 bp, 14 predicted proteins | sample AraplaCL_Cvi_mCL_FD_184269 | JGI IMG/M metagenome (GOLD analysis project Ga0209233, IMG submission 184269) | Arabidopsis root microbial communities from the University of North Carolina, USA - plate scrape CL_Cvi_mCL (SPAdes) (version 2) | ecosystem: Host-associated > Plants > Roots > Endosphere...
AGACGCTGGAGCTTTACGAACGCCGCGACACCTTCGGCCATGTGCGCAAGGTCTCGCAGCATTTCATCAAGCGCCTGACGGGCTTGCGCGATCATCCCCTGGTGGGCGAGGCCGATGGCGTGGGGCTGATCGGCGCGGTCGAGCTTTCACCCGACAAGAAGGCCAGGCGCAATTTCGAGGCCGCCAAGGGCGTCGGCGCCAAATGCAACCAGTTCTGCCAGGAAGAGGGCCTTATCGTGCGGGCGCTGCTGTCGGATCGCATTGCGCTCTGTCCGCCGCTGGTGATCACCGAAAGCGAGATCGACGAGCTGTTCGATCGTTTCACCCGCGGGCTGAACCGGACCTTGGATTGGGTGAAAGCCGAAGGCTTGCTCTGATCGGTTCAGGATGCGCGCAGCAACTGGCGGTCCAGCATCACGCTGGGTCGGGTGTAGATCAGGCTTTCACCGCTCCACACTTCCAGCTTCTTGGCGCTGGGCAGTTTCATGGCATGCGCCAGGATCTTGGCGCGCTGATCGTCGTCGCAATTGGCGGAGAATTTATAGGTGAGGCCGCCGGTCTCATCGAGATAGCAGATTTCGTATGCAGGCATGATTGCCTCCGAACTTCCTGTTCAAAAACTACCCCGCTTGTTTCCTTTTTGCGCGACGGCTCCGCGAATGTCGAATGACATTTGGGTTACAGACATCACGAATCTCATGGATATCCCTTCTTCGCGCGGGCACAAATGCGCACGCACGAAATTGCTCTCGGGCCCTTGGCCAGGAGCTTTTCCACCCTATGTGCGTTAACGGGAAACCGCCTTTATATTTTCATCACAGGAGTTGCCATGTCTGCTGCCCCCTTCAAGCTCGCACCTTTGCCCTGGGACGAGGACGCGCTTGCGCCCACCATCTCTGCCAACACCATTGCGTTCCACTACCACAAACACCACCAGACCTATGTGGATACGCTCAACAAGCTGGTCGAGGGCACAAAATATGCCGACATGAAGCTGGAGCAGATTGTGCAGAATACCCATGGCGCTAGCGAGGCGAAGGACAAGACCATCTTCAACAATGCCGGCCAGGTCTGGAACCATGATTTCTACTGGCGCAGCCTGACCCCGTCCAAGACCGAGCCCAGTGGCCAGCTGAACAGTGCCATCGCCGAGGCCTTCGGCAGCAAGGACGAACTGATCGCAAAGCTGGCAGAAGCCGGCAAGACCCAGTTCGGCTCGGGCTGGGCCTGGCTGGTCAGCAAGGGCGGCAAGCTCTCGATCGAGAAGACACCCAATGCCGAAACCCCGATGGCCAAGGGCGTGAACTGTCTGCTCACAGTCGACGTGTGGGAGCATGCCTATTATCTCGACTATCAGAATGCGCGGCCGAAATATCTGGAAAGCGTGCTGGGCAAGATTCTCAACTGGGAATTCGCGGCCGAGAATTTGACCAAGGAAGATCACGCGGTACGTGCGGCTGCCGAGTAGCCTGTTGAATAATCCATCTTAACTCTGGCAAATTTTTACCGGCCAGAAAGTTCGCGAAATCTATCCTCACGGCTCGTTGGGCCGTGGGGATTTTTCTTGGCCGTCGGCAAGTCATTCGGAAAGCGGGCGCTGATTGCGCCGCAGCCCACCTTTATTGCCCCGCCGCGCGCGGCGGTCGTGCCTGCGCCCGCCGCCCCGGCCGGTTTGGTCAGCCGTCTGCTGGCGCGGGTGCCCTGGTTTACCCTGGCGCTCAGCGCCGTCCTGATCACCCGCTTCATGCTCGAACTGCGCGGCGCCACCGATTTTGACGCCCCCGGCGTGCCCGGTCATTTCAGCCTGTTGGCGCTGGGCGCGTCCGACCGGGCCCAGGTGCTGGGGCATGGCGAATGGTGGCGCCTTTTCACCGCCACCATGCTGCATGGTTCGGCCGGGCATCTGGTGGGCAATGTCGTCACTTTTCTGATGGTGGGCTTTCTGCTGGAGCCGATGATCGGCATCGGCTGGTTCGCCGCCATCTATCTGACCGGCGGCTTTGCCGGAGCGGTCTTGTCTACGCTGCTCAACGGACCCGACATGCTGTCGGTTGGCGCTTCGGGGGCGATCATGGCGACACTCGCGGCGCTCTTCACCCTCAGTTTCCATGCTGGCGCGCCGCGTCCCGGCCTGATGCGGCGGGTATCGGCAGGTTCGCTGTTTCCGGCCCTGATCCCAACCGTGACCAAAAGCGGCGCGGCGGTCGACATCCAGGCCCATCTTGGTGGCTGTCTGGCCGGCGCGGCTATTGCTTTTGTGATGCTGATAGCCTGGAACGACGAAGCCGAGACCCCACCCGCCCGCTCCATCGCCGCGGTCGTTGCCGGTTTCTGGGTAGCTGCGGCGGTCTTTGCCTTTGCCGTTTCCGGCCAGACTTTCGCGCAATATGCCCGCCAGGGCCTGGACCTGATCCCGCCGGGCGAAATGCCGAAGGATGTCAATGCGCTGGAAACCGGCAGCATGGCGCTGATGGACAAATATCCCAAGGACCCGCGCGCCCATCTGTTCCGCGGGCTTTATCTGCTGGAACAGCGCGACGTGGCGGGCGCCGAACCTTATTTCCGCGACGTCATCCGGATGGGCGATGCCGGTTCGGCGGTGAGCCCGCAATTCCAGGATTGGAATCTGGCGCTGCTGGCTTTCTCCGTGCACTTCCAGCATCGCAACCAGGAAGCCAAGGACATTGCCGCGCCGCTCTGCAACCATGTGTCGGACCTGGACGCGCATATCCGCCAGGCCCTGGATGCCGCAGAGGTTTGCGGGCCCTGATTTACAGCCCGCGCGGCACCCCGCCACCCCCGGGATTCTGGTCGGGGATGGGGCCGCTGTTCACGGTGCCCGGGTCGCGGCCGCTATAGCTGGTGCTGCGGCAGGCATTCAGCCCCTTGTTCCAGCCCACGCGATAGGCCTGGTTGTGCTGATACATCTGGTCGTCGCGCACAATGGTGTCGTCATGGCGCTTGTTGGCATCGGGCGACCAGGCGCTGTTGCAGCCGTCCTGATAGCCGGTTTTGTAATCGGGCGAACGGCGCAAGGCGCGCTCCTGCTTGCTGGGAAAAAGGCCGCAAGCGGCGACGAGCGGCAGAAGCAGCAGTAAAAGAGCAATCCGGCGCATATCCACCTGATGTCGTGGTTTCGAAATTCGCCCGGCACCGAAAGCAGACACCGGTCGTTAACCACACCCTTTTACCGCGATTTAAATGGAACCGCGCATTTTTTTGCCGGCAGGCAGGGGCATTTCATGCAGCGGACGGAATTTTCGGCGCATCGGGTGATGGTACTGGGGCCCAAATCCCATGCCGTGCTGCTGCTGCGCTCGATCCTCAATACCGTCGGCGTCGGCCGGGTTGTCCATGTCGAACATTCCTCCCGCGCCCTTGAGCTTCTGGGCATGGAGCAGTTCAGCGCCGTGTTCTTCGACCCGGCCATGGATCCGATCGCCGATCAGCCTTTTGTGGTGGCGGCCCGGCGCAGCGAAGCGGTGATAAATCCCATGATTCCGATCTTTGCGCTGCAGGAAAGTGCGCGCCGCCGGGACGTGGAAGAGGCGCGCGATACCGGTGTGACCGATGTGCTGACCACCCCGATCAGCCCCAAGACCGTCATGACCAAGCTCAGGGTGGCTACCGTGTCGCCGCGCCCCTTTATCGCCTCCAATGAATTCTTCGGTCCCGACCGCCGCGCCCGGCTCAGGCCCACTTATTATGGCTCCGACCGCCGCATGCGCGCGCCCAAAAAAGCCAAAGTCGATTTCACTATGATCTGAGAAGCCGGCCGGATTGTGCTAGATGGCGCCGGCGCGCATCTGCCGCGCGCGCTGGTCCGCCTCGATCTGGGCCTTCACGTCAGCCAGACCCGCCGCCACGCTGCCGTCGGTATTGAGGTGGAAGACACGAAGCAGGCCGAGGCCGCCGGCACACGCAGAACCACAATCCGGTCCGGACCGCGAGAGACCGAGGGCGGCCGAACCGATCATGGCGGGGGTTGAGGTTTGCCGTGTGCCGGCGCCCGGGCGTCCCAGGCCAAGATCGGGCTCGTGCGGCGTCAACAACGACACAAGACCGATCCAGAATACAGCCCGGAATATCATCACGCGCCCATTTGTGCTTCCACGCGAGCGAGCATGGGCCACGTCCTGTTGTTGCGCGCTTAGCTGTTTCTTTAAATTTGAAACTAGTTTTGTCTTCCGTCTGCCAGCATCTATCGAAGGCTGATGGAATCGTTTCGCTTCGATTCAAAAACGCGACGTGATTGAATCGCTTATCATTAAAATTTTCGGCAAATGCGATCTATCCGCGCCGGCCATTGGCAGGAAAGGCCGTATTATCGCGATAAAGCTGAGGTTCAGGAGACGGCGGGACGCTGCGCCTGGGGCAGCATGATGGTGGCGCGGAAGCCTTCGCCGGGACGGCTGTCCAGCTCAAGCCAGCCGCCATGCAATTCGGCAAAGGCCTTTACCAGGGTCAGTCCAAGCCCGGCGCCTTTGGAATGCTGGGCGGCTTCGGCGCGGCCGCCATGTTCGAACGGTTCCTGAATGCGCGCCAGGTCCTGGGGAGCCACGCCGGCGCCATCGTCTTCCACCATCACCGCGACCCCGGCCTCGCTGGCGGTGGCCGACAGGGTAATAAGGCTGCCGGTGGTGAAGGTGACGGCATTGTCCAGCAGGCTATGGACCAGGCCGGTGAACACGGCTTCATCGGCATCCACCATCAGGCCGATGGGGCAGCGGTCGGCGTCGATCGTCACGCCGCGCGCGGTGGCGCGCGCCAGAAACGCATCGCGCGCCAGCCACAAGACGCCTCCGGCATCGACCGCGGTACGGCGCAGGTCATAGCGGCCGGCCGAGATCTTGGTCAGATCCATGATCTGATTGATGATCTTGAGCAGATTGCTGCCGCCCTGATGCACCAGCCCGGCATATTCGCGGATCTGGGCCGGGTCCATGCTGTCGGCGAGGCTCATCATCAGGTCGGAAAAGCCCAGAATGGCGTTCAGCGGCGTCTTGAGCTCATGGCCCATGGTGCGCAACAGCGTGGTCTTGGCGCTCGCCACGCTGGCGGACGCCGCATCCAGCCGCGATGCCAGGTCGGCGAGATAGGATTTCTGCTCTTCGGCATGGGCCTTGGCATCGGCAAGGGCGTGCTTCTGCTCGGCCAGCGCGGTTTCGGCGCGAAATTTGTCGGTGATGTCGGTGAAGACCATGACGCGGCCACCATCGGGAATGGCGCGGTCACGCACCAGATAGGCCTCGCCCGTATTGGTGCGGATGGTGACCGCGCCGGTGGGATCGCGATGGCCTTTCAGACGCCGCTCCAGCCATTGGTCCGGGGATTCGTCCAGCAGGATGCGGCCGCTATAGGCCACTTCGGCGGCGATCTCGGGAAAGGTCTTGCCGATCAGCGCATCCACGGTCTTGATGCCACACAGTTGCGCGTAAAGCTCGTTGGCCAGGATCAGCCGGTCGCGGGCATCGAAGAAAGCGAAAGCTTCCGCCGACAGCGCCACCGCTTCCTCAAGTCGCGCCAGATGGGCGCGGGCGGCGGTGACGTCGGTCCATAACAGCAGCGTGCGGCCTTCGCGGGTGCGCCGCGCCTTGATCTCCACCACCCGACGCCCCGTCAGGGCCACGTCGCGGGGCGCGAACTCGTTGGGCTTGAGCTGGGCAAGGCGCCGGGCAATGAAACTCTTCACGCCGCCGGCCAGCGCCTCGGGCGCGATCTCGCCGCCTTCGATCTCCAACCGGATCAATTCCTGGTAGGTCCTGCCGATCAGGCTGTCGCGCGGCGGAAAGGAGCGGAAGAGATAATTGAGATGGGCGTTGGCATAGATCAGCCGCCCACCCGTATCGAAAATGGTGATGGCCGAGCGCAAGCTGTCGAGCGTATCGAGCAGCGCGTCCGCGTTGTCGCAATCCTCCACACGCGATTTCACTGCCTGATGGGCCACGGCTTATCTGCTCTTGTCCCTGATCTTGCTGGGAGAATGGCCGAGTTTGCGTTGCCAGTTGGTTAGGGTGAAACCAACTACTGTGTACGGAACAATACTTAACGCCCGAATCGGCTCTGCCGCTGATAGGTGTGAGTCGCCGGCCGCCATAATCCTTGTGGAGAACTGAACGGCTTGGGGCGGTCTTCAGATTTCGTTAAGCTTGCCCGACGAGACTGCGCCGCGCGGGTACCCTTAAGAGATGGTGATGACCGGTTCCGGCCCAGTGGCCAACCCTGGCGCGCAGCGCCGGGCGTTCATGCTGATCCAGGCGGCCAAGGCCCTGGTGGGCGGGGCGCTGGGTTTGGGCTTTTTCGGCATGGTGGGCCGGCCCGATACGCTGGAACTGATCGCCATGACCGGGCTGTTGATGCCGGCCGGCCTGGCGCTGCTGGGTTTCACGCGCATCAAACTGCCGGTTCTGGAGCAGATCGGACTGGCGGGCTTCGCGCTTCTGATCGGTTATCTCGCGGTCCTGACCGGCGGGGTGACTTCGCCCCTGGTTGTCTGGTTCGCGCTGGTGCCGGCGGAAGCCGCCCTGGTGGGTGGCCGGCCGGCTGTGATGCGGGCCGGCTTGGCGGCGGCTATGGCATTGTTGGCGGTGGCGACGGTCGAGGCCTTTGGCCAGATGCCCGCATCGCGGCTGACGTTGCCGGTTTGGGAAATCTATGTCTGTTCGGTGCTGGCGGCACTGGTGCAGGCGGTCTTGATCGCGGCCGCCGCGCAAGACCGCCAGCGCGCCGCCGACGCCGCCGCCGCCGAAGGCGCGGCCATGTATCGTTTCCTGGCCGACAATGCGATGGACCTGATCACGCGGCATTCCCCCGACGGCTGCATCCGTTTTGCCAGCCCTGCCTCGCTCGCCCTGATCGGCCGGCTGCCGGATGAGATCAACGGCATGGCGCTCGCCTCGCTTGCCCATCCCGATCAGGTCAATGCGGTGCAGGCCGCGCTGATGGAGGCGAGCTATTACGGTCGCGCCGGTACCGCGGAGGCGCGCCTCAAGCACAAGGACGGCCATTATGTATGGGCGGAAATCCGCTGCCGCCCCGCCCATGTCGGCCAGGGCGAACCGGCCGATATCGTGGCGGTGACCCGCGACATCTCCAAGGCCAAGGAGCAGGAGCGCGCCCTGGTGGAAGCCCGCGACGAGGCGCTGGCCGCGTCGCGCGCCAAGAGCCGCTTCCTGGCCAATATGAGCCATGAGCTGCGCACGCCCTTGAACGCCATCATCGGCTTTTCCGAAATCACCATGCGCGAGATGTTCGGACCCGTCGGCCCGCGCTATCAGGACTATGCCCGGCTGATCCATGAATCGGGCGCCCATCTGCTGGATCTGATCAACAGCGTGCTGGACATGTCCAAGATCGAGGCGGGCAAGTTCGAACTGAGCGAAGAACTGTTCGAGCTGGAAGACACCGCCCAAAGCGCGGTGCGCTTTCTCAAGATTCCGGCCGAGCGCGCCGGCGTGGCGCTGACGTTGGAGATCGCGCCGGAGGCGCGTCTGGTGTTCGCCGACCGCCGCGCCATCAAGCAGATCCTGGTCAATCTTCTGTCCAATGGCGTGAAATACACCCCGCCCGGCGGCGAAGTGGGTGTGCGCGCGTGGGTCCATAACGGCATCGAGATCCAGGTGCGCGATACCGGCACCGGCATTTCCAAGGCCGATCTGGAGCGGCTGGGCAAGCCGTTCGAGCAGGTGGAAAGCTCGGAAGTCCGCGCCAAGGAAGGTACGGGTCTTGGCCTGGCGCTGGTCAAGTCGCTGGCCCAGATGCACGGCGGCGAGGCGGTGCTGGATAGCGCGCTGGGCGAAGGTACCACGGTCACGGTGCGGCTGCCCTATGCGGTGGTGGACGCGAAAGGCGAACGTCTTTCCAGCGCCAAGGTTATCCCCTTCAAAGCGGCTTCTTGATAGAAGCATTCATGACACCAACGCCGCGTCTCAAAGCCGGCATTTTCGTGCGTGCCCTAATCCGCCGGGTTCAGGTGGCGGGTGCGTCTGCTTTCGTCGTCCGCAGCGGCGCCGAAGAGGCCGGCAGCATCATCCTGAAAGTGGCCAAACTTGACGGTTCCGTGCTGGTACTGAACCAGGCCCGTAATGCCAAAGGCGAGCTGGTCTGGGCCCAGGCCCTGGGCGGCTGGGTGCCGGACGCCCGCGCCGCCGAATGGTGTGACAAACAGGTGAAATTCGACCCCGACCTGTGGATCGTGGAAATCGAGGACCGCGAAGGCCGCGCTTTTGTCGATGAGGCAATCGTGTAAGCTGCATCCATTCATGGTTCCAGCGGCCAACAGCGCACATGACCCAGCAGCAACTCCTCCAATACTTTCTTCCCATTCTGATCATCGTGCCGGTGCTGTTTTTCCGGATGCGCCGGATGGCCCGTGCCCAGCCCTTGAAGCTGGACCGGCTATGGATCCGGCCGGCCATCTTTCTGGCGATCACCGCGCTGGTGCTGCTGATGCCGCCGCCCCATCAGGCCGGCCAGGTGCTGGCGGTGATGGATTTTGCCTGGCTGGCCTTGGCCGGCGCCATGGGCGCGGCGGCGGGCTGGCAGATGGGCCGCACCATGACGATCGACGTTCATCCCGAAGACGGCACCCTGATAGTGAAAAGCAGTCAGGCCGCCATGCTGGTGCTGGCGATCCTGATCCTGTTCCGGCTGGGCCTGCGCGACGGCCTGTCGATCGAAGCCAAGGCCTGGCACATCAATATGCTGCTGGTGTCGGACGCCTCCATCGTCTTCATCGCGCTGCTCTATGCCGCCCGCAATGCGGAAATGTATCTGCGGGGCAGGCGGGTGATGGCCCTGAAAGCGGCCTAGACCAAGTTCCGGTTGCCGCCGGGGACGGGGCCTGCTACGCCCCGCGCCATGAGCGAGCTTAAGCGAGCGAAAAACTGAAGTGAGCCGTACCCCCGCCAGCGAAGCGGCGCGCCGCCGTACCTTCGCCATCATCTCCCACCCTGACGCCGGCAAGACGACCCTGACCGAGCATCTCTTGCTGTTGGGCGGGGCGATCCATGCCGCCGGCCGGGTCAAGGCGCGCGGCGAGGCGCGGCGCGCCAAGTCCGACTGGATGAAGATCGAACAGGAACGCGGCATCTCCGTCACCTCCGCCGTGATGACCTTCGAATATCAGGACGCGGTGTTCAATCTGCTGGACACGCCCGGTCATGAAGACTTTTCCGAAGACACCTATCGCACCCTGACCGCTGCGGACTCTGCGGTTATGGTGATCGACGCCGCCAAGGGCATCGAAGCCCAGACCCGCAAGCTGTTCGAGGTCTGCCGGCTGCGCGACATTCCGATCATGACCTTTGTCAACAAGATGGACCGCGAGGCGCGCGATCCCTTCGAACTGCTGGACGAGATTTCCGACCAGCTGCAGATCGAAACCGCGCCCATGATGTGGCCCTGCGGCATGGGCCTGAATTTCCGCGGCATCCAGGACCTGTCGAGCGGCAGCTTCATTGCCTTCAATGATGCGGTGCCCAATGATGAAGAGGCCGCCAAGCTGGAAGAAGATGTGACCTTGGCGCGCGAAGGCCTGCCCAGGTTCGATCTCGCCACCTATCGGGAAGGCCATCTGTCGCCGGTTTATTTCGGTTCGGCGCTGAAGAATTTCGGCGTGGCGGAATTGCTCGATTCTTTGGCGAAGAACGCGCCCAGCCCGCGCGCCCAGGCCGCCGTTGGACGCGCCGCCCAGCCGGGCGACAAGGAAGTCACCGGCTTTGTCTTCAAGGTGCAGGCCAATATGGATCCCAACCATCGCGACCGGGTGGCGTTCCTGCGGCTGGCCTCGGGTGAATTCAAGCGCAACATGAAGCTGAAACAGTCGGGCACCGGCAAGACCATCGGGGTGCACAATCCCATCCTGTTCTTTGCCTCGGAACGCGAGACGGTGGACGAGGCCTGGCCCGGCGACATTATCGGCATTCCCAATCACGGCACTTTGCGGGTGGGTGACACCCTGTCGGAGACGGGCGGTGTGATCTTCACCGGCATTCCCAACTTCGCGCCGGAAATATTGCGCCGGGTGCGGCTGTCGGATCCGATGAAGCAGAAGCATCTGGCCCGTGCGCTGGAAAGCCTGGCGGAAGAGGGCGTCACCCAAGTGTTCAAGCCCGCCATCGGCAGCCAGTGGATTGTGGGCGTGGTGGGCGCGCTGCAGCTCGATGTTCTCAAGTCACGATTGGTGGCGGAATACGACCTCGACGCCGATCTGGAACCCTCGCCTTACGACAGCGCCCGCTGGCTGCAAGGCAGTGATGCCGAGATCGAGAAATTCTCAGCCGCCAACCGCGGCGGCATGGCCACCGACCGGGATGGCGCGCCGGTATTCCTGGCCAAAAGCCAATGGGAAATCGGTTATGTCGCGGAACGTTTTCCGAATGTGAAGCTGCTCAAGACCAGAGAGCGGCACGAAGTCCACGCCGAGTCCTGAATTCAGGCGGCGGCCTGACCTCGCCAGCCGCGCAATAGGCGGGTGGCCTCGCTGGTGGGCACATTGTCGAAGGCATCCAGCACGGCAAAGGCATGGGCGCGGTCGCGGCCCGGCCGCGTCAGAAGCGCCAGCGCCGAAAAAGTGGGGCGGTCCAGGCTGGCGCCCTTGCAGGCCACCGCCAGCGCCGCACCGGTTTCATCATCCAGAATTTGCGCCGCCATCTTGGCATCGACGCCCAGTTTTTCGGCCAGTACCGGCACGATGTCCCCGCCCTGGCGCGCGGTTTCGACCAAGCCTTGGGTGACGGGTTCGCGCGGCAGCACGCGGGCCGCCAGTTCCGGGTTGGAATAAAGCTGCACGCGCAGGCGGGCGCGGGTGTCATCGTCGACATCATGCGCGGCTTTCGCCAGCAGCGCCTCGCAGGCGCCCCGCATGCTGTTGGGATAGTCGCCCGGCCAGTTGGTGAGAAGCTCGGCCACCTCTTCCGCCAGCGCCGCGCGAAGCGCGGGGCCCTGGTCGGCGAGCTGCAACAAATGCGAGAGTTTTTGCGAGGCGGCCATGGAAGCGTCCCTTGACGGACGCATGCTGGCCCAAACCATTTAACGTTTCGTTGGCGATAAATGCGGCGCCGGTCGGGGCCGGAACTTAACAGATTGTAAATCTTGCCGGACGGCAGATTTAATCCGAATTCATTCTTCTTTTCTTGAAACGGCGGTCGCGGCTTTTAAATTTTTTCTGTCTTTCAACGCTCTCAGGAGAGACAGACATGCGTATCTCGACTTCTCTTATTCTGGCCGGGGCTACCGTGATCGGGCTTGCCGGCCTCGCCCCCACCATCGCGCGGGAACTGGACAGCCATACTGTCAATGTGCGCCTTCCCGATGGCGGTGTGGAAACCATCACCTATACCGGCAAGGTCGCGCCGAAAGTCAGCTTTCGCACCGACCCCGTCTTCGGTCCGGTGGATGGCTCTTTCGTGGCCTTTACGCCGTTTGCGTCCTTTGCCGCGCTGGACCGCATCTCCGCCGAGATGGACCGGCAGATGGATCTGATGCTGCACCAGGCCCAGATGATGGCGGCCATGCCGCAGGATCAGGCGCTATATAGCGCGACCTTGAAAGGCCTGCCGCAGGGTTCTACCAGCTTCTCCATGGTCTCCGAAACCACCAGCAATGGTGTGTGCACCCATGTGACCCGCATCACGCAAGGGGCCGGCGACGCCAAGCCCCAGATGGTGTCACAGACGTCCGGCAATTGCGGCGAAGGCGCCCATGGCGCGACGCCTTCCGCCGATCCGGACATGAAGCAGATCAACTATCGCATGCCGGCGGGTCATCCGGTGCGCAGCGCGCTTTAAGACATCACGCGGACGGCAGAACGGCTGCCGTCCGCGGCCTTAGCTTACGATCGCCCAACTATCAGGATAATATCCGTTGAAGGGCGAACGTGACGACACGGTATAGGCGCCCATGGCGTCGAACAGGATGTAGTCGCCATTGGCGATACTGTCGGGCAAAAGCAGCGGCCTGGGCAGCTTGTCGGCGGAATCGCAGGTCGGGCCGAAGGCCCGGAACGGCCGCTTCTCGCCGCTCAGCGCCTTGGCTTTGCCCTTGCCGTCCAGGGTGATGGCGGTGGGCGGGTAATCCTCGTCGAAGCTCGCAAAGCGCTGCTCGTCGAAGCTGCCATAGATGCCGTCATTCAGATAAAGCCGGTCACCGCGGCGCAACACCACCTGGGTCACCAGCGAAATGCCCGGCGCGCACAAGGCACGGCCCGGCTCGCACATCACTTTCAGATCGGGGCGGGAAAGCGAATTCAGCGCCTCCTTGATCATGTCGAAATACCAGTGATAGGGCGGCGGTTCCTGGCCCGAATAGGCGGCGGGAAAGCCGCCGCCGATATCCAGCGCCACGATTTCGACGCCCGACATGGTGATGGTGCGCTGGGCGATCTCGATTGCCTGGGCATAGGAAAAGGGCGACAGGCATTGCGAGCCGACATGGAAGGTCAGACAGGGCTGGGCCCCGGCCAGCCGCACGCGTTTGAGCAGCTTGGCGGCTTCCTCTGGCCGGCAGCCATATTTGCTCGACATTTCCAAAAGCGCCCCGCCCAGCTGCGCCACCAGCCGCACAAAAACGCGGATGTTCTTGGACTTACCGGTTTCCGCCAAGAGCTTGTCCAGCTCCGCATCGCTATCGACGACAAAGTCGGTGACACCGTGTTTTTCGAACGCCGCCTTGGCCTGGCCCGCAAGGCGGACAGGCGCCATGAAATGACAGATGGCTTCCGGAAACAGGTTCTTGACGATTTCGATCTCGCCCAGGCTGGCGGTGTCGAAATGGCGGATGCCGGCATTCCATAGATTGGTCACCGCGATGGGATGCGGATTGGACTTCAGCGCATAAAGCACGTCACCGGGAAAGCCATCCAGAAACTGCCGCGCCGCCGCGGCGAACTTGTCCGGATAAACCAGATAGAGCGGCTCCGCCGGTTTCAGGCTTTCAATCGCCTTCATGGCGTTGGCGAAGCGCGGCAGGGCATCCAGTTTCGTCGGGGCGTTCATGGATCGCCTTTTGCGGCTTTGCGCAGGCGGGCGCAAGAAAAAAGGGCG
>Ga0209233_1000893_pt1 | contig 13036 bp, 10 predicted proteins | sample AraplaCL_Cvi_mCL_FD_184269 | JGI IMG/M metagenome (GOLD analysis project Ga0209233, IMG submission 184269) | Arabidopsis root microbial communities from the University of North Carolina, USA - plate scrape CL_Cvi_mCL (SPAdes) (version 2) | ecosystem: Host-associated > Plants > Roots > Endosphere...
TGGAACTTGGCGCCGAAGAACGAGCTGGTGATATTGCCGTAGGCATTCTGGATCACCGCCATCATGATCAAGCCTGGCGCGATGTATTCGATGTAGGAAATACCCGGCGCCATCTCGCCGATGCGGCTGCCGATCAGGCTGCCGAAGATGATGAAGTACAGCGTCATCGTGATCGCCGGCGGCAGCAGCGTCTGCGACCAGATGCGCAGGATGCGCATGACTTCACGGCGCGTGATCGTGCCGAGCGCGATGAAGTTGGCCTGCGTGTTCATTCGGTCTCCTTGAGCCGCTGCGTCGCGGCGACGAACTGATTAAGCTTGGCGCGCGCGGCGCCGCTTTCAAGCGCGGCTTTCGCCGCATCGATGCCGGCGGCGATCGAGTCCACCCGACCCGAGGCGTACAGCGCGGCACCCGAATTGAGCGCGACGATATCGCGCGCGGCGCCGGCGCGGTTCTCCAACGCTTCGAGCACGCGCGCTTTCGACTGCTCAGGGTTTTCAACGCGCAGCACGGCGCTGTCGACGGCGGTGAAGCCAAACTGCTCGGGCTCGATTTCGTATTCGCTGACGCGGCCGTCACGCAACTCGCCGACCAAGGTGGGACCGGCGAGTGAGATTTCGTCCATGCCGTCGCGGCCCCAGACGACGAGCGCGTTGCCCGCGCCGAGTCGCTGCAGCACGCGCACCTGGATGCCGACAAGGTCGGGATGGAACACGCCCATCAGAATGTTCGACGCGCCGGCCGGGTTGGTCAGCGGACCGAGGATGTTGAACAGCGTGCGCACGCCCATTTCCTTGCGCACGGCACCCACGTTCTTCATCGCCGGATGATGGTTCGGCGCATACATGAAGCCGATCCCGGTTTCTTCCAGGCACGCCGCCACTTGCTCGGGCGACAGATCGATCGCCGCGCCGAACGTTTCGAGCACGTCGGCGCTGCCCGATTTCGACGACGCGCTGCGGTTGCCGTGCTTGGCCACGCGCGCGCCCGCGGCCGCGACGACGAACATCGACGCGGTCGAAATGTTGAACGTATTCGAACCGTCGCCGCCGGTGCCGACGATATCGACGAGATGCTTGTTATCGTCGGCCTGCGCCGGCAGCGGTACTTTCGCCGCCATATCGCGCATCACGCGCGCGGCCGCGGCGATCTCGCCGACGGTTTCCTTCTTCACGCGCAGGCCGGCGAGGATCGCCGCGGTCATCGTCGGCGACACTTCGCCGCGCATGATCTGACTCATCAGGTCGATCATCTCGTCGTGAAAAATCTCGCGATGCTCGATCGTGCGCTGCAGCGCCTGTTGCGGGGTGATGCCCATCGCTTACGCCGCCAACTTCGGCGCGCGCAGGAAGTTGCGCAACTGATCGTGTCCGTGCTGAGTCATGATCGATTCGGGATGGAATTGCACGCCCTCGATCGGCAGCGTCTTGTGGCGCAGGCCCATGATCTCGTCGAGGCTGCCATCCGCATGCTGCGTCCACGCGGTGACTTCGAGACACGCCGGCAGCGAGGTCTTTTCGACGACGAGCGAGTGATACCGCGTCGCCTCGAACGGATTCGGCAGACCAGCGAACACGCCGATATTCTTGTGATGAATCGGCGAGGTCTTGCCGTGCATGATCTCGCGCGCGCGCACGACTTTGCCGCCGAACGCCTGACCGATCGCCTGATGGCCAAGACAGACGCCGAGAATCGGCACCTGGCCGGCGAGCTTCTCGATCACCTCGAGCGACACACCTGCCTCGTTCGGCGTGCACGGGCCCGGCGAAATGACGATTTTCTCCGGCGCGAGCTTCTTGATCTCTGCCACCGTCAACTCGTCGTTGCGCACCACGCGCACATCCTCACCGAGCTCGCCCAGATACTGGACGAGGTTGTAGGTGAAGCTGTCGTAGTTGTCGATCATCAAAATCATGGAATACCTCGAAAATCCGTCGCTCTGCGCATCCCGCATTGCAGCAGACTGCTTAGCCTAGCATCGCGCAACCCGAAGGCATAGGCGATCGCGTGGGAAACCGCATGGAATAGCCCCGCAACCGGCATTCGTGGGGCTACTATATGCGCCAGGGGAATCGAATTTCGGTGGGATATGGCTGAGCCTTGGCTGTTCGGCTTCGCAAGATTTTTCGCAGCGGCGGCAGTCACGATCCTGGCGATCCGTCTGCTGGGCCCGCTCGCCCATCGCTTCGGCTGGCTGGACCGGCCGGAGGGGCGCAAGGATCATTCCGCGGCGACACCATTTACCGGCGGCCTGGCAATGCTGCTCGCGGTGCTGCTCACGCTGCCGATCATGCCGCTGGCGTCCGACACGGTGCTTGCCTTCGGCATCGGCTTCGTCGTCCTGCTCGTCGTCGGCACGCTCGACGATCTCTACGATCTGCCGTGGACGCTGCGGCTGTTCGCCCAATTCTGCGTCGCTGTGCTGATGGTCACTTTGGGCGGCGTGCGCATCGAATCCATCGGCCCGGCGACCGATCCGACGTCGATTGCCCTCGGCATCTTTTCCGTGCCCTTCACCGTGCTCGTCACCGTCGGCATGATCAATGCGATGAACATGATCGACGGCATCGACGGCGCCGCCGGCTGTCTCGGCCTCGCATCACTCATTCTGCTGGCTGCGGTCTGCGCGCTGATCGGCAACGAGGCGCTGCGCGACCGCATCGTGCTTTTCATGGGCATCACTGCGGGTTTCCTACTGATGAATCTGCGCCATCCCTGGCTGTCGCAGGCCCAGGTTTTCCTCGGCAATTCGGGCAGCGCCATCGTCGGTTTTGGCCTGGCTTGGCTGGTCGTGCGCATTTCGCAGACGACGACTTCGCCGTACAGCACGCTATTCGCACCGTGGTTCCTCGCATTGCCGATGATCGACGCATGCGTCGTCGTCCTGCGTCGTCTGCGGCAGCGCCGTTCTCCGTTTCACGCCGATCGCGATCATCTGCATCATCTGATGATGGACGCTGGCTATTCGCCGACGCGCGCTTCGCTGGCGATGGGAGCTATCTCCCTGCTGCTCGGGCTGTTGGCGCTGCTGGCGGTTTACTTGCACCTGCCGGCGACGTTTCAAATCGTGTCGTTTTTCGTTCTGGTCGCATTGCACTATCTCGCCACGCGTGACCGCAGCCGCGCCGTGCGTGTTCTGCGTCTCTGCAGCGGCGGTGATCGACCGCGCGAAGGAAAGACCGGCACCGCGCACTTTTCGGAGTAAGCAAGGAATCCGATGCGCTTGTCCCGACCGCCGGCTCGGCCATTGATCGAAAATTTGCTCTCGAATTACGGGTACATCAGCTTCCTCGCGCTGATCCCGGTCTTCGTGGTGCCGCTGTATCTGCGTCTGCTCGGCACCGCTATGTGGGGCAACGTTGCGCTTTGCCTGACCCTGCAGGGTTTCCTGTTTTTGCTGGACATGGCTGTGGGTCCGCTGATGCTGCGCGACGTCGCGCGCGCCGCCGCCGGCGCACAGGCGCCCTCGGTGTATCGACGCTTCCTGCGCATCTACGCCGGCACCGCTGCCGTCGTGTTCGTCGTCGGCCTCGCGACGCTCGCATGGGTCGCCGAATATCGTAGAGCCCATGCTGAGCCGATCTCCGCCGACGTCGTCCGCGCGTTATGTCTCGCGTTAGTACAGTTCCTGTTCCAGTTCAGCAACAACGCCGCCATCGGCTATTGGAACGGCCTCGAACGCCAGCGTCTGGCCAATCTGCGGCTCGCCGGATTCACGCTCGCCAAACACGCCGTGGCACTGCTCTTCCTGACGATGTGGAGCGCGAGCGCGACCGCGTACATGGTCGCATTTGCGCTCGTCGCGGTGATCGAGTTCGCGCTCAACACTCGGCGCGTGCGCGGTGATTCCTCGGCAGCGTTCGTCGATATGCCCGCGCAGCGCCCTCACGACGCGCTCGGCTACGCGATCGCCGCGATGCTCGGCTTCGCCACGGCGCAGATTGACCGGGGTTATCTGGCTTTGTCGTTGCCCGGGCCCGATTACGGTCTGTATTTTTTGATCGGCGTGCCCATGCTGACCTTGTTCAGTCTGCAAATGCCGATCCAGCGCGCGTATCTGCCGCGCCTCGCCACCGCAGCGGTGCCGCATCGTATCGCCGCGTCGATGCTGATGCTGTCGTGCGCTCTGATCGTGCTGCCGAGTCTGCTGCTCGCCGCGTTTCCGACGACCGCGTTGAACCTGTGGCTGCACGATCCCGAGCTCGCGGCCAGGGGTGCGCCGACGTTTCGCCTGCTGATGCTGGCGATGGCGATGAATGCCGTCTTCGCCCCCGCCAGCTTGCTGCTGTTGAACCGCCATCGCAACACGATGATCGGCGCGCTGAATACGCTAATCTTGCTCGTGCAAATCGCGCTGCTGATCACGCTGACGCCGCGTCTGGGAATGCTCGCCGGCGCCGTCGCGTGGCTGGCGTGCGGGCTGATACAGTTGGTGTCCATGCCGATAATCTGGCGGGCTTTCGGCGGCCCGGAGAGCGAAGACGCGTTGACTCGCACGTGAACGTCGTTGCGACGGCGGTTTCAACAACTTGGTTACCCATTTATCGGAGAGGCTTTCCTTGGCGTCATCCCGTTCGTTCTCCGCACGCCGCCGTCGCCGAGATGCCAAGCGAGTCGCGGTCGGCGCGGTGAGACCCGCCATCCCGACAACACGATCGCGGCTGCTGACCATCGCGTGGTGGGCGGTCGCCGTCGCACTGTGCGGCGCGGCCTGGGCGGTGGATCCGTTTGCCGATGCCGCGTTCGACGCGCCCAAGCGGCTTTGCGTGCTGGTGGGTGCCGTCTTCGCAGCGGCCGCATTGCTCTGGCGCGCGCCGATGCCAGACTGGCGAACGTGGTCGAAGGAAGCGAAATGGATTGTCGTCGCGGTCATCGTCGGCGTGCTCTGCGCACTGCTGTCAGCGTTTGCATCGCCGCACCCGGAACTCGCCTGGCCGAGCCTGCGCCGCTTCTTGATCATGGCCCTGTTCGTAATCCTCGGCGCCTCACAACTGCTCGATGGCGCAGCCGGCACGCGCATGTTCATCGTGCTCCTCATTGCCTGCCTGACGAACGCGCTGCTCTCTCTGGCGCAAAGCGGCGGCTTGGAATTTTTGCCGATCACCCAAGTCGGCGGCCGCTTCGCCACGGGCGCCCTGCTCGGCAACGAAGGCTATGTTGCGCTCGCCTGCGCAATGATGGCGGCGGCCTGCGTCGCCTGCGCGGTGAACGTGTCTTCGCAAGCGATGCGTGTCGGGTTCATAACGATCGCCGCGCTCGGCCTGTGGGTCATGCTGCTCAATCAACAGAAGACCGCCCTCATTGGCTTTGCCGTCGCGCTTTTGATCACCGTCGCAGTGCGTTGGCGGACGCGCTGGCTGCTCGCCGGCATGGCCGGCCTGCTCGCGCTGGGCACGCTGTCGGTGTTGATTGCGCCGGTGCGCGCAGTCACTTGGGGCGCGCTGCCGCTGTCGAGCTACCAGCAGCTGACGACGTATCGCCTCGGCGCCTGGATCGCCGCCGCCGACATGGCGGGGGAACATCCGCTGACCGGATTCGGCCCGGGAAGCTTTGCCGCGGAAGCGCAAACCCATCGCCTCGCCGCGGAATTGCGGATACGTGAACGGCTCAATCCGCCTACCGAGGCGAGCTTCGTTTACGCGCACCAGGATTATCTGCAGCTTGCTGCCGAGTCGGGCATTCCGGCCCTGCTGCTTTTTCTCGGCGCGCTCGTGGCGCTGTTCGGCAAACTCGCATCGCAACGCGAACCGACGCTTGAGCAACAAGTTTTGCTCGCGATCGGCGCGACCGGCATGATCGTTTCGCTCAGTTGGTTTCCTATGCACATCCCCTTCACCGCGTGCGTGCTCCTGCTTTGCGCGGGACGCGCATGGCGCCTGATCGCACTGCCGCGGGAGGTGTCGCGATGAAATGGTTCGTACGCATCGCGATCACGCTGGCGATGTTTTTGATGTTGTGGCCGGAATTTCCGCGCTATCGCGCGGAATGGACGCTGACCGAAGCCGGCGGTCGCCTCGAAGGCGTTCTCGGTGGCGCAGTGAAGGGCGGCGCTGCCGTGTCCTCGACTCAGGACGCGCTGCACCTCGCGCAGCAAGCCATGTCGGCGCTGCCGGACGATCCACGTCCGATTCAAACCGCGTCGGTGGCACTGCTGCTTCTGCAACGCGGTGCGGAGGCGATTGCCTTGCTCGAGCCAGCCATTGCTGCGGGAGAGCGACCGGAACTCACGATCAATCTCGGCCGTGCGCTCGGCATAAACGGTGACGAAAAAGGTGCGAACGCGGCTTTCCTGCGCACAGCCTGGGCGAATCCAGCGGCGATTGCTACGCTGCCGAAATCGATGCGCGAGCCGTTGCTCGAACAAGTGAAGGAATTGGAATCGCAGCTGCGCGACGGACGCCTGCAACAGCCCCCGCCGCTGTGATCGCGGCTTCGACGGCGGCGCCCTATCATCGAGCGCGGATCAGCGCTTGGACGAAATCTTGAACGCCTGGATCGCGCCGCCGGACACGCAATCATTGGTTTGAGTCGACGCACTTGCTTCGCCGGCGAAGGAAGCGACGACTTCGTCGATGCCATCCTTGTCCAGATCGACCGCTTGCAAGCCGTAGCCCTGGCAACCAGCACGCCAGGACGGCGTCGGCAGGCCGTGGTCGCGCGTATAGGTGCTGGGGCCGGTCTGGCGCAATATCGCCGCTTCGCCCTTCTCGTCGAGCACGACGATGTCGTGAAACTCGCCCGGGCGCAACTTGGCGAAGGCCAGCGCGGTCACTCCGGCTGCACCGCGTTGCGCACTCAACGGCAATCGCTGCCAGCGGCCATCGCGCTGCTCGATCAGGTCGATATAGGTCCACCACGCCGCTTGCATGTACATGCGGTACGAAACAACGAAAGTGGAGGCGCTTGCGCCGCCCCGATCGTCGGCCACCGCGAATGCGGTCAGCAGTGCCCCATGCGGGAAGCCCGCCACGTCGTGGAGGTTCCACGCACCGCCCTTGCGCTCGCTGATGCGTACGGCATTTAGCGGCGTCGGCGCCTCGATCAGCGCTAATTTTTTCATCGAGGCATCGACCGCCATCAGCACGGCGTGTTGCAGCGGCGCCTCATTGGAAACGGGGGTCCACGTTCCCTTGTCGTTGCGAAAAACGACGACGCCGTCGTGCACGCCGCGGACCGGATCGACGCCCATGTGTTCGTTCAGTACGATCAGCGCCGGCTTGCCGTCGCCATTCCAGTCGTAGGCGAGTGCTTTGCGCGAAGAAAGCGTCGGACTCTCGCCGCTCTTCTTACGCGGCAAACCTGCGCTGTAGTCGGAGAATCCACCCTTGCCGTCGCCGGTCAGCACGGCAAAGCCGAGCAGATGCATGCCGAGCGCGATGTCCTGCTTGCCGTCCGCGTTGAAATCCGCTGCCGCCGCACCGCCGTAGTCGTAGCCTGCCGCCGGGTAGCGCGCCTGTGTCCACAGCGTCCATTTGCCCTTGCCGTTGCCGAGGAAAACGGCCGGCTTGGCGAGAGTCTTGCGCGCAGGCGCGAAGATGAGATCAGGAAAACCGTCGCCGTTCATGTCGGCGACGGCGAAATTGTCGCGCCACTGTCCGGCGCGCGGCAAACCCGTATCGAATGGCTGCCAGGAGAAAGCCTCCGACGCAGGCGGGGAAACTTCTGTCGTATAGGTGGCGTCCGGCGCCGGCGGTTCCACCTTGATCGGCACGTACTGTCTTACGTAGAAATAGGCATCGTCCTCCCGTTCGACTTCGTAGAAGCCGTTCGGGTAGTAGCGCAGCATGGTTTTGCTCACCCGGGAATAACCGTCTGGCTTCTTCTCCAGACGCTCAAGGCGGTAGGCGCGGCCGTCCGCGCCCGTATACACCTTGTCCGTGTCGAAGGGTGGGGCCCTGTCTGTGCTCTTCTGACATCCCGCAAGCAGGATGAGAATTGCCAATACCGACAGGGCCCAGTTCTTTCCTAGCAACACCGTCATCGATGCGAATCGGTCACGACGACTTTCGACTCCGCGACAGCCAGGCTCCGGTAGACAGGAGCAAGCCCAGCAAGAACACCATCATTGGCCAAGACAGCGCCGGCGCGGGAATCGAAGGTGCCGGCGGCGGACCGACCGAAGAAGCGATCGTGCCTACCGTCGAGTTGTTGGCCGCATTGCTGTCGTTGCCGGCATTGGTCGTACCAGTGATGACCAAGCTGCCGGAAGCCGGCATCGTGCCAGCCACATTGCAGGTGATGCTGCCGCCAGCCGCAACACTCGCGACCGGGAAGGACGCGACCGGCGTACTGCCCGGCTGCTGCACACAGTTGCTGGCAGTCGCTCCAGCCACGGCGCAGGTGGCACTGGTTGCAGCCACGCTGCCGACATTGGTGCAGGTGACCGTTCCGGCAACGCCCGCATTCGGGGCCGCGGAAGCCGGGAAGCCGGCGAACGCGATGGCCATGTCCGCGGTGCCCTGGGCCGTGATGCTGATGCTGGTAGTCGCCGTGTTGTTGGCCGCGTTGCTGTCTCCGGTCGTCGATGTCGTGGCAGTGACAGTGGCGAGGCCTACCGTGGTCGACGGCACGCTCACCGAACAGGTGATGTTGCTGCCCACCGGTACGCTGGCCACCGGGAACGAGGCGATCGGCGTATTTGCCGGCTGCAGGGTGCAATTGCTGGCAGTACCACCGGCCACCGAGCAGGTCACATTGGGCGCCGCTACGCTGCCGACGTTAGAGCAGGTGACGTTACCCGTGATCGGGGCGTTCTGCACAACCGCCGCGGGGAATCCGCTCAGCGTCACGCCCATATCGGGAGGCGCCACCGCCCCACAGGTGACATCGACCGCCCAGTCGTTGATCAGGCCGTTGTTGCCGTGCATATTGTCGGTGACGGTCAACGTCCAGGTGCCGATTACCGAAGCGGCCAGCGGGGCGAGCGGGCTCACCGGCGCCAAGGTCCCAGCCAGCGATGGCACCAAGGCGGACTGACAAGTCGGGGCCGCGCCACCGTCCTGGAAAACCGCGCCAATATCGTCCCCAGAGCAGGAAACGGCAGGCGGGTCCGGCAACTGGTTGAGCAAGGTTGCGGTCGTGCTGGCCGGATTCTTGACCGTAATGCTCAAGTCGCCGATCCAGCTGTGGCTGAGGTTGACGCGTACCGTGGCTCCGGTCACCGTACCGCCGCCGCAGATGTTTGCGGGAACGATCACGGTCGAATTGACTCCCGGCAACGGACCATCGGGAATCAACGCCGGGCAATTCGCGCCGCCGGAACCGGTGCACGTGGTTTCGACCGAATGCGCCGGCAGCGTCAGGGTCAAAGCGACGAACGCGGCGCCGGCAGCGATCAGTCGGATCTTGCGAGCAAATGGATTTTTCATGGCTCAGTTCCCGACCAGAGTATTGGTGGACGCCGGGTTGCCAGCGTTGTTGATCTGCTGTGCGGGCAGCGAACTGCCATAGATCCCCGTCGAGCTGTAGCGCATGGAGACGTAGGACTGTTGCCGACCGGCCACCGCCGGGTCGCCGCCGGGCAGGGTGAGATTCAACCGGAAATAGCCGAAGGTGAACGGCGTCAATGATGTCGAAGAAACCTTCTGCGTCGCGTACGGGAACGGATTGCCCGTCACCGCGGAGAAATGCTCCTGTTCGTCGAATGCAAGAACTTCATTCTGTCCGAGCGGGAAACCCGCCGGTGCACCACCGCAGACGAACGGCGTAACCACCACACCCGGATCGCGCCACACCACCATATCGGTGCCATTGCTGAAGACGCCGCCGTTGAGGTAGCGCCCCTGGCTGATCGAGGCCAACGCCTCGCGATTGTCCGCCGCGGCGAAACTCGAATAGCGCCCGTAAAAGGTGTTGGCGCCAGGGCCGTTGGTCAGGGGGTTGGCATAATTGCTGCCTCCGGACACGCCATAGCCGGGGGCGGACTCCACGGATACGAGCGGCTCGCTGAAAGCGACACTCCGACTGCGATCCAGGTAGACGACGGAACCAGTGAGGAGGTTTTGGTTCGTCACATCGCCGGTGCCCCCGCTCTGGAAATAGCCCGGATCGCCGGGAATCCGAACGGTGCAGTTGTTGACCAGATCGATCGTGATATAGCCGCGCGCGACGTTGTCTCCATGTGCCACGCCGCCGCAATTGCCGCTGAGCAGGGTCGAACTCTGCCCGGTATGCGCGTTGCGCAACGCGGTGACGGTGGCCGCGGGCAGCATCGTCAGCGGCAGCTTACCGGTGCAGCTGGCGAAGTTGATGTCCTGCGACTGACTACCTTTCGGCGAAATCCTGTCGGTAGGATCCTGACCGGCCGATGCAGTGACCGGCGGCACGCCCTTGAATAGCAGGCGCAGATCGATGTCCGTGCTGGCGAAACCCGGCTGATAGACCGGGAAACTGTAGGTCGGCACGCCGTAGTCCGTCCACAACACCACCTTGAACAGGATGGCCGTCGCCGAGGCGTTGGTCAGCCGGATCGCGGTCTGCGGGCCGTTCTCGTTGGCCAGATCGACCTCGAAGTACGGCAGCAGCAGCGTCGCTGCCGGAACCGTGTCGGCGGTGCCGACCGCAGCGCGCGCTGGCGCCGTGGGGAGCAAACACAAGGCGAACAGCGCCGATAGTGCAAAGCAGGCTGCGCGCAACGTCTTCAGGCGGGAAACAAGGTGCCGGCCAGCCTCGAGCGTAAATTGGTTCTTGGTCATGTCAGGTTCCCTATCTCAAGGCACAAACGTTGCGTTTTGCGGACCGACCGCAACCGGCGCGGTCACACTGATCGCATAGCTGCCCGGGGTGTTGGTAACGATGCCCACCGTGCATTGGCCGCTGGCGTTAGTCGTGCAAGTCGTGTTGAGCAGAACCGCGGGCGCCACTGCCGAGAATGTGACGGTGACTGCGTTTTCAAAGCTGCCGTTCGTGTCTTCCAGCGTGACCTGCGCCACATCCTGCGCGGTACCGTTAGCCGACTGGTTGTTGGTGATGATGGCAAACGAGGACTTCGACGCGTCGGGCGCCAGGGCATTGAATACCGCGTTTTGCGGAAAGGCGGATGCACCCAACGCATTTGCGTTCACCGCATAGCTGCCTGCGGTGGTGCTCGTGACATTTACCGAGCACTGGCCGCTACCGTCGGTCGTGCAGGTGCTGGCGGACAAGCTCGCGGACCCGAACGGCACCGTAAGGTTGACGGTGACGCCGACCATCGCGCCGCCGTTGCTCGTATCCACCACAGTCGCAGTCGCCACGTCCGTCGCGGTTCCATCTGCCAACGCACCGTTGGGGTTGACCTTCAGCGTGACCGCCGGTGCCGTCAGCGGCTGCGTGCGTTTCAGCGGCACAGCGAGCACACCGGTGGAGAAGTTGGCCAGGTTCTCGTTGGGAGTGAGCACAACCACCAACGACTGTGAGGCTGTCGGATCTACCGGCGGGTTGGGTCCCGCTGCGACCACGGTCGTATTCAGATCCATGTCCAGCAGGCCCATTTTGGTGGTCGACGGCAGCAACATGGTCACGCTGTTCATCGGCACGATCTGAGTCGCCACGGGGGCAAAATTCGGCAGCGGCGGCGGCGTCGGGTTGATGACTGTGGGCGCGGCGGGAATCTGGGTAAAGAGACCCGCGCGATCGAAGAAGCGGATGCCTGTCTGACCGAGTGGCGCGTAGGTAGGCTGGCCGGTGGCGCAGGAAAATGCATTGGCATTGGACACCTTCGGGTCGCGCCAAGCGATGACGCTGCCGCTGCCGGTATCCCCTTCCGCGGCCCATTCGGTCGGCAGAGCCTCACGGCGATCGGCGGCCGTCCAATTCACGAAGCGTCCGTAAAACGTGTAGTTGCCGGGCGTGGTGGTCTGTGGACTACCGGGCTGCGGATAACTGCCTGTACCCGAATTGTTGCCGGTGCCCGGACTGGCTTCGATCGAAGCCGCGTTATTCATTATCAGCACGTGTTGCGCCGGATTGATCAGCATGTAATCGCCGAGCAATACGTTCTGCGAGGTCATGAAGATGTTGGCGTCAAAATACTGGGCCAGCGGCATGGTCGTCGGGATGCCCGACCCTGAGCAGGAATTGACCGTGTCGATGGTCAGATAGCCCCGGGCAATATTGTCTCCCGCGTTGGTGCCGACGCACTGTCCCGGAAACTCGCTGGTCGACGGCTTGCCGGTGAGCATCGCTTGCAGGTCGGCCACGAACGACGGGCTGATTGCACCGTACGGAAGTTGTCCCGTACAGGAAGCGTAGTTGATGTCCTGCGATATGGGGCCATGCGGCGAGACGACATCCGTTGGGTCTTGTCCCGCACTGGCTGTCTGCGGCAGGCTGCCGTTGAGCACAGCCCGCATGTCGAAACTCTGCGAATCGTAGCCGGTGAGATAGATATTGAAGTTGTAGATCGGCAGGCCGGCGTTCGACCAGATCGTCACGCGGCCCAAGATGGCGGTCGCGCTCGTGTTGTGTAGGCCGATTACGGTGGTCTTGCCGTTGGCGTTGCTCAAATCCACTTCGAAATACGGATAGAGCAGGGTGGCCGCCGGCACGTTATCCAAAGTGCCGATGACGGCATGTGCTTTTTGCAACGGGCATAGCGAAAGCAACAGCAATAAAGCGATCCCGCAGCGCCGGATCGACTCGCCGAGTCTGAGCATAAATTTTCCCCTACAGTGGAAGTACGAAACCTGCGCCAGCCCCTCCACCTGCGAAAAATCCGCAAATGGTCCTGCGTCCCTCGTACCAATACGGCGCCCCCCTGGCGCCGTCTGTTCCGCGAATCCTATATCTGAACCAGAAACGCAAACGAGTACTACGTCACACTTTCTGGCTCAAGACTCGCATTTCTTAACATTTCTGAATTCCCTCGCGGCGGCTTGCCAAAGCGTTTCGATGGCCGCCGCAGAACCTTTCCAGGTGTATTCCTGCTCCACGAGCAGCCTCGCGTTTCGCGCCAAATCGCCGGCAAATGCATTGTCGGTCAGCAGCTGAGATACGGCGTCGGCGAAAGTTTGCGCATCGTCTGCGATGAGCAGATGACGGCCGGAAATCGCTGCCA
>Ga0209233_1000894_pt1 | contig 13030 bp, 9 predicted proteins | sample AraplaCL_Cvi_mCL_FD_184269 | JGI IMG/M metagenome (GOLD analysis project Ga0209233, IMG submission 184269) | Arabidopsis root microbial communities from the University of North Carolina, USA - plate scrape CL_Cvi_mCL (SPAdes) (version 2) | ecosystem: Host-associated > Plants > Roots > Endosphere ...
CCTCGATCACCATGTTCGACACCGACGGGATCTTGCTGGCGCGCCATCCGCGGGTCGAAAACCTGATCGGGAAGAAATTTCCAATCAGCAGCCTGCTGGCTGCGGCGACCCGCAGCGACTCGCGACAGGCCGGCTCGATGACCAGCCCGATCGACAATGTCCTTCGCATGGCGGCTGCCGCGCAGGTCAGCCATTTTCCGATCCTCGCGGTCGCGACCAAGCCCGAAGCCGCCGCCCTGGCGGACTGGTATTCGCAGGCCTGGCTGCTCAGCATCACGGCGGCGCTGGTGGTCATCGTGGTCGCGGTGATGATCGCGCTGGTCGTCCGCCAGATCAGCCGCCAGAATCGCGATGCCAGGCTGCTGCTCGAGGCAGAGAAGCGTCGCGTCGACACCGCGCTCGACAACATGACCCAGGGCCTTGCGCTATATGACGCCGATGCGCGCCTCGTGATGTTCAACCAGCGCCTTATCGACCTGCTTGAGCTGTCGGACGACGTGATCCGGCCAGGCTGTCCGTTCCGCGAGGCGATGGCGCATTGCCGGGAGCGCGGCTCATTCGACGGCGACGTCGACCAGTTCTGCGCGACCGTGATCGAGAATGCCCGCATCGGCAAGACACGTCAGGGCGTGTTTGAGACCAAGAGCGGCCGTTCCTTCAACATCATCGACAAGCCGTTGCCGCAAGGTGGATGGGTCACCACCATCGAGGACATCAGCGAGCGCCGCCGGCTGGAGCGGGAGCGCGACCGCAACCATGCCTTCCTCAGCGAGATCATCGATCACATCCCGTCCCAGATCACGGTCAAAGATATTCGCGATCGTCGCTACGTGCTCGTCAACCGTGTCGCGGAACGGCACTTGTTGCGCAGCCGCGACGACCTCATCGGCAAAACGGTCTTCGACCTGCTCCCGCAAACCACCGCTGAGCAGGTCACGGCCGATGACGACCTGGCGATCACGCACCACCACGGCTTGTTCCTGGATGAGTACCCCACGCAGAGCTTGGCGCTCGGCCTGCGCTACGTCACGTCCTACCGCGTCGCCATTCACGATGCGGCAAACACGCCACGCTATTTGATTCACGTGCTCGAGGACGTCACCGAGCGGCGCGAAGCTGCCGAGAAGATCGCGCGCCTGGCCCATTTCGATGCATTGACCGAACTGCCGAACCGGGTGTTGTTCCGTGAGCGGATCGACCAGGCATTGGAGCAGGCGCGGCACGGCACGCCCTTTGCGCTGGTCTACATCGATGTCGACGAGTTCAAGGGCATCAACGATTCGCTCGGCCACCACGTCGGCGACGAGCTGTTGAAGACAGTGGCAGAACGCGTCAGGAGCTGCGTCGCACCGGATGACCTGGTGGCACGGCTGGGCGGCGACGAATTCGCGCTGCTCTTGACCGCGATCAAGGATCGGAACGATGTCGTCGATGTCGTCAGGCGGATTTTCGATGCGATCCGAGAGCCTGCGCATTGCCTCGGCCATCAACTCTCGACCGACGCCAGCATCGGCATTGCGCTCGCGCCGCAGGACGGCACCGAACGCGACCAGCTGATCAAGAACGCGGATCTCGCGATGTATGCGGCCAAAGCCGGCGGCCGGAGGACATTCCGCTTCTTCGAGCCGGCCATGGATGAAAGCGCGCGTGCCAGATTGCAGCTCGAGCAGGATCTGCGCCGCGCACTCGTCGAAGGTCAGTTCGAACTGCATTATCAGCCGCTGGTGGACCTTGGCAGCGACACGATGACCGGCTGCGAAGCCCTGCTGCGCTGGCGCCACCCCGAGCGCGGCATGGTGTCTCCGCTGGAATTCATTCCGCTCGCCGAGGACACCGGCCTCATCGAAGAGATCGGCGATTGGGTGCTGCGCACCGCAACGGCCGAGGCCGCCAGCTGGCCGGCGCATATTCGCGTGGCCGTCAACGTCTCCCCGGTGCAGCTGAAGTCCCAGACACTGGCATTGCGAATCACCAGCGCGCTCGCAGCAGCCGGCCTTTCGCCGCAGCGGCTCGAGATCGAGATCACCGAGGCGGTGCTGATCCGCGACGACGACACCGCGCTGGAGATCCTGCACCGGCTGCGCCAGATCGGCGTGCGCATCGCGCTCGACGATTTCGGCACCGGCTATTCGTCGCTGAGCTACCTGAAGCGCTTCCCCTTCGACAAGATCAAGATCGACCGCTGCTTTGTCAGCGACATCGAGATCGGCGGCTCCTCCGCGATCGTGCAGGCCGTCGTCAACATCGCCGCCGCCAGCAACATGACGACGACGGCGGAGGGCGTCGAGACCGGACAGCAGCAGACGCTGCTGCGCCAGCTCGGCTGCACGGAGATGCAAGGCTACCTGTTCAGCGCGCCGAAGCCGGCCTCCGAGATACGCAAACTGTTTGCTCAAAACGCTGTGGTTGCGACGACGGAGGAGAGCTCGCCGATTCAGGCTGCGGGCTGATCCGGGCCCGCTGCGGATATCGCGGGCTCCATAGGCGCCGGCTATGCCGTGGCGCCGCGACGCGCTATAAGCGGGGCAGCGTCCTGCCAGGAGGTGTTTCCCATGCAGCCCGTCTCCATCCTCCTGAACCTGCTCTGGATCCTGTTCGGCGGCGCCTGGATGGCGTTCGGCTGGCTGGTCGCCGCGGTGGTGATGGCGATCACCATCATCGGCTTGCCCTGGGCGCGCTCGGCCTTCAACATCGCGGTCTACACGCTGCTGCCGTTCGGCTCGCGCGCGGTCCGCCGCGACATGGTGACCGGCGAAAGCGATATCGGCACCGGCCTGCTTGGGCTGATCGGCAACATCATCTGGTTCGTGCTGGCCGGCTGGTGGCTGGCGCTCGGCCATCTCGTCACCGCGATCGCGCTCGCCGTCACCATCGTCGGCATCCCCTTCGCCTGGGCGCATCTGAAGCTCGCTGGCATCGCGCTATGGCCGATCGGCAAGGCCATCGTTCCGGCATGATGGGCCAGCCTGCCGGCGGCGAATGAGCCGGTCGGCCAGCGGCGGGACACATCGGCCAGCGGCCAAGCCCGAGCGTCCCGCCTTTCGAAAGCGTTCCGGACCGCCGCCAAGCCCGTTGCCGACCCGCCGCTAATCGGCTAAATGGTCGGTCGCACGCGCCCGTAGCTCAGCTGGATAGAGCGTTGCCCTCCGAAGGCAAAGGTCACACGTTCGAATCGTGTCGGGCGCGCCATTTCGATACAAATCTGGAAACTGCGAAGACCGCCTTTTTTGCGCCTGAGGCGGCGCTTGATTGCCGTCTGGCGTGGGACTTTAGTCCCAACTTTTCGGTCTTAGCCCGACGGGGGTGCCGAAGTTAACCTTGTACTTTGCGTATGTTGGGCTGGCGACGACGACCGCTCGAAGCCCTATGGTGTCCGCTGCTGAAACAGAAGCACCCTTGATGTCCTTGATCGATAAGGCAATCCTCCACGCCGTAGCAAAAGGCTCTTGCGTTCTTAGAAATCAAGGGAGCCGTCCGAAAGCATTTCGCGTGCAAGAGCGCTCACCGAATAAGCTACATACAGAGCTCCCGCTACATACGCGGCAGCCTCGCTGTTGGTATACGTTCCGTCCCAACGGAATCTCCGGTTGGCGATCAGCGCATGCGTGCATTCGTGAACGACGTTCATGCGCTGCACTGTATTCAACGCCAAAGATGCGGTACGAAAAACCAGTTCGTTCGTTGGCGCCTCGTAGGCCGCGCCCTCGTCTGCCGCTAGTCGTTTCGGATCAACGTCAACTCCCATGCTACGGCCGACTACGGCGGCGGCAACCCTCAAATATCCTGGACCATTGATCGCGTAAGGTCCGATCGAAAAGTCGATCTTTTGGACAGCTGATGAGCGGAGAAGATCGTTCAGCGCGAAACGAGCAGCCGGACTGTCTGCCATGGCACGACCTCGCAAGGCGTTCTGGATCCTACGTTGGTCGTCCTCAGGTGAATTGAGGTGCGGACACGCAGGCTGAATAAGAGAGGAAACGGCCAGTGGCAGTTCACGAGTACTGCTTCATCTGCGAGCTCTGTTGTCGGCAGATGCGATCCATGTGGCACCCATGCCATTGGATCCCGACTTTCCTTTTGAAACTTGCCGCTTGCGCTTGAACGAGGACAGATGCTCGGCATCACGGACGTTGGCGACGTAACCCCGCTCCAGCGCAAGGTAACCCAGACGCCGGCCATGCATTAGGCCCGCCACGGGGGACAAGAGGCCTCCACGATCCGATGGCCGATCGGCGGCAGTGCGCCATTTCAGAAGCCCTGACGAACGTTCTCCTTCATGGCTCTGAGCGTGTGCTTGGCGTTCTCCTTGGACTGGTACTCGTCGAACAGCGCCATGATCTGCCGGATCATGTTGCTCATGGGATCGTCACCGAGCTCCTGGGTGATCGAGACACATCACCTCGGGTTCTCCGGATCAATCCCGTGGGCCGCAATGTGGGCCACCCGATCACCTGGAAATCAGGAAGGCAGCCGCACTCGAGGCGTAGTGCAAGATCGCTGGCCGTCGCAGCCTTGCCGAATGAAGCGAGTAGCGGGCTGCGCCATCATAGCGCCACGGCGAAACAATGTGCCCATCTTCATCGGCCGTAGCGCGCCACTCTGCGCGAGGACGCGATAGGGTGCCCTATCAAGGCCCCATCGCCTCCTCCGGTGCTTCGCTCCAGTGAGCCAGTACGCGGCGCTTAGCCTGCGTTCTTGATCGCAGCCTCGAAACTCTTTGCATCGAAGGCCGGCATGCTTTGGATCCGTCCCAGACCCTGGGTCGAGTACCAGACGGAGAACGCGAGCATCGCTTCCGGGTTCGGGGCATCAACGACGTCGACGAAATCGTAGTAGCCCTGCGTGTAGTGGATCGACTCGATCTTGATACCGAGACTGTCGAGCTTTGCTTTGGCCTTGCCGACCCGCTCTGATTGCTTGCTCGCCCACTCCGGGCCCAGATTACCAAGCAGCACGTATTTCATGGCCACCTCCACGTCATGTTGATCATTTGCGCGAGGGACCTGACAATTCTACGCCTTCCCGTGGCCCGCGTACATGCCCTTCGGGAGCGGAGACGGTTACGGGAAGCCGGGAGAAGATCGCCCGATGATGTGTCGTGCAAAGTCGCAGGCCAGCCGTGCGTTGGCGACCGGACCGGAGTTCCCGGCCGCGCGACAGCATAACTCTACGGCGAAGCCATAGGGCCCATCTTCATCGACCGTGGCGCGCCACTCGTCGTCGGGCCCATTCAAGCACTCACGCGCTTTTCGGCCGAAACGCCACGATAGATCCGGTCGGCTCTGCTTCGCGCATCGCTGCCTCGATAGCTTTTGCGAGTGCAGCCTGGTCGAATGGCTTTGATAGACGCGGCAGGCCGGATCGCGCGTCGCTGGGAAGCTCCGCATATCCCGTGCTCAGGAGGATGACCGTCCCCGAGCGCTCGGCAGTGACTGCGCTGGCAAGCTGCAGCCCGGTCATGCCAGGCATGGCATAGTCGGTAACGACGAGGTCGACGGTACGCGTGCGGCGGAACAAAGCCAGCGCCTCCTCGCCTGAGCGCGCCTCGACAACGGTGTGCCCAAGATCCTCCAGCATCGCTGCCGTATTCTCAAGGACCAGAAGATCGTCGTCGACGACGAGCACCGAGAGCTGCCGGCTGGCTCGAGGTATGGCGGCCGGTGCCTCCGCGCGCAACTCAGGCACCGCGGTCTCCTCGGCTATCGGCAGCCAGATGTCGACTGTCGTGCCCTCACCAGGACGGCTCTTCAACACGAGCCTGCCCCCGGACTGCTCGGCAAGTCCGTGGACCATGGACAGACCGAGCCCGGTCCCTTTGCCGACGCCCTTCGTTGTAAAGAACGGTTCCTGAGCGTGCGTGAGGGTCTCATCGTCCATGCCGCAGCCCGTGTCACTCACCGAAACCGCAACATAGCCGCCGATCGGAAGGGCACCACTGTTCAATTCCTCGCGGGCGGCGATGGTAATCAGACCTCCGTCCGGCATCGCATCGCGTGCGTTGACCGCGAGATTGAGGATTGCCAGCTCGAGCTGGTTTGCGTCGACCTTCACCTTCGGCAGGTCCATCGGAAACAGCGTCTCGACACGAATGCCGGCGTCGAATTTGAGCAGTGACGCCATGCCGCGCACCAGCTCGCGGACATCGACGGCAGCCGGCCTGAGATCCTGTTTACGCGCGAAAGCGAGCATGCGCTGGGTCAGGGAGGCGCCCCGCAGCGCGCCTTGCATGGCGTTGTCCAGCAGGCGTTGGTTCTTCGGATCGCCCGCGGGCAGGCGCTTCTTCAGAAGCTCAAGGCTGCCGAGAACGGCGGCGAGCAGATTGTTGAAATCGTGGGCCACGCCGCCGGTGAGCTGGCCGATGGTCTCCATCTTCTGCGACATCGTCAGTGCTTCGCGCGCCCGGTCCAGTGCTTCCTGAGCTCGTCTCTTTTCGCTGACATCGCGCACGATATTCGCAAAGCCGGCGATTGCGCCGCTCTCGTTCCGTACCGCGACGATCGCCGCCTCCGCCCAGAATTGGCTGCCGTCCTTGCGCACACGCCAGCCTTCGATGGCGGACTTTCCCTGCCGCTCGGCTTCAAGGAGAGCGCGCGCCGGCGCCCCGGCCGCGCAATCTTCCTCGGTATGAAAGACCGTGTAGCTCGCCCCTACGATGTCATCGCCATAACCCATCAGCCGGCGCGCGCCGAGGTTCCAGTTGCCGACGCACCCATCTGGATCGAGCATGAAGATCGCATGGTCTGCGATGCCTTCGACAAGGAGCCGAAAGCGCTCCTCGCTGCGCCTCAATGCGTTGGTCTCGCGTTGGGCGCGTTCCGCGGATGCCCTGTCATAGACGGCAGCGGCGATCCCGATGCTCAGGATCACGATCGTGGTGCCGGCGAGCAGGAACCCAAGCGGCGCCTGACCGACGCCGGGCGGTCCAGCCTGCCCCGCCACGGGGATCGTCGGCAGGAACATGGCGCCTTCCATCGCGGCATAGTGCATGCCGGAAATCGCAAGGCCCATCACGAATCCCGCGAACAGCCGCTGCACCGCGTTGGTGTTGCGAAAGGCGAGCCAGAGCGCCACGACAGAGGCGCTGATTGCGATCACGATCGAGAGCACAACCCATCCGGGATCGTACTCTATGAAGGCCGGCATGCGCATCGCGGCCATGCCGGTATAGTGCATGCAGGAGATGCCAAGCCCCATCGCGAAGCCCGATGCGAGCAGCGCCTGCGGGCGCCGGCCGACGACGGCAAATGCGGCAGCGGCGATGACGACAGGAATGATAAGCGACAGGAGCGTCAGAAATGGATCGTACGAGATCTCGGTTCCAGGCATGCTGAAGGCGAGCATGCCGACAAAATGCATGGACCAGATGCCACCGCCCATGGCAATCGCAGCGGCGACAAGCCAGGCCGGACGGGCCCTTCCCGAAGCGGCTCGCATCCGGGTCGCCAGGTCCAAGGCCGTATAGGAAGCGAGGGCCGCGATCAGAATCGATAGCGCAACCAGAACGGGATCGTGAAATGCCGTATGGTGGTGCATGGTCGGCCTATGCTAGACGAATTCGCATTCGCGTTTACGCAAATTGTCTACCCCACGCTGCCGAAATTATCCTCGGCACCAAGACCGGTCACACCATACGCGACAAGCCTCCGAGGACCGCACATCCGCACCTTCGTCAGTTGAAAAAACGAATCAGTTGAGAAGAGCGCGAGTTACAATCTTACGCGGCAAAGATGGCGGCAAGTCGGCCGGTTTTTCTCAAGGAGCGGACCGTCGGAAGCAACCTGGCTGGAACCGTCGCCGATCATCGGAAGAAACTCACGCACTTCCCCGAATTGAGTGCGCTGTTCCCCTATTCCGCATCCAGCGAGGACGCGGCTCTCATGCGACTTCGGGGAGCCGGCCTCAGCGCGACCTGATCTCGACTTCGCCAACGGCGCCGGACAGGTTAGCTCCCGCTCTCAGACTGCTCAAGAGACGGCGTGGCCTTCAGTAGTAGCGCCACCGAACGCAAGCGCCTCCATACCACCGCGCACATCGGCGAACGTGGCGGATGGTGGTTCTTGCCACGCATACGCCGCCAATGCGTGTTCGACCGGGCCCACAGCCAAATGCGACTTGCGTAATCATGGGGTTGGTCTGAGAAGCCGGCGCCGGATTCATACCATGCGCCGATGTTGCGAGCGATAGGGCCAAGCCAGCAACAGCAATTAACCTGATCATCTGCTCCTCTCTTCCATGTTTAAAAGCGCTCTATTCAGCAGCGTTAGAAGAGTTGCGCGCCAACCGATAAGATTTTGAGACGCGCGAGACAATGAGTTGCCAATTTCCACACCGCGCATTCCGCGGCTTCGCCTCTCGAATTTGGCTCAACGATGATGCTCGATTCTGTCTCCGGTCTGCTATTCGCGCACGCTGCACCGCCGCCTGGGACTGCAGGTGGTGGGCCGCTCGACCTGCTGCTCGCGGCAGTCATATTGGCAGCGCTGCAGCGGTTTGGTGCAGACCGAGTCTCCCGTCTTGCCGCACAGGTAATTCGGCACGCTCACGGTGCAGCGCGTGCCCGCCGCTGTATAGCAGGCGCAATGGCAAGCCGCCGACGCGCTAACCGCTCCTATCAGGATCCCGATCGCAGACAGCGCGATCGCGATCGGAAGGTCGTTCGTAAGCTTCATGTCGCTAATGCCCGCTCAGCACCAGCGTCTGAATCGGCAGCAGCAGCGCCTGAATACGCAGCAGCAGCGCATGCACGACCGCTGTCGCATCGACCACATGCAGAGCAAACGCCTTGCCGGCGCTCGTTTCCTTGGCGCTGATCACGTCATGGTTGCTGGTATAGGCGTTGACGATGCACCGTGAGCCCGGCGTGACCTGTTCGAGACCGTCTTTGTAGAGAGGGTGCAGGAAGGCGAGGATCGTGCCTGGCTGGCGCAGGCTCTGCGGATCGATCAACTGCTCGCCGGACCGGAACTGGCCCGCGGCAATGAAGCCTTGCACGGAGACCACAACCATGGGGATGACCACCCAGGGTTTTGAGATGCAGGTCGCTTCCGCCGCCATGCCTGGCTTGATGACCTGCGCCTCGATTTGACCGAACCCTGCTTGCAGGGCTTGCTGACCGGCGCCCTCCGGGATCAGGATCCCGGCGGGACGCATCGCCTGATTGACGACATCGCCCACACGAAGCGCGAACTGCTCCACCCGGCCGTTAACACCGGCGCGGACGTAGGTTTTGTCGAGGTCCACCTGAGCCTGGGCCAGCGCGGCCTCGGCACTTGCCTTCTGAGCCGGCAGAATGGTGGACATCTGCGCGGTCGCCGATTCCTTGACGGCCATCGCTGCGTCGATACCTGCCTGCCTGCCATTGACGAGAACCTGCAGCTTCTCGATGTCGCGCTGCGGCACGATGCCCGGATTGCGGCGCTGCAATTCCGTCTTCGTATCGAGTTCGTCCTTGGCCTGCTGGTGGGACGCCTTGGCATCGTTGATTTGGGCCTCGGCCTTGAGCATGTCGGCCTGTGCGGCATGCAGCGCGGCATCGACCTCGGCGACCTTGCGTTTGGCAGCTTCGAGCGCGGCCTCCTGCCTCGAACTGTCGAGCCTGAACAGGACGTCCCCCTCCTTCACGTCCTGACTGAATCCAACATTGATCTGGGCAACCCGGCCCGAACTTTCCGGCAGGATCGGCACCGTCCGAAAGTACAGCGCCGCGTTCGTCGTCGAGGGATGATAGTAGAAGATCATGGTGATCAAGGCGATCGTGAGCATCAGACAACCGGTGATGCCCCACCGCAGTTCGTACCACACCGAGAAGAAGGTGATTTCCTTGCCGAACCGTTTGCCCTGACGATAGCGGCGGTAAAGATAGTCGGGCAGGATCGTTACAAGCGAACAGAGGATGAGCTCAAGCATGGCGCTTCACCTCCTCTTGCTGCCCGCCAGAGGCTTTCGGCGCGACACGTTCGGCCCGTGGAGGTGACGGCGCTAACGTCACGTCGCCCCCCTGCGCGGCGCCCGCGATCTTCTCGACTGAGCCGGCAATGCTGCGCAGCGGCGTGCCGAAATCCGGCAGATCGATCAAGGCCAGCAGCAGCCCCGCGATCCAGAAGATGTGCATATGGGTGAAGAGCGATATCAGGCCGAGGACGGCGACGATCTCGAACTGCAGCTTCTGTGATCTGTGCGCCATACGCTCGGGCAGGCTATGCAGCTTCCAATAGAGAATGCCGACCGAAAAGATCGCCGCGACAAGCAGGAAGCCCGTGAAGACCAGCAGGCCGTCTACCTCGTTCGGCCCGGTGATAAAAAACGGCAGATGATGAGGCGCTGCCGGATGAAGTTGTTCGCTCACGATGTCCTCCCTGCCGACATCCACGCACCCACCTGGTTGCGCGGAGCGCTTGCAACCTGCAAGCGCGTATTGCAATCCTGCCCTGTGACAAGCGGGCTGTGCCGCATGATCTTCTGGCTACCGCACGTTCGCTGACGCCAAAACGACCTTTGCTTTGGGATCGCGCTGCGCTGCGCGGCAGTCCGCGATCATCGAGATTGCGACTCCATCATTCGGAAACTGCCGAAGAATGTCCTGGTAGCTGCGCGCAGCGCCGTCCAGGTCTCCGGCTTCCAACAGCGCGGACGCTGCCCAGGTCATTTCAGCTAATGTCCGGTCAGCGGTGCGGGCTTCGAGCTCGGGATCGGCGGTGCCAGCCAGCCCCATCAGCTCGTAAATCATGAATCGCTGTTTTCGCCCCTTGACCTGAACGTGGCGCAGCGGCCTCGCCACGATCGCGGATCCCACTGCATTGAACACGCTGTCGCTGATGCAGATCGAAGTGCCGAACGTCTTGTTGGTACCCTCCAGCCGCGCTGCGACGTTGACCCCGTCGCCTATGGCCGTATAGCTGAAGCGTCCCGACGATCCGATATTGCCGACCAAGACCTCCGCGCAGTTCAGTCCAATCCGGATTCGCAGGATAGGCTTGTCGTCCCTGCGCCATTGCTCGTTGACGCCCTGCATTCGCCGCAGCGCCCGCAGGGCGCCGGCGCAGCCGCGCAGCACGTGATCCGCGAGCGCCACCGGCGCGCCCCAGAACGCCATGATGCCGTCGCCGATGAACTTGTCGACGGTCCCCTGCTCGTCCGAAATGGCGCGAGTCACCTGCTCGAAATAGACCGACATTTGCTCGAGCAACGCATCCGGCGTCGACTGCTCGGCGTGGGTCGAGAAATTCTCGAGATCGGCGAACAGGATCGTCATCTCGCGCCGCTCGACCCCGAGATGCAGCGGTACTCCGGATTTGATGAGGCCCCGAACCACGTCGACCGGCGCAAAGGAGCAGAACGACTGCAGGGAATTGCGCAGCAGCGCTGCGGCAGACTGAAGCTGATCGATTTCCCGGACCCGGGAGGGGGCCATAGAGCGCTGGTCGAAGGCCAACGCTTCGACCGACTTCAGCTCCCGCGAGACGCCTTCGATGGGCCGCGAAAGCCGCCCGGCGACAAAATAGATCAAGACGAGTTCGGCGACCGAGAGCGCAACGATGATGACAACGATCTGCCGGTTCGTCCGCTTGAGCTCTCCGATGAAATCATCTGATGGCGTAAGGACGATGGCCTCCCAGTGATGCCCAAAGCTGACCGGGAAGCGGGCGAAGGACGCGCTCCACTCCTGACCGTCGCGAGGTGATCGGAACAGGAATTTGTCTTCACCTCCTTGCCGGTGCAGACGGTTGGCCTCGCGGGCATTCTCGTCATCGACGTTGTCGAGCCTTGCGACCTCCAGCCTGCCATCGACCGCGCGAACGCTCTTTCGCCGGTCAGACGCCGCGATCACTTTGCCGTCCGGCGGATTGGCTATTATTGTCGCACTGTTTGCACTCGCGCGGTGGCTCGCCAGGAACTCCGATAAGACATTGAGAGTGATACTGGCACCCGCGCAGCCGATGAAAATCGATCTTTGCAGGATCGGGTATCTGAGATTGATGATAGGGTAGCCCGTATCCACATTGATCTGCGGATCGACGACAGCAAGGTTCCTTGATTGCTTCGCCTCCGGATACCCGGACGTACGGCGGTAGTCGGTCGTCGTCGGAAGTGCGTATTCACCGACCACATGTCCCCATGTATCGAAAAACGCCCGGTGTCTGCTGCGGCTCCCGCCTGCCGAAAAATCATCGATAAAATTCGCGTGCCAGTTTGCGTTGCGCGGAATTCGTCCGTCGGAGCGCCTTCGATCATCATCGATACGCGTCACGGCTCGGTGGTAACCGTCCTCGAAACTGACAAAGGCTGCGTCGATCTCGTCAGCGGTTGTCAATGCTCGGAAGAGCACGTCGTTGCTGTCATCGCTGCGGAAGAACTCGGGGTTAGCTGCCGTCATCGCGGCGATCAGGCGTAGCGTCGCCGCTATCCCGCCGACCATCGCCTCGACGTTCTCGATGCTGGCCCGGCTCGTTTTGGCCACCTCATCATGCAGCGTGGCAATAATGAGCTGGGAATTTCGATGGTAGTTATAAAGCAGGATAAAGATCAGGACGGGTATGCTGAGGACTACAAAGAAGCCGGCCATGATCGCGCTGAGCTTTGGCCTTTTTATCGCAAGCCAAAGAGCCCGGCTCCGCTCCGACAGCAGGCTTATGCACGCATTCAGGCGCGACCGAACCGACGCTCGCATCGTGATGCAACCTTGAATGATGACGAGCAGGACTGCCCCATAATAGCCGAAAACGTGGGGACCTATCAGCAAAAAAGAGCGAGGATTATTCCACGCGAAAGTGCTTCTCGCCGGCAGTCTGAAAGGCTGTCTTGGATGGCTGGGCTAGTGCCACCCGCTGCTGGCCGATGAGCCGTTCTAGACGATGCGTCACCAGACCCAGAGCGGCACATTCGCCGGGCTCAGAGTCCACAGTCAAATACCTTTCAAGCTCTGCCTCCAGGATCTCGTCGATGTCCCGCTCGGCCTCCCCCAGTTCCGACTCCGTGACGGCCGCCTTCACGTGATCGGCCAGATCGTTCACCCGCGTCAAGAGCTGGTCCT
>Ga0209233_1000895_pt1 | contig 13010 bp, 11 predicted proteins | sample AraplaCL_Cvi_mCL_FD_184269 | JGI IMG/M metagenome (GOLD analysis project Ga0209233, IMG submission 184269) | Arabidopsis root microbial communities from the University of North Carolina, USA - plate scrape CL_Cvi_mCL (SPAdes) (version 2) | ecosystem: Host-associated > Plants > Roots > Endosphere...
CACTCGTCACTATTCCCGAAAAGCTAAGTTACGCCGAGGCTGCCACCTTCCCTTGCGCTGCCGTCACTGCGTGGCATGCGTTGGTGAGCACAGCGAACATCGGTCCGCAGGATACGGTACTTCTGCTTGGCACGGGTGGGGTCAGCATCTTCGGTCTTCAAATTGCGAAGCAGCGCGGAGCACGCATCCTCATCACCAGCAGTTCTGATGACAAGCTGGGCCGCGCACTCGCTCTGGGTGCTGACCATGCGATTAACTATCGTCATCATCCTGAGTGGGACAAACAGGTACGAGATATCACTGGTAAGATTGGCGCAACCCATGTGCTTGAAGTAGGAGGCGCAGGTACACTGCCGCTATCGCTGCGCTCAGCAGCCGTCGGCGCTCAAGTAAGCGTTATTGGTGTACTCACAGGCCTGGAGCAGCCGTTGAATATCGGACAGATTCTGATGAAGACACTACGAGTTCAGGGCATCTATGTGGGATCGCGGGCCATGCTCGCAGAATCATTCCAGACGTTTGCGGATAACGACATTCATCCTGTGATTGACCGAACGTTTGAGTTTGAACGTGCGAAAGAGGCATTCCACGCACTTGAAAAGGCCGATCATTTTGGCAAGATTGTGATCACCATTCCGTAACTTAGTGTGCTCCACCTCCACCACCGCTAACGCGGAAGTGACGGACAAGAAACAGTAGCGGTACAGCAGCCAGAGTCATAACGCCAATAAGGAAGAAGCAATCCATGAAGGCGAGTAACTGACTCTGCGCCTGTAACTGCGCATAGATGCGTGCATACGCAGCTGAGGCTGCATCCGCATGTGAGAAGCCGTGTGTCTGTAAGTAAGCCGTCGTTTGTTGCACGGCATTTTGCAATGCAGCAGAAGAGCCATTCAACCATGCGCCAATGTTGCTCTGATGCAGATTCTCGCGCCGTTCTGCGAGTGCTGTTGCAAAGGCAATTCCGAAAGAGCCACCCCAGTTACGAAAGAAATTGGTCAGGCTAGACGCACGATTGTTCTGATCAGGCTTCAACTCTGAATAGGCCAGCATGGTTAATGGCACAAAGAAGAAAGCGTATCCCAACCCCTGTAGTGCGCGTGCCCATGCATAGTGTGCGTAGTCCGTTTGCAGCGTGAAGCGGCTGTAGTGAAGGAATGACAAGCCAACGACAGTGACTGCACCGAACAGCATTGTGTGTGGATGGATGACGCGCCGCTGCACAAGCTGTGCGCCCACCGGTGCGAGAACCGTAATCACAAACGCGCCTGGTCCTAAAACGAGTCCTGCATCGATAGCGCGGTATCCGTAAAGCGATTGCAGAATTTGCGGTATCAGGGTTGTGGATGCAAACAGGCCCACACCGAAGACGAAATAAAATGCGCACGCAATGGCGAAGTTCCGCACCTTCAATAGGCGGAAATCGATCACCGGATCTGTTTGCCGCAACTCCCATATCACTGCGGACCCGAGACAGACGACTGCTGCTATGGCCATCCACACAATGAATGTTGAACCAAACCAGTCTTCAATCTGGCCTCGGTCTAACAGCACTTCCAGTGCAGCCGATCCAAGCCCGATGAGGGCGATTCCCACACCATCTACCTTGAGTCGCCCATTCGGTTTATGCACCGTTGCGCGCTCTGCGGCAAAGCTTTCTGGATCATGTACAAAGCGGTTGGTGAGAAAGAGCGAAAGAATTCCGATGGGGATATTAATGAGAAAGACCCAGCGCCAGTTATAGTTGTCCGTAATCCATCCGCCCAGAACCGGGCCAATAGCAGGTGCAGTCACGATGGCGACTGTGTAAAGCGCGAAAGCAGATGCACGCTTCGCCGGTGGGAAAGTATCCACAAGAATGGCTTGCTCCACAGGTGCCAACCCGCCGCCTCCCACACCCTGCAGAATGCGTGCCATCAACATAAATGGAAGGCTGGGAGCGATGCCGCACAACAGCGACGTCACAGTAAACAACGCAACGCAGGCCATGTAATAGTTTTTGCGGCCAAAGACGCGGCTAAGCCACGCCGACATGGGAAGAACCACAGCGTTTGCCACCAGATAAGTCGTCAGCACCCATGTAACCTCGTCAAAACTCCGGCCGAGGCCACCCGCGATATGCGGCAACGATACATTTGCGATCGACGTATCCAGCAACTCCATAAACGTGGCCAGAGTAACGGTCAGAGCCACTACCCATGGGTTTACAGCACGCCGCTTTGCATTAGGCTGTGAAGGAACGGCCACAGCTTCGGAGTTCATTTCGAGGCATCTCCCTTAAAAGACCGAATGGTCTCTTTTTCTGCATCTGATGAAATAGAGAAAGCGACCGATTCGTCTTTTTTAGGAAAACAGCAGGAGGATCGTATGACAAAGGGTGAAGAGACGCGCCAACGCATTGTGGAACTGGCTGCGCCTTTGTTCAATCAGCGAGGCTACGCCGGCTGCTCCGTTGCAGACATTATGGAGGCGACGGGGCTGGAAAAAGGTGGCATCTATCGGTACTTCGAATCAAAGGAAGATCTTGCCGCAGAGGCTTTCAAATTCTCTGTTGCAGAAATCCGAAAATTGCGTACCGATGACTTGGACAGCATTCCGGGAGCAGTAGCCAAACTTCGATTCATCATGGATCGATTCGTGAGTGAACCATCGCCTATGCAAGGCGGCTGTCCGCTAATGAACACTGCCATTGATGCGGATGATGGCAATGCGGCATTGCGCGGTCTGGTGCGAGATGCATTTGTGGATTGGAGACGTCGCGTTGCTGCAATTGTGCGCCAGGGTATTCGAGATGGAGATATCAACAAGTCCACTGATCCTGCAGAACTTGCAGACACGATAATCGCCACATTGGAAGGCGCTCTTATGCTGGCCCGTCTGGATGGCAACAAGCGAGCCCTTAAACATGTTCGACAGTCCATGGAGTTGCTGTTAACCGCACACTCCGTGTGACTTGATGCGCTCCACGACTAGAACAGGGAACCTTCCCCTCGCTGCTTACGTTTCACCATTGAATCGAAAAAAGTAGCCGTTCACCGCAATCTGCTGGTGCAACGCAGCTTATCCGATATCCTGAAGACTCAGGAGGCGAACCATGGCAACCGCCGCAGTCGCCAATCCGGCAAACGGTGCCCTTTCTGGGGATGACCTGATTTTTGCGCAGCTTGCGCCGGAGCAGCCCACCAGCATTCCGGATCGTGTCGCGGCGTTGCGTCGTGTAAAGGCTCTGGATACCCTCAGCCACGACGATCTTGTGTGGCTGGCCGAACACGGCACAGAACGCAAAGCCCACGATGGCGCGCTCATCTTCCACGGCGGCGCTCCTGTCCACCACATGACCATCCTTCTACAGGGTGAGGTGCATGTGCGTCGTGCCAGCGGCCCAGTGGCATTCTTCATCGGCCGCAGTGGCGCCGTCACTGGCAAACTTCCCTTCAGCCGCATGAAGAGCTACGGCGGCGACGGCTATGCTGCTGGCGAAGTCTGGACACTGGATTTTGAAGAGAGCTCGTTCCCGGAGATGCTGCAGGCTGTTCCCGGACTCACACAGATCGTGGTTTCCACGCTGCTGGATCGCACGCGCGAAGTCACACGCATGGAACAGCAGGCGGAGAAGCTGAATGCGCTTGGCAAGCTGGCTGCGAATCTTTCGCACGAACTAAACAACCCTGCTTCTGCAGCTCGATCCGCCGCAAACAATCTGTGGACAGAACTACGCAACTACGGCTACCAGAAGTTTCGGCTAGGTGCACTTTGCATCGGCGGTGATACCAAGACGGCGTACAACGAGTGGATCGCCTCCATGCAGCATCTGCTGCAACCGGATGGACGTCCACAGCGGTCGGATGCAGTGGATGTTGCTGCACGTGAAGATGTTCTGCTTCGCTGGATGGAAGCTCACCAGATAGAAGACGCATGGCGTATTGCTCCTGTGATTGCCGAAACGATCATCGAGACATCGCATTTGGATTCCCTTGCAAATGTGCTTCAGGGAGAAGCTCTTACCGTTGCACTGGCGTCGTTTGCTTCTGGCATGAATGCTGAGCGCATGACGGATGCTGTCATCGACTCCACGCGCCGTATCTTCGAACTCATCACTGCAATCCGCGGTTACTCATACATGGATCAGGCTCCGATCCAGGAGATTGATCTACGCGAAGCGTTGGACAATACGTTAGCCATGCTCAATTCGCGACTGGGTTCTGTGGAAGTGGATCGTTGTTACGGTGACGAGGTTCCGCAGATTCTGGCCTATGGCGGCGAATTGAATCAGGTGTGGACTGCGCTGATCGAAAACGCGTTGGATGCTATGGGTCTGTGCGAAGAGTCATACGCACCTAAGTTGACTCTGCGTACTTCACTCAGCGGCAGCACGGTACTTGTAGAAGTGTGTGACAACGGCCCTGGCATTGATCCGGAAATCCGCTCGCGCATTTTCGAACCTTTCTTCACGACGAAAGGTATCGGACAGGCACTTGGGTTGGGACTGGATACAGCAAACCGTGTTGTGACGAAGCACAAAGGGCAGCTCAGCGTGTTGCACAGCATACCCGGGGATACCTGCATCCAGGTACGTCTGCCCATCGAGCAGACCGGCGCCTACTAAGCGCAGATCTGCTGTCACACGTGCGTTAGCCCACTGGAGATAAGTTGACAGACGGCCTGCGCTCACGACGACGGGGCATGTATGTATGCATATAGTCGGTGCACCAATGCAATGGTTTCCACGACAACACCACGTGTTGTAATCCACAGGATGTGCAGCACTGCATACAGCAGAAGAACCAGAAGCCAGGCTATTGCTGCAGCCAACGCTGCAAATAGCATGCCACCCAGAAAATTAAGCACCCAACGAACGGGCCAGCGATTCAGCCACGGTTTTCTGTCCTCAGCACCGGGCCGATAAACATATATCGATCCTTGTAACTGTCCTCTCACCTCGAGAACTGACAGCGATTCACGACCTCCGATAACATTTCGCGGATGGTAGTTAGCTGTTTTATCCGACATTCGTTTTAAGACGCTTTCATGCACGTATGAACCCGCAGGAACTCGTCTGGACATGCCCAGCGGAACGCGATGCTGATCCGTGAAATCGTCCTTGTCGTAATAGATATGCGGAAAGCATTCAAGCAGCCACCAAAGTCCACGGAGGGAAGGATGGATCGGAGCAGTTTCTGGCAATGGATACAAATCCGACAGATGGTCAATCTTCGCCGCTGTTGTCTGAGTACAGATGGGTCGCGCATCCCGACCTAGAACGAGTTCCACCATTTCCCGCTTGAGTCGTACACCCGCGCTCTCGGCTTCACGGAGAATCCATTCCAACGTGATGTTTGAAAGCCCACTTTCCTTCTGCCCATAACTGCCGCCGATATCTGAGTGGACGCCGGCAAACCATACCTGTAGTAAGTCCTGCCCGGGAACCGGGGCTACGTGTTGTGCGAGTTTGCTGTCATCCGCATTCATCCACAGGTTGTCGCGATAAAAGCAGCGTCGTTCGTCAATGCTGACAGCATGTCGCCCAGTGCGAACGATAGGATTCTGAGCAACGCTGTAAAGCCTCAAAGGGGTAGAGATCCATCCGACGGAAGAGACCGTATCCCATATCCCCATGAAGTGCACTTCAAAACCTTGACGTGAGAAGGTTTCTTTGAATGGCTGCCTCGGCTCCACAATAATGGGGATTTTGCCTTTCCCCGCTCTTGTAGAACGATTTTTATCTGGATTGGTATGCTGCTTGACGTAGTTATTCCAAGCGTACGGTAGGTGCCCTTCATTGCCGGGACACAGCAGACCATAACCATAGAGCAATCCGGCCAGGGCACGTACGGTGTATGCGCCACGTGAGAACCCGAAGAGGTACACGCGATCACCATCGTTGAAAGTCTCCATCAGGTAACGGTAGGCATCCATGACGTTGTCTTTGAAGCCAAGCCCGAACGCAAGCCCCTTTGCCTTTGACCACTCTTTGCTTAGCCAATTTTTGGCAGTGGGATCACCCGCGGTACCGACGCCCGGATGGTAATACGCAACCTGATCGTTATCCACGATCAGTGCCGTATATAACTTCACTACATTCGAATTACTCGAATTAATCTTGGGATCGACCTTGTCGATAAATTCATTCCCGGTTCCATCGCAGCAAATGACGATGTTTTTGCGCTTTCGCGGAGTAGCCGGTCCCTGCATAAAACCACCTTGTTCGGGTCGATGCACAGCTTAGACTAACTTCAATCATTAACGAATCTGAGATAACACCGTCGGACAGTCCTGCATAAGATCGTTGTCGCTCGACGAGGCGTCACGTTCCTCACGTGAAACAGACTGTCTGCGGATGTTCGCGATTCTATGCCTCTTTGGAAATCCGAAGCAATATTTTCTTCAACCATAACTGGATTCCCAAAGCGGCAATTGCATAGGATGGAGCGGCTTGCTTATGACGAATACTCAGGAGCCTTAGTCATGTTTTGCAGATCGCTTCTTGGCATTGTGCTTGCTTCCCTGCTCCTGCTTCCCCTTGCGTCACCCTGCCAACAACACACGCTGCCTCTCTGGCCCAATGGCAATCCGGAACCTTCCACAATCACTGGCCCCGAGATGGATCCGACCACAGACGCTAATCGCATCGTCTCTGGCAAGGTGACTGTCCGCATTACCAACGTGAGTAAGCCGACACTCTCCGTGTATCTCCCTCCGAAGGGAAAGAACACCGGAGCCGCAGCTTTGGTGCTCCCCGGTGGAGCTTATGTCCGGCTTGCATGGAACCTGGAAGGAACAGAAGTCTGTGACTGGCTGAACTCCATCGGCATGACATGCTTACTGGTGAAGTATCGCGTGCCGGAGACAGGCCACTACCCGGACAACGTGGAAGACCTGGAAGATGCGCAGCAAGGGATGCGTATCGCGCGCGCTCATGCGGCGGAATGGGGCATTGATCCGCAGCGCATTGGTGCCATTGGATTCTCTGCAGGAGCACACCTTGCTGCCACACTCAGTACACATTCGGACTTCCAGGGAAAGAACGTCCCGCCATCGACTGTAGATGCCAAACCGAATTGGCAAATGTTGCTGTATCCAGGTTGGCTGAATGGCACCGATGGCAAAGTGAATCCCACGGTAAAGCCCGTGGCCGATACACCTCCAACGTTTCTGGTGATGGCAGAAGATGATTACACCGCACACGTCGAAAACGCGCTAGTGTATTTTCAAGCTCTGAAGGATGTAAGGGTTCCCGCAGAACTGCATCTGTTTACGCAAGGCGGCCACGGCTTTGGCTTGCGTCCAACCGCACTTCCTGTCTCGCGTTGGCCCACACTGGCGGAGGCGTGGCTGCACACCATCCATATTCTCGGCACACCTAGACCGGTTCCTCGCCCATAACACCGTTCGGCCCGTAAAACATTTTGTTGCCACTCCGAGTGTACTAGTTGTACTAATACACTCGTGACACCATTTCGCGTACGTTTGCAGCCCGGCCAACCCATCCATGAACAAGTGGTATATGCCGCAACGCGAGCGATCGTGGCAGGACAGCTTCGTCCTGGCGATCTATTCCCTTCGGTACGTGCGCTTTCGCGCGATCTTTCGATCAATCCCAACACAGCCCACAAGGTCATTAGCCAGTTGATCGCCGATGGCCTGCTGCAAGCTGTTCCCGGTATTGGCACAGTCGTAGCAGAACCTCCACGCTCCACTGCCTCACAACGCACCGATCTACTGGGTAAGCAGATGGAAGAGCTTGTGGTGGAAGCAAAGCGACTGTCTATTCCGCTGGAAGATGTAACCGCAGCATTGGAAAAGCACTGGAACCGACTCTTTCCCGGAGATGCCGAATGACATCGGATGCCGTTATTCAGACACATCAACTTACCATGCGGTTTGGCAATCACACGGCGCTCGCTCCGCTGAATCTGACCATTCCACGAGGATCGGTGTATGCGCTTGCAGGCCACAATGGCGCAGGAAAAACCACTCTGCTGAAGGTTCTGCTGAACATGCTGCGGCCCACCGGTGGTATAGCAACCCTGCTAGGCACACCCAGCACGCAACTGGACAGCACCATGTTCACACGCGTGGGTTATGTGGCTGAAGGGCAGGAGATGCCTGAATGGATGACCGTGCGTGGGTTCATGAACTATCTGCAACCGTTCTATCCCACATGGGAAGAAGGCTCACTGCTAGTGATCTCGATCTGCCGGAAGATCGCCGCATCCGTGACCTTTCACGTGGCATGCGTATGAAGTTAGCGTTGGCAAGCGTTCTTGCGTTTCGTCCCGAACTCATCCTGATGGACGAGCCTTTCTCTGGGCTTGATCCGCTGGTGCGCGACGAACTGACGCGCACACTGATTGACCGTCTTGCTACGGAAGATGGCGTGCCACCAACCGTGTTGATCTCCACGCATGACCTTGGAGAGATTGAGCCCTTCGCAACACATGCGGCGATGTTGCACAACGGTCATCTGATGTTCGCCGAGCCTCTGGACACGCTGCTGGATCGCTTCCGCGAGATCACAGTGACACTTGCCGACAGTGCGCAGGCAACACGCACATTCCCGCGGGACTGGATGTGTCCTGAGAGTTCCGGTGCAGTCGTGCGGTTCGTCCACGCCAACGGCAGCTCGGAGTCACTGCCGCAGGAGATTCGCAGCGCATTGCCATCAACGCAGTCGATTGAATCTACATCCATCGGACTGCGCGAGATCTTCCTGGCTGTAACCCGCACACAACGGAGCGCCGCATGACACAGGCCCTGCACCTCTTCCGCAAAGACCTTCGACATCAATCGGTCGATCTTGTTATCTACTTCGCGTTGCTGATTTTGACAGGGTTCCTGGTGCCTACTGGTTGGCCGGGTCACTCGTCCTCCAATGACATGCTGCCATTGCTGCGCTCCTTGCTGCAGGTGGCTGTGCCGGTGTTCTGGCTGGTGATGATTGCGCGACTTGTGCATGAAGAGGCTATCGTGGGTGACCGGCAGTTCTGGACGACGCGGCCATATCAGTGGAGCAGCCTGCTTGGTGCCAAGCTGCTGTTTGTGTTGGTGTGCATTGCGCTGCCTCACTTTGTGATGCAGTGGTGTCTGGCTTTCTATGGTGGTGTGTCGCCACTTCAGGCGGGATTTCCGTGGTCGGCAACAATGCATGTGCTCATCGTGTGGGTTCCAATGTTCCTGTTTGCCTGCATTACATCCACGCTCGTATCCACCTTCTTCACCACTCTTGGAAGCGTCGTCGTGTGGATTGCGATGCTTACCTTCCTGCTGGGCAGAAATGGTCCTGAAGCCGATGCTCCTTATGCACGACTGATCTTCAGTGTTCTCTTTGCCGGCATCTTCGCATTCCTGCTGGTGTTGCTGTATCGCACACGGTCATATCAGTTGGGCCGCATCATGATGGGATCATCAGCAGTACTGTTTTTGCTGATGATCTTCTTCGTATCGAAGATGTCTCCTGCATCGCTTGGTACGCTACTGCTGAAGGCACGCTACCGCGAAGGAGCGGCACCACAGCTTCATCTGCATTACGTTCCCGGCCACTTCACTGGCCAGCGAGGGCAGGACGGTCCGGGCCTGCTTTCTGTTCCTGTTCCGATCGAACTTCTTGGTTTGCAGAATGGAAATCGGCTGCACAATGCGGCTATGCAGTATCAGGTCGTAGCGGGTGGGTATCGGTACACCTCACCCTGGCGGCCTACGGCGCTTACACCGGACGGGATGATGTTCCGTGTGCCGACGGATGTGATGGAGCATGCGGGTCATGCGGATGCTCACCTTACCGTGTCACTTGCTGCTGAGGAGATCGCTCCCGGTGAATCACAGACCACTGCCATCCGTGACCGCTTCGCCATTCCCGGCAATGGTAGTTGCGATGCCATCGATCCGCCCAACGAAGGCCGCTCCGCACGAACGGTTGTCGTCTGCCACTTTGCGTACTCGGTTCCTAACCCGGTGGAGATTGATGCCACGATGCAATCAGGATGTCCGGCAGCGAAAATGCCTATGCAAGTCCCCACGTACGACGGAGGCACAGGCTTCGATCCGTTGACGCATTGGCCTGTGAACTTCGGCCCGCGCGGCATTACCGGAGCGATCCAGAAGTGCGTGGTGCAATCGCTCACGACTACGGTCTATCGTCCGGTGACGCGGTTCCGTACTTCGCTGGATATTCCATCCATCCGGCTTGCCGACTATCTGGGCCACTAAGCGTATTCGCCTATACGCACAGAGGCGGCCCGAAGGCCGCCTCTGTGCATACCGAATCGCCGAATAACTACTTAGATACTTCTACGCCGCGCCAGAAGGCGATGTGGTGCTTTACCTGGCGTGCTGCCGGTTTGGGATCGGGGTAGTACCAAGCCGCGTCAGGATTCTCCTGACCGTCGACGAGCAGCGTAAAGTAACGTGCCTGTCCCTTCCACGGGCAGGAAGATGAGGTGGAGCTGGGGCGGAGGAACTCGCGCTTGACCGTCTCCTCGGGGAAGTAAACGTTGCCTTCTACGGTTTCGAAGCTTTCGCTTTCGGCCACCGTCTGGCCATTCCAAATTGCCTTTGCCATTGCTGACTTTCTCTCCAAAGAAATCGACCGGGCAAAACTCTAACAGGAACCCGTCGGGATGCGCAGCACAGCCCATAGTTCGGGCCTTGTACTAAGGTAACAGCCTGTGGATTAGATGGAAAGTGACCGCAGCTGGATTCACGCCCTGGGCCCCTCCCCCTTGTTTTCTAAAATCCTCTTTTTTAAATGGTTTACGGCCTTATTGGCTGTAAAATATTCTTGTTATTGGAGTTAGGGTCAAAATCGTCTTTCTAAAGGGGTTATGCCAGTTCTTAGTTTTAGCTTTTAGTCTTAGTTTCTATTGTAGAGAGTTGGCGGAAATAACATGCACACTCTATTTCTTTTGGTTTGTTGGGGTTGGGTGGTTTGGGGGCTTGACAGCATTTCGTGCTGTTCTCGAAAGCGGCCAGCCATGGTCGTTCCGAGGACGAGCGGGGTTGGAGGTTATGCTCCTGTTTGTTTTTATGGCCGCGCGGGTTCTTCGTTGCCCTACTTTTCGGCACGGCTGAAGCCATGCGCTTACGATTCTTGCCACACAGAGTTCTTACGGCAGAGCCACGCGGGTCGCAGTTGGCCCTGTCTCACGATCTGCAAGACATTTCCCGCAGGAGTACGCATGGAAGCGCTCATGGCGTGAAGCCGTTTGAGTGATGTGAGCGTGCGCACAGCATAGAAGCCCGTCTGGGCCTACGCTGTCCGTCATCGCTAACGGGAGCTCTCGGATAACATGGTCCAACCCCGATTTCTGCAATGAGTGTCGCCGGTGGTGGCCCGCATGCGAGGAGACTGAGACAGATGGCAAGTGGAAGCTGCGATATTGGACTGATTGGCCTGGCAGTGATGGGCCAGAACCTGGTCCTCAACATGAACGACCACGGCTTCAAGGTGTGCGTGTTCAATCGCACGACGAGCAAGGTCGACGAGTTCCTGGCGCAGGAAGCGAAGGGTACGCAGGTGGAGGGATCGCACTCGATCGAGGAGATGTGCTCGAAGCTGAAGACGCCTCGGCGCGTGATGATCATGGTGAAGGCCGGCGACGTGGTCGACCAGACCATCGACCAGATCGTTCCTCACCTGGAGAAGGGCGACATCATTATTGACGGCGGTAATTCGCTGTTTACCGACTCCGAACGCCGCACGAAAGACCTGGCAGCGAAGGGCATTCACTTCATCGGGACGGGCGTTTCGGGCGGTGAAGAGGGAGCACGCTTCGGTCCGTCGATCATGCCTGGCGGCGATCCTGCGGCGTGGCCCGCAGTGAAGCCAATCTTCCAGGGCATTGCAGCCAAGGTGGAAGACGGCACTCCCTGCTGCGACTGGGTGGGCGAGGGCGGCGCTGGCCACTACGTGAAGATGGTGCACAACGGCATTGAGTACGGCGACATGCAGCTGATCTGCGAGGCGTATCAGCTACTCAAGGACACGCTGCATCTCTCTGCCGACGAGCTGGCCGAAATCTTCACCGAGTGGAACAAGGGCGAACTGGACAGCTACCTCATCGAGATCTCGTCGATCATCTTCGGCAAGAAGGACGATGACGGCCGGCCGATGGTCGACAAGATCCTTGACACGGCCGGACAGAAGGGTACGGGCAAGTGGACGGCGATCTCGGCGCTCGACATGGGCATGCCGGTAACGTTGATCGGCGAGAGCGTGTTTGCTCGCTGCCTTTCGGCGATCAAGGACGAACGTGTTGAGGCTTCGAAGATCCTCAACGGCCCGGCGCACGATGCGTTCACGGGCGACCGCAAGGAGTTCATCGAGAATGTTCGCCGTGCGCTCTATTGCTCGAAGTTGATCAGCTATGCGCAGGGCTACATGCTGCTTCGCGAGGCCGCGAAGGAGTACAAGTGGAACCTGAACATGGGCGGCATCGCGCTGATGTGGAGAGGCGGCTGCATCATCCGTTCCGTGTTCCTCTCGAAGATCAAGGATGCGTACGACAAGAATCCGAAGCTCGAGAACCTGCTGATGGATGAGTTCTTCTTTGGCGTGTTGAACAACTATCAGCAGAGCTGGCGCAAGGCGCTGGTGGCGGCGACGGAGATGGGTATCCCGACTCCGGCGTTTTCAACCGCGCTGGCGTTCTTCGATGGCTACCGGACGGCTCGTCTGCCGGCAAACCTGCTGCAGGCGCAGCGCGACTTCTTCGGTGCACATACGTACGAGCGCGTGGACAAGCCGCGGGGCGAGTTCTTCCACACCAACTGGACGGGCCGCGGCGGGCGTGTGGCTTCGTCGACGTATAACGCGTAAAGGCAGAAGGCCCGCTCCATGAGCGGGCCTCTTTATTTGGCTGGATAGCTTCGAGGCCGTTCTGCACAAACGCAGATTCGTACGCGGAGGAAGACCGGTTATTGGCTGTCGAAGCGATTTGGGGTTCCTGCGGCGTTGTAGAGCGTCGAAAGGAATGCAGGTCCTTCGGCTTCACTTCGTTTCGCTTAGGATGACG
>Ga0209233_1000896_pt1 | contig 13007 bp, 14 predicted proteins | sample AraplaCL_Cvi_mCL_FD_184269 | JGI IMG/M metagenome (GOLD analysis project Ga0209233, IMG submission 184269) | Arabidopsis root microbial communities from the University of North Carolina, USA - plate scrape CL_Cvi_mCL (SPAdes) (version 2) | ecosystem: Host-associated > Plants > Roots > Endosphere...
GACTACCTCGTCGTGATCAACGCCGAGAAGATTGCGGTCACCGGCAAGAAGCTCGACGACAAGGTCTACCACCATGTCACCGGCTACATCGGCAACATCAAGTCGATCGCGCTGAAGGACCTCCTGGCGAAGCACCCCGAGCGCGCGATCGAGATCGCCGTCAAAGGCATGCTGCCGAAGAACCCGTTGGGCCGTGCGATGTACCGCAAGCTCAAGGTTTACAAAGGCGCCGAGCATCCGCATACCGCTCAGCAGCCGCAAGTTCTGAATCTGGCCTAATCTTTAGGAAAACGTATCAATGGCTACCCAGCAATCCTACGGAACCGGCCGCCGCAAGTCTTCCGCCGCGCGCGTGTTCCTGCGTCCGGGCAAGGGCTCCATCACCGTCAATGGTAAGGCGCTCGACGAATTCTTCGGCCGCGAAACCTCGCGCATGATCGTGCGCCAGCCGCTCGAGCTGACCCAGTCCACCGACAAGTTCGACGTGCTCGTCACGGTCGAAGGCGGCGGCAACACGGGCCAGGCCGGCGCGATCCGCCTCGGCATCGCCCGCGCGCTCGTCGAACACGACGAAACGCTCAAGGGCTCGCTGCGCAAGGCGGGCTTCATGACCCGCGACGCCCGCGAAGTCGAGCGTAAGAAGGTCGGCCTGCACAAAGCCCGTCGCGCTACGCAGTTCTCGAAGCGCTAAGCGTTACCCGAGCCGTCGTCACGCGACGCCGGCTCGTACTCCCAAAACCGAATCGTCGCCAAGTCAGATAGACGATCCGGCCGGAATTGGGGGATCGTCTAATGGTAGGACTGCAGACTCTGACTCTGCCTATCTAGGTTCGAATCCTAGTCCCCCAGCCAATAGGGCTTCCAAGACGGTTTCAGGAAGTCCCGTAAGACCAACTAACCCCGCATTCTTGCGGGGTTTTTTGTGCCTGAACCTCCAAGATCATCCAGTTGAATCCCGTCAATCAGTCGGGGTAGAGTACGGGGTAAGGGCGAAATCGAACTCGCGTTTACCCCGAAATCTCGTTCGAAGTTTTGCTCTGACGGCCTAGAGGCCGTGTAGTTACTGACTTTCATGCTCAGGAAATTACCCCGATGGCAGGCAAACTCACCGACTTGGCGATCCGTAAGGCCCAACCCCGCGACAAGAAATACAAGCTCTCGGGCGGACATGGCTTGACCCTGATCGTCATGCCGGATGGCGCCAAGTACTGGCGCCTGCGGTATAGCTGGGTTGGGAAGGAAAAGGAGCTTTCCTTGGGTCGGCCCTATCCAGAATTGACGTTGAAGGACGCCGAGGCCGAGGTGATGCGTCTGCGTCAGCTCATAGCGAGTGGAGTCGACCCGGCCGAGCAGAGGTTCCAAGCCAAGCTAGAGAGTAAACAGAAAGCAGCTCAAGTGTTCGCGGAAGCCGCAGAGGCATGGTTCGAGTTTCGCAGCAGGGCATGGGCGACACGGACGTCGGAACAAGTGCGTGAGTATCTCGACAAGGACTTGCTGCCGACGCTGGGCCAGCGTGCGTTGTCCGCCGTCACGACTAGGGAGCTTGCTACCTTGTCGCGGTCCATCGAAGAGCGTGGCGCGCCCGACGTTGCAAAAAAGGCCCGTCAATGGCTTGCCTCGATTTTCTCCTACGCGCGCGCGAACGGATGGACATCGGGAGACCCTACGCGTGATCTGCGCGCGGTAGTGCTTCCTTCAACGGGCGCGAAAAACTATCCGCATCTCACAGCCGATGAGCTTCCGGAATTTCTCCGCAAGCTTGATACGTTCGATGCGTCGACGTTGGTAAAAGGCGCTGCCATGCTGGCTTTGTGGACGGCCAATCGTCCCGGCGTCACACGCACGCTACGCTGGGCGGAACTGGATCTGGACGATGCGCTGTGGATCATCGAGAGGGGGCGCGATGACATGAAGCGAGGTTATTCGCATCTGACGCCGCTTCCGCGCCAAGCCGTCGACATGTTGCGCGAGATACACAAGCTCACGGGCACTTTCGAGTACGTTTTCATAGGGCGTAACGATCCTCGCAAGCCACTCAGCGACGGAGCAGTCAATGCGCTGCTGAAGCGATTGGGTTATCGGGGTCGACAAACCACGCATGGTTTTCGCCACCTGATCAGTACTGCCCTCAACGAACAGGGTTACGAATCCGATTGGGTCGAACGGCAGCTTGCGCATGGCGATCCCGACAAGATCCGCGGTACCTACAACAAAGCGGTGTATTTGGAGCCGCGCCGCAAGATGATGCAGGACTGGGCAGACTACCTGGACAAGCTGCGGAAGGATGGCAAGGTGACCTCCCTGGACAAGCGTGCGGCGTAATACCGGCTGCGCGGTAAGAGTACGACTTTTTGTTACGGCTTTTCGCTCCTGGCTTGTCTAAGTAGTGACTGGAGTTGCGCGAGGCGCAAGATGGTCGACGACAAGGTGCTAAAGGCCTGGTTCTCACGGGAAATCTTCCCGTTGGAACCTGCGCTTACCCGCTATATTCGCTCTAACTGGCGAGACCAGGGTGAGGTGGCGGACTTGCGCCAGGAGGTCTATGCGCGTGGGGTTCTACCCCGTTTCCACGGACGGTTGGGTTAAGAGTTTAAAGGCTTGATCCTGAGCATCGAGCCTGCGCTGGATGATCGGGTTGTGGAAGCGCTCGATGTAGTCGAACACATCCGTGCATGCTTCTGACAAAGTCAGGTAGCGACGACGATGTACGCGTTCGCGCTTGAGCTTGCCGAAGAAGCCTTCGACTGCTGCATTGTCACCGCAGTGCCCCACATCGCTCATGCTGCTAACGATGTGATGATCTTTCAGGAACTGCTGGTACTCGGCGCTGGTGAACTGCGTGCCACGATCCGAGTGCAGGATCACAGGACTGCGATCGGCTCGTTGCCAGCTCGCCATCATCACTGCCTTCAAGACCAGATGCCGATCCTGCACCGGCGACATCGACCAGCCCACGACCTTGCCAGAGTACAGGTCGAGCACGGCGCACAGATACAGCCAGCCTTCGCCGGTGCGGATGTAAGTGATATCCACGACCCACTTGGTGTTCGGTTCGCTGGCGCTGAAGTCGCGCTTGAGATGATTGCGCACGTGGACCGGTCGCACGCCTGAAGGCTTGTGTCGCCAACGCCGACGCTGCGGGACACCCGCCAGTCCTTCAGCAGCCATCAGTCGCGCAATGCGATTGAGGCCAACGCGCTCGCCCGCGTAACACAGCGCCTCATGCATGCGCGGTGCACCCATCACGCCATCGCTGTCTGCGTGGTACTCGCGGATCTTCACTAGCAGTCGCGCGTTGTCCTTCGCGCGGGCACTCGGCTCGCGCGACGTCCAAGCGTGGAAGCCACTCGACGAGACCTTCAGGCATCGGCACATCAACCTGGTCGGGTACTGGCCGCGGTGACGCTGGATCGCCTCGTACCTCAAGACGATTCCTTGGCGAAGAACGCCGCCGCATCGCGCAAAAAATCGCGCTCCTTCGTCACACGCGCCAATTCGCGCTTGAGCGCCACGATCTCTTGATCGCGAGCGACACCCGCTCCGGCAAAGGATTTCTTGCCGTGGACCTCTAACTCACGACGCCACCGCCAAAGCACGTTGGCGTTGACGCCTACATCCTGAGCAATCTGCGCGACGCTGGCACCGGGCTGTCGAGTCAGGCCAACGGCTTCGCGCTTGAACTCCTCGCTGAACTTTCTTCTCTGTTGCATGACACTCCTCCTGCCTCATGATGAGGCTTTTCTGAAGTGTCCGTGTTAGCGGGGTAGAACCCGTGTCTACGCGGCCGCCCGCGAGCAACTACCAAATCAGGCGAAGCAATTTCTATTCGCTACCGCTCGCAACCATCTGATCAACAGCGCCAAGCGGGCACAGATCGTGTCGCTCGACTATGTTGCGGATTTGGAGGCATCGACTGGACGGCAGATGCGTCGACAACGGCGCAGCGCACTGCATGGATAGCCGAATTGGATGTGCTCGCTGCGCGAGATCCCCAAATCGTGGTGCCAGGCCATATGGCCTCGAACGCATCGTGTGATGCCTCTGCGATTGCGTTTACTCGCGACTATTTGCTTGCCTTCGAAGAGGAATGTTCCAAGCAAGGCGATAGCGAATCGCTCATAGGAGCGATGAGTCGTCGCTACCCTCATGCCGAGATGCGTATTGCGCTGGCGATAGGTGCCAAGGTAGCGAAAGGCGAGATGAATTGGGCAAGAAAGTCGGAGCTACCGTAGTTGCTCGATTGCGGTATGTCGGAATCAGGTTTGTTTCGGTCTACAGTGCATTACTCATGTTACAGATGGAAAACGCAGAGCGTTAGCACGCAAGCGCCGAACTGGTTCTTGAGGTAGTTGCTGAGGCGGATCCTTGCGCACTGGTTCGCGTACTCCTGTTCTTTCAGACCCTCAATATTGTCCCTCAGTGGGTCAATGCAAGAATTGACGCCAGGCAGACGCTGCGGATTCAAGTTGGCATTGCGACCCTGGCAGAGGATCGCTTGAGACTCATTGCAATGAAAACTCAGCAACTTCCATACATTTTGGAAAGTCGCTGGTATCGTCTTTGAGACACCTTGGAAAATGCCTGCATCGAAAGTCTGTAAGTGCATGCTGGCGGTTGATATCAGTTCCTAGAGAAATGCCCCGGGGCGTCCAGTGAAACCGGACCGCGCTCTCGGACTGCGCCGCGAATCAGGCTGCGCCTGTTTCGCCCCTGCGGCTTCGATCGCTCGCCCAAGAGGCATCGCGGTCAATCGCACTGTCACCACCTCCGTGCCGGTCGTCGGAAGCGTCGGAATTTCGCCACCCCTTGTGTTCAAACAAAGCACGCCGCAGGTCATCGCCGTTGCCACCCATGCGTCCATCCCTCGCCGTCTTCGTGCGGAAAGGCGCTGCACATTTCTTGTCAAATTGCCGTTGGAGCTCGTTGAAGACCGCGCCTGCTTGGACATCGTCGGAGTTCGGTGGGTGCCATCGTCTCCGTTGCGTTGAGCGGGTGCTTTCCGTGTAGGAAATAGCTGACATTGTTGTAGGCAAATACAGATCAAGAGCGCCGCTTCGTTCGGCTTTTCCGGTCAAGGGCCGTTCGGCCCCAGTGTCCTCGCCTGCAGCTGCGGGCCGCGCCAGGGCCTCGCTGTTCGCTTCGCTCGCCGTCCTTGGGCTTGCTGATAATATTTTTCGCCTATGATTGTTCCTATTTTTCGTCGACATTTTGTATTTAGCGAAAAAACGGAACATACTCTCGTCATGCTCGCCAACACCCATATCCAGCGCGTCCTCGACCTGGCCAGCCAGAAGGGGCTGCTGCGCGCCAGCGATCTGGACGCCATCGAAGCGCCCCGGGTCGTCCTGACGCGCCTGGCCGCCGCTGGCCTGCTGGACAAGGTCGGGCGCGGCCTCTACCGCCTGCCCGGCCATCCGGGGTCGGAACACGAAGGCCTCGCGGCCATCGCCACCAAAGTACCGCAGGCCGTGTTCTGTCTGCTGACTGCGCTGCAATTCCACGAACTGACGACGCAACTGCCGCGTCAGATCTGGATCGCCATGCCGCGCGGCAGTCATGTGCCACGCATCGGCTACCCACCGATCAAGATGGTGCAGATGACGGGCGAGGTCTATTCCGAAGGCGTTGAAACGGTCGAGCGCGATGGCGTGAAGCTGCGCGTATACGGTGTCGCCAAAACGGTGGCCGACTGCTTCAAACACCGCAACAAGATCGGTCTGGACGTGGCGCTGGAGGCGCTGAAGGACGTTCGCGCCAAGCGCAAGGCCACGGCGGACGACCTGTGGCGCTACGCGAAAATTTGCCGCGTGGCTAACGTGATGCGTCCTTATCTGGAGGCCGTTGAATGAGCAACGTCGCAGCGTCCGTGCGTGCCCGCCTGCTCAACGTCGCCAAGGCGCAGGGCGTGGATTTCAATCAGGTGCTGGTGCGCTTCGCACTGGAGCGCATCCTTTACCGCCTGAGCCAATCCGAACACGCGGATCGTTTTCTACTCAAAGGAGCGCTGCTGTTCACGCTCTGGTACGAGATGCCGCATCGGGCCACGCGCGACGCCGATCTGCTGGGCTTCGGCGCAAGCGATTTGGAATCCGTGGCCCAAACCTTCCGCGACATCGCAAGCGTCGCGGTGGACGACGGCATCGTGTTCGCCCCGGGCTCGGTCGTCGCCGAGGAAATCCGCAAAGACGCCGGATACGTCGGAGCGCGCATCCTCATCAGCGGCGAGCTGGCCAAGGCGCGGTGCAAGACGCAGATCGACATCGGCTTCGGCGATGCGGTGACACCTGGCCCGGTGGACGCGACCTATCCCGTGCTGTTGGGCGACCTGCCAGCGCCGCGCCTGCACACCTATCCTGTCTACACCGTCGTCGCGGAAAAGCTCCACGCCATCGCGCTACTGGGCATGACCAACAGCCGGATGAAGGACTACTTCGATCTGTCGGTGCTGTTGGAACGCGAAACCCTGGACATCGTGCTGCTGGCGCAGGCGGTCAAGGCTACCTTCGAGCGTCGCGGCATGGTTGTACCGGCCGCACTGCCGATCGGCCTGACCGACGAGTTCGCGCGCGATGTGTCACGACAGATTCTATGGCAGGCATTCATCAAGAAGAACGAACTCGCCATCGAACCCTTGGCCGCTATCGTGGATCGGCTGCGGCGAGCTTTGGAACCAGCGTTGAACCGCGCCGCTCAATGATGGCTGCTTCATAAACGCAGCAGCCTTGCCGAACGAGTTGGTGGTGAGGGCACCGGAGCTTCGTGGATTGCTATACGGGGCATCCGGCTGCGCCGGAACGCGCTCTCGGGCTGCGCCGCGAGCCAGGCTGTGCCTGTCTCGCCCATTCGGCTTCGATCACTTGTCCAAGAGCCAAGAGCAGCGCGGCCCATCGCGACGACGCCGCGAGGGCGCCGCCGGCCGGAGTTGCATCGTTTCTCTGACGCCTCATCCTTGGACTCGAATGGCACGGCGCGGGCCACCGCCGTCGGATCGCATGTAGCGAGGTTCCCTCGCCGTCCTCGTGCGGGAAAGCACTGCGCAGCTCTGCGCAGATCGCCGTTGCAACCCGCACAACCGTGCCGATTGGGGAACGTCGTGGGCTTGTGGCGGACGCCATCTTCCCCATCGTGTTGAGCGGGTGCTATTCGCGGGAGATCCTGGGCGGGGCGGAGTACGGCGCAAGGGCCACGCGGCCCCGTGTCGTCGCTTCGCTCCAGCCCGCGCCAGGCCGCGTTGCGCTACGCACTCCCTTGCACCGCACCCCTTCATCCCCGCCGACATTGATTCCCGCGCACCCGCGCAATCAACCCAACGGAGAAAACATCATGGCTAAGAAAACCACCAAGGTCGCTTCCGACGTCACCCGTTACACGGCGTATTCGGTTCGCGAGTTCGAGCGCAACGGCGAGACCGAGCGCGACTGGATGCGCATCGGCATCGCGTTCCCGCACGAGGACGGCAAGGGCTTCAACCTCTCGCTGCACGCGACTCCGGTCGACGGCAAGGTCGTCGTGCGCCTGTTCGAGCCCAAGGACGAATCACCGCAGGAGTAATCCTGCGGTTCCGACCGAAGACCGGCGCCTCGCGGCGCCGGTTTTTTTTGGCCGCGATTTCTATGTGCGCTGTGGCGCGCACTCGGCAAAGCTAAGCAGTCCATTGCCCGCCTGATGCTTCCTGAGCGGCAAGGCTTCCGAGGGCATCCTAGTTTGTTCTTTTCCGCGATGCGTCGCGTCAGTGTATTGCGCATTTCCGTGTAGGAAATCGCTTACATCTCTCGTAGGAAATCAAGATCAAGAGCGCCGCTTCGTTCGGCTTTCCCGGTCAAGGGCCGTTCGGCCCCCGTGTCCTCGCCTGCGGCTGCGGGCCGCGCCAGGACCTCGCTGTTCGCTGCGCTCACCTTCCTTGACCGCGCCTCGCTGCGCGGCTGTTGGCGGCCATGGCCGCGATGGCACATCGCGGCCGGGTTCGGCCGAGATGCCACGTAGGGCGCAAGCCCATCACAACAACGGAGGAAGGTATGCAGAACGAAGTAATCAAAAACGGCCCGTGGGCGGGCTTCGAGTTGATCCATTGCTACACGCGCGCACAGGCCATTGCCGATGGCGTGCTGGTGGACGTGACCGAGCAGGCGAAACGATGCGGGTTTGTCGTGCCGGTGGCGATGACGGCGGCGGTGTTCGGCGATTGCCAGAAATGGGCAGAGGACTCGGTGTGGCGGTTGTTGCATTTCGCATGCGAAACGATCCGGGCGTCGAGCCGGAAAAAGGACGCGGATCGGTTGTCCCTGCTGCTCACGCCATTCGTCGGGCGTCCCAAAACGGCGATGGCGCACATGGGGCCGGGCGACGCGGGCGAGCCCGTCGTGACGCTGATGTACCCCGGCGAAGAATGAATCCATCTCTCCACGAATCGAGGAATCTCACCATGAACATGAAACTCGTTGATACCCTGCAATCCATTCCGGTCGCTTCACTCGTCCTGTCGCCGCTCAACGTGCGCAAGACCGGCGGCCAGTCGGTCGAGGACTTGGCCGCGTCGATCCGGGCGCAAGGATTGATCCAGAATCTCACCGTTACCGCGGTGGAAGGGAAGGGCAAGTTTGAAGTGGTCGCGGGCGGTCGCCGGTGGCGCGCACTGCGTCAGCTCATCCGGTCGAAAGCGTTGCCGAAGGACCATGCCGTTCCGTGCAAGATCGTGACGGCCGAGGAAGCGAAAGAAATCAGCCTGTCCGAAAACGTCATCCGCTCGGCCATGCACCCCGCCGACCAGTTCGAGGCGTTCAAGGCCCTCGTGGAAGAGGGCTTGCCTGTCGAGGACGTGGCGGCGCGCTTCGGCGTGACGCCGCTGGTTGTCAAGCAGCGCATGAAACTCGCGAACGTGTCGCCGGCCCTCATCGCATGGTTTCGCGAGGATGAAATCACGCTCGAACAGATGATGGCCCTCGCCGTGACGGACGATCACGCCGCGCAGGAGCGCGTGTGGGCCGCTGCCAATTCGTGGCAGCGAACGCCTGCAGAACTGCGCGCGGCGTTGACCGAGTCCGAGGTGAGTGACAGCGACAAGCGGGCGAAGTATGTCGGCGTGGAAGCTTATGAGCGCGCGGGCGGAATGATGCGCCGAGATTTGTTTTCCGACGCGGTGTATTTCACGGATGCGGCGCTGCTCGATCAATTGGTGGACGAAAAGCTCGCGCGTGCCGCCGAGCGTGTGCGCAAGGAAGGGTGGGGTTGGATCGAGCATCGCACGCAGTATGAGTATTCGGAACTCTATACCTTCGGACGATTGCCGCCGACGCGGCGCGAACCGACGAAGAAAGAGCAGGCGTTGCTCGCCAAGCTCGACGCGCAGGAAGAAACGCTCCGGCAGGAAGCTGACGCCCAGGACGTGTCCGAAGAACGGCTCGATGAAATTCACGCGGCCATCGACAAACTTGCCGAGAAGCGCGAGGCCATCGAAGACGCACGCATCGTTGACGATCCCGAGGCACGCACGAAGGCCGGTGCGTGGGTGCTACTCGGCCACGATGGCAAGGTGCGGATCGAACGCGGACTCGTGCGGTGCGCAGAACGGGCGACGGCGCGGCGCGAAATGGGGGAGGTGGAAGGCGGCGCGGGTGCGCCGTCGAAGCTGAAAGAGAAGCCGAAATTCTCCGATGCGCTGACACGGCGGTTGACCGCCGAACGCACGCTGGCGCTGCGCGCCCTGCTCGCGGCGCAACCCGCGCATGCCCTGACGGTACTGGTGCATTCGCTGGTGCTGGCGACGTTCTATCAGGACCGACGCTCGGCGCTGGTCGTGACGATCCGCGACGAAAGCGCGCTGCCGCGTTCGGGCATCGATGCCGACAAGACCAAGGCCGCCGAGGCGTTGCACGCGCTGCGGGGCGAGTTGCAGTCCGCGCTGCCTGCCGAGGCCGATGATGTATGGACGTGGATGACGGCGCAGGATCAGGCAACTCAGTTGCGCTATCTCGCGTATTGCATCGCTCCGGCACTGAACGTCATGCAGGATCGCGCCACGTCGCCCCACACGACCTCGGCGCGTCCGGTCGAGGCGGCGCAACCGCTGGCCGCGTTGCTTGGTCTCGATATGGGCGACTGGTGGCAAGCGACCGCCGAAAATTTCTTCGGCAGTGTGTCGAAGGCCACGTTGCTCGAAGCCGTGAATGAGGGCAAGGGCAACGAGGCGGTGTATCGCATCGAGAAGATGAAGAAGGCCGATGCGGTCGTTGCCGCAGCGGCGGCGCTAGATGGCACTCGCTGGTTGCCGAGTCTACTGCGTTGAGGTTCCTCCGTTGGAGGGGCGGCAAGCATTGCGCCCCTCTTTTTTGAACGGAAGTCGCACGACTTTGCCGCGCGTGCATCGCTGTTTCAGGTCGTGAGATCGGTGAGTGATAGAACGAGCACCCCTTTTCTCACCGGAGTGCGAAGCATGAACCAAAATCTTCTCGTCCTCGCGGCCGCCGTCGGCGGCCTGATCGTCGGCGTCGCGGGCACGAAAGTCTTCGCGCCCGCGACGCCGGGCATCGTTTGTGCGGCGACGGATGTCGCCGCCGAGGCCAAGGCCGATGCCGTTGCACGACAACTGCATGCACACGATCACGATGCTTACGTGCCGAAGCCGACCCCGCCGGTCGGCGAATTGCCGAAGCCTGCCGAGTCGTCGAGCACGAACACGCACTGACACGCCTGGACGTCGCGGATGCAACGCCCGCGACAACGTTTCAACAGTCCGCAGACTCTGCGGACTGACTCAAGGGGAGAGCCGCGCTTTCTCCCCTTGAGGATCCCCATCGCCGCGCCCGACGTTTCGGGCGCGCTGCATTCGGATCTTCCACATCCTCGTTGCGATCGAGTGCACCTCGTCTCTCGGCAGACGATTCACGCACTCTGCGCCGGGGTCGCTCATTTTTGTGGATCGGTTCTGCACCGTGGCCTCGCGGGTGTTCAAGGGCCGCCAGTCTGGCGCGCGCGGTCTCGATCGCGGCAAGGGTCGAGACGAGCGCTTCGCGCCCTTGCCGCGCGACCGCGCGCGCTTTCCGTGGCGGCACACACCCGCCCAGGAGGCCCCCATGCAGTACCAGCTCGATCCCCAAGGCAACTACGTTTTCACCGGCCCCGTCGATGCGTCGACGATTCTCCAGGTCGCCGAACAAATCCGCGAAGCGCACTTCACTCGTCAGTCGCTGCTGGAGAACCCCGCTGCGTCGAATCACTATCTGGTCGCACGACTGGGGATGCTCGAACACGAAGTCTTCGCGGCCATCTTCCTCGACAACCGCAATCGCGTGATCGCGTTCGAAATCCTGTTCACCGGCTCGATCGCGGGCGCCGCGGTGTATCCGCGCGAAGTCGTGAAGCGCGCGCTTCACCACAACGCGGCGGCCGTGATCTTCTCGCACAATCATCCTTCGGGCGTGGCCGAACCGAGTATGGCCGATCGCGAAATCACCGCCGAACTCCAGCGCACGCTGCGCATCGTCGAGGTGCGTGTCCTCGATCACATCATCGTCGCCGGCAATCGCACGACGTCGTTCGCCCAGCAGGGACTCTTATGAGTCCCTGTGTCGTGCGGCGCAGTCCGCCGCACGACCGCAGCATCCTTGCGGGACGACTCGGGCTTCGCCGGGACGATGCGCGAAACATGCCCACGGTCGGAATCGAACCGTACTCTATGATCGATTCACGATAGATCATTCGTGTTGCCTGGATGTCCCAGCGAGGCTGCCGCGTTCCGACCGCCCACGAGGCCCGCTTTCTCCAACGAGCGCAGGCGATCCAGGACGTCGATCCGCGCGATGCGCATAGTCTCGGCTACGCGGCGCGCCTGGTGACCATCGCGACGTTGCCACACCGCGCGCAACCGGGCGACCACTACGAACGACAGAACGGCGGCTATCGCCTGATCGTGCAGGCGGTGCCGGGTGTTGGCTTGCCATTCGGTAGCTATCCGCGCCTCTTGTTGTCGTGGCTGGCGACCGAGATCGTGCGTACGCGCCGGCGCGAGTTGGAACTCGGCCGCTCGATGGCGCAGTTTCTCGATGAACTGGGTTTGTCGCGCAGCGGCGGTCGGGCCATGTCCACGTCCGAGGGGCACGGACGCAGCGCGGGGACGATTTGGCGTCTTCGCCACCAAATCGTCCGCCTGTTCGGCTCGCGCTTCGTGCTGCACCACGTCGGCGATGCCGGCGAGGGTGTCGAGATCCTCCCCGTCGGCGACCGCATCCAGTTATGGGCGGGGCAGGTTGGAGAGTCCGGGAGGGGATTTCCATCCTCGCTGCGTGTCAGCGAGCCGTTCTACGACCACGTGTTGCGCGGCCCCGTGCCGGTAGACCTTCGCGCCTTGCGCGCGCTGAAGCGCTCGCCGCTCGCGCTCGATCTCTACACCTGGCTCACGCACCGCGCCTTCGTGCAGCAACACGGCGGCAAGGCCGCAACGGCGGTACCGTGGTCGGGCCTGCAGGGGCAATTCGGCGCGGACTATCCACTGGATAGCCGCGGGCGCGCCGACTTCAAGAAAGCGTTTCATCTCGCGTATCGCCGCGTGCAGCTCGTCTATCCCGAGGCACGACTCGACGATCACGGCGACACACTCATCGTGCGACCGAGCGTGCCGCACGTTCGCGCACGCTGAGCCTCATCGCTCGTCCAAAGACATCCCACCACCGAAGCGTGAATTACGCGGAGTTGAACTTCGCGCGCGTCGTCGTGCTTGTGGATATGTGGATAAGTCGGGGGTTTTCGGCAAGTTATCCACGCTGCTTCACTCCCAAATTTGCGCCGCTTCACTCCCAAGAATCGCCGATTTTGCGCTGCTTCACTCCCAAGACTGCGCTGCTTCACTCCCAAACTCGGCATTCAACTCGTTGTCGCCAAAGCAAAAATTCCGCCCCTGTATTTCCTGTATTTCTTTCCTGTATCTCCGGTAGTAGGCGCCACGAATCGGTGGACAAGTTTCGCGGCGCGGGGTGCTGGCGTTCCCGGTTCGTCGTCTGCTAGATTGAATAGAA
>Ga0209233_1000897_pt1 | contig 13005 bp, 10 predicted proteins | sample AraplaCL_Cvi_mCL_FD_184269 | JGI IMG/M metagenome (GOLD analysis project Ga0209233, IMG submission 184269) | Arabidopsis root microbial communities from the University of North Carolina, USA - plate scrape CL_Cvi_mCL (SPAdes) (version 2) | ecosystem: Host-associated > Plants > Roots > Endosphere...
GGCGGCTGGCGCATGCGCGTGGCGCTGGCGGGCGTGCTGTTCGCCGAGCCGGACCTGCTGCTGCTCGACGAGCCCACCAACTATCTCGATCTCGAAGGCACGCTCTGGCTCGAAAAGTACCTGGCGACCTATCCCTACACGGTGTTCATGATCAGCCACGACCGCGACCTGCTCAACAAGGCGGTCAGCTCGATCATCCATCTGGAGCGCGGCAAGCTCACCCTCTATCGCGGCGCCTACGACACGTTCGAAGAGACGCGGCGCATGCAGATGGAGCTCAACAACAAGGCGCGCGAGAAAACCCTCGACCAGATCGCGCACATGCAGAAGTTCGTCGATCGCTTCCGTTACAAGGCCACCAAGGCCAAGCAGGCGCAGGCGCGCATGAAGGCGATCGAAAAGCTGAAGCCGCCCGAGGCGCTGTTCGACGAATACGCGGCGCCGTTCAGCTTCCCGCAGCCCAAGGTCGAACTGGCCTCGCCGATGATCACGCTCAACAATGTGAGCGCCGGCTATGGCGACAAGACGGTGCTCAGGCGGATGACGCTGAGGATCGATCCCGACGACCGGATCGCGCTGGTGGGCGTCAACGGCAACGGCAAATCGACCTTCGCCAAGCTGCTGGCGGGCGACATCGGGGCGCAGTCGGGCGAAATCCTGCGCGGCAAGAAGCTCGAGGTGGCGTTCTTCGCCCAGCACCAGCTCGACAAGCTGAAGCCGGGCCTGACCCCGCTCGAGCACATGCCCGAACTGATGCCCTACGACAACGAGACCAAGCGGCGGTCGCGGCTGGCGCAGATGGGGCTTTCCGCCTCGCGCATGGACACCCGGGTCGAAAACCTCTCCGGTGGTGAGCGGGCGCGCCTGCTGCTCGGCCTCGTCACCTTCGGCGGGCCGGGCCTGCTGATCCTCGACGAGCCGACCAACCACCTCGACATCGACAGCCGCGACGCGCTGGTTTACGCGCTCAACGACTACAAGGGCGCGGTGCTGATCATCAGCCACGACCGCCACCTGATCGATTCGACCTGCGACCAGCTGTGGATCGCCGAGGGCGGCACCGTGCATCCGTTCGACGACGACCTCGACACCTACCAGAAGATGCTGACCGGCTCCTCGACCGGCAAGACCGCCATCGTCCCCGCCGCCGGCGCCCCGCCGCCGCAGGAGGATCGCAAGGCGCAGCGGCAGGAAGCGGCGGCGCGGCGGGCAGAAGTGGCGCCGCTGCGCAAATCGATCAAGGACGCCGAGCAGAAGATCAGCCGGCTGCGAAACGAGCTCGCCAAGGTCGAGACGATCCTCGCCGACCCCAAGACCTATGACGGGGCGCCGGAACGTATCGCCACGCTCGGGCGCGACAAGGCGCGCTTCGAGACCGAAATCAACCGCATGGAAGAGAGCTGGCTCGACATGAGCGCCCAGCTCGAGAACGCCGAGAGGGCCTGAGGCATGAGCGACATGACGGCCACCGAGGTGATCGCTCTGCTCGAACTCGAGCGGCATCCGGAGGGCGGCTGGTTCCGGCAGACCTTCGCCGACGCCCACCCCGAAGGCAAACGCCACCACTCGACCGCGATCTACTACATGCTCGAGGGGCACGACCTGTCGGCCTGGCACCGGGTCGACGCCGCCGAGGTCTGGCACTGGCACGCCGGCGCGCCGCTGAAACTCAGGCTGAGCCACACCGGCAAGGTGATCGACGAATACGTGCTCGGGCCCGACCTGCGCCGCGCCGAACGCCCGCAGGTCGTCGTGCCGCGGCATTGCTGGCAGAGCGCCAAGAGCCTCGGCGACTGGACGCTGGTGAGCTGCACGGTAGCGCCGGGCTTCCAATTCTCCGGCTTCGAGCTGGCCGGCGAGGACTGGGAGCCGGGGGCGTAGGGGCTGGGGGCCCGTGGTTCGACAGGCTCACCTTGTGGGGCAACACTTTGGCAGCGCCCAAGCCAACCACCACCTCATGGTGAGCTTGTCGAACCACGGGCAGCATTCACCGAACACGCTAACCCCCTACCCCCGCTTCACCCAGCGGCCGTTTTCGTCCTGTTGCCAGTAGGTGACGTCGTTGCCCTGGCGCAGGGCGCGCCAGGCGGTGCGCGCTTCGGCGACGGCGTCGGGGTCGTGGCCGGAAAACAGGTAGACGATGCGCTGGTAGCCGTCGGCCGACTGCGGCACGGCGCGGTCGGTGAAGAAGCGGAACTGCGCGCCGTTGGCGTTGTCGGGACCGGTGGTGATCAGCACCGGCTGCTCGGCATCGAACTCGCCGCCGGCGATGCCGTGCGGCAGGAAGCTGTCGTCGCGATAGGTCCAGAGCGCCCGGTCGAGCGCTTCGGCCCGTTCGCTGCTGCCCACCTCGACCACGGCGCGGACGCCGCGCTCCAGCGTCTTTTCGAGCAGCACCGGAATGACCCGCTCCATCGGCTGGTTCTCGAGGTGGTAGAAGAGGACCTCCGCCATGTCGCTCCTCGTCAGCCCTCGAAGCCGTCGCGCACCAGCCGGTCGAGCAGCGCGACGCCGAACCCCGTGGCCCAGCTGGTATTGGTCTCCGAGCCCGGCGTGCCGAACGCGGTGCCGGCGATGTCGAGGTGCGCCCAGGGCACGTCGTTGACGAAGCGCTGCAGGAACTGCGCCGCCGTTACGGCCCCGGCCATGCGGCCGCCGGTGTTCTTGATGTCGGCGAAGCGGCTCTCGATCAGCTTGTCGTAGGCCGGCCCGAGCGGCATGCGCCAGAGCTTCTCGCCGCTCGCGAGCCCGGCGGCGAGAAGGCGCTGGGCAAGGTCGTCATTGTTCGAGAACAGTCCCGCATGGTCGTGCCCGAGCGCCACCCCAATGGCGCCGGTGAGGGTGGCGAGGTTGATCATGAACTTGGGCTTGAAGCGCTGCTGGGTGTACCAAAGCGCGTCGGCCAGCACGAGCCGGCCCTCGGCGTCGGTGTTGATCACCTCGATCGTGGTACCCGACATCGCCTTGACGATGTCGCCGGGGCGGACCGCATTGCCGTCGGGCATGTTTTCGACCAGCCCGATGACGCCCACGGCATTGACCTTGGCCTTGCGGCCGGCGAGGCCGCGCAGCAGGCCGGTGACTGCAGCGGCGCCGCCCATGTCACCCTTCATGTCTTCCATCGAGCCCGCCGGCTTGATGGAAATGCCGCCGGTATCGAAGCAGACGCCCTTGCCGATGAAGGCAATTGGCGGCTCGGACTCCTCGCCACCCTTCCACTGCATGATGGCTAGGCGCGCCGGGCGGCGGGAGCCCTGCGCCACGCAGAGCAGCGAATTCATCCCGAGCCGCTGCATCTCCTCGGGCAAGAGGACTTCGATCTCGAGGCCCAGCTCGCGCAAGCCTTCGACCTCGGTCGCGAACTCGACCGGGCCGAGCACGTTGGCGGGCTCGTTGACGAGGTCGCGGGCGAGGAGCTGGCCGTCGGTCACCGGCTGGCGGTCGGCAATCGCCTTGTCGACGGCGGCCTTGCCGTCGACGTGGAGCGTGACGGCGAGCTTTTTGGGTTCACCGGCATCGTCGGGCTTGGGCGACTTGTATTTGTCGAACCGGTAATGCCGCAGCCGCAGCCCGGCCGCGAGCTCGGCGATGGCGATGGGCGTCAATTCCGGCCCGTCGAGCACGATGGCGGCGGATTCGGCCTTGCCGAGCTTGGCCATCAGCGAGCCGCCGCGGTCGGCGAAGGCCGCGAGCCCCGGCTGCCCCTCGGCCATCTTGCCGGAGCCGAGGACCAGCAACCGCTCGGCCTCGACCCCGGTGGGCGCGAGGATCTCGATCAGCTGTCCAGGCCGGCCGGTGAAGCGCGCCGCTGCCGTTACCTTGCCCCAGTCGAGGCCGGTGGCGGCCCAGACCGTCGCCGCGGCGCCCGCCGGCGCCGCCCCGTCGGCGGCGTAGATCACCAGCGTGCCGGTGGGTTTCACCGCCAGCGAGGCGGTCTTGATGCTGAGCGACTGGGACATGGAGCGGGGGGCCTGAACTGACGAAAAAGCCCCGATTGCGGGGCCGGAATGAAGCAAGGGTAGCCGGATTGGCTGTCGCGTCAATCCCGCAACACTTTGGCGCCATTTTGCCCACCGCCAACAGACGGCGCCGCCGGGCGCCTTGCCATTGCCATGCCGCCCCCGCAAGCTTGCCGCCGGTTGCGATCGACAAGGCCTGCTCTTGAACCGCCTCTCGTTCTATCTGGTTCGGCTGTTCTCCCGGCAGACGCTGGGATTGCTCGGCGTCATGGCGGGGCTGATGTTCCTCGTGCAGTGCCTCAAGATCTTCGATCTGGTGGTCGTGCAGGGACAGAACCTGTGGACGCTGGTCGGCCAGGCACTGCTCAGCATGCCGCCGCTGATCGTCATCATCGCCTATGTCTGCATGGGCATCGGGCTGGTGCGCGCCTTCGCCGACCTCCAGGCGAGCCAGGAGCTGCATGCCATCCACGCCAACCGGCAGCTCGGCGCGCTGGTCCGGGGACTGACGCTGTTCGCCTGTCTCGGCGCCCTGCTCATCCTGCTGGTCTCCAACTTCGTCGAGCCGTGGTCGGCCCGCAAGCTGAGCGACTGGGCGGCGAGCGTGGCGGCCGACATCGTCGGTCGGACGCTCACCCCGCACCGGGTCAGCGAAGTGATGCCCGGCATCACCGTGCTGATCGGCGGGCGCGAGGGGGTGGGCAACATCACCGACTTTTTCGCCGACGACCGCCGTGACCCCGAAATGCGCCGCACCTACAGCGCCAAGACCGCCAAGGTGGCGATGGACGAGGACGGCTACGTGCTGCAACTCAATGACGGCACGCTGCAATACCTCTCGAGCACCCGGGATTTTTCGGAGATCGCCTTCAAGTCCTACAGCGTGGCGCTCAATCGCCTGGCCACCCAGATCGACAGCGGCGACGAACTCGACCAGACCTCGAGCTGGGACATCGTGAGCGACGCCCTCGCCCACCACAAATGGTCGAACGATGCGGTCGAGCACCTCGTCGCCCGTCTCGCCGACGGGCTGCGGCCCGTGGCCATGGTGATGTTCATGGGTGGGCTGCTGCTGTTGCCGAGCGGCAGGAGAGGCGGGCGCCGCGTCCCGCTCGAGCTGCTGCCGATCCTGCTGGCCTATCTCGACCTCGGGCTCGCCGGGCTCGTGCCGCTGCCGGAAGCGCTGACGCCGCTGCTGGGACCCGCAATCATCTTTGCCGTCGGGCTCGGCATCCTGCTGGTGCGGTCGCGGGCGTTCTCGCAGCCGACGCGCCGTGTTCGCCGCGTGGCACGGATGCGTCCGGCATGACCCGGATCGACTGGCTCATCCTGACGCGGCTGACGAGCCGCATCTTCATCACGATCCTGGTGTTCCTCGGGCTTATCGCGCTGGTCGAGTCGACCGATTCGTGGCGCTTCCAGTATCTGGCGGGCGTCGGCGGCATCCCGCTCGCTCTGCTCGGCATCCTCGTTGCGGCTGCGACGTGGCTGCTCAAGGCACTGCCCGTGGTGGTCCTCGTCGGCTCGGCAATCGGGGTCATCGACCTGCAGTCGCGGCGCGAACTGGTGGCGATCAAATCCTCCGGCGCCTCGATCTGGCGGGTCATGCGGGCCCCGGCCCTGATGCTGATCGTGCTCGGGTTCGGCGTCACGCTGGGCATCGAAAACCTCGTCATTTCGACCAATCGCGGCCTCGAACAGACGCTGCCCCAGAGCAACACCTCGACGACGCTCGCGGACGCCGGCAGCCTCTGGCTCGAACAACGCGCCAACGGCGAGCGCTACGTGCTGGAGGCCCGGCACGTGGTCGGCAACGGGCGGGAATTGCAGGACGTCGAGATTTTCCTCCAGGACGGGGAGAAGGAGGGCCGCATCACGGCGCCCTCCGCGACGCTTGGGGATGGCGTCTGGTTCATGCCCCAGGCGACGCGCTACCGGACCGGAGAGAGCCCCCAGACCCTGCCCAACTACGCCATTCCCACCACCACGACGCGGGCCGAGCTCAGCCTCAAGCTCACCAATACCGACGACATGACGTTCTACGACCTCGCCGGCTCGATGTTGAGCCACATCTCCGACGACAATCTGCGCAATGCCGTCACGACCCGTTTCTTCCGGCTGCTCGCCCTGCCGGTGGCGCTTGTTGGGGCTTTGTTCATTGCCTTCGCGTTTACTGCCGGCTATCGAAGGTCCAACCGCTATGGGGCGTCGGTCGTCTATGCTATTTTGGCTGGCTTCGTGGTGTTCGTGATCACCGAGATGGCGGATCGGGCAGGATCGGCCGGGGTGCTCGACCCTACGTTTGCCGCATACGGCCCGGCATTCGTGGCCATTGTGATCGGCCTGACGGTGCTGTTGTACAGAGAAGACGGTTGGGCGTGATGGTCGGGGGCCGCGCGGGCAAGCTGGGACGGTTGCTGGGCGGGCTGTTTGCCGGCCTGCTGCTGGCCACCGGTGCCATGGCGCAGTCCGACACTCTCATGCCCCCCGGCTCGCTCGACCGGACGCCGCAACTGGGCGCGCGGCCCATCTCGATCTCCGCCGACAGCCTGACCTACGACGCCGACCGCAACCTCGTCATCGCCCAGGGCGACGTCGAGGTGATCGACGACGGCACGGTGATGACCGGCGACCGGCTGGAATTCGACCGCAAGACGCACCACGCGCACTTCGTCGGCAACGTCGTGATGAAGAATCCCGAGGGCGAAACCTATACCGGCACCGACGTGCAGCTGACGCCCGAGGAGCACGACACGCTGGTGCAGCAACTGACGCTCACCACCAAGGCCGGCGCCCTGATCACCGCAGCCGACGGCGACATGAAGCGCGGCAGCAATACCGTGCTCAACAACGCCACCTACGCCCCTTGCGGCCAGTGCATCGATTCCAAGGGACGCCGCATCGGCTGGTCGGCCAAGGCCGTGCACATGATCTATAACGGCAAGACCGAAATGGTGACGCTGGACCAGCCGAGCATTTACCTACTCGGTATCCCGGTCGCCTGGCTGCCGTGGATGTCGCTCCCCGATCCCACCAAGCGCCTCAATACCTTCCGCACGCCGTCGGTCGACTACAGCGCCGGGTTCGGCTACCGGGTGAACCTGCCCTATTTCATCGCCGTCGATAACGACACCGACCTCATCATCACCCCGTCGCTGATGTCCCGCCAGGGCGTGCTGCTCGGCGGCGAATGGGATCGCCGCTTCCCCAACGGCCAGATCCAGGTCAAGGCGATGGGCATCCGGCAGCTGGCGCCCGACGCCTATGTCAACACGGTCGGCGATACGCAATGGCGCGGCGCCGCACAGATCTCCGGCCAGTTCACCCCGGTTCCGACGTGGACCGTGGGCTGGTCGTACACGGCCTTCACGGATGCGGCGTTCCTCACCGACTACCACTATGTGATCGACGACAAGACGGCAGTCAGCCAGGCCTATGCGACGCGCCTGTCGGGCAACGAATTCATCGACTTCCGGGTGCAGCAGTTCAACCTGCTCGGGAACGTCACGAGCGCCCAGCAGGACCAGCAGGCCCGGGCGCTGCCCAATGCCCGCTACCGCAACGTCCTTTATCTGCCGCAGGAGATGGGCGAACTCGACGTCTCGGGCACCCTGCTCGGGGTACAGCGCGGCGCCGACAATGATCGCGGCACGCTCAACGGGGTCACCTACCAGACCGGTTATGCGGGCTGGAAGGATCACGCTACCGCCGAAGCGGACTGGCAGAAGCGCTTCATCGTCCCCGGCGGCATCGCAGTGACGCCGTTCCTCGGCCTCAGGGCCGACGCCGCCTATTTCAACGGCATCGGCGAGCTTTCGGGCCAGCAGCAGCTCTTCAGCGCCACCCCTATCGCTGCGGTCGACGTGCGCTACCCCTGGGTGGCGCAATCGGCAGGGGTGAGCCAGATCATCGAGCCGATCGCGCAACTGGTCTACCGGGCCACCGACGTGACGACGCCGGGCATCACCAACGACAACGCCCAGAGCTTCGTCTTCGACGATTCCAACCTCTTCAGCTACAACCGCTTTTCGGGCACCGACCGGCAGGAGACGGGCCTCCGGGCCAATCTGGGCGGCCACTACCAGGCCAATTTCGACAATGGCGCCTGGATCGACGTGCTGGGTGGGCAATCGTTCCAGCTGGCCGGCACCAACGCGTTCGCGGCGACCGACCCGACGCAGTCGACGACCGGCGAAGGAATGAGCGGGGATGCCTCCTACATGGTGCTCGGCGTCAAGGGCTCGCCGCTCAAGGGCCTGACCTTCGGCAGCAAGTTCCAGGTCGACCCATCGACCCCGACGCTCACCCGGGCGGGGGTGGGGGCGACCTACGATATCGCCGGCTACAATTTCTCCGCCGACTATCTCTACCTGGCCGCCATCCCGGACCGCGGCGTGCTGAACCAGCAGCAGGAAATCTCGACCGGGGTGAGCGTGCCGTTCTGGGATTACTGGCGCGCCGGCGCGCACGCCGCCTGGGACATCACCAACAACACCTGGCTCGCTGCCGGCGCCACGCTCTACTACGACGACGGCTATGTCCGGTATGGCGGCGAGATCGCGGCGACCGGGCCGACCAATGCCGACGCGAACGACCTGACCTTCAGCGGTTCGCTGTTCCTCAAGGGCCTCGGCGGCGTCGGCATGTAGGGCTCGCCCTGGCCTTTCACGGCTCGCGGAGCAGTGCCCGCAAAACGGATTTCCGCCGCATTTTTTCGTCACACAACAGCCGCGACTTGCCTAATCTGGCGCCAAGATTTCAGGGAAACGAATCGAAACATGACGATTGCCCGTTCCATTGCTGCCGCGGCGCTGGGTGCGCTCCTGCTGACCGGAAGCCTTGGCGCGGCCGTCGCGGCGGGCGTCAGGATCACCGTCAACGACACGCCCATCACCGACATCCAGATCAGCCAGCGCGCCAAGCTGATGCAACTCGAGCATCACCCGGGCAACCTGACGACGGCGGCGACCGACGAGCTGATCAACGAAGCGCTCGAGACGCAGGAGGCGAGGCGCCTCGGCATCTCGATCAGCGACAGCCAGGTCGAGCAATCCTATCTGAACGTGGCGCGCAACCTGAAGGTGTCGGAGGATAAGCTGACGCTGATCCTCAACACCGCAGGCGTCGGCGGCGACACGCTCAAGGACCGCATCCGGGCGACCCTCGCCTGGAGCCAGGTGACGACCAACATGATCACGCCCAAGGTCACCTTCTCGGAGGCGGACCTCGCCAAGGAAGCGGCGACCAAGGTCACGGCGGCCAACAGCTTCGACTACATCCTCAAGCAGATCATCTTCATCGGTACATCGCCGCGCATGGCTGATGCCAACCGCTACCGCTCGCAATTCAAGGGCTGCGACAGCGCCGTGCCGTTGTCGCAATCCTTCACCGACGTCGCCGTCACCGACATGGGCCGCCGTCACGCCACCCAGCTGCAATTGCCGGTTGCGACCGAGCTCGGCTCGCTGCCGGTGGGCGGCATCACCAAGCCGATGAAAGACCCGCGCGGCGTGTCGATGCTGGCCATCTGCGAGAAAGAAGAGGCCAAGGACCTGACCTTCATCACCAACCAGCTGCGCCAGACCGAAGGCAACGACCGGCTGCAGCAGGAGCAGGACAAGTACCTAGCCGACCTGAAGGCCAAGGCCAAGATCGTGCGCAGCTAGCGGATGACTGCGCGTCCGCCGGTCCCGCTGGCCGTCAGCATGGGCGAGCCGGCAGGGATCGGGCCTGATCTGCTGCTGCGTCTGTTTGCCGACCGGGCTGCGAACGACCTGCCGCCCCTGCTGGTCTACGGCCATGCCGATTTCCTGCGACAGCGCGCTCATCGGCTCGGCCTCGGCATCGATATCGTTTCGGTCGACGTGCCGCTCCCGGCGAATTCGCCGGAGGACGTTTTGCGTGTGGTGGACATCGGCGGGCTGGTGCCCGACAAGCCGGGACAGCCGAACGCGGTCTCGGCTGGTGTCGTCATCCGTTCGATCGCCGAAGCGGTCGAAGGGGTGTTCACCGGCGCCTGCCGGGCGATCGTGACGGCACCGATCCACAAGGCGGTGCTCTACGCGGCCGGGTTCGACTATCCCGGCCATACCGAATACCTCGCCGCCTTGTGCGCCGGGCGGGCTGCGCAGGCGACCCCGGTGATGATGCTGGCGCACGAGGACCTTCGCGTGGTGCCGCTTACCATCCACGTGCCGCTGGCCGAGGTTCCGCGCCTCGCCACGGCCGACCTGCTGGCGAGCACGGTGCGCATCGTCGCCCATGACCTGCGGACACGCTTCGGCATCGAGCGGCCGCGGCTGGCGGTCGCCGGCCTCAATCCGCACGCGGGGGAAAGCGGCGGCATCGGCCGGGAGGAGCAGGAGCGGTTCATTCCGGCGGTCACGCAACTCGTGGCCGAAGGGTTCGACGTCAAGGGGCCGCTCCCCGCCGACACGCTGTTCTACCTGCCCTACTGGCGGCAATACGACGCCGTGATCGCCATGTACCACGACCAGGCGCTGATCCCGATCAAGACCGTGGCGTTCGACGCGGCCGTCAACATCACGCTGGGTCTGCCCATCGTCCGCACCTCGCCCGACCACGGCACGGCCTTCGACCTTGCCGGGTCCGGCGGCGGATCGACGGCGAGCTTCTTGGCGGCCATCCGGCTCGCCGACCGGCTGACGGCGACGCGCGGCGCATGAGCGACGACATCGACACGGCAACGGCTGCGGCGGACGGGCTACCGCCACTGCGCGAGGTGATCGCAAAGCATGGCCTGTCGGCGCGGAAGCAGCTCGGCCAGAACTTCCTGCTCGACCTCAATCTCACCGGCCGGATCGCGCGCGCCGCGGGATCTCTCGCGGGTGTAACGGTGATCGAAGTCGGTCCCGGCCCCGGCGGCCTGACGCGGGCGCTACTGGCCGAGGGGGCCGCCAAGGTCGTCGCCATCGAGCGCGATGCGCGGGTGATGCCGATCCTGGCCGAGATCGAGGCGCACTATCCGGGCCGGCTCGAGGTGATCGAAGCCGATGCGCTCGAGGTGGACTACCGGCGGCTCGTCGCCGGCGCCGGCGGGCCGACACGGATCGTCGCCAACCTGCCCTACAATATCGCGACGCCGCTGCTGACCGGCTGGCTGACGGTGGAACCGTGGCCGCCGTTCTTCGACAGCCTGACGCTGATGTTCCAGCGCGAGGTCGCCGAGCGGATCGTCGCCGCTCCCGGGGCCGACGCCTTCGGGCGGCTGGGGGTGCTCGCGGGCTGGCGCACCGAGGCGCGCATCGCCTTCAACGTCGACCGGCGCGCCTTCACCCCGCCGCCCAAGGTGACGTCCTCGGTGGTCCACCTGCGGCCCAAGCCGGTCGAGGCCGATATTCCGGTGGCCCTCGTTGAAGCGGTGACTCGGGCCACCTTCGGGCAGCGCCGCAAGATGGTGCGGCAGAGCCTCAAATCGCTCGGCCAGCCGGTCGAGGCGCTGCTGGCCGCGGCGAGCCTCCGCGGCGACGAACGCGCCGAGGACCTGCCGCTCGAGGCGTTCCTTGCCCTGGCCCGGGCGGTAAAGGCGGCACGGGGCTAGGCTGGGTGTTGCGAGGTTTGTTGTGGGGGCAGTGTCTAGGCAGAGGCGTGCGCTGGCGCCAAACGCCCCCTCCCCAGCCCTCCCCACAGAGGGGGAGGGTGTAGGGCTGAGCCTGGGGCACGTCGTTGGCAACCACATAAGCCCTGCCCTGACTCGGGCTACAGCGCGTCGATCTGCCCTTGCAGGTCACGCACGAAGGTCTCGAGGGCGGGCTGGCGCTTGCGCTCGAGGCGGGCGGCGGCAAGGATCGAGCGGACGCGCTGCGTGGCGTTTTCGAGGTCTTCGTTGATCAGCACGTAGTCGTATTCGGTGTAGTGCTCCATCTCGATGCGGGCGTTCTTGAGCCGCTTGCCGATGGTTTCGGGGCTGTCCTGGGCGCGCCGCTCGAGCCGCTTGCGCAATTCGACGATCGAGGGCGGCAGGATGAAGATCGTCACCATGTCGGTGCGGCACTTCTCGTAGAGCTGCAGCGTGCCCTGGTAGTCGATGTCGAACAGGATATCGCGGCCGGCCTGCAGGCGTTCTTCCACCCGGGCGCGCGGCGTGCCGTAGAAATTGCCGTGCACCTCGGCGCTCTCCAGCAGGTCGCCCGCCGCGCGCATGCGGTGGAATTCCTCCACGCTGATGAAATGGTAGTGCTTGCCGTCGATCTCGTCGGTACGGCGGTGGCGGGTCGTCACCGACACCGAAAGGGCGATGTTGGGGTCATCGCCGAACAAAGCCCGCGAAATCGAACTCTTGCCGGCGCCGGATGGCGAGGCCAGTACCAGCATCACGCCGCGCCGCGCGAAATCCATTGTCCCCTCACCGCCGGGCGCGCGCCCAGGCTCATTCGATGTTCTGAACTTGCTCGCGTAGTTGATCGATCGCCGCCTTGAGGTCAAGCCCGATGGCGGTGAGCTCCACCGAGGCCGACTTGGCGCAGAGCGTGTTCGCCTCGCGGTTGAATTCCTGCGACAGGAAATCGAGCTTGCGGCCGATCGGGCCGCCGGCGTCGAGCAGCTTTCGCGCCGCGGCGATGTGCGCCACCAGCCGGTCAAGTTCTTCCCGGATGTCTGCCTTGGTCGCCAGCAGCAGTGCTTCCTGTGCCAGCCGGTCCTCGCTGACGCCCGTCGCCTCCACCAGATCGGCGACCTGCGCCCTGAGGCGAGCCAGAACCGTCTCGCGGCGGCGCGAGGGATGCGCCTCGGCGGCGGCGGTGAGGGTTTCGATCTCGTCGAGCCGGGCCCGGACGATGCCGGCCAGATGCTCGCCTTCGGCCTGCCGGGCTGCGGCGAGGCCGGCAAGCGCGGTGTCGGCCGCGGCGAGCATGGCGGCATTGAGCTGCTCCTGCTCATGGGCCGCGGGGGCGTGCGAACGCTCGACCAGCACGCCCTTCAGCGCCAGGATGCCGTCGAGCCGCGGCGCCTGGGCCTCGAGGCGGTGCGACAGGCGATCGAGTTCGGCCAGCACGGTTTCGAGCACGGCGCCGTTGACGACGATTTC
>Ga0209233_1000898_pt1 | contig 13001 bp, 8 predicted proteins | sample AraplaCL_Cvi_mCL_FD_184269 | JGI IMG/M metagenome (GOLD analysis project Ga0209233, IMG submission 184269) | Arabidopsis root microbial communities from the University of North Carolina, USA - plate scrape CL_Cvi_mCL (SPAdes) (version 2) | ecosystem: Host-associated > Plants > Roots > Endosphere ...
CCAATCTTTGCAAAGAATATGTAGTTTAAATGAAAGTAAATCTTTAAGATATTCTCTTTAATTTACATCGCTATTGGCTTTCATGACCGAGCGCCATGACCGGGCAGAATAGGCCGGATGATTCTTTTTTCAATTGTTCGGTTGTTCGGTCATGTCTCGGCTTTGAACTACGTTCGGCTGGGTCTTTGTCCAGTCGAAGACCACTTCGTTGCGCTCTCAAGGGATTTGGTGCTTTAAATCGCAGGTTTCCTCGAGGAGTTTCACTCCGTTCGACTCAGCCGTTTGCAGCTTCTTTACCGGAGTCACCATTGTCCTTTAAGACACATATTCTGGTCATTGTCTTAGTATTGAAGTAGATTTGTTAACAGGAACAATCATAACGCTTCCAATATTATTGACAAACAATTCTTTATTATAAAAGATGCCTTAAGATTACAGCCCTGGATTTATTCGTTTTTCAAACTTTTAACAGGGTTAACCAGTGCAGTTTTTATTACCTGTACACTTAATGTTAAAAAGGCAATGGCTAACATACTAATGCTCGTTGCTGCAAAAACCCACCAGGATACACTGATGCGATAAGCAAAACCGGCAAGCCACTGCTGGCTACCCCACCATGCCACGGGAATGGCTATTAAAAAAGCAATACCTACTAATCGCAAAAAATCTTTTGATAGCAATACTATAACGCCTGTTACCGATGCGCCTAATATTTTGCGTATACTAATTTCTTTTGCGCGGCTGTTAGTGGTATACATAACCAGGCCCAGCAGGCCCATGCAACTTATTATAATGGCAAGGCTTGTAGCCCAGTTTAATAGAACTGCTACATTCTGCTCGCCTTTATATAAGCGGGCGATGCTGTCATCAAGAAAGTGGTATTCAAACTCTGATTGTGGGTACAGCGTTTTATACTGCGCCGCTATTTTGTTAATAGTTGCCTGCCAGTTTGAGCTGCCATTGTCACCCTGCCTTAATAATACATTTATGCAATATTCATCATCTATATTGCTTATTAAGCTTAAAGGTTTTATTTCTTCATGTAAAGATGATTCGTGAAAATCTGCTACTACACCGCGAACAGGCAATGGTTTTCCTTTCCTGTAAAGCAATTTGCCAATGGCATCATGCGGGTTTTTAAAACCTAATAAGCGTGCGTATGTTTCATTAATTACAACGCTGTTAACAGTATCGGATGGCCTTATATTTTGCCCTGCCAGCAGCTTTATTTTGTATAGATTGATATATGCTGTATCAACCACCTTCATCTGTACCTGCGTGGCAATACTGGTTTTACCGCTATTGTAGTTCCATTTGCCGGACCATTGGTTGGTTGATGATGGCGGCTCATTAGACAAACTTACCATGGCAATACCAGGCATGGCTTTAAGGTTATTAAGCAGTACGGCGCGCTTGCTTTTATCATCTGCACTTCCACTGGCATAAAAGTAAACAACCGCATCTTTTTTAAAGCCCATGTCTTTATTAAGCATGTACTTAATCTGGCTGCCTATTACTAAAGCCCCCATAATAAAAGCCTGTGCTATGGCAAACTGTGCAATCGTTAAGGTTTTTCTTATCCTTGTTTTGCGGGAGTTACCATCTGTAGACGGGCGGCTTTTTAGCACATCAACCGGATTGTAGTTTGATAATACCACCGATGGATAAAAACCTGCCAATAACGTTACCACTATAATCAAAGCTGTAAGGCAGGCAATTATGCCGGGCTGGCGGGCCAAGCTAAAATGCAGACCCTGCGGTATAAATCCCGAAAAAGTTTTAAGCAATAACGGTATTAAGGCAACAGAGATGATAGCCGCAATTAAGGTCACCATTAATGTTTCAACCATAAACTGCATGCGCAGCAGCGCTTTTGAGCTACCCATGGTTTTGCGCACTCCGACCTCCTTAGCGCGCGTTGTTGATTGTGCTGTAGCCAGGTTTATAAAGTTGGCACAGGCAAGTAATAGAAGCAATACGCCGGCAATAAGCAAGCCATATAATACCGGCCTGCTAACAGTGCCGGTGCGGTCGCCGCTATCCCATTGTACAAATGTGCTATATTTACTATTAAAATGCAGATCACTCAAAGGTTGCAGCCTTAAATGGTAGCTGTTATCAGCATCTTGTTTCTGATCTTTACGATACTTGTTTATTAAGCCGAATAATTGATTTTCCACCTGTGCAGTATTGTTTTGTGCGGTAAGCTTTAAAAATAGTTGCGATGTGCCATTGGTGGCAGTCCATTGGCCTGCCGCGTAGCTATTTTTAAAACTCTTACTCCGTGCTGTTGGCAGAGATATGAATTCTTTAAAACTAAAATCAGTTTGTTGCCCCAGGTCTTTTACAATGCCCGCCACCGTTACGGGTATGGAATCGTTATAAGTAATAATTTTACCCAGCACTTCTCTGTTGTTAAGGGTAGGAAAGTATAACCTGGCCCGGCTTTCAGTAAGTACAACCTGCATAGGTTCTGCCGTTGCAGCTAACGACGTACGCGCCACCCATTGATAAGACAGAAGGTTAAAATAACTATCGCCTGCAAAAATAATATCGTTCTGTTTTTTAAAAACTGTTATTTTATTTCCACCAGCAGGTATGGCAACTTTAATATCGGTATTTGGTTGTAAAAAAGGTATAATTTCAGCTACGCCTGTAACCTCTGTTTTTATAGCGCCAGCCAGCGGTTCCGGTACACCGGGGTTGTAGTAGGGCTGTCCCGAAAATTTCATTTCAGATACTACGCGATAAATGCGGTTATTGTCTTTCTCAAACCTGTCAAAGCTAAGGTCGTAACTTACTATAAGGTAAATTACAAGGCAGGCGCTTATACCTATAACAAGGCCAAGCACATTAATAGCAGCAAAGCTTTTATTTTTTATCATACTGCGCCAGGCAGTTTTTAAGGCCGATTTAAACATGGCTGATAATGGTTTACATATATGTATAATTATCGCTTTAAAAAAGTGCCAAAATCACAAACAGCTGATTATAAATAACTTATATATTTTTAATATTTTAGCTTGTACGTTAATGATACAGCGGGTGTTCGCTGCTGTACGAATTTGATTTAATATTTGGTATTACAGGGACAAGTGGAAAAACTTTGGTTGTTTAAATCGCTGATTTCTCCGGAGAAGTTTTATCTCCCTCGACTCCGGCAGGTGTTGATGAAATTTTACCCTTTTTTGATAACAGGTAAACCTCATTCATTGCAAGGTATCAAATAGCTCGCAGAGCTCCTTTTTAATTGTTCAGTTGTTCGGTCGAAGGAATTTAATGAAAGGTTCTGATGAGGGTCCTATATCTTATTTCAGCTTCATTCCGCGTCATTGCGCTTCATTCAAATTTTACCTATTGCGCGACCCATAAAGCAAAAAACGCCGATTTCGTGTATGAAATCAGCGTTTTCTCGTAGCCCGTAGGGGAATTAATCTAAAGGTGGTTTTGTAGTGTTTCCGCTTTACTCAGCGTCAAAATTGCCTGATTCAGCGTTATTCAGCATCATTTGAATTTTACCTATTTGTTGCCCTATTTAAAACAGGCTTTTATCATGCTACCAATTTTTTGTAGATTGTTTAAAGCACAGCGTCGATAAACCTTAGCGAATGAATCTATAATACTACTCGCAGTTATGCGCACACTCACATCCTAAAAAAGCTAAAAAAATCTTACAGGCCGAGATGGGGCTTAATCCATTCAAAAAGAGGTGCAGCAAGTATATTGGTAAATGTGCCCATTCCTACCTGTTTCATTAATGAGCCGATATTTAATAGCTGCGGCTTGATGTCCCTATTCTTTGCCAGTTGTGTCACGGCATAATCCATTTCCATTGCAAAATCTTTCCTGATTTGTTCATCGGCATTTTGAATGTCTTCTTTAAGCAGTTCGAAGATTTTTCGAATCTCATCCTTGTCGTAATGATTATGTTGTGCCTGTATGGAGTGATCTGAATTTTGTTGAAATTGTGCCGGGGCATTAATCGTTCCTACCTTGATGGTGTTATGGTTCACGATGTTAGGTTCAAGTTTTTCCACTATTTTAGGTGTTTTCTGATCAAGCCATTGCTCAAATAGTTCTACGCAAACTTCATTGTTTCTTATCTTTTTTAGTTGTGGCAATATCACATACCGCATGTGTTTAAGAAATTGATCGTGCGCATGCTCGTGGACACTTATATATTGCTTATAATGATATTCAATTAAGCGGTCAATATCATAAATCGGCCTCCATTTCCGAAGCTTATCGACGAATTGGCGATCGTAGTGTTCAGGGGTAGTATCCGTATAGGTTGTTCTGCTTGGGGTGTCACTTGTACCCCAATGATCGCTACCTCTCCGTCCGCCAATTATTGCAAATATTTGTTGTCTGCCCAGGTTTCGCAATGGCAATTTATCATAAGGTAGGTTCTCGTCGTTACTAATTTCAAAAAAAGGATTCATTCGTTGGGTGTTAAATTGTCTTTGAATACTCAAAGAAACGCATCTTTATATTTTCTTTTTTTTCTTGCCTTTTCTGAAAATTTTCAAAAATCATTTCCCTTTTTTGCCAAAAAACCGGTTATAATATTTTTGGCATCGTTTATTCTTTCTTTCTGTTTATCCGATCTGTTTTCGTACTTGTTAATATTATGTCCTACAATTTGAGGAGACAACGAAGTTCCAAACGCGCTCCCGATTGCCTCTGCCACTACCTTCCTGGTAGGTTTCAATAGGTTTTTTTTATCACTTAAAATTAAATCTAAATCCACCATTGCGTAAAAAACGGCAAAAACATCAACCGGACGCGCTTTATTATAATATGTTTTAATATCGTTGAAGACGGATTTGCCTTTGTCATTTAGGAACAGCAAAAAGTTGGCATTTTCGGGATGCAGTGTTTCTTTGGTTTTAATAATCGTATTAATTAATGTTCCCTGTTCCGTTATTTTGACCCATAATGACCAATCCACCTCATCTTTTTCAAAAGTATTATTGTACGGCAGGCTATCAATCGCTTCGTTTTCTACGAATATGGATACAGGGTCGGGGAGTTTGTCTTCAATAGCGGATTTTAGTGCATCCTCTAATTGAGAAATAGTAAAACCCCTTGCCCAAATATCATTTTCAAGCGAATTTGTAAAGTTACTTGTAACAATCACATCATTTCCCCTGCTTGACTTTTTAACGATTATGCCACGGAGATTGGCTACTAATTCAAATTGTTCCAGCGCCGATTCACTATTATAATCCTGTACCTTAAAAAAATCACGCTCAACCTCCAGGAAGATATTTTTGAATCGTTTGATAAGCCTGAATGCATGGTCAGGTTCTAAGCTTAATAGTTCTATAATCGCTTTATTCCTGAGAATTATATGGTCATCCCAATGAACAAGGTCTTTAATTTCATCCTCTAATGTTATATAGCGCTTGCCATTATACTCCCTTACACCGAGCGTAAATGACATTACAATATCCATTAAGTTGTTAAAGTTCTCGAGCATCATTTTGTAATTTGATGAAATTTCGTGAAACGTCTATTTTGGCAGTAAGCATATCCGAAAAGGACCGCATTAGCTGCCCAATGTTCCGGTTTCTCCGCTATCTTTATCCAATTCATACCAGCGCTGGAATTGCCGGGCCATGTTTAACAGCGTAAATTCCCTTAACCCGAAATCAATGATAAAAGGCTTTTCCTGTTGTATTTCTTCCAGGGTGTAGTTTTCCAGTATCCTTTTCATCAGATCATCTTTATCAAAATAGGAGGTGATATATTTAAACTGGTCCTGGCTGATATCCGTCTTAAATTCGCCTTCACGAACGCTGCTCCGCCCAACCGGAACAAAAGATTTGATTAAAGTTAACACGTTTGCTTTTTCCTTGTCAAGGTAGCTTTTGACATAGGCTTCAAAGCCTGCTTTATCCTGATTGAACCAGGCGCTCGCCAAATAGTGGATATGGTCAGGAAATTTATTAAATATGGTTTCGCCTCCGGCTTCCGTTGCAGCACGCTTATAGAGTATACCGGCGAGTTCGTCATACTGATCAGCTTTGAACAGCTTATCTTCGGGCCGCTCTCCGGTTCGGAGCCAGTTGTTAATATTGTAAGCAAAAGTGAAATCTTTGGGATAGGTCATTAATTCTTTGGCCAGTGAAAAAATATCTTTGTGCTTATGGTTTTTTAATAGCTGGTAAATAAAAATGGCTGCCTGGCCAGAAGCAGTTTCAAATCCAAATCCCAACATACCACCGGAATTTGGTAACGAGCCGGAAATATCGCTTACTGCTTTAGCAAGGTATCCGACCTGTTCCCATTCATAAGTTTGTTCCCGGCTTCTTAATTTCGTGATCAAATTTCCGGGTACCGTGTCCTTTAATATTTTTTCCAGGCGCTCTTTGGTTTTAGAGGCATCGCTGTCGGCTACGCCCGCTAAAAATTCATCAAACTCAATATCTGAGATATCTCCCTCAATTACGGCATAGGAAAAATAACGATCAAAATATTTACTTGAACCAATCCGTTTCTGCACGTACCAATCGTTTTCTCCACCGTCATTGGTATACCAGTTTCCATATACTGTGTTTAGAATTGGAAAAAGGTTAGACAGTAATTCCTGAACCTGTCCTTGCTGCTGAAGTAACAGCGTCTTTCCTAATTCTTCCAAATGCCCTTTAATTTGATTTATTTTCCCCTGATCCCGTCCGCCACCGACCATCTCACGGTAAGATCCTGTAAAAAAATGCGAATTGGTTTTAATAAAATCATAATGGGCAGGGTAGAATATTTTCACGGCTTCGATTAATAGCAGGTCGATAATATTTACCTCACCATTAAGCAGCGGAATAGAGAACGATATGGTATTACCATATCTAACCGCTAACCGCGGTGTACCCAGTCTTGGGAGAATGTTCGTCGTGAATTGGTAAACGTATCGTTGAACTTCCTCCTTTGGCAGATCGAGCTTATTGGCATTAAATGCATTATCAACCATATTAAAGCAAAACTTTTTTAATGCTTCAGGTTGTGCTTTTGGGATATTTAACGGGACCTGAATGATCTTTTCCAGAAAGCTGGCCCCGGATTTGGAATCACCTGCTCCAAAACGTTCACCGATGGCGGCCGCAACCATCGTTTCATCAAAAGATAATATATAGGTTGTGTTGGCAAAATCTGCGGTTAGTTTGACCAAGCGGAATAATGCATAGATTTCCTGCTTATCCAGCCGGTCGATGTCGTCTATAAAAATCACTACCTTACTGGAACTTCCTTCCAAAAACTCATCAATTCTTTCTTTTAACTTTTCAAGATCCAGCTCGGCTATAGACTTGCCTATGCCGGAAAAATCAAATCCCAATACGCTACCCGCAGAACCGTATTTTTTTACGAAACCTTTAAATTTTTCGCCATTGGTTTCTAATTCTTTTCCAAGCGCCTCCGCGATCTTTTTGAAAAATGTATATAATAAAGTATCCTCATCACTATAACGCCAGGGGTTAAGGTCAATGCGAATAATCTGTTCGTCTTTTTGCAACTCTTCGTTAATAAAATTCAGCACTGAAGACTTTCCTTCACCCCAGGCACCAAAAAGTCCAAATACAATACTTTCTTTGCTTTTCCTGTTAATAATCGTGTCAGCGATTCTCTTCGCAAAAGGATAGCGTTGAAACCGATCATCTTTCTCGGTGCTAATAGGTTTATCGGCCGTATAGTTTTCCGGTTCTTCCATATTCATCATTTATATGGGCTGTAATTGGGTAACTATTTTTTGGATGACAGCCTGTTCAAAATTAGTCACATCGACTATACTTATATTGGCATACTGGCTAAAATCCTGTGAGTTAACTCTTTTTAATTCCTCAATATTTTTCCAGTATTCATCCGCCTTATCGAGGGGGCGTATTTGACTCTGCTTTACCTCAAAAAGATAGTTGTCGATGTGAACTGGAAAGAAAATGTTTTGCCAGGTTTCTTCCTGCTTTTTACGACCGGTACTTAATTCAAACTGGCAAGCCTTGCTTTTAAGAGAGTGTTCAGATGCAATGAAAAGCATCATATCGTGATTATAAACATTCTTGTACATAATATCCTCGAGGTATTCTCCGCCGGGTGCATCATTTTCCCAAAGAAATGTTTTCACGCCATTTTTTTTCAGTATATCATTCAACGCCCTGGCAAATAGCTGGTCTTTAAAGCTGTAGGAGATAAATATCTTTTTATAAGTCATTTCGGTGGAGATTTCACTAATGCGGGCTTTATAATCTGGTACATGGATATTAAAATATTGCTGTAGTACTTGCGGGTCTGTAATATCGCTTTTTAAGATAGTCTGAAAATCCATTGAAGCATAAACCGGTCTCAGTTTTACATCACTAATGGTAATAGTTTGATCGGCTATGGTACAATTTAGAAATATACAGAAATATAAGCTGCAGGCATCCAAACGGCTGTTTCTAAAATCTACACTTGAAAAATAGGAGTCGATGATATTACACTTTGTGAATATAACATCATGGGCAGCTTCTTCTAAAGGCACCCCTTCACCATAATAAACAATCGAAGTAAAATGGCTGTCTTCTATGCGGCAGTCTAAAAATTCGACGTTGAATAGATCTTCCGCTAATTTTAGGCCGGAGATTTCGCAATCCTGAAATAGGCTGTTATCCAAGTCACCTTCATCAATTTCAACATTCCGAAAGTAACATTTGAAGAAAACAAGCTGTGTCCAGCCAAACTGTCCGTGTGAAAATCGGGAATTCCTGAATGTGCAACCAGTGAATTCGCATTTTTTAAAATAGTGGAAGAATCCCCAAACATTTTCGAATGTACAATCAATGAATTTGCAGCTTTTAAACAGAAAGCCTTCAAATTTTCCGGAAAAATGATAATTTTTAAAGGTGTGGGAACGTATTCCTTGAGATGGTTCGTCATGCCTTTTCTTTTTTGGAGCACCTAAAATCTTTTGGGGTAATATTTCACCTATGTGCGTCAAAATGCTGATGCCGGTAAATGCTATTGAATTTTCGGTGGCTTCCAAGAGTTGATAAGATTTAAGTTTTCGGAATAGGCTAACTTACATATTTCACTTGTTTTTTAAAACATGCTTTGAGTGATATTCTGTTGAAGCATTCAATATAGTTATTCCAAACCCAGTCCGTCAGATTCTTATAAGCAAGCTCATAAAACCGTTGAGTACCATAGCGAGCCATCGGATCAAGCAGCTAAAGATTTATTGGTACCAAACACTCGCGAGGCTTCCTGTTCAAACAAGCTTGATTCCTGCGGAAACTCCTTTACATAAAGCTCGCTATCAAGAATTGAGGTGAAAAAGAAATCCATGGCTGCTTTGATTACGGCAATATCGATCTCAGCTAATGGCTGGCCCTGTTTATTAACGGCAATGAAGTTAAACACCTGAACAGGGGTAAAGCCGCCCTTAACCTGATAGAGCGTCCCTTTACCATAGGCAGTTTGCGGTTGCGTTTGTATGTTTTGTGCTGCGCCTACCATCATTCTAAAAGCAGATTCGGTGTCGGCGATGATCGTCAATTTTTCAAAAACTGAAACTTGGTAACTCATGTCCGATTGATTTGAGACTGCAAATCTTGCTAAAAAATTTAGCAAAAGCAAGGCTTGGTTTTTATTTTTTGACTCTAAGGTGGGCTGAACTTGAGCCGATTTGCCCGACATAAAATCGACTCCAAAACGTCTTTGAAGTCATCACTAAAGCTCAAAAAAAAACATGCCTAAACAAAGAAATTTACTTTGATGCACTTGGCGAATTCTACTCTTTTTTAACCCAAAAATGAGAATACAGTCTTACTATAAATCCCTTTTTAAGTGTTCGGTTGTTCGATACATTGCATACTCGTGCCAGTTGTGGGAAAGGACATTGATCATAGTTATAACGATAGGCCTAAAGAATACCTAAGATTCAACCTGGGTATCAATAATTTTCTTCATTAGTATAAATGAAAACTTAACACCGTCCTTTTCGGATATCATATCTTTTAACCAAATCTTACAATCATCATCATCATATGCTTTAGGAAACACAATTGATAAATAAGTCATTTGATTTTTTTCCGACTCCCAAAACCGATATTTAACTGCTGGTTTTCCTACATATTTGGTTAAAAATTTATCAATCGTTTGCCCCGATTTTTGCCAGTTAATTACCGATTTACTGATCCATACTTCGTTCCAAGAATTATAAAACGGAAAGTGGGCCATTACATTTCTGACGAACTTGAACAATTCGCTACCTATTTCTGCTTCCATAGGTGGTCTTGCGGTTTTTAATTGCTCAATCACATACTTTAAAGGTTCGTAACTGAGTAATTCAGCGTATATACTGTACCCATGTCTTATTTTGGAAAATCGATGCCAGTCGTCTTTTGACCAAAATGATTCGTCCATGATTTCTTCGTATAAATCATAAAACGAGTTGTACGCTAAGTGTAGGAATTGTAATTCGGCGGTGTTTGGTTTCATATTCATTCGGCAAAAGCAGCTTGTTACTAAGATAAGCAATGTGACGATTTGCTAAAGGAAACAATGAAACCATTAGCCAATATAGAAAGTAGCTTGGCAGATCGGGCGATAATACTATATGCAATTAAAGCGTAATTCGGCCAACGCAGCGTATTACCTACTGATTAAGAAGTGCTTTAAACAGAATAAAGACTGATTGATGATTTAACAGACTGTGTCGGTTAGGATTTAGGGTTCGATTCCATTTAGGGATAATAGATTATACAAAGGCTATTTATTGACAAGCCAGACGGGTAAAACAACAGGTAAAATTCAGATCGAAAATCTTAACGCCCGACCGGCATCAAGCTTTCAAAGCAGTTTTTCGTGACCGAGCGCAACGATTAGGCTCATCGATGAACCTTTACCCATCTATCCACTTCTCAAAAACCTCCTGCTGTAACTTTCATTTGAAGCGTCGATACTCCATCGATTTTCCATATTCCATAGTTGCATATAGGCAATAAGCACAATTTATAGTACCAACCATTTGATACAAGCATAAAGATTCAGGCTGTTAGGTTAGCTCTAAGCTGCAAAAATAAAGCGGTTGATGCTTTAACACCACCTGCTTTTCATTTATTTATTTCTCTTTTAAAAACTTAAGTCTGATAGTCAACGGCTTGAATAGCTAACAACAATTTTGACACGTGACCTTGGTAACAAATCCTGTTATTCGTTACCGGTAGGTCTGCGACCATCTCACTAACAGCTTTCCACGGCGCACCAATTTTAATACATGACCCAGAGCCCCTAAAAAGGGGCTTTGTCAAGTTTATTTATCAGCCTATTTCAATAGTATAACTTCTGAAGAAGCATCTATGTCACCGCAATAAGATTTACACTTATCCAGCGATTTATCGGGTGCAAAGTCAATTACAAGCTTCGTATTACCCTGCTTCGACAGTCTACAGATCAGGTACTTGTCCAAGTAAGTAAGGCTTTTCTTTTTGCTCTTACTTGAATATGTAATTTTAAAGATACTTTGATTTTTAAAGTCCAAATCCGTTTTAATTAAGCTCAATCCATCTATGAAATAAACGTGATTATTCATAATCAATGGATTACAAGTATTTTTTAGTTGTCTTGCGAAAGCTTTAACCGAGTTGTTATTTAAGTTAAGCATATATCCATTGCCTTCATTATTACCGTCCTCATCAACATATGTAAAAATTGAAAACAGCAGGTAATCTTTATCAAGAAAGACTTTACTTATTCCTTTAATGTGTTTTTTCCACAGTATCAACTTACCTTTTATATTAACCAATAAGGTATAAGAGTCTTCCGATTCTTCTTTTACAATTAGTTTTATTCCTTTAGAACTTATATTTAATGTATTATTATCATCGAAATCAAATACTTTAATTCCACTGGAATTTGTAAGATTAAAGGTAGAAGTATCTTTACCATTCAGAAGATCAAATGCGCCCAAAGAACATAGTGGGAGCTTTTTATTTAAAGCCCTGTTCATTAATGAGCTGCCCTGAGCTACCGCACTATAAAGTACCAATACCCCGATTATAATTCCTATCTTTTTATTGCTTGTCATCCTTTTTCTTTTGATCCTGAATCGTTTTTAGATAATCTTTTATTACTTGAACCTCGTTGTCCGACAACCTGGTGGCATGAACTGTAGCATTTTTCCCGTTAACATTAACTGTTTCTGTCACATCGGTTTCCTTATTAGGGTCATATATTGGTAACCCGTTAACCCCTCCTTTATTCGAATAATCTTTTTTATTAGTGTTATATGCATCTTGGAAAGAATCGTAACCGTAATCTCGGGCATCTTGTTCAAAGTGAGGATAATCCTTTAATCCATACCGCCAATCAAAATTACTTACATCCTCCCCATATCGGCCTACTTCAGTCTTATAGTCTGTCAAGGATTCACTTTTTTGCGAATCTTTATCTTCGTAATATGCTGTTTTAACTCCAAAATCTAAAGCAAATCCTTGTTGATGCCTACTTTTACCAACTTTAGCCTTAAGCCCCCCTGAACCGGAAACATTTCTTTGTTGATCATCCGTCCTGTAACTTTCAGTCACTACGGCTCCGTATTTATTATACATTTTCCATGCAAAATCATAGGCTTGCTTAGCTATTTTGGAATCAACAACAGCATATTTTGTTCCTCCATTTCCATCCGGCACCGGGATTCTAATTAAATCTTTTCCCGTCGGATCAATAAAGCTCATCGGATTGCCGCCAACATACACGAAGGGTGACAGGCCAGGGTATTTTTCTGCATGAGGGTCAATAGTTGTCATTCTTCCAATCACCGGGTCATAGAACCTTGCGCCGTAATCGTATTGCCCTAACTCATCCTGTAGCTCTTTGTTGTTGTAAAGATACTTATTTCCGGCATTTACCTGGCGGTGTACATTGAGGCCAAACGGATAATAATCATCTTCACCAACTTTGCCGTTTACCTGATCAAAAGTAATCCGGTTGTTCCCCAGTTGATCTTTCAGCGTATACTCATAATTCGG
>Ga0209233_1000899_pt1 | contig 12994 bp, 10 predicted proteins | sample AraplaCL_Cvi_mCL_FD_184269 | JGI IMG/M metagenome (GOLD analysis project Ga0209233, IMG submission 184269) | Arabidopsis root microbial communities from the University of North Carolina, USA - plate scrape CL_Cvi_mCL (SPAdes) (version 2) | ecosystem: Host-associated > Plants > Roots > Endosphere...
GATCAGCGCAAGGTCGTCTACCAGCAGCGCAACGAGCTGCTCGACGCGAACGACGTGTCCGAGAACATCGTCAACATCCGTTACGACGTGATGAGCGACCTCGTGCGCCGCTACATTCCGGCGGACAGCGTCGACGAGCAATGGGATCTCACCGGGCTTGATCGCGCGCTGCAGTCGGAGTTCGGCATGCAGCTCGACGTCAAGCACTGGGCCGAAAGCCAGCACGATCTCAGTGCCGAGGGCATCCGCGAGCACGTCATCGACGAAGTCGACCGTTTCTTCCGCGAGAAGGACGCGCAGTACGGCTCGGAAATCATGCGCGCTGCCGAGAAGTTCTTCCTCCTGCAGGTGCTCGATCAGCACTGGAAGGAGCATCTCGCCAGCATGGACTACCTGCGCCAGGGCATCTATCTGCGCGGCTATGCGCAGAAGCAGCCGAAGCAGGAGTACAAGAGCGAAGGTTTTGCGCTGTTCCAGGCCATGCTCGAGCGCGTCAAGATCGAAGTGATTCAGCGCCTGTCGATGCTGCGCATCCGCAGCGAGGAAGAAGTCGCAGCGCTCGAAGAACAGCAGCGCCGCGATCAGGAGCGTCGGGCGCTCGAATTCCAGCATGCGGAGGCCGCATCGCTGTCGGCCCAGGGTGCGGAAGGCGCGCAGTCGAATGAAGGCGTTCCGCCGCCGCCGTTGGCACAGAGCCAAGTGGTGCGCGATGCGCCGAAGGTCGGCCGCAACGATCCGTGCCCCTGTGGCTCGGGCAAGAAGTACAAGCAGTGCCACGGCAGACTGGCCTGAAGAAATAGAACCCTCTCTCCCAAGCGACACTTGGGGGAGAAGGCAGGGTGAGGGGGCTCTTTTCGATCTTGAGCGTGCACATCAAGCAAGAGCCCCCCCTCACCCAACCCTCTCCCCCGACGAGTCGGGGGAGAGGGCTTGATCCGCGCATTCATGTCGTCGCCGGTGTTCTCAGTGACGCACACGACCGCGTGCTGCTCGCACAGCGGCCATCCGGCAAGCATTCGGCCGGACTTTGGGAATTCCCCGGCGGCAAGCTCGAACCTGGCGAAACCGCACACGCGGCGCTGCGCCGTGAACTGCACGAGGAAATCGGCGTCGACATCGGCGCGATCGAACCGCTGATCGCGGTGCCGTGGGACTTCGGCGAGAAATCCATCCTCCTCGACGTGTATCGCGTGCTCGACTTCGCCGGCGAACTGCATGGCCGCGAAGGGCAGGCGTTAGTCTGGCGCCATGTCGACGAACTCATCGATATGCCTATGCCGCCACCCGATCGCCCGGTGGTGACGGCGTTGCGTCTACCGCCGCATTATGCGATCACGCCGGAGCCCGGCGACGACGATGCGGCTTTCCTGGCGCGCATCGAACGCGCGCTTGCGGCGGGCGTACGTCTGCTGCAATTGCGCGCAAAGACGGTTCCCGCGGCACGTCTGCGTGAGCTGGCACAGGCGGTTCAGCAACGTGCGCGCGCAGTCGGCGCGACGATGCTGATCAATGCGCATATCGACCTCACCATTGAGCTCGATCTTGGCGGAGTGCATCTGCCTTCAGCCGAGTTAATGCGGCTGCGCGATCGCCCGCCGGTGCGCGGCTGGGTCGCGGCCTCCTGTCACGACGCGCGCGAATTGGCTCATGCGGCGGCGATCGGCGTCGATTTCGCGGTGGTGGGTTCCGTGCAGGCGACGCTCAGCCATCCCGGCGCTGAGCCGCTGGGCTGGCAGCGTTTCGCCGAACTCTGCGCAGGAACGCCGCTGCCGGTCTACGCGCTGGGCGGGCTGGGGCTGGCCGAGTTGCCGACGGCACGAGCGCACGGCGCCCAAGGCATTGCAGGCATTTCAGGCTTTTTCCCGGACTGAAAGCACCGTATACAGGCGGTCGAGCCGTGCGATGACCCGCGACAAGTCGTCCAAGCTGCCAGTGTTATCGACCGCGTCATCCGCAAGCGCGAGCCGCTGCGCGCGCGGCGCCTGGGCCGCCAACGCGCGCAGTGCGTATTCCCGTGTCATTCCGTCGCGCTGCATTAGCCGCGCGAGCTGCACTTCACGCGGCACATCGACGACGAGGACGCGGTCGACCCAGTCGTAAGCCTGCACCGATTCTGCGAACAGCGGAATGGCGAGTAGGCAATACGGCGCGGAACATGCGCGCGCACGCGTCTGCAGTTCACTGCGCACGCGCGGATGCAGGATCGCTTCGAGCCGCCTCCGCGCCGTTTGGTCGACGAAGATGCGCTCGCGCATGCGCCGACGATCGAGTTCGCCGTTCGGCATCAGCATGTTGGAACCGAACGCGGATTCGATTTCCGCGAGCGCAGGCTGACCGGGCGCCACGAGTTCGCGCGAGATGGCGTCGGCATCGAACACCGGCGCGCCACGCTGCGCGAACGCCGTCGTCACGGCCGTCTTGCCCGAAGCGATGCCGCCGGTGACGACGACGGTGAGCGATGAGAGCGAGCCGGATCCGGGTGATTTCACGTCACGGAAAAGCGAACAGATGCCGATAGAGCGCCAGTATCTCGCTGCCGAATACGAACTGCACCCAGCCCGCCGCGGCAAGGAAGGGGCCGAACGGGATCGGCGTCGCGCGATCGCGGCCCTGCACAGCAAGCAGGACGCTGCCGACGATCGCGCCGATCAGCGATGACAACAGCACGATCGGCAGCAGCGCCCATGGTCCCATCCAGGCGCCGAGCCCCCCGAGCAGCTTGAAGTCGCCGTAACCCATGCCTTCCTTGCCGGTCAGCAATTTGAATCCCCAGTACACCGACCAGAGCGACAAGTAGCCGATGGCGGCGCCGAGGATGGCCGTAGGCGCGTCGACATACAGCGGAATGAGCGCGATCAGCAAGCCCAGCCAAAGCAGCGGCAGGGTGATCTGGTCAGGCAGCAGTTGCGTGCGCACGTCGATGCCGGCAAGGGCGATCAGTGCCCAAGTGAACAGCAGCCCGGCGGCGGCTTGCCAGCTTATGCCGAACTTCCACACGATAATCAGCGAGCACACGCCGGTCAGCAATTCGACCAGCGGATACTGCGGGGAGATCTTCGTGCCGCAATGCTTGCAGCGCCCGCGGAGGACGAGCCAACTCACGACGGGAATATTCTCCAGCGCGCCGAGCGGGTGCTTGCACTGAGGGCAGTGTGATGCTTGCCACACTAACCCAGGTGGCGGGGGCTCGGCCGTTGCATTATCGAGCTCCAGCACCTCGCGGCTTTGCTCGCGCCACTGGTGCATCAGGCGCTGCGGCAACCGCAGAATCACCACATTGAGGAAACTGCCGACCAGCAGGCCGAGCAGGCCGGCGAGCGCTACGGCTACGCCGGGGATCAAGAAAAATTCCTGCATGCAGTGTCGAAGATCAGCCGACGACGTTGCCGAGTTGGAAGATCGGCAGGTACATCGCAACAACCATGCCGCCGACGATGAGGCCGATGATCACCATAATGAATGGCTCAAGCAGGCTCGATAGCGCATCTACCGCATTGTTCACTTCCTGCTCGTAGAATTCGGCGATCTTGAACAACATCGTATCGAGTGCGCCTGCTTCTTCGCCAATGGCAACCATCTGCACGACCATGTTTGGGAACAATTCAGTCTGACGCATCGCGAACTGCAATTGGTGGCCGATGGCGACGTCGCCGCGAATCTTCACGACTGCCTCGTTGTAGATCGGGCTACCGGTTGCGGTGGCTACGGAATCGAGCGCCTCGACCAAGGGTACGCCTGCTTTGAATGTCACGCCGAGCGTACGCGCAAAACGCGCAATCGCAGATTGAGTCAGAATCTGTCCGATCACAGGAAGTTTGAGTGAAGCGCGAGCGATGAAACGAGCAAATGTTGGCGAACGTTTGTATACAAGTACAATGCCGACGATCACGCCGACAACGCCCGCTATCAGGATGAGCCAATGTTGCGTCACGAAACGCGACAGGTTTACGTACATCAGGGTAAAGGCTGGCAGCTTCGCGCCGAAATTGGCGAATACCGACTCGAACTGCGGGATCACAAAAATCAGCAGAATCATGGTCACGATAAAAGCGACGACCAGGACGGCGGCCGGATAGAACAAGGCTTTCTTCACCTTGCCCTTGATCGCCTCGATGTTTTCTTTGTAGCTCGCGACGGTGTCGAGTACGGTGTCGAGCACGCCTGCGGTCTCGCCGGCTTTGACGAGATTCGTGTACAACTCGTCGAACTGAACTGGATACTTGCGCATCGATTCGGCCAGCGAAGAGCCGCCTTCGATGTTAGTCTTGATGTCAAGCAACATGTTCTTCATGCGCGGGTTGGATTGGCCATTGGCCATGATTTCCAAACCCTGCACCATCGGGACGCCGGCAGACATCATCACCGCGATCTGGCGGCTGAACACTGCGATTTCGCGGGGTTTGATCGTGCGTCCGGCTCCGCCAAAAAGCGGCTTGCCCTTAGGCCGGATCGCGGTTGCATTGATGCCCTGACGGCGCAACTCGGTTTTGAGCAGTGCTGCAGATTTGGCTGCCTGTTCGCCCTTGAGCTTCTTGCCGCGGCCATCGGTACCCGACCAGACGAAGATCAGGGTTTGGTTCACCTGCGCACGAGCGCGGCCCACGTCGGGGGCGCTGGGTTTGCTGCGGGTGGTAGTCGCGGCTGTGGCCATGGTCTGTGCTCGATTCTGCTGAGAAGTCGGGGTTGGGTTCCGCTTTTTTCTTCTTCGGTGGTCAGGTCAGGACCGCCACAATGGCTTATTTTGACTGACTTGCCTGGAACTATCTGCGAAAACCTTCAACAAAGGTACTCGATTTCTGCCCTCCCGAGGTGGGTTCCCTTTTTTTGGTATAGCTCAATCCTTGGTAACGCGGTTGATTTCAGCAAGGCTCGTGACACGCTGCTTCACCTTCAGAAGTGCTGAGGCGCGCAAGTCGCGGATGCCAGAAGCGCGCGCCGTGGCGGCGATGTCGAGCATATTGCCGCCCTTGAGAATGATCTTCGAAATGTCTTCATTGATCGGCATCACCTGATAGATACCTGTGCGCCCCTTGTAGCCTTCGTTGCACATCATGCAACCGATGGCGTCGTACAGTTGCAGTCCGGAGATGTCCTCCTGGGAGTAGCCCTCGGCTAATAGCGTCTCCGGCGGCAGAACCAGAGGTTTCTTGCACTCGTGCAGGCGTCGCGCTAAGCGTTGGGCAACAACAAGCGACAGCGCCGATGTAATGTTATATGGCGCGATGCCCATGTTCATCAGGCGCGAGACCGACTGCGGTGCGTCGTTCGTATGCAGGGTCGATAGCACCATATGGCCGGTCTGCGCGGCCTTGATCGCGATCTCGGCGGTTTCGAGGTCGCGAATCTCACCGACCATGATCACGTCGGGGTCCTGGCGCAGAAAGGCTCGTAACGCGACGGCGAAGGTCATGCCGCGCTTCACGTTCTGTTGCACCTGGTTTACGCCCTGCAGACGGATTTCGACCGGGTCCTCCACGGTCGAGATATTACGGCCTTCGATATTGAGAATATTGAGTGCGGTGTACAGCGACACCGTTTTGCCCGAGCCGGTGGGTCCAGTTACGATGACCATGCCGTAGGGCTTCTGGATTGCGTTGAGGAATAGTTCCTTCTGATCTTCCTCGTAGCCGAGCTTGTCGATGCCGAGCCTGGCCACCGAGGCGTCGAGGATACGCAGCACCACCTTCTCGCCGAACAGCGTCGGGCAGGTGCTGACACGGAAGTCCACCGCCTTGGTCTTGGAGAGGTTGAGCTTGATGCGGCCATCCTGCGGCACGCGCCGCTCGGAAATATCGAGACCCGACATCACTTTGAGACGCGCGGCCATGCGCGTGGCCATACGCGGCGGCGGCGACGTCACCGCACGCAGAATGCCATCCATCCGAAAACGCACACGATACGTATTCTCGAACGGCTCGAAGTGAATATCCGAGGCGCCGCGCTTGATCGCGTCGACCAGTACCTTATTGACGAACTTCACCACAGGTGCATCGCTGGTATCGCGCGCGTCGATGCCGGTTTCGGTGTCTTCTTCGCCATCGCCGAAGGCCATTTTTTCCAGCCCGCCAGCGGCGTCGTCGAGCGCGTCGAAGCTAGACGTGCCCATACTATAAGCCTGATCGATCAGACGCGAGAGCTGCTCCGCATCGATTAGCACAGGCTCAACGGCCGATTTGGCATGGAATTTTATATCGTCGAGCGCGCGCGTATTAGTCGGATCGGAGATCGCCACGAACACACGTGGGCCACGCCTGAAGATGGGTAGCGCCTGATGTTTGTTGGCAAGATCCTCGTTAATCAGGTTCTGCGGAATCTGGGCGAGATCGATTGCCTCGGAATCCAGCAGTGGCACCCCGAATTCCTCGGACGTGGCGACGGCGAGTTGTGAGCTGCTAAGCAGATTGCGTTCCAGCAGCAGGCTTGCAATAGGAATCTTCTGTTTCATCGATGCTTCGCTGGCGCGACGTGCATCGTTTTCAGAAATCAAGCCTTGCATGACCAGGCGCTTGGCGATACCGCTGAGCCCAGCCAAAGAAGGACCGGTAGCAGTCGCAGGCGCGCTCATCGTAGTGGTCATATGTGCCTCACCAAGTATGAGGCGAGTATAGCGGCTCCGGGCGTGAAGTTGCGTGAGTTCGTGCCGGTCTATATGCCGCTGTTTTGGAAAAGAAAAGCCCCGCTTTCGCGGGGCTCTAAGCAGACTTCGCTGCGGCAATTAATTTGCCACCTGCAATTATATTACTTGCAAGAGGAGGGGAGGTATTGCACGGGAATGCCCGAAGTGCACTTCCAGCCGGCAATCTGCTTGGTCCAATCGCCTGGGAACGCCATCGGAGCCGCCAAAGCAACGTCAGAGTAGGGGGTCAAAACAAAATTGTTGCCATCGACTGCTGCAACGCCTGTATTCGTCACGCCAACGGTAATCACGCCATTTGCATCGGTCGAAATTTTCGAGACATAGCGCGACGTCGCGGCCGCGTTTTCGCAGCCAAAGTTATTGGCGCCCGGGCCAGTGCTGGTCTGCGCAGTTTGATATGCCTCGGTGACCGCAGTACGGCACGCGCTGGCGGCCAGAATCGGTTCGCCGAGTTTGGCGCGAACCACATAGGATTGATAAGCCGGCAGCGCGATAGCGGCAAGGATGGCGATGATCGCAATGACGATCATCAATTCGATAAGGGTGAAGCCTTGCTGGATCTTTTTCATGGGAGTTCCTCGGTGGTGGCTCAGGGACGCATTCGATCGGGCTCGGTAAGGCCGCCCTAATCCTTGGCCCCCGGCCAAGTTCGATCGAATGCGCCTGGATTATTCAGCAAGCGTTATGCCAATTGGCCATGAATAGGCGCAGACTTTCCGAAATAACAAACAGTTAGCGGTTTCTCCGCATCTTCTCTCCGGAAGCGCGAACATCGTCACCGAAAAAGAAAATGTGATTTAAATCACATAGTGACGAAATGCGTCACAAATTGTCCTGAATGGGCTTTATTGGTCGCGTCACTTGCCATCATTGCGCCCTGACTCGCGCTCAGGAATTGGCAAAGCGGGCTACCATGGGTTGACAGCAATGGCATCCAACGGCCGTTTACTGACGGTGGAGAGAATCATCGTGTATTCCCCGGTGCGCCCGTGCAACGGTAGGTAGGCCAGCTCGCCAATGGAAACGGTACCGCTCGCTAGGTATTGGTCGACGATCGCTTTGTTGGCGGGTGATTTTGCGGCCAAATCGGCTAGCGGTTTGGCCCTGGCCTGCATCGCGTCGGCGATTTCGGCATATGGCACGTAGTATTTGGGGAATTTCTCTAAATCTTTGCCGACGATGCCGGAAAACAACAGGTCCTTTCTTTCACTAGTGTCGGTCGGCAGTTTGGCTCCGACCAGACGTGGACCAGTCCACGAACGCGCGGCGAATTCGGGCTGTTTTGCCTGAGCCAGGTCGGAATCTTCGAGATTGTTTGCATAGATAGGAATAAATCGGTCGACAGCCGCAACGACGAATATCGGTCGCGCTTGCGCGATCACCCAAAATCCGTAGAGGAACGCACAAGCCTGCAGCGCAGCGATACAGGCAAGATCGAAGCGCAGCGATTTCTTCCCTGCTTTGTAGACCACCAGAGTCAACAGTGGGCCGATGACGATATCCACAACCATGATCAGCAGCATCAGAGCATTGCCGCCTGCAACCTGGAAGTAAGGGTGTGGATACCAAACAAAGTAGATCAGGCTGCCGACAAGTGCGGCAATGGCCAGGCTGATGCCGAGATGGATGCCGGAGGCTTGGAAGCGGTTCATTGCTGTCGCGAGCTGTTGACGAGGTGGCAAAGGATAACGGTATCGCCGCAGCAAGCGAAGATGCCGGATTCGCGGCATGGGTGGGCGCCGTCGTCGCCGACACGGTAAACTTGGCATCTGCCCGGGCATCCGCGCCCGGCGCATCCAGAAAGCGCTTTGTTTTCCCTCCCGAGGAGCTTTGTCCATGTCTGTGAAAGTCGCTATCAATGGCTACGGCCGCATCGGTCGCAACGTGCTGCGTGCGCTGTACGAGTCGGGCCGCACGAATGAGATCCAGATCGTCGCGGTCAACGATCTCGGCGATGCGGAAACCAACGCGCATTTGACCCAGTACGACACCGCACACGGACGTTTCTCGCACGAGGTTTCGGTGGATGGCGGCGACATCCTCATCGGCAAGGACCGGATCAAAGTCTGCGCCGAGCGCGACCCGTCCAAGCTGCCGTGGAAGGACCTCGGCGTCGACGTCGTGCTCGAGTGCACAGGCCTGTTCACTTCGAAGGCCAAGGCCTCCGCGCACATCGCCGCGGGCGCGAAGAAGGTGATCATTTCGGCGCCGGGCGAGAAGGATGTCGACGGCACCTTCGTCTTCGGCGTGAACCACGACAAGATCACGGCCAAGGACCAGGTCATATCCAATGCCTCGTGCACGACGAACTGTCTCGCGCCGCTGGCTTGGGCGATCAACGAGAAGATCGGCATCGTGCATGGCCTGATGACGACGATCCATTCGTACACGAACGATCAGGTGCTGACCGACGTGTTCCACAAGGACCTGCGCCGCGCGCGTTCAGCGACGATGAGTCAGATTCCGACCAAGACCGGTGCCGCCGCCGCGGTCGGCCTCGTGCTGCCGGAGTTGAACGGCAAGCTTGACGGCTTCGCGATGCGCGTGCCGACGATCAACGTCTCCGTCGTCGATCTCACCTTCGTCGCCAAGCGTGCGACGAGCAAGGAAGAAATCGATGCAGTGGTGAAAGAGGCGAGCGAAGGCCGCCTCAAGGGCATTCTCGGCATCAACAAGAAGCCGCTCGTCTCGGTCGACTTCAACCACAACCCGCTCTCGTCGATCTACGACACGACGCAGACGCGCGTGATCGACGGCACGCTGGTGAAAGTGCTGTCGTGGTACGACAACGAGTGGGGCTTCTCCAATCGCATGCTCGACATGACGTTGGCGCTCGCCAACGCTAAGTGATTGCTGGGCGGATTGGCGAGTTATTGACCTCTCCTGCCAGCGGGAGAGGTCGAAGCGCGAAGCGCTTCGGGTGAAGGTGGCATTAGCAGAAGCCCAATCGTCTTCGGCCGTACCACCTTCATCCGCCTTCGGCACCTTCCCCCGCTGGCAGGAGAAGGGAAAGCGGAGCACAACGTTAGTGTCGATTCACGAAACTGAATCGCAGAAGCCGTGCGTCTTCATCGTGAGGTAACGGGCTGCTAGGCTCGGTGCACCCTCGAAGACGGAGTTTCCTCATGCGCATCGTCACGAAGATGGCCGCGCTCGCAGTTGCGGCCTCGCTCTGGTCCGGCGCCGCCAGCGCGCGCGAGATCACTTGTGAAATGGACTTCAACTTGTCGGGTTGGTCGGCGTTCTACAAGACCGCCTCGGGCACGGGCATGGTCACGTGCAGCAATGGCGCGAAGATGAAGGTCGACATCCATACCAAGGGGGGCGGCATCACCTTCGGCAAATCGGAAATCCACAACGGCCGCGGCAAGTTCAGCCACCTCTACGACATCGAGGACGTGCTCGGCAATTACGCCACTGCCGGCGCGCATGCCGGTGCAGTCAATTCGGCCGAGGCGCAGGCCATGACGAAGGGTCCGATTTCGTTGGCGATCTCCGGCCGCGGTCAGGGCTGGGATTTGGGCTTCGCCTTCGGCAGGTTCACCATTTCCCGGCCGGGGGCGGTGGTCGACGGGGACGATGACAAGTAAGCGGCCGGCAGACGCTTAAAGCGATTTCGAAGATTTCCCCTCTCCCCCATCGCTTGCGATGGGGGAGAGGGCAGGGTGAGGGGGTGCTCTTGATCTTGTCCGCACCGCAGATCAAAAGCCCCCCTCACCCCAACCCTCTCCCTCGATGGCCATCGGGGGAGAGGGAGATGGAATCGCCTGGATCAAAATTGCTTTAGCGCGCGTCTTTCTCCGAGCGGATCGTCTCGATCAGCGCGATCTGCAGACGCGAGTGCAACTGTACGAATGTGCGCCAGAGCAGGGCGAGGACGAGCGCGCCCATCAGCAGCACCGCGACCAGCAGCTCCGCCGGCGGCAGGATCGACGACGACAGCGCGCAGACGAGCAGCAGCATCAACGCGGTGGCGACGAGCGGAATCACCTCGGCGACGATGCGCCGTGCCGCCTGGCTGCGCCGGCTGCTGCCGCGCACGCTGACCTCGGCGAGCATCATCGCCAGCGCCTTCAATTTTCGGTATGCGGCGATCAGGAATGGCAGCGAAATGAGCAGCGCGGCGCCCCAGATCAGCGTGTGTTCGATCGAGCGGTTGCTGATCCAGCCAGAGAGATCGAGCGAGCGCGTCGAGGCAAGATACGCGCCGCCGCCAAAGATCGCCGCGACCAGGCAGAAATTGACGAACGCCTGCAGCAGAATGCGCCGCACCATCGCCGCGATCACCGCGCGGTCGCCGTCGAAACGCAGGCCCTGCAGCCATTCGGTATACATATGGAGAATGCGGCGAAATCCGCCCGGCGTCGCCTGGACCAGACGATGTGCGAGCGGATCGGCCCAGCGGATCAGATACGGCGTCAGCCACGTGGTCACCACCGACACGGCGACGGCGACCGGATAGAGAAAATTGCTGGTCACCTTCAACGTTGCGCCGAGTGTGGCGATGATGAAAGAGAACTCGCCGATCTGCGCCAGGCTCATGCCGATGCGCATCGAATCGCGCCCGCTCTGGCCGGCGGCGAATGCGCCGAAGGTGCGCGCGAAGGTTTTGCCGAGCAGGATCGCGAGCGTGATCACCGTGATCGGCCAGGCGTAATCGACCAGCACGCGCGGATCGAGCAGTAGGCCGATTGTGACGAAGAACACCGCGGAGAACATGTCGCGGATCGGTTCGATCAGGTGCTCGATGCGGCGCAGTACTTTCGCCTCGGCGATGATCACGCCGATCGTGAACGCGCCGAGGGCGACGCTGTAGCCGAGTTTGATCACGACGAGGCAGAAGCCGAACAGCAGGCCGAGCACGCCGACCAGCAGCATCTCGTTGCGGCCTACGCGGGCGATGAAATCGAGCAGCCGCGGCACGGTGAGGATGCCGACGACGAGCGAGGCGACGAGAAACACGGTCAGCTTGCCGAACGTCGACAGCACTTCGCTCGCGTCGACGCTGCCCGTTTTCGCGATACTCGAAAGCAGGGCGACCAGGCAGATCGCGAGCACGTCCTCGATGATGAGGATGGCGAACACGGTCTGGGCGAAGCTCTCGCGGCGCAGGCCGACGTCGTCGAGCGCCTTGATCGTGATCGTGGTCGACGAGATAGACAGCATCGCGCCGAGGAACAGCGCGTCCATGTTGCGCCAGCCGAAGGCGAGGCCGATCTCATAGCCGAGCCAGATCATCGTGACGATGCCGACCAGCGCGGCGATCAGCGCCGTCGCACCGACCTGGCGCAGGCGCTTGACCGAGAATTCCAGGCCGAGCGAGAACAGCAGGAAGACCACGCCGAGTTCGCCGAGCGTGCGCGTGGATTCCTCGTCGGTGATCAGCGCGTACGGTGGCGTGTGCGGGCCGATCAGCACGCCGGCGACGATGTAGCCGAGCACCACCGGCTGCCGCAGCAAGTGGAAGACCACCGTCACCACGCCGGCAGTCAGCATGATGATGGCGAGATCGTGGATGAAGGCGACAGTATGCATGCAGTCTCGCGGTCAACTCGCTCCATCTTCGCGGATCGAACAGCATTGGGCAATGCGCGGCGGCGGGGAAGGGCGCCGCTTTTCGCAGGGGTCGTCACGCATGACATGAAACCGCAATCGCCGGGTCACATTCGGCGCCTAGTCTGCGCCCCGCGAATGCCGATGGGGATCGAGCGTTCTGGGGAGCAACCTTTTCAGACCAGTGGACCCACGGAGTCATTCATGCGCAAATTGTTAACCGTTGCCGTCGCCACCGCCCTCGCCGCGGTGTGCCAGACCAATGCCTTCGCTCTCGAAGACACCGCTGAGCGGGTCGAGACCGCGACGCCGATCAAGCATCTCGTGGTGATCTTCCAGGAGAACGTCTCCTTCGATCACTACTTCGGCACCTATCCGAATGCCTTGAACCTGAGCGGCGAACCGCCGTTCGTAGCGGCCAAGGACACGCCGACCGTCAACGGTCTGAGCGGCGCGCTGCTCTCGAGCAATGCGACCTCGACCAACTCGGCGAACGGCACGGGCGCGACCAATCCGTTCCGCCTCAGCCCGGCGCAGGCTTCCACGGCCGACCAGGATCACGACTACACGCCGGAGCAGCAGGCGCTGCACGGCGGCATCGTTGATCTCTATCCGAAGTACACCGGCACCGGCGGCAATGCGCTCGGCGGCCCGCTGCCAGCGAACTCGCCGGCGATCTTCAGCACGCCGGGCCTGGTGATGGGCTACTACGACGGCAACACCGTCACGGCGATCTGGAACTACGCTCAGCACTTCGCAATGAGCGACAACTCCTACAACACGACGTTCGGCCCGTCCTCGCCG
>Ga0209233_1000900_pt1 | contig 12989 bp, 12 predicted proteins | sample AraplaCL_Cvi_mCL_FD_184269 | JGI IMG/M metagenome (GOLD analysis project Ga0209233, IMG submission 184269) | Arabidopsis root microbial communities from the University of North Carolina, USA - plate scrape CL_Cvi_mCL (SPAdes) (version 2) | ecosystem: Host-associated > Plants > Roots > Endosphere...
GAGCGCCAGCCCGGACAGTTACGAGGCGCGTGAACGCAACGCTTTGATGGTGTAAGATCAAGCTCGGTCCTGGATTCCCCAGGGCCGAGCTTTGAGTTTGTGAGCGGGCCGGTCCCGCGACGGATCGAATGGCCCAGCCGACCTTCTTTGAACAACCCGCTCCCATGACGTTGGCCGCGATTGCGGCCGCGACCAAGGCCACGCTTGTCGACCCATCGAGGGGCGAGCAGGTGATCAAGGGTCTCGCCTCGCTCGACGAGGCCGGGCCGATGCATCTGGCCTTCTTCGATAATCTCAAATACGCCGACCAGCTCACCGCGACCTATGCCGGCGCGGTGCTGGTCAGTCCGCGATTTGAGGCTAGGGTGCCGGCGCATGTTGCCGTGCTGCGGATCGCTCAGCCGTTTCGCGCCTTCGTCAATCTCGCGCGTGAGTTGCATCGCGATGCGCTGCGGCCGCAGAGTTGGTTCGGGTGCGAGGGCATCTCGCCGCAGGCCATCATCGATCCGACCGCCCGGCTGGAGGATGGGGTCATCGTGGAGCCGCTGGCCGTGATCGGCGCCCATGCCGAGATCGGCAGCGGCACCGTGGTTGGCGCCGGCGCCGTGATCGGACCTCACGTCAAGATCGGTCGCGACTGCAATGTCGGCGCGCGAACGGTGATCCAGTGCGCGCTGATCGGCAATGACGTGCTGATCCATCCCGCCTGCAGCATTGGCCAGGACGGCTATGGCTTCATCTTCTTCGGCCCCGAGGGGCATCTCAAGGTGCCGCAGACCGGGCGGGTGCTGATTCAGAACAATGTCGAGGTCGGTGCTGGCACCACCATCGATCGAGGCAGCCTGCGCGATACCGTGATCGGCGAGGGCACCAAAATCGACAACCAGGTCCAGATCGGCCACAATGTCACAATCGGTCGGCATTGCCTGCTGGCGGCCCAGATCGGGCTGGCAGGTAGCCTCACGATCGGCGACAACGTGGCGCTTGGCGCGAAGGTGGGCATCAACAATCACCTCAAGATCGGTGATGGTGCGCAGGTCACCGCAATGAGCGCGGTCAAGGACGACATTCCGCCGAACGGGCGGTGGGGCGGGCATTTCGCCAAGCCGACCAAGCAGTGGTTCCGCGAGATCGTTGCGGTGGAGCGGCTGGTGCGCGACATGACGGCGGCGAGCCCGAAGGATGAAGGACAGGAGTGATGGAGGAGTCACCCATCAGGTTTGCGGACATCGATATCAACGAGATTCTCAAGACGCTTCCGCACCGCTATCCGTTTCTCCTGATCGACTGCGTGAAGAACATTCGTGCCGATTATAGCGGCATCGGCGTCAAGAATGTCTCGATCGGCGAGCCGTGCTTCCAGGGCCATTTCCCGGAGCGGCCGGTCTATCCGGGCGTACTGATGATCGAAGGCATGGCGCAGACCGCCGGCGTCATCGGCATCAAGTCGGTCGAAGGCACCGAGAAGCCGCGCGCGGTCTATTTCCTCACCATCGACAAGTGCAAGTTCCGCAAGCCCGTGTTGCCAGGCCAGACCATCGAGTACCACATGCGCTCGATCGGTCGCCGCAAGACCATGTGGTGGTTCCACGGCGATGCCAAGGTCGACGGCGTGACAGTGGCGGAAGCCGACGTCGGCGCCATGCTGACCGATTGATAGCGTTCAAATGAGCAAGATCGATCCTACCGCCCGCGTCGAGGACGGCGCCATCATCGGCGTCGGCACCGAAATCGGGCCGTACTGCATCATTGGCCCGAACGCTGTGATCGGCACCAATTGCCGGCTGATCTCTCATGTCCAGATCATGGGTCACACCACGCTCGGCAATGATAATGTGATCTCGCCATTCGTCGTGCTCGGCGGCGCGCCGCAGGACCTGAGCTATCGCGGCGAGCCACATCAGCTTGTAGTCGGTTCGGGCAACACCATCCGCGAGGGAGTGACGATGAATATCGGCACCACCAAAGGCGGTGGTCTGACACGCGTCGGCGACGGCGGCTTCTTCATGAACAACGCCCACGTCGCTCATGATTGCGTGGTCGGGAACAACGCCATCTTCGCGACATCGGCGACGCTCGGCGGCCATGTCGAGATCGGCGATTCCGTTTACATCGGCGGGCTGTCCGCGGTGCACCAGTTCACCCGAATCGGCCATGGCGTGATGGTCGGCGGCGTCTGCGGCGTGCGCGGCGACGTCATTCCGTACGGCCTCGTCAACGGCCAGTACGCCGCGCTCGAAGGCCTCAACATTATCGGCATGAAGCGCCGCAAGTTCACCCGCGAGCGGCTCGCCGTGGTGCGCGGCTTCTATCAGAAGCTGTTCCATGGTCCGGGCGTGTTCGCAGAGCGTCTCGCCGCGGTGCGCCCGCTCGCTGGCGAGGACCCCGCGATCGCCGAAATCCTCGCTTTCATCGATGGCGGCAGGCACCGCGCATTGTGCCTTCCGGAGAGCGGCGGACTTGTCGCCGAACTGTAAGGGCGCCATGACGAATGGGGCTGTCGAGACATCGTCACCGGTCGGCCTGATCGCCGGCGGCGGCGTCATGCCGTTCGCGGTGGCCGACGCGATGATCGCGCGCGGGCGGACGCCAGTGCTGTTCGCGCTGAAGGGCGTCTGCGATCCCAAACGTGTCGCGCGCTTCCGTCATCATTGGATCGCGCTTGGCCAGCTCGGACGTTTGGCAAAGCTGCTGCGCGCGGAGGGCTGCCGCGACCTGCTGTTCATCGGCAATCTGGTGCGTCCATCGCTATCGGAGATCAGGATCGATTTCGCCACCTTGCGCGCGCTTAGGCACATCTGGACATCGTTTCGCGGCGGTGACGACCATCTGCTCTCGGGTATCGGCCGCATCTTCGAGCGCGACGGCTTTCGCATGCTCGGGATCAAGGATGTCGCGCCCGATCTCCTGGTGCCCGCAGGAAGTCTCACGCGCATCCAGCCAGGTGAGGGGATGTTGGCCGACATCGAGAAGGGACGCGCTGTCTTGCAGGCTCTGGGACCGTTCGATATCGGCCAGGCGGTCGTCGTCATCGACGGCCATGTGGTGGCCCTCGAGGATATCGAAGGCACCGACGGGCTGCTCGCGCGCGTCCGTCGCTTGCGCGAGCAGCGGCGTATCCGCAGCGCGCCCGGTCGCGGCGTGCTGGTGAAGGCGCCCAAGAGCGGCCAGGATCTTCGCTTCGATCTGCCGACCATCGGGCCGCGTACGGTCGAAGGCGTGGCTGCAGCTGGCCTCGCCGGCATTGCGGTTGCCGCCGGCCATACGCTGCTGGCCGAGCCGGAGGAGACGATCGCCGCCGCCGATCGCGACGGCCTGTTCGTCACGGGTGTCGAAGCGTGACGGCGCGCGTGGCTGGCGGGCGAGTGGCGCGCAGGATCGTTCTTGTCGCAACCGAGGAATCCGGCGACCGGCTGGGTGCAAGCCTGATGAAGGTGCTGCGCCAGCGGCTCGGTGATGCCGTGGAATTCTCCGGCGTCGGCGGCCAGGGCATGGTGCGGGAAGGGCTGGTCTCGCTGTTTCCGATCGAGGAGCTCTCGATCGTCGGCTTCTCGGCCGTCATCAAGCAGCTGCCGAAGATCCTGCGGCTGATCCGCCTGACCGCGGACGCCATTGTCGAGACCGCGCCCGACGTGCTCGTCATCATCGACAGCCCGGATTTCACCCAGCGCGTGGCGCGGCGCGTGCACGCTCGTGATGTTGCGATCCCGATCGTCAACTATGTTGCGCCGACGGTGTGGGCGTGGCGGCCGGGCCGGGCGCGGGCGATGCGCCGCTATGTCGATCACGTGCTGGCGCTGCTGCCGTTCGAGCCCGCGGCCTATCAGCGGCTTGGCGGTCCGCCTTGCAGCTATGTCGGCCATCCCTTGATCGAGCAGATCGCAAGCCTGCGCCCCAATGCCGAAGAGCAGGCGCGCCGCGACAGCGAGCCTCCGGTGTTGCTGGTGCTGCCCGGCAGCCGCCGCAGCGAGGTCGCCCGCCACCTCGCCATTTTCGGTGAGACGCTGCAGCGGCTGCGCGCGCAAGGCCTCGCGTTCGAGCCAGTGTTGCCGACTACGCCGCATCTCGAAGCCGCGGTCAGGGAGGGGGTGGCGAGCTGGCCGGTCACGCCGCGCATCGTGCTTGGCGAAGTTGACAAGCGCGCCGCGTTCAGAACGGCACGCGCTGCGCTCGCCAAGTCCGGCACCGTGACGCTCGAGCTCGCGATCTCAGGCGTGCCGATGGTCACCGCTTACAGGGTTGGCGAGCTCGAAGCCTTCATCCTGCGCCGTGTGATCCGGGTGCAATCCGTGATCCTCGCCAATCTCGTGATCGGCGAGAACGTGATCCCGGAATATCTGCAGGAGGCCTGTACGGCGGGCAACCTTGCGCCCGCGCTGGCTGACGTGCTCGCCGACAGCCCGGCGCGGCAGCGGCAGCTCGATGCGTTCGCACGGCTCGACACCATCATGTCGACCGGCGCTGCCTCGCCAAGCGTGCGCGCGGCCGACATCGTGCTCGAAACCATGCGCAAAGGACGCAGATAGACTTAGGGAAGTCCACAGTCAGGTTTGCAGCCGGATCGAAAACTGGAATGACATCATGAGAAGCGGGCTTATCGCTTTGACGTGCGGCATCGGCCTGCTGCCCGCTATTGTCGGACCCGTGCAGGCTGCGCCGTGCAGCGAACCGGAAACGGGCGGCAGCGCCGCGCCGATGTTCTCGCCGCGGGTCAACAGCGTCGTGATCGGGACCGGGCGGCTGCAATTCTATTCGGCTCCAAGCACGCAATGCGCCCTGAAGGGGGTCTTCATCATCCCCAATGACCAAGTCGTCACTTACGCAGAGACAAAGGACGGATGGTCGTCCGTCATGTATGTCAATCCGCGCACCGGCAATGACGTGTCCGGCTGGGTGCGATCCGAACGCCTCAAGGCCACAGGAACGCTTGGGCCGAGACAATGATTGCTTGCGGTCGGGTCGCCGCCGTTATTCTGCGGCCGCGTGCGCGACCCCAGGCTTGCGCAAAGTGGCGAGACTGATGACAAAGGCTGCCGCTGCCGTGCAGGCGATCGTGGCGACCATCGGCAGGGAAGTCCCGTCGAAGAACAATCCGCCGATACCGACGATCACGGCGCCGCTGACCATCTGCAAAGTGCCGCCGAGTGCGGAAGCGATACCGGCGATCGGTCCATGGTTCTCCAAGGACAACACCATGGTTGACGGAATGACCAGGCCGAGAAATGCGAACGACGTGAACAGCAACGGGATCAGGACGGCAAGGCTGTCGAACCCGGCCAAGGTCAGCACCAATAGCAGCAGCGCGATCGACGCATAGGTAGAGACCGCTGCCATCACCACGCGGCCCATGCCGAAGCGACCGCCGAGATGGCCGGAAAATTGCGAGGCGCCGATGAAGCCGACCGCGTTGATCGAGAACGCCATGCTGTATTGCGTCGGCGTCAAGCCGTAATGGTTGATATAGACAAAGGACGACGTCGACAGGAACGCGAAAAAGCTCGATATGCCGAGGCCGCCGATGAAGGTGAGGCCGAGAAAGTGCCAGTCGCCCAGCAACTCCGCGAAGCTGCTGAGCACACTGCGGGGGCTGCCGCTAAGGCGCTCGTGGGTTGGGCGTGTTTCGGGCAGCAGCGACGCCACCAGGATCAGCGCCGTCAACGCGGCTGATGTCATCGCGACGAACACCGCGCGCCAGCCGAAAGGAACGATCAGCGCGCTGCCCGTCAGCGGCGCCAGGATCGGGGACACCGAGAACACGAGCATGACCAGCGACATCAATCGGGTTGCCTCGGGTCCGGTGTGGAGGTCGCGAATGATCGCGCGCGGGATCACGCCCATTGCGGCTGCGCCGATGCCCTGGATGAAGCGGAACGCGATCAACCAGCCGACGTCAGGCGCCAGGGCGCAACCGATCGAGCCGGCGATAAAGCAGGCGAGACCGCCGTAGAGCGGGGCCTTGCGACCATAGACGTCCGACAACGGGCCATAGGCGATCTGGCACAGCCCGAATGCGATGAAGAACGCGATCAGGGTCGCTTGCGTCGCCGACGTCGTGGCGTGCAGGTCGGCGGCAATCGCCGGCAGCGCCGGCAGATACATGTCGATGGCGAAGGGGCCAACGGCGGACAACAGACCGAGCACGACAGCATTGCGGGAAAAAGCGGACATGATTTCCATTGGCAGTGAAGGCTGACCGACATCTTAAAAGAAGATTCCGTCCATGATGGTATGCAGCGGCTTCAACCCAGGGCATTAATCCTGCAGGAGCAACCCGTCACCATGGACGTACCAGTCAGCGCGTGAGGCCCAATGCACATGCCGGTCGGGGGCGGCGCCGAGCGGTTGATCGAAGCCTCCTGCAGGCACGATCGCTTCACGGCCGCTGCGGGTGAGGTGCGGCATGGGGCTGCCGCACGTCTTGCAGAACGCGGTCGCAAAGCTGCGCGCCTGCGGCAAGTCGAAACGGACGACGGAGGCTTCTCCGCGCACCCAGCGGAGCGCCGAGGCCCTCACGATCACCTCGCAGGAATGCGCCGTGCCGCTGGCCTTGCGGCAACGCGAGCAATGGCAGTTCAGGAAATGGTCGAACGGTCCCTCGACCTCGAAGGCGACCTGGCCACAGATGCAGCTGCCCCGATATGTCGTCATCCCTGCGTCGTCCTTGAAAACGAAAACGGCGCCGTCGGGATTGACGGCGCCGCCTGCAATCAGTCTCTCCGAAACGCTTACTTGCGCTTCTCGATATCGACGTATTCGCGTGTGGTGACGCCGGTGTAGAGCTGGCGCGGACGGCCGATCTTCTGCTGCGGGTCCTCGATCATCTCGCTCCACTGGCTGATCCAGCCGACGGTGCGCGCGACCGCAAACAGCACGGTGAACATCGACATCGGGAAGCCCATCGCCTTCAGCGTGATGCCCGAATAGAAGTCAACATTCGGATAGAGCTTGCGATCGATGAAGTACTGGTCGTTGAGCGCGATCTTCTCGAGCTCCAGCGCGACCTTCAGCATCTGATCGTCGCCGTGGCCGGTCTCCTTCAGCACCGCGTGACACATCTTCTGCATGATCTTCGCGCGCGGATCGTAGTTCTTGTAGACGCGATGGCCGAAGCCCATCAGGCGGACTTCGCTGTTCTTGTCCTTCACCTTGGCGATGAATTCCGGGATTTTGTCGACGGTGCCGATCTCGGCCAGCATGTTCAGCGCCGCCTCGTTGGCGCCGCCATGCGCGGGGCCCCAGAGGCAGGCGATGCCGGCCGCGATGCAGGCGAACGGGTTGGCGCCCGAGGAGCCGGCGATGCGCACGGTCGAGGTCGAGGCGTTCTGCTCGTGGTCCGCGTGGAGGATGAAGATCTTCTCCAGCGCTTCCGCGAGCACCGGGTTGATCTTGTACTCCTCGCACGGCACCGCGAAGCACATGTTGAGGAAATTGCCGGCAAAGGACAGCGAGTTTTTCGGATACACGAAGGGCTGACCGACCGAGTATTTGTAGGCCATCGCCGCCAGGGTCGGGATCTTGGCGATCATCCGGATCGAGGCGATCATCCGCTGCTGCGGGTCGTTGATGTCGGTCGAGTCGTGATAGAACGCGGCGAGTGCGCCGACGGAGGCGACCATCACCGCCATCGGGTGGGCGTCGCGGCGGAAGCCCTGGAAGAAGCGGGCCATCTGCTCGTGCACCATCGTGTGATGGGTCACGCGATAGTCGAAATCCTTCTTCTGCGCGGCAGTCGGTAGCTCTCCGTAGAGCAGAAGGTAGCAGGTCTCGAGGAAGTCACCCTTCTCGGCAAGCTGCTCGATCGGATAGCCGCGGTATTCCAGGACGCCGGCGTCGCCGTCGATATAGGTGATCTTGGACTGGCAGCTGCCGGTCGAGGTGAAGCCGGGGTCGTAGGTGAACATGCCGGCCTGGGCATAGAGCTTGGCGATGTCGATGACATCAGGCCCCACGGTGCCGCTCAGGATCGGGAAATCGTAGGTCTTGTTGCCGACGGTGAGCGTGGCTGTTTTGCTTGAGGATTTTGCGTCCATCGTGTGGTCCCCGATGAGATCGTGAGCCGCCCTTGTTCTTGTTGAGAGATGGCAGGCCAAGTGGGCTTTACCTAGGGCCTGCCGCGAAAAATGCGTACCGTATTGCCCTGTGCGCTGCAAGATGGGGCAAATGCACCCTCTTATCCGGTAACCTGGTCCTTGAGCCTCCCTAAGGACTCCTCGCGCCCGAGCACCGCCAGCACCTCGAAAATGCCAGGCGAGGTGGTGCGTCCGGTCAGCGCCGCGCGCAGCGGCTGTGCCACCGCGCCGAGCTTGAGGTTGTTGGCTTCGGCAAAGGCACGCAGCGCGGCTTCGGTGGCCGGGCCGCTCCAGTCGGTGACCGCCTCCAGGGCCTGGTGCAGTCGGCCAATCAAGGCCCTCGCCTCCGGCGTCAGCAGCGCGGCCGCCTTGGCGTCGATCGCGAGCGGGCGCTCGGCGAAAATAAAGGCGGCGCCGTCGATCAGCTCCAGCAGCGTCTTGGCGCGCTCCTTCAGGCTCGGCATGGCCATCAAGAGCTGGGCACGGGTGCGCTCGTTCAGCTTGGCTTTCAGCGCGGCACCCTGCGGCACATGGTCGAGCACGCTCTCGAAGCTCTTGACCAGCGCTGCATCGTCGGTGTGCCGGATGTAGTGGCCGTTCAAGTTTTCGAGCTTGGCGAAATCGAAGCGGGCGGCGGAGCGGCCGATTGCCGGCAGATCGAAGGCCTTGATCATCTCCTCCGTGGAGAAGATCTCCTGGTCGCCATGGCTCCAGCCGAGCCGCACCAGGTAGTTGCGCAGCGCTGACGGCAAATAGCCCATGGCGCGGTAGGCGTCGACGCCGAGCGCGCCGTGGCGCTTGGACAATTTCGAGCCGTCCGGCCCGTGGATCAGCGGGATGTGCGACATCGACGGCACGGCCCAGCCCAGCGCGTCATAGATCTGCTTCTGGCGCGCGGCGTTGATCAGGTGGTCGTCGCCCCTGATGATGTGGGTGACGCCCATGTCGTGATCGTCGACCACCACAGCCAGCATATAGGTCGGGTTGCCGTCGCCACGGAGCAGCACGAGATCGTCGAGGTTCTCGTTCTGCCAGACCACGCGGCCCTGCACCTGGTCCTCGATCACGGTCTCGCCGGTCAAGGGCGCACGCAGCCGGATGGTCGGCTTGACGCTATCGGGCGCATCCTTTGGGTCGCGGTCGCGCCACATGCCATCATAGAGCCGGGTGCGGCCTTCTGCGCGCGCCTTCTCGCGCATCGCGGCCAATTCCTCTGGGGTGGCATAGCAGCGGTAGGCCATCCCGCTGGCGAGCAGCTGCTCGGCAACCTCGCGATGCCTGGCGGCGCGACTATATTGGTAGATGACGTCCCCGTCCCAATCGAGCTCCAGCCATTTCAGCCCGTCCAGGATGGCATCGATCGCCTCCTTGGTTGAGCGCTCCCGGTCGGTATCCTCGATCCGCAGCAGCATCTTGCCGCCGCGGCCGCGCGCATAGAGCCAGTTGAACAGGGCCGTGCGGGCGCCTCCGATGTGGAGGAAACCGGTCGGGGAGGGGGCAAAACGGGTAACGATGGGATCGGTCATTGGCAGCGGCAGCAAATCCTGGCGGTGGCGAAGCGGCGGGGGGTGTATAGCAGGACCGGCGCATAACTAAAGCCTTCCTTGGGCGAAGTGGATTTGGCAGATAGGCTTTCAGATTCCGACACAGGACATTCTTGATGACGACGACAGACACAGCGACGACGGCTGAGGCAGGGCGCGATTTCATCCGCGACATCGTCCAGGCTGATCTCGACAGCGGCAGGCACAAGGTTGTCGTGACCCGGTTCCCGCCGGAGCCGAACGGCTATCTGCATATCGGCCATGCCAAGTCGATCGCGCTGAACTTCGGGATTGCCCAGGAATTCGGCGGCCGCTGCCATTTGCGCTTCGACGACACCAATCCGACCCGGGAAGAGCAGGAATATATCGATTCCATCCAGGCCGACGTGCACTGGCTCGGCTATGATTGGGGCAAGGACCTGTTCTACGCCTCCGATTATTTCGAGCGGCTCTACGACTGGGCGGAGGGCCTGATCAAGGCCGGCCTCGCTTATGTCGACGACCAGTCGCAGGAGGAGATCCGCAGCAGCCGCGGCACCTTGACCGAGCCGGGCAAGAACAGCCCGTTCCGGGATCGCACGGTCGAGGAGAACCTCGATCTGTTCCGTCGCATGAAGGCGGGCGAGTTTCCTAACGGCGCGCGCGTGCTGCGGGCCAAGATCGACATGTCCGCCGGCAACATCAACCTGCGCGATCCCGTGCTGTATCGCATCCTGCACGCGCACCATCCGCGCACCGGCGACAAATGGTCGATCTATCCGAGCTATGATTATGCGCACGGCCAGTCGGACGCGATCGAGGGCATCACGCATTCGATCTGCACGCTGGAGTTCGAGGACCATCGGCCGCTCTACGACTGGTTCCTGAGCAAGCTGCCGGTGCCGTCGACGCCGCACCAGTACGAAATGGCGCGCCTCAATCTCACCTACACTCTGCTGTCCAAGCGGGTGCTGACCAGGCTCGTGCAGGATGGTCACGTCTCCGGCTGGGACGATCCGCGCATGCCGACGATCGCGGGCCTGAAGCGGCGCGGCGTGCCGCCGGCAGCCGTGCGCAGCTTCGTCAAGCGCATCGGCGTCGCCAAGGCCAACAGCGTGGTCGATGTCGGCATGCTGGAATTCTGCATCCGTGAGGAGCTCAACCGCACGGCGCTGCGGCGCATGGCGGTGCTGAGGCCGCTCAAGGTCGTGATCGAGAACTATCCCGAAGGGCAGGTCGAAGAGTTAGATGCGATCAACCATCCCGACGATCCCTCCGCCGGGACCCGCAAGATCGCCTTCGGCCGCGAGCTCTATATCGAGCAGGACGACTTCATGGAGAACCCGCCGAAGAAGTTCTTCCGGTTGTCTCCTGGCACCGAGGTGCGACTGCGCTATGCGTATTTCATCAAGTGTCGCGAGGTGGTGAAGAACGCCGCTGGGGAGATCGTCGAGCTCCGCTGCACTTACGATCCCGCGACCAAGGGCGGCAATGCACCTGACGGACGCAAGGTGAAGGCGACGATGCACTGGTTGCCGGCAGCGCAGTCGAAGACCGCAGAGATCCGCATCTACAACCAGCTATTCGCTAGTCCTGCGCCCGACGCAGCCAATTTCGCAGCCGACCTCAACCCGGACTCGCTCGAAGTGCTGAAGGATGCGCGGATCGAGGCCGCGATCGCGGCCGGCAATTCCGACGCGGCGATGCAGTTCGAGCGGCAGGGCTATTTCGTGCGCGACCCCGACTCGACGCCGGAGAGGCCTGTTTTCAACCGCACCATCGGCCTGCGTGACACCTTCGCCAAGGAAGTCGCGAAGGGCTGAGGTGGTGAGAAGCTCCTAGCGAACGTCATTGCGAGGAGCGCAAGCGACCAAGCAATCCAGAATGTCCCCGAGGAGACAATCTGGATTGATTCGCGGAGCCTGTCATCAGGCCGCGCGTTCGGGCGGACCCGTTGGCTCGAAGTGACGGTGCCGATGGAGCGTCCGTCGTGGCGAAAACTGCGTCTGATCAGTTGATCACTTCGAGCCCGGCCTCCGTAAGCCGCGGCACGCCGTCGTTCAATTCGACGAGGCCGCGCTCGGTCAGGAGCGACAGATCGTCATCGCTGATAGGGGAGAGAACCAGACGCTTGGCGTTGATGTCGCGGAGCGTCCAACGCAGATGGATCGCGCGCTCCAATCCAAGATCGGCGAAGGGATTTTGATGGTCGACCATGGCCCGTTAAGTGCGATGGACCGAGAAAGTTCCCTGTTGCACGGAAAAGTTGCGCGTATTCTCTTTCCGTTCCACTAGCCGCCTTGCGACAGCGTCCGGTAGCTTTGCGCCGACTGGTGTAGCGTAGGGTGCCCGCGTGGCAGATACGGACCGGCCGCGCGGTCGCAGGCGCGGCATGGCGCAGACGATCGCCGATGTCTGGCCGCCGCGCGGTGCCGGCCAAGCTGGCGGCGCGCTTGCGGCAGGTCGCACGGCATGGCCGCCGCTGGCGGCGAAATTGCGTGACTGGCTGCGGGCGGAGGCGGGGGCCGGGCGGTTATTCCCCTGGGTGCCGGTGGCCTTCGGCGCAGGCATTGCGCTGTATTTCTCCGTCGATCACGAACCTGTGCTGTGGCTGACGGCGCTTGCCGCGCTGGCGCTGGGCGCGGGCGCCTTGCTGCTGCGGCGGCATCGGCTGTTCGTGACCGCGGTGATGATCGCGGCCGTCGCCGCGGGTTTTGCGGTCGCGACCTGGCGGACCGCCCGTGTCGGCCACACCGTGCTGGGGCGTCCGCTCTACTCGGTGGCGCTCACTGGCTTTGTCGAGACCCGCGACATCCGCGAACGCACTGATCGCTTCGTGCTGCGCGTCGTCACGATGGAGAGCCCGCGCGGCCACATCACGCTGACGCGTGTGCGGTTGTCGGTGAAGAAGGGCACTGCGCCCGATGTCGGCAGCTTCGTCGAGCTGAAGGCGCGGCTGCTGCCGCCGCTCGCCCCCTTACGGCCGGGCTCCTATGATTTTGCACGCGACATGTTCTTCCAGGGCATCGGCGCCTCCGGCTTCGTGATGGGCGCGATCAAGACCGTGACGCCGCCGCGGACGGGCGGATGGGCGCTGGGCTATGCGGCAGTCATGCAGGATCTGCGCGACACCATCGATGCACGGATCCGCGGCCGCCTGGAGGGCGACGAACGTGCTATCGCGACCGCGCTGCTGACCGGGCGGCGCGACGCCATCACCGATCCGGTCAATGACGCGATGTTCATTTCGGGACTCGGCCATGTACTGTCGATCTCAGGCTATCACATGGCGGTGGTCGCCGGCGTCGTGTTCTTCGTGATCCGGGCGCTGCTCGCGCTTATCCCCGGGCTTGCGGATAGCCATCCGATCAAGAAATGGGCGGCGGCGGCCGCGCTG
>Ga0209233_1000901_pt1 | contig 12988 bp, 9 predicted proteins | sample AraplaCL_Cvi_mCL_FD_184269 | JGI IMG/M metagenome (GOLD analysis project Ga0209233, IMG submission 184269) | Arabidopsis root microbial communities from the University of North Carolina, USA - plate scrape CL_Cvi_mCL (SPAdes) (version 2) | ecosystem: Host-associated > Plants > Roots > Endosphere ...
GGTTGTATGATCATTAAGCCATACGGTTACTCCATCTGGGAAAAAATGCAGGGCGTGCTTGACAAAATGTTCAAGGATACCGGCCACAGTAATGCCTATTTCCCGCTGCTTATACCAAAATCATTTTTTAGTAAGGAGGCCAGCCACGTAGAGGGTTTTGCCAAGGAATGTGCCGTGGTGACGCATTATCGCCTCAAAAATGACGGCGACGGCAATATCATCGTCGACCCGGAAGCCGAACTGGAAGAAGAACTCATCATCCGCCCGACTTCTGAAACAATCATCTGGAACACCTACCGTGGCTGGATACAATCATACCGCGACCTGCCTATCCTGGTTAACCAATGGGCCAACGTAATGCGCTGGGAAATGCGTACACGTTTGTTTTTACGCACCAGTGAGTTTTTATGGCAGGAGGGACATACTGCTCACGCAACGGCTGAAGAAGCCATAGCCGAAACAGAGCAAATGTTGGCGGTTTATGCAGATTTCGCAGAGAACTTCCTGGCCTTGCCGGTAGTTAAAGGCCGTAAAACGCCAAACGAGCGTTTTGCCGGTGCTTTGGATACGTATTGCATCGAAGCTTTGATGCAGGATGGTAAGGCTTTACAAGCCGGTACTTCGCATTTCCTGGGGCAGAATTTTGCCAAGGCCTTTGATGTGAAGTTCACCAATAAAGAAAATAAACTGGACTATGTTTGGGCAACATCATGGGGCGTTTCAACTCGTTTAATCGGTGCGCTGATCATGGCACACTCTGACGATGCAGGTTTGGTATTACCTCCAAAATTAGCCCCAATTCAGGTTGTTGTTGTGCCGATTTATAAACATGACGAAGAATTGGAAAATATCACTAACTACGTTAACGGGCTTAAAAAAGAACTGATTGCTAAAGGTATCTCCGTGAAATTTGATAATCGTGATACACACCGTCCGGGCGCTAAGTTTGCTGAATATGAGCTGAAAGGTGTTCCGGTACGCGTAGCCATCGGCAGCCGAGATATGCAAAACGGAACGGTTGAGCTGGCCCGTCGTGATACCAAGACAAAAGAAACGGTTACTCAGGAAGGCTTAGCGAATACCATCGAAGCTTTGTTGGCCGATATCCAAAAAAATATATATCAAAAAGCGGCCGACTTCCGCACTGAAAACACCATTGAGGTTAACGATTACGAAGAGTTTAAGCGTTTATTAGACGAAAAGCCGGGCTTTCTTTCAGCACACTGGGATGGTACGCCTGAAACAGAACAGCGCATAAAAGACGAAACCAAAGCTACCATACGTTGTATTCCTTTAAATAACAAGCTTGAAGAAGGCAAATGTATCCTGACCGGCAAGCCGAGTACGCAGCGGGTGTTGTTTGCAAGAGCATATTAAGCCGGCATTGCCCATACCACGCGTCATTGCGAGGACCGAAGCAATCTCTACACGCGCTAATCAATTAGCATGATGTTACTGTCGCGCAGAGATTACTTCGTCCCTCGCAATGACGTTTTTTATAAATAGTTAAAAAGCATCAATATGAAGTTTGCAACTAAAGCAATCCACGCAGGGCAAGAGCCTGACCCAACAACCGGCGCCGTGATGACGCCAATTTACCAAACCTCCACTTACTGGCAAAAATCGCCGGGCGAGCATCAGGGTTATGAGTATTCGCGCGGGACGAACCCAACGCGTAAAGCTTTGGAGAATTGTTTGGCGGCTTTGGAGAATACCAAATTTGGCCTTGCTTTTTCGAGCGGTATGGGTGCTACCGATGCAGTAATGAAATTGCTTGCCCCTGGCGACGAGGTAATTACCGGTAACGACTTGTATGGCGGCTCATACCGCATTTTTACCAAGATATTTGCCAATTATGGCATCAAGTTTCATTTCCTTGATCTGTCAAATCCGGAGATCATCCGTGAACATGTAAATGCGAATACCAAGCTCATTTGGATTGAAACGCCAACCAACCCGACGATGCAGATCATCGACATTGCGGCGGTGACCAAAATAGCCCAGGAAAAAGGTCTGTTAACGGTGGTTGATAACACTTTCGCTTCGCCATACCTGCAAAACCCGATCGATCTGGGTGCTGATATAGTGATGCATTCAGTTACCAAATACATCGGCGGTCACAGCGATGTGGTGATGGGCGCATTAATGTTGAATGATGAAGATCTGTACAAACGCTTATGGTTCATCTACAACTCATGCGGCGCTACTCCCGGACCGATGGATAGCTTCCTGGTGCTGCGTGGTATCAAGACCCTGCATTTACGCATGAAGGCGCATTGCGAGAACGGCCGTAAGATAGCTGAGTTCCTGAAGACGCATCCGAAAGTGGACAAAATATACTGGCCTGGCTTTACCAACCATCCAAATCACGAAATCGCCAAAAAACAAATGCGCGATTTTGGGGGTATGATATCCATCACCCTAAAAGATGCCGATTTGAAGGAGACATTCCGCATAGCATCGTCATTTAAAGTATTTTCACTGGCCGAGTCGCTGGGTGGGGTGGAATCACTTGTCAACCACCCGGTAACCATGACGCACGCCTCGATACCCAAAGAGGCCCGCGAAGCGGTTGGCGTTGTGGATAATTTGCTGCGCCTGAGTGTTGGTGTTGAAGATGTGGATGATTTGTTGGATGATTTGAAGCAAGCGTTAGCGTAAAAGCTGTTACACAATTTGTCATTTCGAGCATAGCGAGAAATCTATACACTCGCATATGAACGGATGTATAGATTTCTCCTCGTTCCTCGTCGAAATGACATACTTAATTGGATTATGCAAGACAATCTCAGATCCTTTCTCGACGCCAAAGTTGCGCAATACAACCAACCCGGTTTTATTGCCAACGACCCTGTAAGCATCCCGCATCTGTTCACCAAAAAGCAGGACATCGAGATCATGGGCTTTTGGGCCGCTACGCTGGCCTGGGGGCAGCGCCCGACCATCATCAAGAAATGCAAGGAGCTGATTGCCCTCATGGATGGTGCCCCCTATGATTTTATCATGAATCATGAAGAAATCGACCTGAAAAAGCTGCTGCATTTTAAGCATCGTACATTTAATGATATTGATACACTGTATTTTATTGTATTCTTTAGATATCATTATGAGCGGTTTGAATCGTTGGAGGACGCTTTCATTCCTGCCAAGAGTAGTACAGAGAGAGTTGTCATGCTGGGCCCGTCGAAGCAAACGGGGCACGCCTCTGCGCGCGCCCTTCGACAAGCTCAGGGTGACAGTCCCGATAATTATGAAGAGCCGGTCGAAATATATCTTAATCATTTCAGAAGTTATTTCTTCTCACTGCCTGACTATCCGCATCGCACTAAAAAACATGTCTCATCGCCCTCGCAAAAGTCGACTTGCAAGAGGCTAAACATGTTTTTACGCTGGATGGTACGTAAAGACGATAAAGGTGTCGACTTCGGCATCTGGAACCAGATCAAACCCTCAGAACTCATCATGCCTTGCGATCTGCACGTCGACCGCGTAGCCCGCCATCTCAAACTCATCAGCCGTAAACAAACCGACTGGCAAACCGCCATCGAGCTAACCCAACGCCTACGCGAATTTGATCCCACCGACCCGGTTAAGTATGATTTTGCCTTGTTTGGCTTGGGGATTGGAGAGCGTTGGGGTAGTGATGCTATTTTGCCTATATTGGAGTAATTAAAATCTTCTTCAAAAGAACTGTCATCTCGAACATAGTGAGAGATCTATACACACGTTAAGCACCGACTCGTATGTCCGTGTATAGATTTCTCCCGTTGGTCGAAATGACAAACGGGAGAAAATACTTATGAATCAACACCCTCGCATCGCCGAGTTCCTCGCTGGCAAATCAGCCCATACGCTGATGCTGTACAATCATTTCCTGTCAGAATTTGAAAAGATAGGCGATATCCTTGTCGAACCTACCAAAACCATGATCGGTATCTCAAACGCGCACAAACGCATAGCCTGGATAACGCAATTAGGTAAGAATTTTATTCATGTAGTATTTCCCTTCAAGCAGCCTTATAATGACAATATGTGCTTTCAGAAAGTGGGGCAGGTGCCGGGCCAGCAGCAGTATAACCACCATTTGCGGGTGTTGAATGCTGAGGATATTAACGAAGAGGTGCTTGGGTTTATGCGGATGGCTTATAACGAGGAAAAGGAGTGATTATTCACCGCCCTCGGGGCCGTAAAATAATACCCAAGCGCTAAAATCGTCCGTAAAATCGAAGAAGTGATGTGCTGCAGCAGCAGGTACAAACAAAAAATCGCCGGCGGTAATTGCACTTACTTCGCCCTCCAAATTAAACTGGCCATTACCACTTGCTATAATATAAACCTCGTCGCGGGCATGAGGCTTTTGCTTATCAATTTTATCAGGCTTATAAAGTTCGACCAACAGCGTACCATGCTGAAATAATCCCAAAAACTCGTTGCCCGATTGTTGCAAAGAAAGTTGGGCTTGTTTTAATGGCAGATGATTTTCCATTTTTGATAAGATTATTGCAATCAGTTTTAGATGTTTAACCTCAAAAAGTCAATAAGTCAGAAACTGATATAAATTTTTAATTTACAGCTATTTAAATAGCTTACCTAAACCAATTATATTGTTTCATTTTGTTTCACTCTTTTTTAGTAAGTAGCTTATTATTAATTACTTATTGAAAATTTGTGTTTCAGGTGTTTCACATTTTCGTGAAACAGATTAGCGTTTATTGCTCTTCTTTAAAGTAAACCTTGTAATAATTCATGGCCCTGTCATCGTCAAAACCTTTCTCGATGAGTTTGTTATCGCCATGAATATAAATATGGAAGTTCTTGTCCAGTTTCAACACGCTCTTGTAAATACGCGATTGCTTTTTAACCGCATTATCTGATATCTCGAAGGTATCGCCAATGCGGGTTTCAAACTCATCTTCATACTGGCTCTTAAAGGTTTTGAATGATTGAATAGCCTGCGGATTACTGATCACCTCGTCGGCAAACTCATCCATATCAAAGGTCTCTTTCTCCTTAAAATACTTCATGGAGCGATTGAGCAGATCAATCTTGTCGGCTTTGGTCATGTCAAACTCTTCGTCAATCTTTTCGGTTACAAAGTTCTTGTAGATACCTAAAACATTGCTGGTTTGGTTATAGCTGTCGTTACGGATCTTCAATTGCAGGAAATCGTCTTTCCAGTAAACAGCCGCATCCTGCCCGCGATTAGCCGTGTCAATCACCACCACTTTATAGCCGTTTTCTTTTTCGATGTTGAAGATTAGCACCCCCTTATCGAGTTTGTTAATGTTGATGGCGTTCTCTTCATAATCAACCGCAAAGCCGCCGGCATCCGGGTAAACCTTCAGATAAGTCTCCTTGTTTTCTGATTTAAATATACCGATGGCATCCAGCAGATTACCTTCAATCTGTACATCATTGAAATAAGCCACATACAGTTCGCCCGGTTTGATGTTGGGGTGGTTGGATGAGTTGTACAGATGCTTGGCTAACTGCTCAGACATCTCATGGAACTTATCTTTATCTTCGAAAATCTGCGATACAAAGTTGTGCACTTCATTCAAAGCTAGGTCGCCACTGCTGTGCATCAAATGATAAACCTCGACTGCTTTTGTAAACGGAGAAAGGAAATATTGCTTTAACAGACCTGAAATTACCTCGTCTTTGAGTTCGAGTGGATGGTCGGACAAGGCATACATTTCACCATGAACCTGGTTGCCAACGTGATGTACAGAAATAGTATCTAAAGAAGCTTCGAATGCGGTTACCATAATTGACGCGCAATTTACTTTTTTAGTTTGGTACTGCTGCCAGTAATTTGCGACCTTTGCTGCCGATGACAAATACCGAAGAAACCATTGTTGCTTTAGCTACCCCATCGGGTACAGGGGCTATCGGGGTAATCCGCCTGTCGGGACCCGATGCTATTATTATTGCCAATAGCGTTTTTAAAGGTAAGGACCTGACTAAGCAGTCGTCGCACACCATTCATTTTGGAAACGTTGTGGACGACGATATGATTTTGGACGAAGTATTGGTTTCGTTATTTGTGGGCCCCAAATCATACACCCGCGAGAATGTGGTGGAGATATCCTGTCATGGATCAGCTTACATTATTGAGTCGATCATCAAACTGCTCATCAAAAAAGGAGCGCGTCTGGCAAAAGCCGGTGAATTTACGCTGCGAGCTTTCCTGAACGGCCAAATGGACCTGTCGCAGGCAGAGGCTGTGGCAGATCTGATTGCTTCAAATTCAAAAGCATCGCAGCAGGTGGCTTTACAGCAGTTGCGTGGTGGGTTCAGTAATCAATTGCAAGGTCTGCGCGATCAGTTGGTTCAATTTGCTTCATTGATAGAATTGGAACTGGATTTTGCCGAAGAAGATGTGGAATTTGCCAATCGCGATCAGCTGAAAAAACTGATACATGATATTACCAGGGTAATTAGTGCCCTAGTGCAGTCGTTCGAATTAGGTAACGCCATTAAGCAAGGCGTAAATACCGTAATAGCCGGTCGGCCCAACGCCGGTAAGTCGACATTACTAAACGCGCTGCTTAATGAAGAACGCGCCATTGTGAGCCATATCCCCGGTACAACCCGCGATACGATAGAAGAAATCCTGAACATCAACGGCATCAACTTCCGGTTGATAGACACCGCAGGAATCCGTGAAGCTACTGACGCAATCGAAAAAATAGGGGTGGAGCGTACCATGGAAAAGATTGCACAATCGGCTCTGGTGATCTATGTTTATGATGCAGCAACACTGATAGCCGAAGAATTAAATAATGACCTAGCTAAATTGCAGCAGCAAGGCGTTACCATTTTGACAGTTGCCAACAAGGCTGATCTGTTATCGCTGGAAAAGATTGAAGAGCTTAATCAGTCAAATATCATCGCCATATCTGCTAAAGAAAAAACTGCGATTAATGACCTGCGTTCAAAAATATACCACTCGGCCATCAAAGAACAATTGGATGGTAACGAGACTTTGGTAACCAATATACGCCACCTTGAAGCCCTGCAAAGAACCGAAGAAGCCCTGGCCAACGTGCTGCGAGGAATAGATTCTGTAACCTCAGATTTCCTGTCGATGGATATCAAACAGGCCCTGCATTACCTCGGCGAAATTACGGGCGCCGTTACAACTGACGATTTGCTGGATAATATATTTAGTAAGTTCTGTATCGGCAAATAGGTAAGTAATTGATATAAGTTAATTATTACTTGTTGGTGTAAAACTTTAATTGTGCCGGCGCGAAATAGATTTCCGGAAATTTGGTAGCCGGATCCGTAAGTGGCAATATAGGTCTGGCACTTGCTTTTAAAGTTATACTTGTACCCGATACCGGGTAATCGGCTGCCAGGCCTGTGCCAACTATTGTATAATATCTGCCGGGTGCCAACGAAATTGCTGCAGATACTGCGCCTAATTTTGTGGTTGTACCTGTTAAATATAGCTGGAAAGTGTAGTTGGTTAACCCGGTTGGGTTTACAGGCAAGCCAATAAAATCACTTGCATTACTATAGGCTATATTAGTTATTGGTGTAGTTACTGTAGCTGTTGTGGATCCTGTTAACGTCGCGGTTGCGGTCATATCTACCGGTGCGCCGTTAGGGATCATATAGGCTAAACGAACGTAAGCTTTGCCGCTTTCAGCAGCGGGAAATACATCCGAAATAACTTTGATACCCAATGGAGATGTGGCAGATCCCGGTAAACCTAACGTAAATACAGAATATGCCGAACCGGCAACCGTAGTTTGCGTGACCGAACCAATAGTTGTACCTGCAGCGGTTGTTTGCGTACTTACTAAGGCAGGCACAGGTGTTGAGGCCTGTACTTTTATTGCCGTATTACCCGGCGTTATCGAAGCATAGTTGCTGCCCGGGAATAATCCAAGATAAGTGGCGGCCACTCCGTTATAATTATAGTTAATGCCGGTTGTAATTGAAGTTAATACTGTGTTGTCAGTTACAGAAACAGATGATACCGGCGTTATTTTCACATTATTTATGTAAGCGTCTATTGCCGGGGTGCCTGGCGCTGTATGCAATATTTTAATAAGTGCACCTGACGATACGTCGCCGGATTGCGTTATAACACTTTTCTGGCATCCGGTCAATAAGATCGCCGCTGCAAAAATCATTATATAGCTTACTTTTTTCATTTTGATTTAGCTTATGGTAAAATGAAATATGGTTTGGTAGTATGATAATCGGGTGCAGTTGCACCAATTTTTTGCAGCGCAGGCACGTTCCAGATATATTCTGAATTGTAACGTGGGCGTACTACATATACCTGTTTGCCGGCGTTGTCTGCAAATAAAGTACCTGGTTTGGTAAAGCCCTGGAAAATGGTAGCGTCATAGTTGTACCGCCGCTCGTCAGACCAAGCCTCAATTGGGTTATATAAGAACTGTGCAATAAATTTTTGCTGTAAAATGTCGCTTAGTTTTAAGGAGGCTGCCGTTTGACGCACACTTGGCCCGGCTAAATAAGCTGCTTGCTGAACTGCCGGTATGAGGTTTTGTGTGCCGGTTAAATTTGACCCTGCAGGCGGGTTACTTACAAAATCAAGAGACGCTTGAATGCCTTTGATATAAGCACCGTAGGCTCCGTTAATGTCTCCCTTTTTAAATAACGCTTCAGATTTCATGAACTGAAGCTGAGCCCAGGTCATCAGTACCCCTCTTGAATTATCATTAAAAAGGTATTTTGCAGTACCGGTTCCCTTAATGGTGTTTGCACCCGCAAATGGAGGGATAGACGTATTCGCATCGGACGAGTTGATATCACCAAACGGCGGAACTACGCCACGATATGCACCGTCTTTACTTGGCATCAACAATAATGGTAAGCGCGGGTCGGCTGTTAGGTTTTGTGTAGGCGAGCCTGCAAGTATACGCCCATCTAACAAGCGTACAATAAAATCAGATTGGCGGAAACCGGCCAGGTTACCGCGGGACGGACCCCAAAAGTTTGCGTCGGTAGAGTTTGATGCGGTACAAGCTACGCTGGCATTATCACTGTTATCCACAAAAGAATTATCGACGAATTTGGCAACAGAGTCTGCGCTGAAGGTTGCTTTATTACTAAAGTGCAGCGCGTTTTGTGCCAGTATTGCGTACACAAATTTTATCCATTTCGTACGGTCGCCCGCATACATGTAATCTCCCTTTTGTAACGTCGGGGAAACGTTAAGCCCATCTGCGGCTATAGCCTGCTTAAAATAACGTATAGCCAGGTAGCAGTCTTTAACTGCTTCGGCATATACAGTTTGCGGGGTATCGTAATTAAAGGTAAGTTTAGTAGGATCATAGGCTTCGTTAACAACCATATAGTTATAAATATCGGCGCCATTTTGCCATCCCCAGGCACGCAGTGCATAAGCCACCCCTAAAAATTCGGGTTTATTATTTTTAGTCGCGTCTTCCATCATCAGCGTTACGTTCTGCCCTAAGCTGAAATAGATTGTTCGCCACATTTCGCCGTTCGAGTCTGTGCCCGCGAGGTATCCTTCCTGATCCCAAACGTTATTGGCAACGTTTGAGCCCCATATCTGGGCATATTGGCCAATATATCTGCTATCAAACCAAATACCACGTGCCATACCAGCTTGTATAGGAGGCAATAAGCTGGCTGAAGAAACCTCTGTGGGAGCGTTTGGATTGGTGTTGATATCAACAAATTTCTTGCAGCTGCTGACAAATCCTACTAATACCAGCGCGCTATATAGATATATGAGTTTTTTCATGTCGTTTATCTTATAATTTCGCATTAATTCCAAAAGAAATCGTCCGAGGCGTTGCCAAAACACCGTAATCAAAACCGGCTGCACCCGAACCTCTGGTTGAAGAGTTGGTACCATTAACCTCCGGATCGGCACCGGTGTAGTTTGTGATCAAAAACAAATCAGTAGCTGTTACATAAACGCCCAATCCCTTAAATACTTTTTGTTTTGAAATCAGACTATTTGGTAAGGCGTAGCTCAGTGTAATATCCCTTAAGCGCAGAGTGTAGATGTTATGTTCAACAAAATCAGACTCAATAGCGTTGGTATAATACGTGGTTTGAGTGTAAGGAGTGATCTGGATTGTATTAACCGTCGGGTTGGCCGAGTTTTCATTGCCATCTTTTAATACACCAGGTATAACAATAGGCGTTTTCCTGTTTACTGTACGTTCACTTAAGCCATAACGGGTAAGGAATAGTTCATTGCCATTAAAAACATCGCCGCCTTTGCGATAGTCTAAAAGGAAGGATAATGCCACACTTTTATAGGTGAAGTTATTACCTACGCCTAACGTAAACTGTGGCTGTCTGTTGCCTACGGTAACAAATGCGCCATTTGATATGGGCATCCCGGTTGATGGATCGATTAATATTTTCCCGGCGTTATTACGTGCATAACTATAGGCTGCGATATTACTTAAGCTACTACCCGGAAAAATACTTGCACGGGCGTTAGCATATAGCCAGGTATCAGAATTATAATATTCGGGCAGATTACCAAGGTTAATTACTTTACCACGGTTTAAGAAAAAGTTAACAAATGGCTTCCATGAAAAGTCGGTTGTTTTTAGGACGGTGCCGGTTAATGCTATCTCAAGACCTTTATTCTGAATCTCGCCACCATTCACTAACTCCAGTATATAACCGGATGCGTAGCTTATACGCGGATCAAATATCTGGTCGGTTGCGCGGTATTTATATACGTTGATCTCGGCACCTAAACGTCCGCCAAAAAACTGTAGCTCTGTACCCAACTCCATCTGGTAGTCTTTCTCCGGTTTTAAGTTAGGGTTATTACCGGTAACGTCATAAGCGTATCCACCGCCTGTTGTAGATTGTTGCAATAAACTGGATCTGATCTTATAGGGTTGGAATGGATCTTTACCCACGCCTGCGTACGAGAAGCGTATTTTTCCAAACGATAAAACCTTACTGCCTTTTAAAGCAGGTAACTCGCTAAAATTAAAGCCGATACCGCCCGATGGATAGAAATAAGAATCTTTGATAGTTCCGGCCAAGCGCGAAGAATAATCATTTCTGCCTGTAGCATTTAAGGTGACCAATTCTTTGTAAACAACACTTAAACGGGCTATTTCGCCTATACGGCGCGTCTCAAAATAATTGGTTACCGCACGCTGGGTAGTTGGTAAGGTATTATTTATGGTATTAAAATCCGGCTGTAAAAAGGCTTCGCCATATTGGCCGTCTGTTATTTCCTTGCTATCATAAACCTCAGCGCCAAGGGCCAACGTGGTTCTGAAGTCGCCAAAATTATGTTTAAGGGTTGCAAAGAATGAGCCGTTAAGCAACAGGTTGTTATCATTATAGTTATCAATAATACCGCCTCTGCTTATTCCGCTTGATGCCGCAAAGTTAGCGCCTATAGAGTTTTGATAAGAGTTACTGAATTGACTTACCAAATTATTACCTTCTGTGTTGTAATAATCCACCCCAAACAAACCTCTTAAATTTAACCATGTAACAGGATCGTAGGATAGGTCAAAGTTACCTATCACCCTGTTTGTTTTGTCGCGTGATATATTGTGAGTTATATCCCATATCGGGTTATCAAAATCAATAGACGCATCGAGTACAGATGTTGTGGGAGCTAACAACGTTCTGCGGCTTCCGTCAGGATTTAAATAGTTACGCACATCATCATTTGTGGGCCAGGAAAGCGCATTAATATAGGTGCCGCTATTACCTTTATTGGTTTTACGGTTATCCAGGTTAAAGTAATTAAAACTGGCGCTGCTGGTTAGCTTAGGCGTTAGTTTTGCCTGGCCGGCAAAACGTAAGGATAACTTGTTGTTATAAACCACCGGTATTACACCACCGGTATGGCGGTACTCAACTGATGTTCGATAGCTCGCATCATCATTCCCACCGGCAAAGGAAAGGTCATGAGATTGCGAAAACCCGGTCTGGAAGAAATTTTGCAGGTTATTATAGGTTTTCGTTCCGGGCGCGTAGGCGGGCCCAAATGCTTGTCTTACAGTTGGATCGACATAACCGGATGTGCCGGGGCCAAATATTGTTTGAATTTTTGGGAAGCGATACTCTTTAGAGTAACTAAAGTTGTTGTCATAGGTTATAGCGCTTGCACCTGTTTTACCTTTCTTTGTCGTAATAACGATGGCGCCGCCCGCAGCATCCGATCCATATACGGCTGCTGCATCTGCTCCTTTAAGTATAGTGACAGTCTCGATATCGTCCGGGTTGATATCGGCAATACGATTGGTAAAATCCTCGCGTCTGTTATCGCCGTTTGATGCTAATGCGCTCTGGCTCATTGCATCGTTATTTACCCGGATACCGTCTACCACAAACAATGGCTGGTTGCTCGCGCCAATGGAAGTAATGCCACGTAATACAATTGAAGACGACGCACCGGGTACACCGCTGGTGCTGGTTACAGTAGCGCCGGCAATACGGCCCTGCAATGAGTTTACTAAATTCTCACGTCGGGTGTCGGCAATTGCCTGCCCGGTAATAGTTTGAGTAGATGATGTCAGGTCTCGTTTAGATTGCTTAACACCAAAGCCGGTTACCGTTACCTCTTTGAGGCCAGCAACGTCGGGCGTTAATTTTACATTAATAATGGTTTGATTATCAATGGTACGCTCGCTGGTAACAGAACCAATAAAACTAAACGTTAATACCTGTCCTTTGGTTGCACGAATGCTGTATCGGCCATTAGCGTCGGTACTTACCGCATTAGTAGTGCCTTTAACCTTAACAGTGGCACCGGGCAGCGCACTGCCATCTTCGCTTGAGGTTACCTGTCCGGTAATAGTTAACGACTGCGACATAACCTGTATGGTGCCGCAGAAAGTTACCAGAAGAAGTAAAAGGAGAACTTTCTTCATAGAATAAGATTAAGTGATCAGTTAATTGGAGGTTAACCGGATACCCATGATATGGTAATTTCTGCTTAACCTTAAGTAAATATAAGTCTTTATAATTTATATCTTCC
>Ga0209233_1000902_pt1 | contig 12986 bp, 13 predicted proteins | sample AraplaCL_Cvi_mCL_FD_184269 | JGI IMG/M metagenome (GOLD analysis project Ga0209233, IMG submission 184269) | Arabidopsis root microbial communities from the University of North Carolina, USA - plate scrape CL_Cvi_mCL (SPAdes) (version 2) | ecosystem: Host-associated > Plants > Roots > Endosphere...
TTGCGCAGCCAGGCCACAAACGCATCGAGGTCGATCCGAATCTGACCGTCGCGCAGGAGCAGGAAATCGGCAAGCAGACCGAGTAATCGGATCAGGGAACCGGCGGGAATCGTGTTCGCCTCGAATTGCGAATCCAAAGATGATGCTGACATTTCCGTCTCCTTTTGCTTCGCCGGCAGGCGATGCGTCGAACGGCGTCGAGAGTGAACGCAGGTAATTCTGACAAGCGGGGCGTGAAGAAAATGAAAAGTGCAGGTTTTGCTGCCAGGCCCCGCGCTACCCCGCGGCCTTCCCGGCGACTCTGCGCCAGCGCTTGCCGTGCGCGGTTTCGAATTCGTCGTCGGAAATCGGCACGAGGGATTCGCCGTTGCGCAGGCGCAGCTCGACGCCGAGATGCAGCGTCGTCGCATTGCCTTGATCGTCGACGCTGACCGGTGCCGTACGGATCACGATCGAGCGATGGCCGTGCTCATCCTCGACTTCAAACGCCTGCGTTTCGATATGTGTTTTCGCACCCATCGCCGCTGCCTCCGCCGTTCCGAACCGCCCACTCAACCCGACGCGATGCGGAATTCCAATGTCGCGCCGACCGCACGCTGCCAATCCGCGTACAGATGCTCGCGCTCGGTCTCGCCAAGCTCGGGCGCGAAGCCGCGGCCGAGCGCCCAATGCTGCGCGATCTCTGCGCGGCTGCGCCAGAAAGCGACCGCGAGACCGGCGAGATACGCCGCGCCGAGTGCTGTCGTCTCCAATTGCTGCGGTCGCTGTACGGGCACGCCGAGCAGGTCGGCCTGAAACTGCGCGAGGAAGTCGTTCGCGATCGCGCCGCCGTCGACGCGCAGCGTCCGCAGCTTGAGCCCCGCGTCGACCTGCATCGCGGTGAGCACGTCGCGCGTCTGGTAAGCCATCGATTCGAGCGCGGCGCGCACGAGATGCTCCTTGCGCGTGCCGCGCGTGAGGCCGAAGATCGCGCCACGCACGTCGCTGCGCCAGTACGGCGCGCCGAGGCCGACGAAGGCCGGCACGAGGTAGATGCCGTCATTCGTCTTCGCACGGCGCGCGTAGGCTTCCGAATCCGACGCCGCGTCGATCAGGCGCAGTCCGTCACGTAGCCACTGAATCACCGAGCCGGCGACGAAGATCGAGCCTTCGAGCGCGTACTCGGTCTTGCCACCGATGTTCCACGCGATCGTCGTCAGCAGGCCGTTCTTCGACGCCACCGGTTTCTCGCCGGTATTCATCAGCATGAAGCAGCCGGTGCCGTAGGTGTTCTTCGCCATGCCCGCATCGAAACACGCCTGGCCGAACAGTGCGGCCTGCTGATCGCCTGCGATACCGGCGATTGGAATCGATCGGCCGCGCGCGAAATGCGTGGTGTAGCCATAGATTTCGCTCGACGCACGCACCTCGGGCAGCATCGCGCGCGGCACGTCGAACAAGGCGAGCAAATCGTCGTCCCACTGCTGTTCGTGGATGTTGTAGAGCAGTGTGCGCGAAGCGTTGCTCGCGTCGGTGACGTGCGCCTTGCCGTCGGTGAGATTCCAGATCAGCCAGGTGTCGATCGTGCCGAACAGCAGTTCGCCGCGTTTCGCGCGCTCGCGCGCACCGGCGACGTGGTCGAGAATCCATTTCACCTTCGTCGCGGAAAAATACGCGTCAATCAAAAGACCAGTGCGTGCGCGTACGAGAGCGTCGTGGCCGGCGGCGATCATTTCGTCGCAGATCGCGCGCGTTTGCCGCGACTGCCAGACGATGGCGTCGTGAATCGGCTTGCCGGTGGCGCGCTCCCAAACCACCGTCGTCTCGCGCTGGTTGGTGATGCCGATCGCGGCGATGTCTATCTGTCCCAGCGTACGTTCGGTCGCGATCGCCTCGGCAACGGTGGCTTCGACGCTGGCGAGAATCTCGATCGGATCGTGCTCGACCCAGCCGGCCTGCGGAAACTTCTGCGTGAATTCGCGCTGCGCGCTCGCTGCGATGTTGCCGGAATGATCGAACAGCAGCGCGCGCGAACTCGTGGTGCCCTGATCGATGGCGAGGACGTAGGACTGGCTCATGATTTCCTCCCGATGTTTATTTTTATACTTTCGCGCAACGGCCGGCTAGCCGTACAACGCATGATAGAAGCCTGCCGCGAGCAGCATGCCGACGATCGGCGCGGCGACGGGCACCCAGGCGTACGCCCAGTCCGAACTGCCCTTGCCGGGAATGGGCAACAGCGCATGGGCGATGCGCGGGCCGAGATCGCGCGCGGGATTGATCGCGTAGCCGGTCGGGCCGCCGAGCGAGAGGCCGATCGCGACGACGAGGCCGGCGACCGCGAACGGTGCAAGGCCCTCGGTCATCCGGTTCGCGCCAATGATCAGCACGCCGAACATCAGCACGAAACTGCCGATCAACTCGCACAAGATCGCCGCGGGAAAATTGCGGATCGCCGGCGACGTGCAGAACACGGCGCGCTTGAGCTGCGGATCGAGATCGGATTTCCAGTGCGGCAGATATGCGAAGTACGCGAGCGTCGAGCCGACCGCCGCGCCGGAAACCTGTGCGGCGACGTATCCGGGCACCTGCGCCCAGGGAAACTTGCCGAGCGCCGCGAGCGCAATCGTCAAAGCGGAATTCATGTGCGCGCCACTGCCGCTCGGTGCCGCCGCGTAGATGCCGAACAGCACGGCCAAGCCCCACGCGACCGCGATGACCAGCCAGCCGCCATTGTGCGACTTCGACTGCGGCAGCAGCACGCCGGCCACGACGCCGCTGCCGAGCAGCATCAGCGTCGCCGTGCCGAGAAACTCGCCGAGATATGGACTCATCAATGACTCCCCGATTCGAGATAGTTTTTTAGTTTTTGGCTTTCTTTGGCATTCAGACGCAGGCCGAGTTTGCTGCGCCTCCACAGGATATCGTCCACCCCGCGCGCCCATTCCTCGCGCACAAGATAGTCGACTTCGGCAGCATACAGGTCGGCGCCGAATCGCTCGCCAAGATCGGCGAGTTTGCGCGCTTTGCCGATCACGCGCTCGATGCGCATGCCGTAAGCGCGCGCATAACGCAGCGCGAGGTCTTCGGGCAACCACGGATAACGCCGTCGCGTCGCGAGCAGGAACAGATCGAAAGCATCCTCGCCCGATTGCACACCGTCGGCGAATTCGGCGCCGGGTAGACGCACGTGTTCGTCGGCAGTCCACGACGCACGAGTGTTGCCGAGCGCCGGCGCGAGGCGATCGAGCGCGTCCGCAGCCAGACGGCGATGCGTGGTGATCTTGCCGCCGAACACGTTGAGCAGAGGCGCGGCGGATTCAGCGTCGAAGTCGAGCAGATAGTCGCGCGTCACCTCGGCGGCGGCGACACCCTCTTCTTCGAGCAGCGGACGCACGCCGCTGTAGCTCCAGACGACATCGGCCGGCGCGATGGTACGGGCGAAATAGCGATTGGCGGCGGCGCACAGATAGGCGATTTCGTCGGCGTCGATATGCACCGTTTCGGGCGCTGCGGTGAATTCAATGTCGGTCGTGCCGATCAGCGTGTAATCGCGCTCGAACGGAATCGCGAACACGATGCGCCGATCCGCCTGCTGAAACGTGTAGGCATAGTGATGCTCGTACAGCCGCGGCACGACGATGTGGCTGCCTTTGACCAGGCGCAGCGTATGCGAATGCCGCACCTGCGCGACCTCGTCGAGGAAACTCGCGGCCCACGGGCCGGCGGCATTGACCAGTGCGCGCGCCTGTACCTCCATCACCGTGCCGCCGTGGTCGCGCAGCTGCGCTGTCCAATTTTTTGCACGGCGCTGCGCGCGGATGCAGCGCGTGCGCGTGACGATTTGCGCCCCGCGCGCTTGTGCATCGAGCGCATTCAACACGACCAGACGCGCGTCGTCGCACCATGCGTCGGAATAGATGAAGCCGGTTTCGAACTGCGGCCTGAGCGCCTCGCCTGCGGTATGTTCGCGCAAATCCGCACGGCGCGAATGCAGCAGCGTATGCGCGCGCCGGCGGCCCAGATGGTCGTATAGCAGCAGGCCGGCGCGGATCATCCATTCCGGACGCAGATGCGGCTCGTGCGGCAACACGAAGCGCAGCGGGCGCACGATGTGCGGTGCCGAATTGAGCACCACGTCGCGCTCGGCCAGCGCCTTGGCGACCAGCGAGAATTCGTACTGCTCGAGATAGCGCAGGCCGCCATGGATCAACTTGCTGCTCGCGCTCGAAGTGTGCGCGGCCAGATCGTCCTGCTCGACAAGCAAAACCGACAGCCCGCGCCCGGCCGCATCGCGAGCGATCGCCACGCCGTTGATGCCGCCGCCGACAACGAGCACGTCAACCTGGTTTTTCGCCTGCGCCTGCACCGCGCCATCTTCGCAGATTTATCCGCGCGCGAAAAACCGGCGTTGCGACTTCGCGCCGCAATCGCCGTTGTCAGCAGGATGACAGGGTTATGACTTTACCCGCGGCTGGAACACGAGCGGACGGACATCGCTTTGCACAGACGCCGTCGGCGCGCAGGTACCGCAGCTCGAACAGCCGCCACCGCTGCCGCAGCCTGCGCCGCTAGCGACTTGCTGCGGAGTGTATTTCACGCCGATAGAACGTATCGTGGCATTCGGCGACGCGGCGAGACGATGTGCGAACCCCGCCTGCACCGCACGAACGCTGCGCGGAAAGAAACGACGCGCGCAGAACCACACGCTCCACACCACGATGGCCGCGATCACGACGAACTGAAAAACCGCGTAGCTCACAACAGCGCCTTTGCTATCTGATAGGTCGCGAACGAGGCGAGATAGGCCAACCCGAACAGATAGCCTGCGAGAACGATCACATTGCGCCAGGAGTTCGTCTCGCGCTTGACCGTCGCGAGTGTCGAGATGCACATCGGCGCGAACACGTACCAGGCAAGCAGCGACAACGCCGTCGCCAGCGACCATTGCGCGGCGACGATCGCCTGCAAGCCGTCGTCATTGCCGGCAAGCGCGTACACCGTGGCGAGCGAAGAGACCGCGACTTCGCGCGCGGCCAGCCCAGGCACCAGCGCAATGCAGATCTGCCAGTTGAAGCCGAGCGGCGCGAACACGGTGTGCAGCGCGCGGCCGATCATGCCGGCGAGGCTGTAATGGATCGCCGGCTCCGACGCCCCCGCCGGCGGCGCGGGAAAGCTCGACAGGAACCACAGCAGCACGGTCAGCGCGAGAATGATGCCGCCGACGCGCTTCAAGAAAATCATCGCGCGCTCGTACAGGCCGATCGCGATGTCGCGCGGATGCGGCATGCGGTACGAGGGCAGCTCCATCATCAGCGCATGCTCGCTCTTGTCGCGGCGCAGGCGCTTGATCACCCAGGCCACGATCAACGCGCTGGCAATGCCGGCGACGTAGAGCGTGAACAGCACGACGCCTTGCAGATTGAACACGCCGGCCACCGTGCGTTGCGGGATGAAGGCCGCGATCAGCAGCGTGTAGACCGGCAGGCGTGCCGAGCAGGTCATCAATGGCGCGATGAGTATCGTGGTCAGACGATCCCGCGGGTCGGGGATGCTGCGCGTGGCCATGATGCCCGGAATCGCGCAGGCGAAACTCGACAGCAGCGGAATGAACGACCGCCCCGTCAGCCCGGCTGCGAGCATCATGCGATCGAGCAGGAACGCCGCGCGCGGCAGATAGCCCGACTCTTCGAGACAAAGGATGAAAAGAAACAGGATCAGAATCTGCGGCAGGAACGCGAGCACGGTGCCGAGGCCGGCGAACACGCCGTCGGTGAGCAAGCTGCGCAGCGCACCGTCCGGCAACGCGCTGCCGATCCACGCGCCAGCGGCCTGGATGCCCTCGTCGATGCCGTCGTGCAACGGCGTCGCCCACGAGAATACGGCCTGGAAGATCAGAAACATCACCGCGGCGAGGATGGCGAGGCCGAGCACCGGATGCAGCACGAGGCGGTCGATCGCATCGTCGATCGCCGCCGTGCGCCGCGGGATGCTGACGGTGGCCGCGAGCAGGGCGCGCACTTGGGTATGAAGATCAGGAACAGATTTTGCGCTGGACATGTGCAAGCCCTCTCCCCCAGCGATGGAGCCGCTGGGGGAGAGGGGGACAGCCATCTCGGCTCGATCGATCTGCGCAATCAATTCCTTCGCACCGCCGCGCTTGACCGCCACCGTCTCAATGACCGGCATGCCGAGCTTCGCCGACAGCGCCGCCGTGTCGATGCGAATGCCGCGGCGTTTGGCCGCGTCCATCATGTTGAGAGCGAGCAGCATCGGCCGGCCGAGGCGCGCGATCTCGAGCACGAAACGCAGATGCAGGCGCAGATTGGTCGCGTCGGCGACGCAGACGATCAGATCGGGCACCGCCTCGCCGGGATAGCGGCCCATGACGACGTCGCGCGTGATCGCTTCGTCCGGGCTCGTCGCGGCGAGCGAATAGGCGCCGGGCAGGTCGAGCACGCGCACGCTGCGCCCGGACGGCGCGGTGTAATGCCCTTCCTTGCGCTCTATCGTCACGCCGGCGTAATTCGCAACCTTCTGCCGCGTGCCGGTGAGCAGATTGAACAGTGCGGTCTTGCCGCAATTCGGATTGCCGACAAGGGCGATCTGTAATGTGGCGGTCGCGGCGCTCATGGCGACACTTCCGCCGCTACAGTCACGCGCGCAGCTTCGGCGCGGCGCAAGGCAAAACGCGTGTAGCCGATCTGCACGAGCAGCGGATCCGCGCCGAGCGGACCGCGCGCGACCAGGCGCACAGGCTCGCCGGCGACGAAGCCGAGATCGCGCAAGCGCTGCGCGATCCTGTCGTTCGTCCCGTTGTCTTGCACCTCGAGCACAGTGGCCGTTGCACCCATCGCCAGTTCCGAAAGCAACACGCCGGACCTACATCTAAATAAGAATGGTTCGCATTATACTCTTGCCGGAGGAAATCCGCACGGTGGGGGCGATTGGCGTTAAATGTGATATCGGTGTTGTCGAATTCGGCTATTCACTTCAATAAGGCGAGAAATCCCTTCACCACTTCAACAATGGAAGGGCTGAGTCACCGGAGACCGGCGCCAGGTCACCAGATGAGCGGAATCAGACGCCAGCGCACGCAGCGCGCGTAATCGTCATAGCCCTCAAGACCCATGCGCAGCGTCTGCTCCTCGATGCCGATCCGAATGCCAAACAAGAGGGCTAAGATGGGGACCATCGCAAGTCCCCACCACGAGCCGAGCACGAGTGAAGTCCCGGCGATGTAGAAGAGCGTGCCGAAATACATCGGATGGCGGACGATGGCATAGGGGCCCGTCGTAATGACTTTTTGGCCGCGGTCTTTTTGTATTTTTACGACGGGCGCTGCGAAGCTGTTCGTGCGCATGGTCCAATATATGAACCAGAAGGCGACCAAGAGGAGGCCGCATCCTGCCCACTGCACGGACTGCGGCATTATCGACCAGCGCCACCGCACAGCATCTGCTGCCATGAATCCCATCCCGCCGAGTATGAGGAGCAGGATCGGTACGACCAACAGCTTGTCCGCGAGTGGCTGATCCTTCTGCACAGGCGGCTTCAGTCGCTCTTTGAGCAGCCCGGGATCGACGCGCAACATATGCGCCCCGAAAGCGACCGAGGTGACGATCATTATGCCGAGATAGAGCCACCCACCGGTGTATTCCATCGTGCCTGCAGCAGCGAAGATTATCCCGGCCATGACGCCGTACCAGACGATCGTCTGAATGATGGCGTTTACAATGAGACTCATTTCTTGCCTCTCACCTCAAAGCTGCCGATCGTTCCGCATGGCGTGCGCCGCATAAGGTTAGCTGACGGGGCCGGCAATATGGGTTGGCGCGACGCTCAGGAACATTCTAGTGAGCCGAACAGACGCGCTGAATGAACGGCGCGAGCGATTCAGACGGCTCGAAGCACCGGAGCTCACGCTTCGTCCCGCGTTTGTGTCGCTTCAACGCATTCCGTACCGCTTACGCGCCGTTTGCAGCGCACGGACGTGTACCATCCGCCGCCTCCAATCGAATGGATTTTCTATGAGAGCAAGATTTCTCGCAGTAGTGTTGGCCTGTGTCTCGGCCCATGTCTCCATACCGGCATTCGCACAAACGACTGGAGACGAGCACGCTGCAGAGACCTTGCAGGTCGGCCAATCGCTAGCGCGGTTTTCTCTCATACAACCGGCCACGCGTCTGTATCTGCGCTACCAAGTCGTTGCTGGCGCACGTCAAACCATCGACATCTGGCGCCGCCAAATCAACTTCGAACAGCAAGGTGACAAAAAGCGCATGCACATCACATGGCGCTGGGACAGCGTCGGCGCAAGAAAATTCACATCAACTCGAGACTACTGGTTCGACCGCGACACATTCAGACCCCTCACCATCACCCGCCGTCTCGTCGAAGCGGAAAAGACCACTGTCGCCGGCTATGAATACCTGCCCGATCGCATTGTCGGGCTCGCCGACCTCCCCGACAACACACGCAAGGATTTTGTGCAGCCGGCCAAAATAGCTCCGTATGCATTTGAGACCGATATGGAGCTGTTGCAAGCACTGCCGCTGCGCAGTGGCTATAGCGTACGTATCCCGTTTTACGAACCCGGGCCTGGCCAGCCTGAGCCCAAGTTTTATACTTACCGCGTGGTCGAGAGCGACAAAATCAATACACCAGACAACGGCAGCATTGACTGCTGGATCGTCGAGACCTCCTCAGACAATCCAGGCTATGGCGCTACGCGATTCTGGCTATCCAAGAAGACGCAAGTGGTAATTCGCGAGGAGACACGGCTCCCCGATGGGTCACTATTCGTGAAGATGCTCATGACATCGGATTCTGACGTCGGCTGATTCTTTCGATTGCTTCGTCAGCTCTTCCGCGCTGGCTTGGCATTCGCAGCATTGCCGCCGGGAACGCCTGCCTCGCGAACACGAGGGCAGCAGCGACGAGAAGAGCGAATCCGGCCGACGCCTCGGACCAGATAGTGATGTTGGTGATGATGGTGTGCTGTGAGCACAGGGCCAGCGCATAGTGAGCCAAGCCATCAAGGCCTAAGGCGCCGTATACGGCGATCAGTACGGAGCTCAAGGCGTGCATCTTCAAGCGCAAAACAATCAATCCGGCAACACCGATGCTCGTGACAACAAGCCAGGCCAGGTAAACCTTGTCGCGCGTAAGCCAGGCGGGCATGTTCGGGTAGTACGCGATGTACTCGGCGTTATGGGCGAAGTGCGCCAAGCTCGCCAAGAAGTAGACGGCAAGAAGTGCCCAAATGTGCTTTGGCAGAGACGGAGATGTGAGCGGGAGCATATGTAGGCTAACGCTTGAAGTGGCTGTCACTGCCACAGTGAGTCGCAAATTACCGTTGCATGTCGTAGCGGTCCAGCTACCCGAATAGTCAGGGGGTGCTGGAAGTGGGCTGACAGTCGAGAACCTCGCCACCCTGAGTTACGAATAGGATCTCGCGACAGGGCAATACGCTCAGCGTTGGGCTGCCCGACGAGTCGGAATCGTAAAACGTCACCCAAAGCTTGCCGCGCTCGTCTCGAGCGGCGCCTTGCCAAACGGTGGAATCGGTAGCTTGTAGCTGAAACGCAACTCGATAGGCCTGGCCAGATGATTGAGCAGTCTTGGCACAAGCAATTGCCGGTTCGCGATCGCTTTGCAGCGAAACCGACCCACAGTCTTGACTGCTCGTGCCAGCCAAGTATTTCAACTTATTCAAAAGCGCTGCAGGCGCGGAATCTGCGGCGAGGCAGGTCGATGCGACAGAGAAGGCTGCGAGCAATGAGAAATACGATGTTCTCATTCTGCATTCCAACGCTGAGGTGAGCGGTCACTGCCGCGATGAGCATCAGGATACTGCAACTGTAGCGGCCCACTTGAGCGAATAGTTAACTTGAACGAATAGTTAGCGCGCGCCGTCGTGGTGGTCGGGATCTGCGCCCTTAGAGGGAGAACCAAACCGAAAAAGAGGACCGTCGCCCCTGGAATCGCGCGCCGATACACTGACCGCCAGAATGGGGAAAAAAACACAGCCGACGAATGCACAGAAAACAACACTGCCGACGAACGCGGCACCTAGGTCAGAGGCAGGCCATGCATGAAGATGCGAACCGGCAATCGTCATGCCAACAAAAGCACCCAAAACAACGCCTCCGATGGAGCCGGCTTTAGCGAGTTTATAGAGTGAAATCGGCTCGCGAGACATAGAGAAAGCGCACTGACTCTTGAGCTAAGCGGCCGCTGCCGCGAGAAGTGTCAGGATACCGCAAACCGTCGCAGCGATTCGCTTGGATGAGTAGCTCGGCGACCCTTTCATGTGACGTGCCAGCCTTCGCCCAGCAGAGGCACCGTCGCACAGGCCGGACCGCCCTTTGGTCCGGTGCCAGCGAACTGCACTTCGAGCACTCCCGCGCGCTTGGCTCTGACTGTGTCGAGAAGCTTTTGGGTAATTCCGTCAAGGCCGATCTTGGCGCGCCAACCGGCAGCAATACCGGCCTGCCCTGCGTACGCGCCCATGCGCAAGTAGACAAAACGTTTGCCAGGACGCCCCTGGACGGCTGGGCCTTTAAGGCGGAATTTGCCCTCGCCCTCAACAACCTCCGCGGTGAAGTCAAAAGAGATGCGATTCTTTGTGATGGAGGAAGGCTGCACAATTTCCTCCTGGCCAAGTTGAAGTGCCCACAGAATGTTGGGCGGCGGATCGACAACCGTGATGCGCAACGCGAGCAATTCGGCAGAATGTTCCCTAGATGTCGGCATTGCGCCTCCCGTAATTGTCTAACGCCTTCACAGACGCCAATTCTTCAGTTCTCAACGCTTGCGTCCCTTGGCATTCGTTCGGGAAGTAGGCTACGCGAGCTCTTGGGCGAGTCCGATGAGAATTCCTTCAGGACCCCGGACGTAGCAGAGCCGATACGTGTCTTCGTACTGGACCACTTCGCCGACGAGCTTCGCCCCGTGCTTGCCGAGCCGGTGGAGCGTATCGTCGATGTTCTCAACAGTGAACATGACGCGTAGGTAACCGAGAGCGTTCACAGGGGCGCTGCGGTGATCGGCAACCACGGGCGGCGCGAGAAATCGGGATATCTCAAGCCGGCTGTGACCGTCCGGCGTACGCATCATGGCAATCTCGACGCGCATGTCACGCAATCCAGTGATGCCATCGGCCCAGTCTCCTTCGATTGGGGCTCGCCCCTCGAGCTCGAGGCCGAGTTCGGTGAAGAACTCAATCGCGGCATCAATGTCTGCCACCACGATGCCGACGTTGTCCATGCGCTTGACCGTCATACTGCTCCTTGGCGTCTAACGCTCGAATTAAGCGGTCGCTACCGCGTGCTTCATGATAGTACCGAAGGGTTCCCGCGCTCGACTGCCATCAACCCTCTGCGAACGCACAAGGGTCCCAGCCTTGAGGAGCCGTTGCGGTCGACGGCCCTTTGAAATTCTTCTCGTAGGTGGATTGCGCCCATGCGTCGGCATCGGCGGTTTGCGCAGGAGTGAGGTTCGCCGCGGCCGCGGCCAGTTGCCGATCGAGCGCAGTCGCGCGGAACGGCTCGGCGCCGAGACGATAGAGTTTCAGATAGCGATAGTGTTGCACCGGATCGGCACCAACGAGCCCGGCAAGCAGGCCCTGTGCGCCGGGTTCATAGGCGCTCGTGAGCAGACCGACCACACGCCAATCGCCAGCATCGAGGCCGGCGTCGATCATCAACGACGCCGTGCTGCGGTAGTCCTGCAGAATTTCGGGGTGATCGAGCAGCGTGCGCGCATCCAAGCTCGGTCCGCGACTGAGGTAGCAGGCGCGCGCATCCACGTCGCCGAGCTGCGCAGCCTGCGCGATGCTCGGAACCAGCGCGGCGAGCATCGCGTCGTCCACGTCGGCGCACAGGTCTTTCGTCTTCTGCGTTTCCTGCTGGCGCTGTGCCATCGAGTCAAGAAGTATCTGGTAGGTTCTTAACTGTGCCTCGGTCATGCCGTCGGTCTTTCTTGCGACGAGATCGCTCGCGCTGCTTCCGTTTTTCCACAGCGTGCTGCGCAAGCGGCTGCAGCGGCCGAGGTCGCGCGACAGTCTCGTCGCGGCCGCTGCGTCGCCGGCGGCGGCGCGCGCCTGCAGATCGGCGAACGTGTTCTTCAGCGGTGCGTCGACGCCGGGCAGCGCGCTGCTGCTGGTTGCTCGCGTGACAGCTTTGCTCGTGGCCGGGAGAGTTTTCTTTGACTCCTTGTTTCCCGTCGGAGCAATCGCGCTTGCGGCTTCGGACTTTGCCTCCGCGGGCGGCGCCGGCGCCTGTGCGCGACCGAGGAAATAAGCCGCCAACACGACAACGAGTCCGACACAAATGATGAGTGGAGAGCGGTAGTTCATGGCTCGACAAGATCATAGGCGAACGAACACGGATCCCACCCGGTCACGGTGCTCTCGGTCGAAGCGCCGGAGAAATTCTGCTGCAGCGTGGCTTGCGCCCAGGCATCCGAGTCGGCGATCTGCGCCGGCGCGAGTTTGGCGGCGGCGGCTTTCAGCTGCGCGTCGAGTTCGTCCGCGCGTTGTGCTTCCGCACCGAGTCGGTAGAGCCTCAGGTAGCGGTAGTACTGCAGTGGATCGGTGCCGACGACGCCGGCAAGCAGAGTCTGCGTGCCGGGCTGATATGCGTTGCGCAGCAGATCCACCACTTTCCAATCTCCCGAGGCCAGACCGGCCTTGATCATGGCATCGGCACTGCCGCGATACTCTTCCAGATACTCCGGATGATTCAAGAATCCGCGCATGTCGAGATTGGGTCCTCGACTGAGGTAGCAGGCACGTGCGTCTGCGTCGCCGAGCTTGGCGGCCTGCTGCAGACTCGGCACCAGCGTATCGAACATTTGCCGGCTCGTGCCATCGCACAGCGTGTGCAGTTTTTGCATATTGGCGCCGCGCGCTTCGATCGCGTCGAGTTGGGTTTGATAGTCGTGCAATTGCCCGCTGTCCATTTTGCCGACGTTTGCCCCGAGCAATTCGTCCGCCAAACGCG
>Ga0209233_1000903_pt1 | contig 12976 bp, 10 predicted proteins | sample AraplaCL_Cvi_mCL_FD_184269 | JGI IMG/M metagenome (GOLD analysis project Ga0209233, IMG submission 184269) | Arabidopsis root microbial communities from the University of North Carolina, USA - plate scrape CL_Cvi_mCL (SPAdes) (version 2) | ecosystem: Host-associated > Plants > Roots > Endosphere...
GTCCCGGATCAGGCGGTCATAGGCGATCACCGTGATGCCCTGGGCCTTGGCCTGCTTCAGCGCATCGGACAGCGTGGTGCCGTCGATTGCCGCGATGACCAGGACCTTGGCGCCCTTGGTCACCATGTTCTCGACCTGGGAGAGCTGGTTCGGGATGTCGTCGTCAGCATATTGCAGGTCGGTACCGTAGCCGCGTTCCTTCAGCACCTTGACCATGTTGTTGCCGTCGTCGATCCAGCGCGCCGAGGACTTGGTCGGCATCGCGATGCCGATGGTCGGCTTGCTCTGGGCGCGTGCGTCCGGTGCGGTCGCAGCAAGACCTGCCAACGCCAGTGCGATCAACGAGACCTTCAGTTTGAACATGCTTCGCTCCCTTGGTTTTTTGAGTTGAGGGTACCGTTGCCGTGGACCGCGTCAATCGACGGCTATCGTTCGTGGGCCGGCCGCAGATCTACGGCGATGTCGGATCGGCGCCAGGACCGTCACGACCCGAAATTGCGGAATGTCGATTGAACCCGTCAACAGCGCCAATGCTCACTCCGCACGGTCAGCCATGTCGATCCTGCAATACCAAGTTCACCCGCGAGTCATGTCGTGGGATGAACGAGGTGTGGGAATGACGTGGAGGATCATGAGGCGCCGGTCTTCCGGAACTGTTGGCAAGCGCTACCACCCGCCAGAATTTCTGGTGGTACGTCACCGTCTTGAGCAACCTTTGGTGGATGCCACCCCTACCATATGAATGCGCGCACCGACTGGCCATTTATTTAGATATCCAAATAAATTGACCGGTGACATGGAGGGTCACGAGGCGTTATCTCCCGAAATAATTGAGCAAGCCTCACCATCCGCTAGGTGCGGCGCTGCTTCTGACAACCTTTGGTGAGATTGTGCCCCTACTATGTAACGGAGGCAAGCATCATTTATTTAACCTACAGAATAAATTAATCAGAACTGTCGGCCGGCGGCAGCGGCCTTCAGGCATCGATGTCAGACAGATCGTCAACAACAAGCAACGCTCCGGCAAAATCGTCGTCGCTGAAATAGGTGCTGCGGGTGATGACCACGGGGATGCCCGCCCGCGACGCCGCGATGAGGCCGTTGCCGGAATCCTCGACGGCAATGCAATCGGCCGGGCCAAGCGCGAGCCGCGCCAGCACCTCGACATAGACATCGGGTGCCGGCTTCTTCCGCGGCACGTCGTCGCCGGCCACGATCGCCTCGAACAGATCGGCCCAGGCCGGCCCCAGCGCAACCGACAGCAGCGCATCGATATTGCCATGCGAGGTCGTCGTGGCGATCGCCAGGCGCTGGCCGCGGCTGCGCGCGCCGGCGAGCCATGCCCTCACGCCCGGCCGCAACGGGCAGTCACCCGCTGCAATCAGCGCGGCGTAGCGCTTGGTCTTGATCCCGTGCAGGTCGGCGATGTCTGCGAATGTCAGCGACGGAACCGCGTTGCGCTGGTCGAAGGCACGGATGCGCTCCTTGCCTCCGGCGACCCGAAGCAGCCGCGCGTAGGTGACCTGGTCCCAGAACCAATCGAGACCGGCCTCGGCGAACGCCTCATTGAAGGCGCGGCGATGCACTTCCTCGGTTTCGGCGAGCGTGCCGTCGACATCGAAGATCAAGGAGCGGGCGCCCGCAATGATGTGGCGCATCCCGGCGCTCCTGATGCCGGCGAGCGCCTGGTTCATCGCGCCTCGCCCGCCGCGCCCGCCCCTTTTGCGAACACGCGGCTGGCAAGCACGTCGCCGGCCTCGATCGACATCACGTCGTCGGTCGTGAGCGTGCGGTCGAGCTTCGCCACGATCCGGTTGGCCTGGCGCAGCCGGATGCGATCGAGCGCGTTGCGGATCGAGCGCGCGTTGGAGAACAGCGGCTGTTCCTTGCGGGTGCCGATGTACCGGATAAAGGCCTCGCGTGCTTCCGGGGAGAAACGATAATTCTGCTGTTGCAACATCAGTTCGGCGATCCAGAGCAACTCGCCGTCGGAATAGTCGGGGAAGTCGATGTGATGCGCGATGCGGGAGCGGAACCCCGGATTGCTCTGGAAGAACTTCTCCATGCGGTCGCCATAGCCGGCCAGGATCACCACCAGATCCTCGCGCTGCTGTTCCATGATCTGGAGCAGGATCTCGATCGCCTCCTGGCCGTAGTCGCGTTCGTTCTCGGGACGGTACAGGTAATAGGCCTCGTCGATGAACAGCACGCCGCCCATCGCCTTCTTCAATATTTCTTTCGTTTTCGGCGCGGTGTGGCCGATATATTGCCCGACAAGGTCATCGCGCGTGACGCTGATGACGTGGCCGCGGCGGACGAAGCCGAGCTTGTGCAGGATGCCGGCCATCCGCAGCGCGACCGTGGTCTTGCCGGTGCCGGGATTGCCGGTGAACGACATGTGCAGCGTCGGGAACGTCGTCGCCAGCGCCATCTTCCGCCTGATGCGTTCGACCAGCAGCAGCGATGCGATCTCTCGGATACGGGTCTTCACGGGCTTGAGACCGATCAATTCGGAATCGAGCTGGTCCAGCACGTCGCCAATGCCGAGGTCGACGAATTCATGCCGGAGGTCGATGGTCTCGAGCGGCGTCTCGCGGATCTGTTCTTGCGGTTGCGTCATTATCCTCTCGCTTCGAGAAAAGCTCCGTCGCCGCGGCGGCGACGACGACGGAGAAGTGCATCCGGACCAGGACGGTCGAGGGAGCAATCCGCCTGGCTTGCAAGCCGGACGCGGTCAACGATCGGTGTAGCGGTCGCCCTCGGGGCGGCTCGCCGCATAGGAATGCGTCGCGTAATGCAGGTTGCGTCCGGCACCCTCCTGGCGGTCGAGCCGGAAGCCGGGTTCCTCGCGCGGCCGGTTGACGATGAAGGAGATGCGAACCGACTCCCAGCCGTGACTGGAATCGAAGCCGGAGATCCGGATGTAGCGGTCGCCATAGACCCGCCGGCAGTCGGCGAGCTCCTTCATAATGCCCGCCGCATCGCGCAGGTCGAACATCGGCAGGCCCCACATGTCCCAATAGGTGTTGCGGGGATGCGGATCGTCGGTGAACTCGATGTTCACCGCCCAGCCCTTGTCGAGGCAGTATTGCACCTGCGCGGCGATCTGCTCATCGGTGAGATCGGGCAGGAAAGAGAAGCAGCCTTGGGTCACGCGCATGAAAAACTCCTGTCAGACCGCCATGCTCGGCGTGGGAACGAAATCGGGGGCGTCCGTCGATTCGTAGTTGAAGGTGACGTCCTTCCAGACGTCGAGCGCCTCGCGCAGCGGCGTGCAGGTCTGCGCCGCCTTGGCCAGGATCTCCGGTCCCTCATGGACGTAGTCGCGGCCCTCGTTGCGGGCGAGGATCATGGCTTCCAGCGCGACGCGGTTGGCGGTGGCGCCGGCCTGGATGCCGCGGGGGTGGCCGATCGTGCCGCCGCCGAACTGCAGCACGACGTCCTCGCCGAGCAGGTCGAGCAGCTGGTGCATCTGGCCGGCATGAATGCCGCCGGAGGCCACCGGCATCAGCTTGTTGAGGCTCGCCCAGTTCTGGTCGAAGAACACGCCGTGCTCGAGCTGCATCGGGTTGAAGTCCTCGCGGCAGATGTCGTAGTAGCCGCGCGTGGTGTTGGGATCGCCCTCGAGCTTGCCGACCACCGTGCCGGCATGGATGTGGTCGACACCGGCGAGCCGCATCCATTTCGCGATCACGCGGAACGAGACGCCATGGCTGCGCTGCCGGGTGTAGGTCGAATGGCCGGCACGGTGCAGATGCAGGATCATGTTGTTCCGGCGCGCCCACTTCGCCATCGACTGGATCGCGGTGTAGCCGATCACGAGATCGATCATGACGATGTTGGAACCGAGCTCATGGGCGAACTCGGCGCGCTCGTACATGTCCTCCATGGTCGCCGCAGTGACGTTGAGATAGGTGCCCTTGATCTCGCCGGTCGCGGCCTGCGCGCGGTTGACCGCCTCCATGCAGTACAGGAAGCGCTCGCGCCAGTGCATGAAGGGCTGCGAGTTGATGTTCTCGTCGTCCTTGGTGAAGTCGAGCCCGCCTTTCAACGCCTCGTAGACGACGCGACCATAGTTGCGGCCGGACAGGCCGAGCTTCGGCTTCACGGTGGCGCCGAGCAAGGGACGGCCGAACTTGTCGAGCCGCTCACGCTCCACGACGATGCCGGTCGCCGGGCCCTGGAACGTCTTCACATAGGCGACCGGAAGCCGCATGTCCTCGAGCCGCAACGCCTTCAGCGGCTTGAAGCCGAACACATTGCCGATGATCGAGGCGGTCAGGTTCGAGATCGAGCCCGGCTCGAACAGGTCGAGATCATAGGCGATATAGGCGAAGTAGCTGCCCGGCGAGTTCGGCACCGGATCGACGCGATAGCACTTCGCCCGGTATTTCTCCGCGGCGGTCAGCCGATCGGTCCACACCACGGTCCAGGTCGCGGTCGAGGATTCGCCCGCCACCGCCGCGCAGGCTTCGGTCGGATCGACGCCGTCCTGCGGCGTGACGCGGAACAGGGCGATGACGTCGGTGTCCTTGGGCTCGTAGTTCGGCTCCCAATAGCCCATCCGCTTGTATTCCATCACGCCCGACTTGTAGCGATCCTTGCCGCGCACGGTAATCGATGGCTGTATGTTCATCTCAATCTCCTGTCGTCGTTCGTCGCCGTCTGCTCAGGCGGCCTGGGTCGTCTTTCCAATCTGCGGATCGAGCGCGCCGGCGCGATAGCGACGGGCCATCTCCGGCAGTGCAACCACCTTGATCCGGGCGGCGTTGCCGGCCGTGCCGAACTGCTCGAAACGGTCACGGCAGAGTTCGCGCAGCGCATCCATCGCCGGCTTGAGGAATTTGCGCGGATCGAACTCGCTCTTCGACTGCACGGCGACCTTGCGAAAAGCGGCCGCCATCGCCAGGCGGCAATCGGTGTCGATGTTGACCTTCCGCACGCCGTGCTTGATGCCGCGGACGATCTCCTCGACCGGCACGCCCCAAGTCTGCGGCATCTCGCCGCCGAACTGGTTGAACATGTCCTGCAGCGCCTGCGGCACCGAGGACGAGCCGTGCATCACCAGATGCGTGTTGGGCAGGCGCGTGTGGATCTCCTCGACCACGCGCATCGCCAGGATCTCGCCGTCGGGCCGGCGCGTGAACTTGTAGGCGCCGTGCGAGGTGCCCATCGCGATCGCGAGGGCATCGACCTTGGTGGCGCGGACGAAATCGACCGCCTGGTCGGGATCGGTGAGCAGCTGGTCATGGCTCAGCGTGCCTTCGACGCCGTGACCATCCTCCTGTTCGCCGCCGCCATGCTCGAGCGAGCCGAGCACGCCGAGCTCGCCCTCGACCGACGCGCCGACCCAGTGCGCCATATCGACCACCCGGCGGGTGATATCGACATTGTAGTCATAGTCGGCCGCGGTCTTGGCGTCGGCCTTGAGCGAACCGTCCATCATGACGGAGGTGAAGCCGTAGCGGATCGCAGTCGCGCACGTCGCCTCCTCGTTGCCGTGATCGAGATGCAGGCAGAGCGGGATCTGCGGATACATCTCCTCCAGCGCATCGATCATCTTCGCCAGCATGATGTCGTTGGCGTAGGACCGCGCGCCGCGCGAAGCCTGGATGATCACAGGCGCATCGCAGGCCGCCGCCGCCTCCATGATGGCGAGGCCCTGCTCCATGTTGTTGATGTTGAAGGCCGGCACGCCGTAGCCGCGTTCGGCGGCGTGGTCCAGCAATTGCCTCAAGGTTATCCGCGCCATGATGGCGTCCTCCTTTCAATTCGCTCGTTGCATGAGCTGTTTTGCTGCAGCGGCAACTGCCACAGGGGTGATGCCGAATTCGCGGTAGAGCACGTCGGCCGGCGCCGAAGCGCCGAAGCCGGTCATGCCGACGAATACGCCGTCGTCGCCGAGCCAGCGCGCCCAGTCGCCCTCGACCGCGGCTTCCACGCCGACGCGCGGGACGCTGCCCAGCACCTGGGCGCGATAGTCGCGCGGCTGCTGGCGGAACAGGTCGAAGCACGGGGCCGAGACGACCGCGGCCTGCACCCCTGCTTCCGCCAGCAGCTTTGCGGCTTCGAGCGCGATCGCCACCTCCGAACCCGTTGCAATCAGGGTGACGTCACGCCCGAAGGCCGGCTCGACGAGAACGTAGGCGCCGAGCGCGACCTGGTTGTCCTTGCTGCCGTCGCGGACGGTCGGCAGCGCTTGCCGCGACAGACAGAGGATCGACGGCGAGGTCTCTGCCTTCAGCGCACAGTCCCAGGCTTCCGCGGTCTCGACCGCATCGGCCGGGCGGAACACCAGCAGGTTCGGGATCGCCCGCAGCGCCGCCAGATGCTCGACCGGCTGATGCGTCGGCCCGTCCTCGCCGAGCCCGATCGAGTCATGGGTCATCACGTGGATGACGCGGATGCCCATCAGCGCTGCGAGGCGGATCGCCGGCCGGCTGTAATCGGCAAAGCTGAGGAAGGTGCCGCCATAGGGAATGAACCCGCCATGCAAGGCGATGCCGTTCATCGCCGCCGCCATGCCGTGCTCGCGGATGCCATAGTGGATATAGCTGCCGTCGAGTGTTTCCGGCCGCACCGAAACCTGCGACTTCGCCAGCGTCAGATTGGAGTGCGTGAGGTCGGCCGATCCGCCCAGGAGATTGGGCAACGCTTCGGCGATCACGTCGATCACCTGCTGCGAGGCCTGCCGCGTCGCGAGCTTCGGCCGCTCGGTTGCGAACTGCTCCACGAGCTTCGCCATCGCCTCGGCATAGGCACAGGGCAATTTCCGGTTCAGCGCGTCGTGGAACGGAGACCGCTCGCCGTTACCCGCCTTGCAGGCGCTGCGCGAGCGCTCGATCCAGGCCCGCCGCGCGTCACGGCCGCGACCACCGAGTTCGCGCCACTCGGCCAGCACGGCATCGGGGATTTCGAAGGCCGGATACGGCCAGCGCAACGCGCTGCGAGTCTTCGCCGTCTCATCGGCGCCGAGCGGCGCGCCGTGCACCTTCTCGCTGCCCTGCCGGTTCGGGGCACCGAACCCGATCACCGTGCGGCAGGCGATGAGCGACGGACGATCGCTCGCTCGCGCCTGTCTGATCGCCGCAGAGATCGCCTGCGGATCGTGGCCGTCGATACGGCAAACGTTCCAGCCGCTGGCTTTGAAGCGCATCGTCTGGTCGTCCGAGCAGGACAGCGAGGTGGCGCCGTCGATCGAGATGTGGTTGTCGTCGAACAGCACGATCAGCCGGTTCAGCCGCAGATGGCCGGCGAGCGAGACCGCCTCATGGCTGAGGCCTTCCATCAGGCAACCATCGCCGGCGATCACATAAGTGTAGTGATCGACGAGATCGTCGCCGAAGCGGGCGTTCATCAAGCGCTCGGCGAGCACCATGCCGACCGCGGTCGCGATCCCCTGCCCGAGCGGCCCGGTCGTGGTCTCGACACCAGGCGTATGCCCGTATTCGGGATGTCCCGGGGTTTGCGATCCCCATTGCCGGAACGCCTTGAGCTGATCGAGCGTCATGCGCTCGTAGCCGGTCAGATAGAGCAGCGCATAGAGCAGCATCGAGCCGTGACCGGCGGACAGCACGAAGCGGTCGCGGTCGGGCCAGGCCGGATCGGCCGGGTCGAACTTCAGGAAGTCGGTGAACAGCACGGTCGCGACATCGGCCATGCCCATCGGCATGCCGGGATGGCCCGATTTCGCCTGCTCCACCGCGTCGATGGCGAGGAAGCGGATGGCGTTGGCCATCTCGTCGTGGCTGATTTCCGGCCGGCTGGCAACGGACGCAAGTGCGGTCATATCGTTCGCCTCTTTCGTTCGATCAATTGCAGGATCAGCGGGGTCAGGATGAGCTGCATCGCGAGATCGAGCTTGGCGCCGTGAATCACGATCGAATTGGCGCGCGACATGAAGCTGTTCGGGATCATCGAGAGCAGATAGGGAAAATCGATGCCGCGCGGGTTCTTCAACCGGATCACGACCATCGATTCGTCCGGCGTCGGGATCCAGCGCGCGATGAACGGGTTCGACGTATCGACCGTCGGCACGCGCTGGAAGTTGATGTCGGTCTCGCTGAATTGCGGGCAGATGTAGTTCACGTAGTCGGGCATGCGGCGCAGGATGGTGTCGGTCACCGCCTCGGTGGAGTAGCCGCGATGGCTGCGGTCACGATGCAGCTTCTGGATCCATTCGAGATTGATCACCGGCACGACCCCGATCTTGAGATCGGCGTGCTGCGCGACGTTCACTTTGTCGGTGACCACGGCGCCGTGCAGGCCCTCGTAGAACAAGAGGTCGGAATTCTCCGGCAGCGCCTCCCATGCGGTGAACGTGCCGGGCTTGGCGCCGTAGAGCCGCGATTCCTCTTCGTCGTGCACATAGTGCCGCGTCGTTCCGGTGCCGGTCTCGGCATAGTCGCTGAACAGCTTCTCCAGTTCCTCGAACAAATTGGTCTCGGGGCTGAAATGGCTGAAATGCTTGTCGCCGCGCTCGGCCTTCTCCAGCATCTGGCTGCGCATCTCGGCGCGGTCGTAGCGGTGGAACGCGTCGCCCTCGATATAGGCCGCGACCACATTCTCGCGGCGGAAGATGTTCTCGAACGTCTTCTTCACCGAGGTGGTGCCGGCACCGGACGAGCCGGTGATCGAGATGATGGGATGTCGACGAGACATGCGCTCCCCCCTCAGCGGAACAGGCCGCGCCGCGCGAACAGCGGGGCATCGCTGCTCTCGAACAACGGCTCGACGGTCAGGTGGATCGCATCGACATCGCGCACGGCGCGCGCCGATCCCATGATCAGCGGCACGCGCTGATGCGGCGTACGTGCCGAGAGTTCGAGAATGCGCGACCGGCCACTCGAGGCAGCACCGCCCGCCCATTCCATGATCAGTGCGATGGGATGCGCCTCATAGAGCAGACGCAGCCGGCCTTCGCGGTAGCCCTGGCGCGCATCCGCCGGATACAGGAACACGCCGCCACGCATCAGGATGCGGTAGGCCTCGGCCACCAGCGAACCGATCCAGCGCATGTTGAAATCCTGCCCGCGCTCGCCGTTCACGCCGGCAAGGCACTCGTCGATGTAGTTGCGCACCGGGCCGCTCCAGTGCCGCCGGTTCGAGGCGTTGATGGCGAATTCCTTAGCATCCTGCGGCACCCGCAGGTCGCGCGCAGTCAGGACGAACTCGCCGGTTCGCGGATCCAGCGTGAAGCAGTCGACGCCCTGATCGAGCGCCAGCACCAACACCGTCTGCGGACCGTAGATGAAGCAACCCGCGGCACATTGCGCCGTGCCGGGCTCGAAGAAGGTCGAGATGATGTCGTTCCCCTTCGGCCGGATCGAGAAGATCGTGCCGATCGAGATGTTGTTTTCGAGATTGGCGGATCCATCGAGCGGATCGATCGCGACACAGAGCGGCGCATCGGGATCGAGCGTCTCCGGCAGCTCGACCTCCTCCGAGAGAACCGCGGCGACCGGCGCGGTGCGCAGGGCATCCCGCATCAGGCGGTCGGCGACGATGTCGATGGTCTTCTGGCGATCGCCGTCGGGATTGATCCCGCCGCTCTCACCGCCGATCCCGGCGAGCGGCCCCGCGGCGATGATGCGCGAGAGCTCGATCGCGGCGCCGGCAAGGGCTTCGATCACCGCAACGGTCGCGGCGCGCAGCGGGTTGTGCTGCGTCGGCCACTCCAGATGGGCATGCAATGCAGGACGAATCTCCACCGGCCTCTCCCTTTGATCGCGCCCTCTGTCCCGAGGTGTCGAGAGGCGACCGCAGCGGAGTCGCCTTCGGCCTATCAACGCGCGAATTGCCCAATTAGGGAAATTTCATTATCTTGGGTCTGAACAAAGTATTTCTTATGGAGCTGTCATGGCCGGCAACTTCTCGCGGGATCTCACGATCCGCCAGCTGCGCGCGCTGTCGGCCGTGCACGCGGCCCGCTCGATCACGTCGGCGGCCAACCAGCTCAACCTGACGCAGCCCGCGGTGACGCTGCAGCTCCGTAACCTGCAGGCGCTCGCGGGATTGCCGCTGATCCAGCGCACCGGCGACGGCATGGCGCTGACCGATGCCGGCGCGCATGTGCTGGCGCTCATCGAGCGGATCGAGGCGGCGCTCAAGGACTGCGAGCAGTCGCTCGACATGATCGCAGGCCGCAGCGGCGGCCGCGTCGCGATGGGCGCGGTCTCGACCGCGAAATACTTCGTGCCGTTCGCGATCGCGGCGTTCTCGCGCCGCTTTCCCAAGATCGAGGTGACGCTCAGGATCGGCAACCGCGAGGAAATCCGCGACGCGCTGCGCGGCTACGATCTCGACATCGCGGTGATGGGCCGGCCGCCGGCCGATGTCGAAGTCGAGATGAAGCCGCTCGGCCGGCATCCGCACTTCATCATCGCCGCACCCGATCACCGGTTGGCGCGGCGGCGGCACGTCGCGACATCGGAGCTCGCCAATGAAACCTTCATCACCCGCGAGCAGGGATCGGGCACGCGGATGCTGATGCAGCAATATTTCGAGCGGGTCGGACTGGAGCCGAAGCTCGGCATGGCGATGGACAGCAACGAGACCATCAAGCAGGCGGTGATGGCCGGACTCGGCATCGCCTTCATTTCCCAGCACACCGTGTTCCATGAGCTGGAGGATGGCCGGCTGGTGGTGCTCAAGGTGAAGGGCCTGCCGATCGTCCGGCAGTGGCACGCAATCAGGCGCACCGACAAGATCCTGCTGCCGCCCGCACAGGCCATGCTGGACTTCCTGGGCAAGGAGGGCTGGCGCTATCTGCCGAATTCGCGCTAGCGCCGCGACGTTGCGATACCCGTTCGATCGAAAAAATCGAGTTAACGCCGTATGTTAAGCATTGAAGTTCCCGCGAACGCGTGCCACATCTTAATCGCGGTCACGCGCGGACCGTATCCCTGCGAGGGAGGATGAACTGCAGAACCAGTCCCCGCCCATGCCTGACTTCAAGGCGTTGTTCGAGGCGGCGCCCGGCCTCTATCTGGTGCTGACGCAGCCTGACTTCCGCATCGTGGCAGTAAGCGACGCCTATCTGCGCGCCACCAAGACCGAGCGCGCCGCGATCCTTGGGCGCGGGCTGTTCGACGTATTTCCCGATAATCCGGACGATCCGGCCGCCGACGGCGTTCGCAACCTGCGCGCCTCGCTGGAACGCGTGGTCCAGTTCCGCCGCCCCGACACCATGTCGGTGCAGAAATACGATATCCGTAAGCCCGAGTCAGAAGGCGGCGGATTCGAGGAACGTTACTGGAGCCCGCGCAATACGCCGGTGTTCGGACCGAATGGTCAGTTCACCTACATCATGCATCGGGTCGAAGACGTCACCGGCTTCGTTCAGCTGAAGCAGCGCGGGGCCGAGCAAGACCAGCTGGCGGACCGGCTGCGCGAGCGCACCGAGCAGATGGAAGCGGAAATCTTCACGCGCGCCCGCGAGGTCGAGGCCGCCCGCGAACAGCTCGAAGCCGAGCAGAGGCTGCGCCAGGTGCAGAAGATGGAAGCCGTCGGACACCTCACCGGCGGCATCGCGCACGACTTCAACAATATCCTGACCGTCATCACCGGCCTGATCGACATCCTTGCCGAGGCCGTCGAACACGATGCCGCGCTGTCATCCGTCACCAAGATGATCAGCGACGCCGCGTTTCGCGGTGCCGAGGTGACCAAGCACCTGCTGGCCTTCTCGCGGCAGCAGCCGCTGCAACCGCGAGAAGCCAACCTCAACACGCTGGTGCAGGACACCGCGCGGCTGCTGCGCCCGTCGCTCGGCGAGCAGATCGAAATCGAAACCGCGCTGGAACCCGACGCCTGGCCGGCGTTCATCGACCCCAACCACATGTCGACCGCGCTGCTCAATCTCGCCCTCAATGCCCGCGATGCGATGCCGGATGGCGGCAAGCTGATGCTGGAGACCAGCAACGTCATCCTCGACGAGACCTATGCCGCCACCAACCTGGATGTGCGGGCAGGTGAATATGTGATGGTCGCGGTCAGCGACACCGGCGGCGGAATCCCGGAGGGGATCCGCGAAAAGGTGTTCGAGCCGTTCTTCACCACCAAGGACACTGGCAAGGGCACCGGCCTCGGGCTGAGCATGGTGTACGGTTTCATCAAGCAGTCCGACGGGCATCTCAAGATCTATTCCGAAGAAGGCCACGGCACGTCGATCAAGCTCTATCTGCCGCGCAGCATAGGCGACATGGTCGACGTCGAGCCGCCTCCTCCGGTCGACACGCGCGGCGGCCACGAATCCATCCTGGTCGTCGAGGACGATCCGCTGGTCCGCAATTACGTGGCCGCCCAGCTCGAGCAGCTCGGCTACCGCACCATGGTCACCGCCAACGGCCCGGAAGCGCTGGCCGCCGTCGACAACGGATTCGTCTGCGACGTGCTGTTCACCGATGTCATCATGTCCGGCGGCATGAATGGCCGGCAGGTGGCCGATGCCGTGATCGCCAGGCTGCCTTCGGTGCGCGTGCTCTTCACATCGGGCTACACCGAGGACGCGATCTTCCACCACGGCCGTCTCGACCCCGATGTCACGCTGCTGCCCAAGCCCTACCGCAAATCCGACCTCGCCCGAATGATCCGGCAGGTGCTGGCCCAGCCTCCGGCATCAGCGGTGGCGGCCAAGTAGCGCGGCGACATCAGGGCCCGAAGCTCGAGCGGCTCTGGATCTTCCAGGCGCCGCCGAGCAGGCTCAGCACATAGAGGGAATCGTAGATCCCGATGACCGATCCGTCCTCGCGGTAGCGCGTATAGCGGACGGCGTAATGCGCCTTGGCCGGCGAGGACTGCACGAGCTTGGTCTCGTTCCAGACGCTGTGATGCCAGCCATCCTGTTTGCGCAGCCGCTCGAACAGGTCCATCGGATTGTTGCCGGGCTGCTGATAGACCGTGACCACGCCGCCGGCGATCCGCACATGCGGGAAGTGCATCAGTGCGTCCATGGCGGGCGCGTCATAGCGATTGA
>Ga0209233_1000904_pt1 | contig 12963 bp, 12 predicted proteins | sample AraplaCL_Cvi_mCL_FD_184269 | JGI IMG/M metagenome (GOLD analysis project Ga0209233, IMG submission 184269) | Arabidopsis root microbial communities from the University of North Carolina, USA - plate scrape CL_Cvi_mCL (SPAdes) (version 2) | ecosystem: Host-associated > Plants > Roots > Endosphere...
CCGCGTTCGGGCTCAGCGCGCCAAAGCTCATCGCCGAGATGTTGAACACGGATGCCGAATAGGGCTTGGTGCAATCGGGCCCGCCGATCGTGATCCGGAATTTCTCCTCCGCATGCGGCTTCGGCGCCACCGAATGGTGCAGCCACTCATAGCCCTCGCGATAGACGTCCTCCTGGGTGCCGAACGGGCGCTTATCGAGCACCATTTTGGCGCGCTGATAGACCACGGCGCGGGTGTCGCGCGAGAATGGCATGCCGTCCTTCTCGCTCTCGAAGAAATACTGCCGCATCTCGGGGCGGATCTCTTCGAACAGGAAGCGCATATGCGCCGCGATCGGGTAGTTGCGCAGCACCGCGTGGCTCTGCTGCGTCAGATCGCGGATGCCGAGCAGCGTGAGCCCGCCGAAGATCAGAAGCGGCGCCAGCAGAAAATCGAACACCTTGTGATCGAAGATCCCGAGGATCAACAGCAGGGCCGTCACGACCGAGCAGATCGTCAGCACGATGAAGCGTGGCGAAAACGGAAGCAGCAGCGTTTCCATGACATCCCCCGAGCGAAGGCCATCGCTAGCCTCCCAATAATGGAGGCCGCACGATGGACCTGTAGCGCAGACCTGATCTATCCGGTTCTATCCGGGGCCGCGGTCATGGGTATGACAGGGCCGTTCGGACAAACGCTATCCAATCTTGCCGCGAGGAATCAATCCAGCAGAATGGCTTCCCTGCATTTTGCGGCGCAAAGACAGCCATGACGGCGTTCGAATTGGGAAAGTCTCCCCCGCTTGCTGCCCGCGCGCTCACGCCTCCGTGAAAAGCCCGGCATGCGCCTCGCGCAGCTGCCGCTTCAAGAGCTTGCCGCTCGGGTTCTTCGGCAGCGCCTCGACGAAGACGATGCGCTTCGGCGTCTTGAACGAAGCCAGCCGGGACTGCGCCTCGGTCAGCACCTGCGCCTCGGTGAGCGCGCAGCCGGATTTGACCACGATGACGGCCACCACGGCCTCGACCCAGCGCGGATGCGGCAGGCCGATCACGGCGACCTCGGAGACCTCCGGGATCAGATAAAGCGCCTCCTCGACCTCGCGGCTGGCGACGTTCTCGCCGCCGGTCTTGATCATGTCCTTCTTGCGGTCGACGATGGTGATGTAGCCCTCGGCGTCGATGGTGCCGAGATCGCCGGAATGAAACCAGCCGCCGTGAAACGCCGCGGCGGTGCGTTCGTCATCGTGGAAATAGCCGAGCATCAGATGCGGTGAGCGGTGCACGACCTCGCCGACCGCGCCGGGCATCACGTCGTTCATGGCGTCGTCGACCACGCGGGTCTCGACATTGAGCACGGCGCGGCCGCAGGAGCCGGGCTTGCGCAACTGATCGTCGGGTCCAAGCATGGTCGCCAGCGGCGCGATCTCGGTCTGGCCGTAGAGATTCCACAGCCGCACCTCCGGCAGCCGCTGCTTGAGCTCGCGCAGCACCTCGACCGGCATGATCGAGGCGCCGTAATAGCCTTTGCGCAGTGAGGAGAGATCGGTGCGGTCGAACAGTGGTGAACGCAGCAGCGCGATCCACACCGTGGGCGGCGCGAAGAACGAGGTGATGCGGAATTTTGCGATCAGCGGCAGCAGATTGTCAGGCGTCGGGGATGCCGTGATGATGTTGGTGCCGCCGACATAGATCGAGGGACCGAAGAACACGTCGAGCTGCGCGCAGTGATAGAGCGGCAGCGCGTTGAGCGCGACGTCATTGGATGCGATCTCGGCATCGACGACGCAGCTGACATATTGCGAGATCACCGCATCGTGGGTCAGCATCGCGCCCTTTGGCAACGACTCCGTACCCGAGGTGTAGACGATTTGCGCGAGATCAGTGCCTTCGAGCTCGACTGCCGGCAGCTCTACGGTCGACGCCGCCAGCGCGGCAAAATCGATCATGCCATTCTGGCGCTCGGACGCCGCCTCGGACGGCAGCCAGATCAGTTGCTCGATCGCCGGCACCAGCGCTGCGGCCGCGCGGGCGAGCGGCGCAAGACCGCTGTCGGTGGCGAGCAGGCGGGCGCCGGCATGGCGCAGGATGTAGGCGACCTCCTCGGCCTTGAGCATGAAGTTGATCGGGACCAGTACCGCACCAAGGCGCGCCAGTGCGAAGCGCAGCGCGACGAAGGCATGCGAATTGCGGGCGAGGATGGCAAGGCGCTCGCCCTTGGTGACGCCGCGCGCGGCGAGGCCGGCCGCCAGCCGGTCGACGATGGCGTGGAACTCAGCATAAGACCACCTGGTGCCGCCGCAGACCACCGCGAGCTTGTCTGGATTGCGCGCCGCGCTCCGCCGCAAGAGATCACCGAGCGTCTGCCGCCGAACGATGGAATCCATGCCTGTCCCCTGCCCTGCACGGGGACGGCCGCGCGCTGCGGCGAGCCAAAGTCCCCTCCCTGATTTCAAGTCGGGCCTTTTCGGCCTTGCTTTGATGCTGAGGGTAGAGGGTGTGGGGAGGAGGTCAAGGTGCGGCTGGGCGGCAGGATGCCGCTCTCTACCGGTAGGGGATAATTCCCAGCGAAGTGATAGGCGGACTATCGCGTCATCGGCGGTAGGCCCCCTCGCCCCGTTCTTACGGGGAGAGGGTTGGGGTGAGGGGCAGGCGCGCGAGCGGTGCGAGTAGTTAAACCTGTACCCTTTCACCCGGATTGCATCTGACGATGCAATCCGACCTCTCCCCGCAAGCGGGGCGAGGTTAAAAGATCAGCGCTCGACGAACGCCTTCTCGATCACGAAATGGCCCGGCGTGTTGCCGCTGCCTTCGATGAAGCCGCCGGATTCGAACATGGTCTTGAGCTCTTCCAGCATCGCCGGGCTGCCGCACATCATGACGCGGTCGGTCTCGATGTTGAGCGGCGGCTGGCCGAGATCGTTGAACAGCTGCTCGGAGGAGATCAGGTCGGTGATGCGGCCGCGGTTGCGGAACGGCTCACGGGTCACCGTCGGATAGTAAAAGAGCTTCTCGGAGAGCAGCGGCCCGAACAGCTCGTCTTCGCGCAGCTTCTCGACCACGGTCTCGCCATAAGCCAGCTCGGCGACCTGACGGCAGCCATGGACCAGCACGATCTGCTCGAAGCGATCGTAGACGTCGGGGTCCTTGATCAGGCTTGCGAACGGCGCAAGACCCGTGCCGGTCGACAGCAGCAGCAATCGGCTACCAGGGAGCAGGTTATCGGTGATCAGCGTTCCCGTGGCCTTGCGGCCGACCAGGATGGTGTCGCCTTCCTTGATCTTCTGCAGGCGGGAGGTCAGCGGACCGTCCTGCACCTTGATGCTGAAGAACTCCAGCTCCTCCTCGTGATTGGCGCTTGCCATGCTGTAGGCACGGAGCAGCGGCCGGCCCTCGACCTCCAGGCCGATCATGGCGAACTGGCCGTTCTGGAAACGGAAGCCGGCGTCGCGGGTGGCACGGAAGGAGAAGAGGGTGTCGGTCCAGTGCTGGACAGCAAGAACTTTCTCTCGATAGAACGCGCTCATGTCGTTTGTTTTTTCGCTCGGGCCAAAGTTGAAAGAAACATCTCGTCTTGAGCAGGGACCGCAGAAACCCCTGTTCTGTCTCGCGAATTTCGCGTCTGATGTACGCGAAAACCAGAAATAATCAACCCGCGGCAGTGCACAATTGATCACGATCAAATGCATGCCGATCGGGATTATTCTAGAACCAAGGACATCATTTGTATACGAACGATCGCTCGCAATTTACTTGCCGCAACCTCACTGCTCCAGCATTTAAATTTCCCCACGTCGCCCAATTCTTGAGCAATGATTAACGGTCAACGGCTCTTCGTCGAGATCATCAAGCGGTATTGCGCCGAGCGCGGGATCGCGCTGGACATCCGTGCCGACGGCTGGCTGCTGGTTCTCGACCGCGGCAGCCAGCGGCACCTGATCCTGGGCTACGATCTCGGCCTCAACAGCTCGGTGGCGCACCGCATCGCCAGCGACAAATCCGCCACCGCCGAGTTGCTGGCGCTGTCAGGCATCGCCTGTGTCCCGCACGCCTTCTTCCTCGGGCCGCAAGCAGGCCCGCGCGCACCGCTGGCGCCGATGCTCAGGCTGCTCGACGCGCATCCCGAGGGACTCGTGGTCAAGCCCAACGAGGGCACGTCCGGCCGCCTCGTCTTCCGCGCGGCCGCCCGCGACAGCCTCGCGCGCGCCGTCGATGCAATTTTCGCGGCGAACATGAACGTCGCGATCGCGCCCTATCTGTCCATCGACGACGAGGTCCGGGTCGTGCTGCTCGATGGCACGCCGCTGGTGGTTTATGCCAAGCAGCGGATCGCCGTCATCGGTAACGGCCGGCAAACGTTCCGCGAGCTTGCACTCGGCGCCACGCCACTGGCGCGCCATGTCGAGCTGATCGACAATCTGCGCGCCGAGACTGACGAGAGCGATCTCGATGCGATCGTCCCCTTGGGCGCGCAGCGGCTGCTGAACTGGCGCCACAATCTGGAATTCGGCGCGCGCGCGGTGCTGCTCGACGCCGGCGAGATCCGCGACATCTGCGTGGCGCTGTCGATCGCGGCCACCGACGCGCTCGGCATCCGCTTCGCATCTGTCGACCTCGTGCGCGCGCACGATCGCTGGCAGGTGCTCGAGATCAATTCCGGCGTGGTCATGGAGCAGTTCGGCCGCCAGCATCCGGAGCTGGTCGATGCGATCTACACGGCGGCACTGGACAGCGTGTTCGGCGAGGCCGCGGGCTCTGATCGGCCCGCTATGTGAGTCCCTCCACGCTGACCAACCGCGCGGAACTGCAAGAGTCCCTGATGGCTTTGAGACCTTGATATGTTGTGCCGTTGTAGAATGCCTCCCAGGCTGCAACGGAGGGAAATTCCAACAGGACGATCCGGCGCGGCGTCCAGTCCCCCTCGTGGACCTTGTGAGGTCCGCCGCGCGTCAGATATTTGGCCCCGGCCGCCTCCAGCGCAGGCTTCACGCTCGTCATGAATTCCTGGTAGCGCTGCAGATCGGTAATATCGACGTCAAAAATCACATAGGCGGCCATTGCAGTTCTCCTTTCCATGATCAGCGTGGTCGTTGCACACCGCTTTAAGCCAGGAAGCCGATCAGGCCGTCCACGAGTGCCTGCGGATTTTCCTCGGCAATCCAATGCGCGGCATTGGCCACGCGCAGCTCGGTGACATCATCGGCCACCTCTCGCATCATTTCGGCCATCAACGGCCCCGTCGTGCCTGCCCTCCGACGGCGAGAACCGGAATCGTCAACCATTGACGGCTATGCTCGATGTCGCGATCGAAGGCCCGGTACAGTTCGAGTCCCGCGCGCAGCGCACCCGGCGCGGAATACGCGGAGGCGTATGCATCGAGCTCCTGGTCGGTGATCGCAGCGACGTTGTAGAGCCGCGCGTTGAAGAAGGCTTGCAGGTAGGCCCGCTCACGCCCTGCGATCAGCATCTCGGGAATATCGCGCACGCTGTGGAAGGCAAACTGCCAGACCCGCGGATCGGCGCGAAGCCGGTCGAAGACCCGGGTGCCCGGCAACGGTGCATCGATCACCGCGAGCTGGGAGACCTCGTCGCGAAACATCTGCGCGTAGGCGTAGGCGACCATCAGGCCGATATCGTGCCCGACCAGCACGATCGGACCGATGATGCGCAGTTCGTCCCTGACTAGGCGCCGGATGTCCGCTGCCATGGTGCGCTTGTCATAGCCGTCGAGCGGGCGCGAGGAATGGCCGGCGCCCCGATAGTCTACGGCGACGACGCGATAGCCTGCATCAACGAGGCTGGGCATCACCTGCAGCCACTCGCGCCATGTCTGCGGAAAGCCATGCAGCAGCACGATGGTGCGAGCGCCGTCGCCGGCGGTGACGTAGTGGAGAGCAACACCCGGCTCGATGGCCGCCATACCGTGGCGAATGTCGATGTCCTGCCTATTCATGATCTGGCCTTTCTGCTCAATCGCGCGTCGCGCCGAAAGCGTCGTCAAGCGCCGAGTTTTCGGCGATGTCGCGCAGCGTCGACCGCAATTCGGAGAGCGCGGCAGCATCACCGTAGAAGCGCGAGAACTGGGCGTGAGCTGTTTCCCAATAAGGTCGCGCACGAGCTGCCGCTTTTCGTCCCGCCTGCGTCAGGCGCACCGGCCGCCGCCGAGCGTCGCGCTGATCGCGGCCAAGCGCGACAAGCCCGTCGCCTTCCAGCGTGCGAAGGCTCTGTCCGAGCGCCGAGCGTTCCATGGTGAGGATCTCGGCCAGTTCGCTGACCGTCGGAGGCTCGGATGCGCGACGCTCAAGCTCGGCGAGGATGCCGAACTGGGTCAGACGCAGACCCGAGGGCGCCATCACCTCGTCATAGAGCAGCGTCAGCCGGCGCGACGCAGCGCGCATCGCGGCGGCGATGCAGGGGCTCGCCGAGCGGAGGGGCAGGCTCATCGGGCGCGCTCCTCATCAACAACGACCGCGATCTTGCCGAGCGACTTGCGGCCGGCTTGCATGTCGGCAAGCGCAGCGTTGATGGCATCGAGTTCGCACGGGATGATCTCGCTGAGATGCGGACGCACGACCCCTGCCTCGGCAGTCGCAGCCGCGTCCCTGATCGCGCCGCTCAGCAAGGCCTTCGTCTTCGCGTCCAGCGGAACGGAATCGGAGAAATAGCGCAACAGGTTGACGTTGACGAGCTGAGCGTCCTTCACTGCCAGTGTGACGGCAACGGGGCTTTCGGTCTCGGCACGACGACTGGTCTTCCCTGGACCGACGCCCAGCACCACCCATCGTCCGCCCGGCCGCACCATCTTCGATGTCGCGACGAAGCTGTCCTCGCTGTAGGTCGCATCGAACACGATATCAACGCCTAAGCCCTCGGTCAGCCGGGCGATCCCGGCGGCGATGTCGTCGCGGTGGTAGTCGAAAACATGATCGGCGCCAGAAGCCAGCGCCAAGGCACGCGATCGTACGTTGCCGGCGCTGCTGATGATCATCTTCGCGCCGAGCGCCTTCGCCAGCTGAACGGCCAGATGGCCGACCCCGCCGCCACCGCCGGGAATATAGACCGTCGAACCGGCATCCAACGTATCCGCAAGAGCAAGGTAGGCAGAGAGATAGCAGACGCCGAGCGTTCCCGCCTCGACAAAGCTGAAGCCGTCAGGCTTGGACGCGGCCAGGCACTCGGGCACCAGCGCATAGCCGCCGGTGCCGCCTGAGGCCCAGGCACCATCCCGGTTCGACGGCACCATGCCGAAAACGGCGTCACCGATGTCGAACGTCGTCACGGCATCCCCGCGCGCGGCCACGATGCCGGCGAAATCGAAGCCGAGCGCGACCGGCAGCGTGCGACCGAGGAAATTGAGCTCGGCGAGCTTATAGTCGAGCGGGTTGAGCGACGACGCCACGACATGGACGAGCAGCTCGTCTGCTTGCGCCGTCGGTACGGGCCGCTCGAACGTCTCGAGCGGCAACCCGTCCGGCGCGCGCGTATAGCCAATGGCCCCGTAGCAATCGGCAGGTGCAACAGCATCTTGACGCATGGATCGGTCCTCCTGGATCTCGATTTAGGGGATATCCCCCTATTCCCAAGAGGCGGCTCGGCTTCGCGGTCCCGTAGAGGGCTCAACTTCCGGTGATCGCGGCAATCCGCGTAGGACATCGCGGGCACAAGGAGCGGCTGCCCGTCGGGCAAATCGGATGCGGAGAATTGCACACCGGCGCATCGAGAGCTCGCGGAGGCTCGCAGAAGCCATCGCAGCGAACTACGAAGTTCACGAGCGTTTTCAACGCGAAGGCCTCGGTCAGCCCCTGCGACCCAAACATTTCTCTTTCGCATTTTCGGAAATCATGCTTATCTCGCGACATCCCGCCTCGTGCAGAGGGGCGTTTCGCGATCGTCACGAACGTGGAGGCGGGCTGCGATGGACGTGAGGGCTGCGCTAGACGGGCGCAAGCCAGCACGGACGGCGAAATCGTGTGGTCCTGGCATCCCGGTGCTGATGCCAAGTGAGCGATGCCTCTTGACGAGCGTCGCGCGCGACGGGGGCAAGAACGCCGGTCCCCGAGGAGAGCGCGTATAAGCCGTAACCCATTCGCGCAGGGAGGGCCGGATGTCCGGCTCGTACCTGTGGTTCTGCCGCGTGCTTTTTGCTGCACGCGGACCATGGGTGCGACCTGCACCCGGCCTTCCCTGCGCCCTCTCGATTTCAGAGGGACACGATTGCCGCATCACTCGGGCGCATCGCGCCGCGAGAATGTAGGCGCGCGTCTGCTGTTTGACAGGTTGAGCTGACGTGAGGATCGAGATCTCGCCGCCCGTGGCGCGCGGAGCGCGAGCCCGGAATAAACGATGTGGAGCAAGCCGTGCGGAATAGGAACAGCAGCATCCACGCATTCGACTGTCGTTCCTGCGAAGGCAGGGACCCATAACCACCATCGCAAATTGGGTTACGCAATGTCTCGACCTGTGTGCCCTACCGCACGGCCGCGGCGTAAGGGTCCCGGCTCTGCGCATCAACAGCGCTTTCGCGCTTATGATGCTTGGCCGGGACGACAGTGAAGTTAGCCCCGGCCGAGTGTGGGCGAGCCTAGCAGCGATGATCCCTCAATTATTCGCACCGGAGCTATCATCGAGCACGTGGAAGGCTTCTTCCAGTTGCGGCGAGATCGCGACGTTGAGCTTCTCGCCGGTCGGCAGCCGGCCGACGAACCATTTGTTGTAGAGCGGGATCAGATCGTGATTGGAGCCGAGCTTGCGGAAGGCGCGTTCGACCACGGCGGCGAGCTGCGGTTCGCCCTTGCGGAACATGATGCCGTAGGGATCGTAGGACAAATAATCGCCGGTGACGCGAAATTTATCCTGCGACTTGTGCCGCGCGATCAGGCCATAGAGCAGGATGTCGTCGGTGGCGAAGGCATCGGCCTTGCCGTCCACGAGCATCTGATAGGACTGCTCATGATCGCCGGCGGTGACGATGTTAATGCCGAGCGAGAACTTCTTGTCGGCATTGTGCATCGCCTGCTCGTTGGTGGTGCCCTTGGTCACCACCACGGTCTTGCCCTTCAGGTCGGTCACCGCCGTGATTCCCGAGGCTTTCGGCACCATCAGCTTGGTGCCGGCGACGAACATCAGCGGCGAGAACGCGACCTGCTTGGCGCGCTCGGCATTGGCGGTGGTCGAGCCGCATTCGAGATCGATCTTGTCTTGCAGCACCGCGGCGATGCGGTCGTCCGAGGTCACCTTGACGTAGTCGATGCGCAAAGCGGGATCATCGACCTCGACGCCGATCTCGTCGACAATAGCCTCGCACAATTCGAGGCTGTAGCCGATCGGGCGGCCCGCCTGATCGAGGAACGAGAACGGCGGCGAGCTCTCGCGATAGCCGAGATGCACGACGTGGTTCGCCTTGATCGCGGCCAGCGTCGGAGAGAGCCCCTCGTCGCCGCCCTGCGCGGCAACGAAGGAGGGCGGAAAGCAGAGCGCCAGCAGCAATCCAAGGCTGGCGAGCGGCCTGCTGGCAAACTGACCCATCTACGGCTCCCGTCAGTGACCAGCCATCGCCGGCACCTCGCCCGGCACCATGCCCGGCGGCACCACATCGCTCGGGCCCAGCGCATGCTCCGGTCCAAGCTCGCCCTCCCACTTCGCAACGACAGAGGTCGCCAGCGTGTTGCCGATCACGTTGGTGGCGCTGCGGCCCATGTCGAGGAAGGTGTCGATGCCCATGATCATCAACAGCCCGGCTTCGGGGATGTTGAACTGCGACAGGGTCGAGGCGATGACGACCAGCGACGCACGTGGCACGCCGGCGACACCCTTGGAGGTGACCATCAAGGTCGCAAGCATTGCAAGCTGGGTGCCGAGCGACATGTCGATCTTGTAGGTCTGGGCAATGAAGATCGACGCGAAGGTGCAGTACATCATCGTGCCGTCGAGATTGAAGGAATAGCCGAGCGGCAACACGAAGCTGGAGATCCGCGAGGAGGCGCCGAACCTGTTGAGCCCCTCCAGCGTCTTCGGATATGCGGCCTCGGAGCTCGCGGTCGAGAACGCGATCATCAGAGGCTCGCGGATCAGCTTCAGCAGATGGCTATAGCGCGGTCCGATCACGACAAAGCCGACGATGACCAGGACGCCCCAGAGAATGAACAGCGAGAAGTAGAAGCCGCCCATGAACACGATGAGCTTCCACAACACGGCGAGCCCATTCTTAGCCACCGTGGCCGTAATTGCCGCCCACACCGCGACCGGCGCGAACTTCATCACGTAGCTCGTCACCTTCAGCATGATATGGCCGACGTCGTCGATCAGCGACAACAGCTGCTTGGAGCGCTCAGGCAAGGCGCCCATCGCCACCGAGAAGAACACCGCGAAGATCACGATCTGCAGGATCTCGTTCTGCGCCATCGCGTCCGCGATCGAGGTCGGAATCAGATGGGTGAGGAATTTCTCGACCGAGAACGCCGAAACCGGCAGGCCGGTCGACTGGCTCTTGTCCGGCAAGGTGCCTGGGAAGTTGGCGCCGGGCTGCAGCAAGTTCACCATTACGAGCCCGAGCAGCAGCGAGACGAACGAGGCGCTGATGAACCAGCCCATGGTCTTTGCAAAGATGCGGCCGAGCTTGGCGCCCGAGCCCATATGCGCGATGCCGCCGACCAAGGTGGCGAACACCAGCGGCGCGATGATCATCTTGATCAGCCGCAGGAACAGCATGGCGATCAGGTTGATGTCGTTGCCGAGCTCGACCCGGCTGTCCGGCATCCAATTGAAAATCAAGGTCCCCACCACGATGCCCAGCACCATCGCAATCAGGATGTACTGCGTGAACCTGTTCGACATACTGTCTCCCCTCCAAGCTCCCCGGCTGGTCGAGTGTGGCAGATTTTGACAAGCGCGCAACATGCCACACCCCAAGGGTGCAATTTCCGCGGATGATTTTGCGTGGCGCAGCGCACAATCTGTGCAAATGATTGCTTTGACAGCGCACAACTGCATCACTAGCCGGCAGAATCAATCCACTAACAAGGGAGGAAACAGGATGAGTGCCAACGCGAACCGCCAAATCCTGCTGGCAGAGAAGCCGACCGGGAAGCTCATGCCGGACCATTTCCGCATGGTCGAGGGCGCGATCCCCGAGCCGAAGGACGGAGAGGTCCTGCTGCGCGTGCGATACATTTCCCTCGACGCTGCCAACCGTGCCTGGATGCAGGGCGCGACCTATCGATCCGCAGTGGAGGCCAATAGCGTGATGGCGGGCGGCGGGCTTGCCGAGGTCGTCGCGACGAAGTCGCCACGCCTCGCGGTCGGCGATATCGTGTTCTGCGATACCGGCTGGCAGGACTATGCAGCGGTGCCGGGGAAGCATCTCACCAAGCTGCCGAAGCTCGAGCCGACGACACATCTGCTCAGCATCTATGGCGTCGCCGGGCTGACCGCCTATTTCGGCCTGCTCGATATCGGCAAGCCGAAGACGGGCGACACCGTCGTGGTGTCGGCCGCGGCAGGCTCAGTCGGCTCGATCGTCGGCCAGATCGCGAAGATCAAGGGTTGTCGCGTCGTGGGCATCGCCGGCGGCAAGGAGAAGTGCGACTGGCTTACGTCAGAACTCGGCTTCGACGCCGCGGTCGACTACAAGGACGGTGCGTTGTTCAAGGCACTCAAGGCCGCAGCCCCCGACGGCATCGACGTTTATTTCGACAATGTCGGCGGCGATATCTTGGAGGCGTGCCTGCCGCAGATGAAGAATCATGGCCGCATCGCCTGCTGCGGTGCAGTCTCGCAATATGACGGTGCACCGTCGCCACACGGTCCGCGCGGGCTTCCTGGGCTGATCGTGGTGAAGCGCCTCATCATGCAGGGCTTCATCGTCACGGACTTCATGGATCGGCGCGACCAGGCGATTGCCGACCTGCTCAGCTGGGTATCGTCAGGGCGTTTGAAGGTGCAGGAGGACATCATCGACGGCCTGGAGAACACGCCGCGGGCCCTGATCGGACTGCTCGCCGGCGAGAACCGGGGCAAGCGCATGGTCAAGGTTTGATCCAGGTCTCGCAAACGGGAGAATCTACGTGCGTATCGCGGTGCTTGGCGGCGGTCCCGGCGGACTCTATTTCGCCCATCTGTGGAAGCTTAGACATCCTGACGCCGTGGTCGAGCTGTTCGAGCAGAACCCGCGCAATGCGACCTGGGGCTTCGGCGTGGTGTTCTCGGATCAAGCGCTGGACTTCCTGCGCACCGACGATCGCGAGACCGTCAATGCGATCACGCCGCGGATGGAGAGCTGGCGCAACATCACGCTGAACCTATGCGGGCAAAGCGTCGAGATCGATGGCGTCGGCTTTTCCTCGATCGGCCGGCTGGAGCTGCTCAACATCCTGCAGGCCCGCGCGGCAGGCGTCGGCGTCGTCGCCCATCACGGAACGCCAGTGCAATCTCTCGATCAACTCGCCGGCTACGACCTGATCGTCGCCGCCGACGGGCTGAATTCTCTGGTGCGCCGCAATTACGAATGCGATTTCGGCACCTCCGTGACCTATTCCAGCAACAGATTCGCCTGGTATGGCACCACGAAGACGTTCCCGACGCTGTCGCAGACTTTCGTCGCGACCGACCGCGGCACCTTCAACGCACATCACTACCGTTATGCGCGCGGCATGAGCACGTTCCTGGTCGAATGCGATCATGCGACTTGGCAGGCCTATGATTTTGCGAACAGCACGGTCGAGGAATCCAAGGCGATCTGTGAGCAGGTGTTCGCCGCAACGCTCGATGGTCATCCGCTGATCTCGAACCGCTCGGTGTGGCGCAACTTCCCGTGGGTATGGAACGAGCGCTGGTCGCGCGGGAACATGGTGCTGATCGGCGACGCCTTGCATACGGCGCATTTTTCGATCGGCTCCGGCACGCGGCTGGCGATCGAGGACGCCGTCGCGCTCGTCAAGGCGCTGGAGATCGAGAGCACGCTTCGCGACGGCTTTGCGCGCTACCAGGTCGA
>Ga0209233_1000905_pt1 | contig 12957 bp, 4 predicted proteins | sample AraplaCL_Cvi_mCL_FD_184269 | JGI IMG/M metagenome (GOLD analysis project Ga0209233, IMG submission 184269) | Arabidopsis root microbial communities from the University of North Carolina, USA - plate scrape CL_Cvi_mCL (SPAdes) (version 2) | ecosystem: Host-associated > Plants > Roots > Endosphere ...
AGCAAGGTGATAGCCGGACTAATCTGTGACATTTGTAATACTGCCACCCGCATCGCGGCGACTAAGTCTCAGCGTGATCGCCGGAATTCCGAACGGCCGCAATCTTGCACAAGGGCCGGAATAATTTTCTGCACTGCGTGTCCGCGCGCGAGAGGTAATGATCATGTCATGGTGCACAGGCTTCATTTAGTGCGCAGATTTCATACGGATTTTGTCTGTCGTCCCATTGTTGCCGGAAATTCGTCCGCATCGACTGCCAATAGCGGATGATGGATCATAACAACCGGCCACTGAGGAGGCGCAACTAAATGGCTGCCGCCCAAGACCGTTCACGAATGACAGGTGCCGCTGGCCTTGCGGATTTTCTCGGAACTGGAGACGACCCGGTCACGCGCGGATTGCGGCAGGCCGCGCGCCGGATCGCCGGTATCGGAGTCTTCAGCGGCGTCATTAACATCCTGATGCTCTCGGGCTCGGTCTACATGATGCAGGTCTATGACCGCGTCATTCCGAGTCGCAATCTGGCGACGCTGGCTGGCCTGTCGCTGATGATTCTGCTCGCCTACGTCATGCAGGGTTATTTCGACGCGTTGCGCGCGCGCATGCTGTGCCGGGTCGCGACCGTGTTCGATGCGGGGCTGCAGGAGCCGATCCACCACGCGCTGGCGACACTGCCGCTGCGCGGCGCCAAGCCGATGCTGATGCAGCAGCCGCTACGCGATCTCGACCAACTCCGCGCCTTTATGTCGAGCATGGGCCCAACCGCCTTTCTCGACATGCCCTGGATTCCGATCTTCCTGATCGGCCTGTTTCTGTTTCATCCGCTGATCGGCCTGACCGCTGTGGTCGGCACGATGGCCATCATCTCGATGACGCTGATGACCGAGCGGTTGTCGCGCCGCGCCGCCAAATCCGCGATGGACACCAGTGCGGCGCGCCAGGTGCTGGCCGATGCAACCCAGCGCAACGCCGAGGTGCTTCGCGCGCTCGGCATGACCGAGCGATTCGCCGCGCGCTGGACCGACGTCAACGAGCGCTATCTGAAGGACAACATCCGCGCCAGCGACGTCTACTCCAATCTTGGCTCGGCGGCGAAGGTGCTGCGCTTCATCCTGCAGTCGGGAATGCTCGGTATCGGCGCCGCGCTCGTGGTCTCAGAGCAGGCCTCGGGCGGCGTCATGATGGCCTCGTCGATTCTGATGGGCCGCGCGCTTGCGCCGGTCGAGGTCGCGCTCGGCACCTGGAAACAGCTCGTCGCGGCGCGCCAAGGCATTGTCCGCCTGCGCGAAATCTGTAAATCGACGGCCAAGCCGCCGGCACCCACAGTGTCGCTGCCGCGCCCCTCCCGCGAATTGACCGTGCAGGAGCTGGCTGTCGCCGCGCCCGGACAAGAGCGGTCAATCGTGTCCAACATCTCGTTCACGATCAAGGCCGGCACCGGACTTGCCCTGCTCGGCGCCAGCGCCTCGGGCAAGACGTCGCTGTCGAAAGCCCTGGTCGGGATCTGGCCGGCACAACGCGGCGTGGTGCGGCTGGACGGCGCGGCCCTCGACCAATGGAGCAATGCGGATCTCGGTCGTCACATCGGCTATCTGCCGCAGGATGTGGCGCTGTTCGACGGCACGGTCGCCGACAACATCTGCCGTTTCGACGAGAGCGCGAATTCGGATGCGATCCTGAAGGCTGCGCGGATTGCCGGCGTCCACGAGATCATCCTGCGGCTCCCAGAAGGCTATGCGACGCGAATCGGCCAAGGCGGCATGGCGCTCTCCGCTGGCCAGCGACAGCGCATCGGGCTTGCTCGCGCCGTGTTCGGCGATCCCTTCCTGATCGTGCTCGATGAGCCGAATGCCAATCTGGATGCCGACGGCGAAAACGCGCTGAGTCGCGCGATCCAGATCATGCGGCAGAACAAGAGCATCGTGATCGTGATCTCGCACCGGCCGAGCGCGCTGGCCGCGCTGGACATGGCCATGGTGCTCTATGAAGGCAAGGCGATCGCGTTCGGCTCCTGCCAGGAGATCTTCGCGCGGGTGTCCGGCGGCAAGCCCGGCCAGGCCGCGCCAGCGATCGGAAAAGCCGCGCCAGCGATCGGAAGGGCCGCGCCAACGATCGGAAAGACCGCGCCGGCTGTCGGCAAGGCCGCGCCTCAGCCGCAACAGGTTCGGGCTGCACCCGCTGCACCGGCACGATCGATACGCCACGCCGCGCCAGCTGCGGAGAACGCCTGATCATGAAGCATGTCAACGACCTCAGGCCGTTCGATGACGACGATTTCACGCCGCCTCCGAGCCGTCATGTCGGTCCGCAGGGCGATGCGCTGATCCTCGAATTACAGCGGCTGCAGCGCGCGTTCGAAGAAGAGAACGAACCCGACTGGCGCGAGTCCCGCGACGGTGCGAGGCAGGGCCGGCGTTCGTCCGCCGGCCGTGCGAAGGGGCCGCAAAGGCCTGCGAAGAAGAGCAAGAAAGGCAAGGTGAGCCGCGCGTTCGACGGTTGGCTCAAGCAGTTCGGCTTTCGCTCCGCCGCTGCCCCACAACCTCAGCAACGTCGTCCGCAGCGATCAAGGGTGCAGGAGCCGCAGCTACGCGAGCCGGTCCGTCCGTCGCGCGAACCGGTGATATCGCCGCCGCCGCGACAGCAACGCCAGCGTCCGGTCCCGCCGCGCGCTTCGGCCGAGACGATGGATCTGAGGCCGGTCGAGGCCAGCCGCCCGATGCCGCCGAGAGCGGCAGCGCCGCAGATCAGGCCTCCTGTCGCGCAGCCTCAGCCGGCCGCACCTGCTGAAGCTCCGCAGATCCGGCTGCCGGTACCGGCGCAGCCACAGACCCGCATGGGACAGCTGGCCGGCGCCGCCAGCACGGCGCTGACCACGGGACTGACGCTCATCGCAAGCCAGGGCACCGCGGCGCATCTCGATGACGCCTCGGACGAGGCGCTGATCCCGCGCGTCGGCCGCATGTATGAGAACGAGCTGCGCACCGGCCTGCGCATCCTGCTCCTGGCCGTGGTGCTTGGCGGCGGCTGGCTGACGCTGGTGCCGCTCGCAGGCGCTGTCGTCGTGCCCGGAAATCTCGTCGTGCAATCCGACGTGAAGGCAATCCAGCATCCGACCGGCGGCATCATCGCCGAGATCAAGGTCGACAACGGCAAGCATGTCGCTGCAGGCGATCTGCTGGTGCGGCTCGACGCCACCCAGGTGAAGGCTGCGATGCAGGCGATCGGCAAGCAGCTCAACGAGCAGCGGGCCAAGATCGCCCGCCTCAGCGCCGAGCGCGACGGCCTTGAGCAGCCGGACTATCCGTCAGAGCTGACCTCGCACGCCGATGACGACAGCGTCGCTGCCGTGATCGCCTCAGAGAACTCGCTGTTCAAGGCCCGGCTGAATACGCGGCAAAGCCAGAAGGACCTGCTGCAAGGACGGGTCTCGCAGCTCAACGACGAGATCGGCGGCATGCAGGCGCAGTCGGACTCGAAAAGCAAGCAGATCGACCTGATCAATGGCGAACTCGCGGGCGTTCAGGATCTCTACGACAAGCGCCTGGTCCCGCTCACGCGATTGACGACCCTGCAGCGCGAAGCCGCGCGCATCGACGGCGAGCGTGGACAGCTGGTATCGAGCATCGCCGAAACCAAGTCGAAAATCGGCGAGGCGCAGCTCCAGATCGTCAAGACGGACCAGGATTTCCGCACCGAGGTCGTGAAGGATCTCGGCGAAGCGCAGGCCAAGGAAGGCGAGTTGATCGAGAAATTCGTCGCCGCGCGCGATCAGCTCAACCGCATCGAGGTCCGCGCGCCGAACTCCGGCACCATCCACCAGCTCGCGGTGCACACGATCGGGGGCGTCATCAAGGCCGGCGAGACGATCATGGAGGTCGTGCCCGATTCGGACGAGCTGCAGGTCGAGGCCCATGTGCAGCCCAAGGACATCGACCATGTCCACATGGGACAGGCCGCGTTCGTTCGCTTCTCCGCCTTCAACCAGCGCACGACACCACAGCTCAGTGGCCAGGTCTCTTTCGTGTCGCCCGACATCACGACGGACCAGAAGTCGAACTCGACCTTCTACACCGTCAGGATTGTCATGTCCGAAGACGAGCGGCACCGCCTCGGCAGCTCGCAGCTCATCCCGGGCATGCAGGCGGAAGTGTTCGTGCAAACCGGCAAGCGTACGATGCTGAGCTATCTGATGAAGCCGATCACCGAGCAGCTTCATCGCGCCTTTGTCGAGGAATAGCAGCCGAGTCACTCGAGTCCCGTGGCCTGAGTGAAGGCACGCGGGCTCGGGCAAGCACGATCGCGCGCCGGTCTCCCCGCAGACACGACACCGCGTCTCCAGACAGACACGATAATCGTCGAGCTGACGAGCACGCCGGATGCGGCTCATCGTACCGCGCGCTTTCGTCGCATCGGCAACAGCGCATCATCGGCGCTATGATACCCCTATTAGTTCTTCCTCAGCGAGCAGCGATTCACGCTGAATTGCCGGCGCTCCTGCAGGTTCCACAGGCTCTTCCTCCAGGAGCATTGTTGTTCGAGGCGTTCGATCGCCTCTGGCGCGCCGCAAGATGCGGGCGACTTCTTGGCCATATGATGCAAACGACGCCGCGAAAGATGGCCGCGCACTTCTCTCCCTCATGAATTCAAGCACTTCGCGCATGGCCCGACGCGGGTGCGAACGTTTCTAAATGCCCGAACAACAACAAATTTGCGAACGGCGCTGCGCTTTATTCGGCCCCTTTTGCGCAATTAATTGCAGCCGTCCTTGGGGGAGCACAACTGTCACTCCTGACTGCCGGAGTTCGCCGGTCGGAAAGGGCCTGCCGTTCTATGCGTCCCGCATGCTGCCATATGCACGACGTCGGGATGAATTGGGGAGAAATGATCAATGGCGACGAACACCTTTAATCCGACTGCGTTGGCAAATGGCACGTCGAACCTGCTGACGCGCGCGTCCGCGCTCAACCAGTCGACCGATCTGGTTCAGGCGGGTGTCGTCTTCAATGATGCGGTTCGTGCTTCGCTCGGCCTGTTCAGTCTCGCAGGCAGCGGGAACTCCAATCCGTTCCTCGGCAGCTACACAACCGATATTCACGCGGTGCAGAATGACATCGCAGCGATGCTGGCCAATCCCGGCCAGGTCACGCTCGGCGGCCAGACCTTCGCGCTGAACGCCACCGACACTGCCGTGCTCACCAACGTCCAGTCGCAGTTGGGCACGCTGATCACCGCCGCCGGACAGATCACCAATGCCGCGACGATGTCGGCAGCCAGTCAGACCATTCATTCGGTCCAGAGCGAGATCCTGCAGGAGATCAACAACGACCACCACCTGTCCGGCGCGCTGAACAACGTGCCGTTCCTCGCCAACACCGGCGCCAATGATGTCGCGTTCCAGAACTCGCCGGCGGGCGCGGACGATCCGACCACTCTGGCGGCAGCAACGGCCGGCAACAGCCTCAAAGACGTCGGCACGGTGTTCAACAAGGTTGTCGATCTGGCCTCGGGCGACATCAACGCGCACAATCTGCAGGAGATCACGACCGATCTCACTGCGGTTCAGAGCGGCCTCACCGCCATCCTCAACAACAAGACTCAGCTCGCCCAGATCGAGAACGGTGAAACCGCCAATGCTGCGGCGCTGACCACGGTGCACCTGCAGACGGTTCTTAACCAGATCAATCTTCAGCTCACCAAATACAACGCCGCCGAGACCACCGGTAACCAGGCTGCGCTGCGTGGCACCGCAGACAATCTGCTCGACATTATTGATATCGTTCAGGGCGACGCCAACCTGAACACCGCCGCGGGTGGCAATGGCGCTGCGGGCCACGCCGGCGGCTTCGCCGAGGATCCGGGCGGGCTCACCGGCACCGTCACCAAGTTCCAGGACAACCAGGCGCAGACCAACTTCTGGGCCGCCTTCCTGGCCGAAGCCAACACGATCAACGCGCATCTGACCAAGATCTCGACCGGCGCCGAACAGGCAAGCCAGACCCTGATCACCCAGATCCAGAACTATCAACAGTTCGGCGCCAATTTCGATGCGGCGCAGGGCGCGGTGTTCCAGGGCCGCTTCGACAACGAGCTGAACAACGGCACGCTTGAGGCCGACTCGGCCGCCGCCATCAAGGGCCTGCAGGGCATTCTCAACGGCGACACCGGCGCAGCACTTGCCGCCGACAAGGCCGCGATCGTGGCCGCCGGCCAGGGGTTTGCCGCCGACGCCATGGACGTCTCCGGTAACAACATTGCCATTGGCGGCGCGACTTATGTCGGCACCGCGACCACGGTGTCGACCGCAACCTCGGTTCATGGCTTGGCCCACGGCACCATTCCGGTCACCGCCAACCCGAACATCGCCGAGGGCACGGGCGGCACCGCGACGACTCCTCCCACGGGCGGCGGCACCGGCGGAGGCGGCACTGGTGGTGGTACTGGCGGCAGCACCGGCGGCCATGCCATCAACTTCAGTCCGACTGCGCTTGCCAACGGCACGTCGAATCTTCTGACGCGCGCGTCCGCGCTGCAGCATTCGACCGACCTGGTGCAGGCCGGCGTCGTCTTCAACGACGCGGTTCGCGCCTCGTCCGGCCTGTTCAGCCTCGCCGGCAGCGGCAATTCGCCGACATTCCTGAGCAGCTATCAAGCTGATATCACCGCCGTCCAGACCGATATCGCCGCGATGCTGGCCGATCCGGCCCATGTCACGCTGGGTGGGCAGACCTTCGCGCTGAACACGACGGATACCGCCGTTCTGACCAACGTCGAGGGTCAGCTGACCACGCTGCTCAACGCGGCGGGACAGGTGACCAATGCCGCGACGATGGCGGCTGCCAATCAGACCATCCATTCAGTCCAGCAGGAGATCCTGCAGGAGATCCACAACGACGCCCACCTGACGACCGCCCTGAACGGTGTCACATACCTGGCCAACACCGGCGCCACCGACGTCGGCTTCCAGGCCTCGCCTGCGGGCGCTGACGATCCCGCCGCGTTGGCCGCAGCAACCGCGGGCAACAGCCTCAAGGACGTCGGCACGGTGTTCAACAAGGTCGTCGAGCTCGCCTCTGGCGGCATCCATACGGGCAACGTGCATGAGATCACAACCGATCTCACCGCGATTCAGACGGGCCTCACCGCCATCCTCAACAACAAGACCCAGCTCGCTCAGATCGAGACCGGTGAGACTGCCAACGCAGCGGCACTGACCACGATCCATCTGCAGACCGTTCTTGGCCAGGTCAATCTCGAGCTTAACAAGTACGTGAATGCGGAGACCACTGGCAATCAGGCCGCGCTGCGCGGCACCTCGGACAATCTGCTCGATATCATCGACATCGTGCAAAACGATGCGAACTTGAACACGGCAGCCGGTGGCAATGGTGCGGCAGGGCATGCCGGCGGCTTCGCTGAGGATCCGGGCGGGCTCACCGGCACCGTCACCAAATTCCAGGACAACCAGGCGCAGACCAACTTCTGGGCGGCCTTCCTGGCCGAGGCCAACACGATCAATGCGCATCTGACCAAGATCTCGACCGGTGCCGAGCAGGCAAGTCAGACCTTGATCACGCAGATCCAGAACTATCAACAGTTCGGCGCCAATTTCGATGCGGCGCAGGGCGCGGTGTTCCAAGGCCGCTTCGACAACGAGCTGAACAATGGCACGCTCGAGGCAGACTCGGCCGCCGCCATCAAGGGTCTGCAGGGCATTCTCAACGGCGACACCGGTGCGGCACTTGCCGCCGACAAGGCCGCGATCGCGGCCGCCGGCCAGGGCTTTGCTGCCGACGCAATGGACGTCTCCGGCAACAACGTCCCGGTCAATGGCGGGACCTATGTCGGCACTGCAACTACAGTATCGACCGCAACCTCAGTCCATGGCACCGCTCACGGAACCATCCCGGTCACCGCTAATCCGAACATCGCCGAGGGCACGGGCGGCACCGCGACCACTCCTCCGGCTGCCGGGGGCGCCGGCGCAGGTGGCGCTGCGGCGGGTGGCGGCACGACCGCAGCGGGCGGCGGCACCACGACGGCCGGCGGCACGGGCTCGGGCGGTGACCACAGCACTGGTGGTGGTACCACGACAGCGGGCGGCAGCACCTCGTCGGGAGGTGGTGCGGGTGCGGGCGGCAGCTCCGGCGGCACTCCTACGGCCAATAACGGCCACTGCGGCGGCTGTGGCCAAGATCAAGGCCATCACGACGATCACGGCCCTGCACAGGCCGCCGCGAACGACTTGGTGCTGGGTGCGCATCCCCTCGACTTCTCGCATCATGTGATGGGACATGTGTGGGGCTGAGGCTTAACCGGCGGATCAACGACATTGGCCGGCGCAGTGCTCTGCGCCGGCTTCCTGGTGAGCGACGCGTTGGCTTCGTCGTTCGGGATCAACTCCCCCTGCGAAGTAAACGTTCAGACGGACGGGCATTCATCTCGCGTCCCTCCGTCCGGACATCTTATTGCAGCAAAAGACGGTCATGAACGAACCTGCCATTGCCTTACGTCCGCGTCTCGTTTCGGCGTCGAACACGCCGCCCTCTTCGTCCTTGCCGCCCGCCGATACATCGAGCCTCGAGGCTGCTGAGCAGGCCCACCGGCGCATGCTCATCGCGCAGCCGCATCATTTCCGAACACTGTGCGGACTTGCCATGATCCGCCTGCAGCTCGGCGATATCGGCGAGGCCGAGATGCTGGTCGGCGAGGCCGCGAGTGCCGCCGATCAGACAGCTGACGCATCTCTCCTGCTCGGCCAGGCCCACGCGAATCTCGGCGATGGCTGCCGGCGGCTCGGCCGTCACCGGGACGCGATCGCCCATTACGAGCGGGCGCTTTTGATCCATCCGGAAACATCAGGCGTGCTGCTCAATCTCGGCGGCTGTCATCAGGCAGTCGGGCAATTTGAGCCTGCCATACAGGCCTTCCATCAGGCCCTTGCGCAAAACCCGCATCTTGCCGAGGCGCATTACAATCTCGCCAACATCTACCTGGAAATGAACAACTGGGCCGCTTCCGTCTCGCACTACGAGCGCGCCATCGCGGGTCGTCCCGGCTTTCCCCAGGCGCACAACAATCTTGCCAATGCACTGCAGAAGCGCGGGCGCTATCAGGATGCGATCGCGCATTACGACGAGGCGATCCGGATCGACCCGCATTATGCGGTCGCCTTTCGCAATCGTGGCGATGCGCTGAGCGCGGTGAAACGCTTCGACGATGCCATCGCCAGCTATCGGTCCGCACTCGCCGTCGCTGCTGCCGACGCCGTGACGTTGAACCATCTCGCCACCACGCTCTCGATCGTCGGGCGGCTCGACGAGGCCAGCCGCGCCTATGAGGCCGCGCTCGCGCTCGAGCCCGACAATGTCGGCCTCCAGCTCAATTACGCCGCCGTCAGACGGTTCGTCGCGCACGATCCGCGCCTGCCACGTCTACAGGCGCTCGCAGCCCGCGAGGCGAGCCTCTCCGAGCGCGAGAGGATCACGCTGCACTTTACGCTAGGCCGCGCCTATGCCGATATCGGCGACGGCGAGCGATCGCTGCAGCATCTTCACGCCGGCAATGCGCTGGAGCGCCGCCGCTTCAACTATGACGAGACCCTCGCGCTGCAGCAGTTCGAGCGGATCAGGCGCATTTTCACCAAGGAGCTGGTCGAGGCCCGCTCCGGCCATGGCACGCCGTCCGATGCGCCCGTCTTCGTCATCGGCATGCCGCGCTCCGGCACCAGCTTGATCGAGCAGATCCTCGCCAGCCATCCCGGCGTGCATGGCGCCGGCGAGGTCAGCCACCTCGCGGCCGCCACGGCGTCGCTCGCGGAGCGTGGGCACGGCGACTATCCGGAGATGCTCGCTGATCTCACCGACGACGAGCTGCGCGAGCTCGGAGAGACTTATCTCAGTCACTTCAGCGGGGTAACCGCCGACCGGATCGTGGACAAGATGCCGGCGAACTTCCTGTTCGCGGGCCTCATTCATCTGCTGTTTCCGAACGCCAAGATCATCCACGTCAAGCGCAACCCGATCGATACCTGCCTCTCCTGCTACTCATTGCTGTTCGCTGAGCCCCAGCCCTTTGCCTACGATCTGGCCGAGCTCGGGCGCTACTACAACGCCTATGACGGCCTGATGCGGCACTGGCGCTCCGTTCTCCCTGCCGGTGTCATGCTGGAAGTTACTTACGAGGACGTGGTGCGCGATTTCGAGCCGCAGGCGCGCCGGATGATCGCCCATTGCGGCCTCGATTGGGACCCGCGCTGCCTGTCGTTTTACGAGACCAAGCGGCCGGTGAACACGGCGAGCCTGGTCCAGGTCCGCCAGCCGCTCTTCACCGACTCCGTGGGGCGCTGGCGCATTTATGGCGAACGGTTGAAGCCGCTCCTGGAAGCGCTCGGTACCGACGCCGTGCTCGGCGCCGTCGCCACCATCATGGCGCCGGATGCGCCGAGAGCCGCGCCGGCCAATGTCGCTCCTCTCGTCATGACGCCGCCTGCCCCGTCACTGCCGATCGAACCACAGGCAGACCAGAGCATGCTGGGGGCGGAGGCCGAACGCGCTTTCACCGTCGCCAAGAAGCTGCAGGACCGCGGCGATCGTGAGGACGCCGCGACGCTGTTCAGTTTCATTCTGGCGGCCCAGCCCCATCACTTCGGCGCACTGGTCGGGCTTGGCGTGTGCTGCACCCACGCCAACCGCCTGGACGAGGCGCGCAACTACTTCCAGAGGGCCGTGGCGATCAATGGCAAATCGGCCGAAGCCCATGGCAGTCTCGGCGCGGTCGAAGCCACGGCCGGCCGGCTAGACGCCGCAGTGGGCCACTACCTAACGGCACTGGCGCTCGCGCCCGATCACCCCGGCATTCTCTACGCCTACGGCATGGTGCTGCAAAGCCAGGGCAAGCGCGATGAGGCGATGGCGACGCTGCACCGCGCGATCGCCAACAAGCCGCAGCATCTGGATGCTCATTTCGCGCTCGGCAACCTGCTCTATGCCGCCGGCAAGGACATCGAGGCGGCCAAGTGCTACCTTAAGGTCCTCGACCACAGCCCGAACCATGCGGAGACCCACAACAATATCGCCAACGTACTGTTGAGACAGGGTCATCCCGAGCGCGGCATCGAGCACTACAAGAGGGCGATTGCGAGCCGACCGACCTACGCCGACGCCTATGGCAATCTCGGCAATGCCCTGCTCGAGCTCAATCGTCTGGAGGAATCGATCGAGCAGAACCTCAAGGCGCTCGAGATCAAGCCCGATCGCTTCGGCTCCTACAACAATCTCGGCGTGGCCTATCAGGCGCTCGGCCGGTTCGAGGAAGCAACGGCCGCGTTCGAACGCGCCATCGAACTCTCGCCCGACGAAGCGCCGGTCCACCTCAATCTGGCGAACATGAGCAAGTTCAAGCCGGAGGATCGCCGCCTGCCCCGGTTGCGGGGACTGCTCGAGCGGGTCGATCAGCTCGACGAGGAGAAGCAGATCGCTGCTCATTTCGCGATGGGCAAGGCGCTCGCCGATCTCGGTGATCATGACACCGCGTTTGGGCACCTCAAGGCCGGCAACGCGCTGAAGCGGGCCACCTTCACGTATGACGAGCCGCAGCGGCTGGCGACGATGAAAAACATCGCCGCCAAGTTCACACCGGAGTTCATCCAGGCCTTTGGCGGACACGGCGATACCTCCTGGTCGCCGATCTTCGTCGTCGGCATGCCGCGCTCCGGGACCACCTTGATGGAGCAAGTGCTGGCCAGCCATTCGCAGGTGTTCGGCGCCGGCGAGCTCGAGACCTTCAAGGAGCTGATTGCGGAATGCGCCAAGCGGCGGCATGCCGTCCCTCACTATCCCGAACTGATCAGCTCGCTGCCGCCGGACGAGATCACCGAGCTGGGACGGATGTACACGACGCGGGTCCGCGCGCTGGCACCAGAGGCTCAGCGGATCGTGGACAAGATGCCGCTGAACTTCATGTTCGTCGGCCTCATCCATCTTGCGCTGCCGAATGCCAAGATCGTCCATATCAAGCGCGACCCGCTCGATAACTGCGTCTCTTGCTACTCGCTGCTGTTCACCGGCAGCCAGCCTTTTGCCTATGATCTCGCCGAGCTCGGTCATTACTATCGCGGCTATGAAGGCGTGATGGCGCATTGGCGCGACGTGCTGCCGCCCGGCGTCATGATCGACGTGCAATATGAGGACTTGGTCGACGATCTCGAAGGCGTGTCGCGACAAGTGCTCGGCCATTGCGGTCTCGACTGGGAGGACGCCTGCCGCGACTTCCAGGACACCAAACGGACGGTACGTACCGCCAGCCTGATGCAGGTGCGCGAGCCGCTATACCGCAGGGCCGTCGGAAGCTGGCGGCGCTACGAGAAATTCCTCGGGCCGTTGCATGAGGCCCTGGGCACGGCGCCGGATGCTAATCTTGTAGGCAATTGAAGCGATCGGGATTGTCGGGCGTGAGCCGACAAACAAATAGCCGGGTACGCTTGCCCCGGGGATAGGTGACGGGCGAGGCACCCGGCTATTCGGCCGCGCGGCGGTGCGGCTTTTATCAGTATGCCATCAGCGCCTTAAGGAATTGTCCTCATCATATGCTGCAATCGGTCCGTGCAGCTACGGTGGAACACAGCGATTGCAGGGATCGCTATGCGTTGGGCACTCGGCTGTGGTGAAGGTGGCACGGGCGCTTGACGGGAGCGCCAAGGATTGATTTGACCCGGACAGGATTATTGTCCAACCCGCCTCCAGTCCGCCCGCCCCGCAACTCACGGAAGACATCCCCCCATGCGCATCACCCTCGTCGGCTCCCGCCATTTCGGTGTGGCCACACTGAACATGCTGCGCGACAAGGGCATCGAGATCGCCCGCGTGGTGGTGCACGATGGCGAGGACCGGCTGGCCGCCGCCGCCCGCGCCGCCGGCATCGAGGTCGTGGTGCAGGCTAGCCCTAAGCTGGTGACGCCGG
>Ga0209233_1000906_pt1 | contig 12956 bp, 9 predicted proteins | sample AraplaCL_Cvi_mCL_FD_184269 | JGI IMG/M metagenome (GOLD analysis project Ga0209233, IMG submission 184269) | Arabidopsis root microbial communities from the University of North Carolina, USA - plate scrape CL_Cvi_mCL (SPAdes) (version 2) | ecosystem: Host-associated > Plants > Roots > Endosphere ...
GAAGACCTCGCCGCACACACCTTTGACGCCATCATCAACAGCACGCCCTACGGCATGCGCAATCAAACGATGGAAGCCCCCATCGCCGCAGAAGAAATGCGCGGCAAGGTCTTCTTCGACCTCGTGTACAACCCGGTAGAAACACCGCTACTGCAACTCGCGCGACGCAACGGTCTGCAAGTCATCCCAGGCGTAGAAATGTTCGTAGAACAGGGCCTCCGTCAGTTCACCCACTGGACGGGCCAACCCGCGCCACGCGAAGCCATGCAACAGGCCGTTCTCGAAGCCCTCACATAAACAGCTCAGATCGTCCTAAGTGAACAGATCAGAGCATCTCAGATGAACAGCTCTGGGTGCCCACATCTTGATTGAGAAGTGGGCCAGCGGCAAAGCCGCTCATACGGTCGAAAGACCGTCATTCTGAGCGAAGCGAAGAATCCCAACACATCCTCCCACAACGACAACGCTCACCCCTTCCAGCCACAACCCAAAACCAGCTTCGCAAAGCGAAGCTTCAACGCACGAAGTGCGTCCTCTTTCGGAAATGCAGGGCTTCAGCCCTGCCATAAGATCACTCACAAACAAGCGGCTTTAGCCGCTGAGAGACTCCCCAACTTGCCGCACCGCTTTCCAACAACTAGAGTCAAACGCGTATGCGTCTTCTTCGCGTGTTGATTGCCCTGCTCGCCGTTGCCGGAACGGTCGTCTCCATCCTCGCCCTGCGCGTCCACAATATGGACCCCAACGCCGCGCCGCCATGCGCCGTCACAGAGCAGTGGGACTGCGGCACCGTCAACCACTCGCGCTTCGCCGTCTTCCCTGCGCGTGGCTTCGATGAAGACCCCAACAGCAAGGGCCACATCCCCGTCGCAACCATCGGCATCATCGGTTATGTTCTGATCGCCATCCTTGCGCTCCTGGGCCGCGATTTCCTCACCTTTGAAGCCGCACAGATCGGCTGCTTCTGCGCACTGATCCTCACCTACCTTGAGAAGTTCGTCATTGAGAAGTGGTGCATCTACTGCGTCTGGTCGCAGAGCATCATCGCCGCCATCGTCATCCTCTCGGCGGTGAACTTCTGGATCGCCAATCGCGATAAAGCGCGTACCGGCCTCCACATTCGCGCCATCTAAACGCATCAAAGAAAGAAGCGCGTATGGGCTGGCTCGACATCATTCCGCTGTTGCAAAAGGTTGTGCCATTGCTGGCGCGTGGCGTTCCCATGCTTGAGGTCTTCGTCAACTCGCGCGGTAACGCCCGCGAAGAGATGCGCGCCTCCTTCGATCAATTCACTACGCAGATACGCGGCGACATCACATCGCAGAATGCCGAGCTATCGGACGCGCTCGCTGCCAACACCGAACACCTCGGCCATCTCTCATCCGACGTCGCACGTTTGCGCACCATCACGGAAGAGCAATCCACTCGTATCGCTGCCTCAGAGCAGAAGATCGCCAGCATGGCAGGCTCGCTGCGCGCGCTACTCATCCTCACCGGCGTGCTTCTTCTTATCTGCATCGTTCTTCTTGTGCTGCTCGTTGCTCATCACGCATGATCCAGCAGCCCATCACCGGCTTCCATCAGGATGAGGAAGGCCACTGGATCGCAGAACTCGCCTGCGGACACACGCAGCACGTCCGCCACGATCCTCCATGGCAGTCCCGCCCCTGGACGCAGACGGAAGAAGGCCGCCAGTCCATGCTGGGCCACACTCTTCCCTGCAAGCTCTGTGAGCAAGCGGTAAACTAAAAGCATGGGAATCACGCGGCAACAGGCCCTTGACTGCTTCGCTTCAGACGACCTTATCGGCATCGGCATGGAAGCCGACGCAGTGCGCCGCCGCCTGCATCCCGAAGGTGTGGTCAGCTACATCATCGACCGCAACATCAACTACACCAACTTCTGCACGGAATACTGCACCTTCTGCGCCTTCTACCGGCCACTGAAGGGCAAACTCGCCAGCGAAGGCTACATCCTCGACTTCGAAACGATCTACGACAAGATCCGCGAGACGGAAGAGATGGGCGGCACCGGCGTCCTCATGCAGGGCGGCATTCATCCTGACCTGAAGATTGACTGGTTTGAGAAACTCTTCACCGGCATCAAGCAGCGCTTCCCCAACATCTGGTTGCACTGTCTCTCCGCCAGCGAAATCCTCGCCATTGCGGAGTACAGCGAAATCAGCCTGCGCGACACCATCATGCGTCTGCGCGACGCGGGCCTGCAGTCCATCCCCGGTGGTGGCGCGGAGATTCTTGATGACGATGTGCGCAAGCGCATCGCCCGCCTCAAGTGCCGCACGGAAGATTGGGTCAGCGTCCATCGCACTGCACACTCGCTTGGCATGCGCACCACCGCCACCATGATGTTCGGTGTGGGCGAAACCATGGAACAGCGTGTAAATCACTTTGAAGTGGTCCGCCAACTTCAGGAAGAAACCGGCGGCTTCACCGCATTCATCCCGTGGAGCTTCCAGCCGCACAACACCGCACTCGGCGGCCGTGGATGGGACGAGGCCACCAGTGTCGAATACCTGAAGACCCTCGCCATCAGCCGCATGTATCTGGACAACATCCAGAATGTACAAAGCTCATGGGTCACGCAGGGCCTGAAGGTACTGCAGATGGGCCTCCGCTTCGGCGGAAATGACGTGGGTTCCGTCATGCTGGAAGAAAACGTGGTCAAGGCAGCAGGCACCGCCAACTGCACCACGGAAGAAGAGCTACGTCGCATCATCCGCGGAGCAGGCTTCAAACCCGTGCAGCGCGACACCCTCTACACCACCTACTTCCTCAACTAAGCAATGCATAGATCCCCCAGGTGTACCAAAAGTGCACCTAGGGGCGATCCAATACGCAAACCGAAGACTTCCCCTCCCACCCCAAAAATCCGTGTGTATTACCGCTCCGGAAGCATCCAACATCCAGTAAGCCAAAATGACGCTCGGAGCGTCCCACAACTTAAATAGAAGAAGCGTGTCTCTGACATACGCACGGCTTTACTTACAGGAGTTCAGTGATCCCTATGAAACTGTCTTTTTATCTTCATGGCCTCTGTGCTGCAGCGGTGGCTCTGTCAGCGATCTCGCTTGCTCCAACCGCCTTGGCTGCAGGCCCATCCACGCCGGACACCCCCAAGCCCCTCGCCGCAGCACCACTCTTCAATCCCAGTGCGGTCAGTGTTTCCTCAGACGACTTCCACTATCAGCCTTCCGGTATCAGCAGCAGCTCAGATGACGCAATTGCCGCGGCCGATCCGGCAGCGTCGTTGAACTTCGACACCGGCACGCAGCCGCCTCCGGGTCGACGTTCCTACGGCCGCTCGCGCTATCAGGACCACCTGCACAATTCTGACGGCTCCACCAAGATCGCCTTCATGGCGGGTGCCGGCCTGAACGTCCCAACCGGCGACACGGCAAAGTACTACACGCCAAGCTGGACGGTTGCATTTGGTGGTGGCTGGAACTTCAACCGCATGTTTGGCGTCCTCGGCGAGTTCCACTATGACCGTATGGGCGTCACAGGCGGGGCCATCAACTACGAGTACAACAATGTTCTGAACTATCTTGAGCAGTACGGCTATGGCCCGAACGACCTCGCCGGTTTCGATGCCAACGCGCATGTACTCTCGCTCACCGTGAACCCGATCATCAACTTCTCGGATCCACGCAGCAAGATGGGCGCATATGTCACTGGTGGTGGCGGTTGGTATCGCAAAAGCACCAACTTCACCCTCCCCACGGCGCAGACTGGTTGCAATTACTACTACTGCCAGACCTTCTACACCACATACAACCTGGACTCGTACAGCGCCAATGCCTTCGGCTGGAACGTGGGCTTTGGTCTCACCTACAAGCTCAGCGAGTTCTCCAGCGAACGCCTCTTCGTAGACGCCCGCTACCACTGGGTGCCCATCAAGGATGACGGCTTTGCACAGGACCCGTTCTTCCCCTTCAACCGTCGCCACACCGGCTACATCCCGGTCACCTTCGGTATCCGCTTCTAACCTGTTCTTCTAACCTCGAAAGCCCCGTCTGAGTCCAACAGACGGGGCTTTATTTGTGTATAGAAAAGCTATCTATCCGCGAGCAGGATGCGTCTCCAACCACTCGCGCAATGCCGCATTCATTCTTGATTGCCATCCCGGACCACGTGAACGAAACGTATTCAGAACATCGGTGTCGAACCGGATCGTTGTAGATTCTTTGTTGGATCCAATAGGCCTCCCACGACGCTTCACTTCTGCCAACCCATGGCGCAACTCTTCGGCGGTCATCGGACGCTCGTCTTCCGTGATGCCGTCCCATACAAAATCCCCGCCAACTGGCGGAACCTTAGACGCAGCAAGAGCACGATTACGAGAAGTCATGCGTGAGCCATTCATGGTAAGCCTCTCTTTCTTCTTTGCTGGCGGGACGAAAACTAACGATTCGAATTACGGAATGCTGTGGCACATGCACTAGGGATAGCACCGCCAGTTGATCACAGGTCATCGGCCAGTGACCACGAACATAGCGCTTCAGCGATCTGAAAGACATAGGCAAACGATTGAACGCGCTCTTCCCCGTTACGCATCACAGGAAGGTCCAAACGAATATCGCTGTCCAGGACCAGTTCCGCATCCGAGAAATCCAATCCATGTTTCGCCAGATTCGCTTCGCGCTTCCGTTCATCCCATGTCAGCGCTCGATCCACATATTTATTGTGGTAACAATTAATCCGATGTCAAGAGAGTCTTAGTGATCCACCACAGGTTCCCCGCCAGATTCCCAATTCACCCAACCCCACTTTCCACCGCATCCCATCCGTTAGCCTGAAATCAGTTCAATCTTTCTGGAGTTCTGTTGTCGCGTCGTCGTTCTGCTTCTCTCTGCCTTGCCCTTGTCACCGTCACCAGCTCCCTTCAGGGCTGTAAACACTTTCGCCATCAGGAAGAAAAGCAGAAGAAGGCGCAGGCCGCAGCCGTGGCCAAGGCACAGAAGAAGCCCAAGCCGGAGCCGCTCGGCCCTCCCATCAACATCGCGAACGACTACGCCTACCGCATCTTTCAGCGCACCGCATCCACCGGCATGATCGCCGTCGTCGTCCGCGGCGATGAAACATGGATGGCAGGCTACGGCCACGTTTCCCCCTCCAATCACGACACGCCACAGGCGGACACGCTCTTCCGTCTCTGCTCCATCTCGAAGATTCTCGCGACGGATTTGCTTTCAAAACTCGTCGCCATGAAGAAGGTTTCGCTTGACGATCCGTTGCAGAAGTACGCGCCGGAAAACGTGACCGTGCCCACCATGACGGTCCGCGGTCCAGCCGATCGCCCGGTCGAACTCATCGACCTCGCCACCCACACCGCAGGCATGCCGCGCGAAATCGCCTATCCTCCTCAGGGCGCAGCGCACTTCACCTTCCCGGACTTCAACTACCGCTGGCAGTGGCTACCCTCCTTCCGGCTCCGTTCACAACCCGGCACCGCGGCGCATTACTCCAACATCGGCTTTGACCTTCTTGGCGACGCCATCGCCTCCGCCAGTGGCATGAGCTATCACCAGTTCTTCCAGCAGCAGACGGCGCAACCGCTGGGCCTGAAAGACACCACCCTCACGCCCACACCAGACGAGTGCAGCCGCCTGATGGGAGGCATGCACGAACCCATCGAATGCACGGACACGCAAGCCGCTGCAGGCTCAGGAGGCATGTACTCCAGCGCCAACGATATGGCGAAGATGCTGCGCTACTTCCTCAACCTGCCCGGCGTCCCCATCTACGCCAACGAACTCGCCACCCAGACCGTCATTGACCCCGCCAACCTGCACAGCATTCAGGGCCTCGGCCACGCAGGACTGCCCGACGGCCTCGGCCTCGGCTGGATCGAAATCAACAAGGACTACGGCCCCTCGCGCATTGTGCAGAAAACCGGCGGTGGCGCAGGCTTCCAGACCTACATCGCACTCAACCCCGCACGCCACACCGGCATCTTCTTCGCACGTACCGACGGCCGACGCCCCGCCGGCAACATGTTCCGTGAGGCCAATGACATGCTCCTCGCCATGGTAGGCCTGCCGCCAGTACCGGAGGACATGAACGATCCCGAACGCGAACTCACCGCCGAAGAACTCCGCGCCGCCAACGCAAAACTCCGCGGCATCCGTCACGGCAAAGCAACAGCAAAGACAAAGACTGCAAAGCCAGCACACGGTGCAGCGGCAAAGCCCGCCGCAACACCAGCAAAAACAGCCACCACCAAACGAACTGTCACAGCCCGCAGCCGCACAGCCAAACCCAAGCCACACACAGTCCGCCGCAAACAGCGATAAATACAAATCCAAATGAATGCCCAGGTGTGCGAAGCTCAGTTGGGCATTCGCAACAGCGAATCACACGAACGAAGTTCGTCCAGCGAAGCTCCAACCGTCATTCGTCCAGCGAAGCTCATACGGTCGAAAGACCGTCATTCTGAGCGAAGCGAAGAATCCCAACAAACTCCGACCTCACAAACACCGCTCCCCCCTTCTAGCCACAAAACCCAACCAGCTTCGCAACGCGAAGCTCATACGAACGAAGTTCGTCCACGCGAAGCGTCGAGAACGGTACGAAGTACACTGATACTCCATGCGCACCGGCCAGCCCAACCCCGAAGTGGAATCGAGTCTGGCCGAAGCCTCCGAGCTGAAGCGCAACACGGCTCTGCGTAGTGTCCTCGCCGCCAGCGGCATCACGCTGCTCAAGATCATCACCGGCCTCTCCACCGGCTCGCTCGGCATGCTCAGCGAAGCGGCGCACTCTGCCATCGACCTCGTCGCCTCCTGCCTCACACTCTTCAGCCTTCGCCTCTCCGACCGCCCCGCCGACGAGGACCACACCTACGGCCACGGCCGCGTGGAAAGCCTCTCCGCCTTCATCGAGACCGGCTTCATGCTCGCCTCGTCCATCTGGATCATCTACGAGGCAGTCCACCGCATCCTGCGTTACGCGCACGGCCAGAGCCTCGACCTGCAACCCTCCGTCTGGCCCGTCGTCGTGCTGCTACTTTCCATCGCCGTCGACTACACACGCTCCCGTGCGCTCGCCAAAGTCGCACGCGAATCCCACTCCCAGGCACTCGAAGCAGAAGCCCTGCACTTCGGCACGGACATCTGGTCAAGCCTGGCAGTCCTCGTCGGCCTGATCGCTGCTTTCCTCGGCAAACGTCTCGGCATCCCCGCGCTGGAACTCGCCGACCCCATCGCCGCTCTCATCGTCTCGCTCATCATCCTGAAGGTCACGTACACGCTCGCGCGCGAAACGGTCGACGCGCTGCTCGACGCCACCACCCCGGAGATGCGCAAGCAACTCGTCGACGCTATCCGCGCCGTCGAAGGTGTCGCCTCCGTCAACGATCTCCGCATGCGCCGCGCCGGCACACGTTACTTCGCTGACGTTGCCATCGGCATCCGCCGCAACACCACGCTCCAGCGCTCGCAGCAAATCGTCGCAGCCGCCACCGAAGCCGTGCAACAAACCATGCCCGGCACCGACGTCGTCATCCGCACCATCCCCTACGCAGGCCGCAGCGAAAGCGTCTTCGATCGCGTCCGCGCCGTAGCCCTGCGCAATAATCTCTCCATCCACGACGTCTCCGTGCAGGACGTGGAAGGCGGTCTCGCCGTGGAACTCCACCTCGAACTCCCCGAGCAAATGCTGCTCCGCGAGGCGCATGATACCGTGACCCGCATCGAGTCGGAGATGAAGCAGGAAGTCCCTGAAATCCGCTCCATCATCACACACATCGAGTCAGAAGAAAGCACCATCGAACCCGCCATCCGTCTGCAGCACGACCGCGACCTGGAAGACGCCGTACGCCGCGCCGCAGCAGGCTTCCCGGAGGTTCTCGATGTCCACAACATCGTCACCACACGCAGCGGCGACCACCTGCAGATGAGCTGCCACTGCACCATGCACGACGACCTGCCCATGGGCATCGTACACCGCGTCATCACACAGATGGAAGCCGCCTTCCTACGCGAACGCCCCGAGGTTGACCGCCTCCTCATCCACCCCGAACCAGCCACAGACAACGACCGCTAACCCACAAAGGTCGAACAACCAGAGCTGTCATTCTGAGCGAAGCGAAGAATCCCGGCGAACCCGGATCACAGCAAATCGCTCATCCCTTCCGACCTCAGCGGCAAACAGTTTCGCAAATCGAAACCCATACGATTCGAAGAATCGTCCTCCTCTTCCCTTCAGAGCACGCAACCGAAATAGTTCGTTTACAAAACTACTTGACAGGCGCCCCGGGGCAGTCTAACTTCACCGTCATGCAGATCCAGCACAACCAGTATTGTTGTCCGTCACGCATCTCATGCTGACGAGTGGAACTGCCATACCTCTGCCATAGCAGTCTTCCATGCCACTCGTCCAGCACCTGTGCTGGGGCGGGTTACAGCTCCCAACCACACACATCAACGATCCAGCCGGCGCTCACACTTTGAGCCCGCAACAGGCCATGCTTAAGCACGAGTAAGCTCGATCCCTCAGATCGGTACGCTCATGCACATCTTGAATGCCTGTTCGTGTCTGCCGCCGCTGGTCTTTGGAAAGGGAGCCACACGATGAGATCAACACACCGCGCAGTACTCTCCTTGCTTTTCATTTCGGCCTTGGGTACGTCCGTGGCCGTAGCACAATCCGCCACGCATTCTGCTGCTGTACTCACCGGACGCTGGGATGCGCAACTTACGGACAACGGCCCAGCCATTCCGTTCCGTCTCGACATCTCCGGATCTGGTCCAACCTTGAAGGGCACCTTCTACGATGGCTCCAAGCCCTACGAATCGACCACCAGCGCCACCTTCGAAGACGGCAAGCTGGTGCTCAGGCAGGACCATTACCTGACCACCATCACCGCTACTCTGGAAAACGGCGAATTGAAGGGGCAGGTTGCCCTGCGTGGTCCCGGTTACCACATCGAATATGGCCTTCGCGCCAAGAAGCACGTGGATGAAGTCGTCGATGCAAAGAACATTCCCTCCATCGCAGGTCAGTGGGAGATTCCACTTCCATCCACCAGCGCCAAGGGTGAGAAGGCATTCCGTCTGAGCGCGCGTCAGAACGGAGCAGAAGCTGAAGTCTCCATCCTTCGCATCGATGGCGACACCGGCGCTTACAGCGGCACGTACAAAGATGGCAAGTGGGTACTCAGCCACTTTGACGGCCATCGACCCGGCGTCATCGAAGTAACCGCAAAGAACGACGGCACGCTGCAAATCTTCAAGGACGACGGCGCTCTACTGCGCGCCATCGCCGGTGAAAACGGCAACGCCAAGGACGCGGAAAAGCCGAAGGACGCATACAGCCCGGCACCATCCGTGGCATCGACCTCCGAAACTTACATTGCTTATCGACCCGAAGTAGCACGCGCAAAGGGCCTGCCTCAGCCCGACGACTTCAACACCCACACCACCGTACGCAACGCCAACGAGCAGTTCACCTTCAACTTCCCGGATGCCAGCGGAAAGCTCGTCTCCAACGATGATCCGCGCTTCAAGGGCAAGGTGGTTGTTGCCGTCGTCACCGGAACCTGGTGCCCCAACTGCCATGACGAAGCCCGCTTTCTCGTCGAACTCGACAAGAAGTATCGCGACAAGGGTCTGGCCATCGTTGCACTCGACTTCGAGGAGCCCGAAGAACAGGCAAAGCTCGAGCGTGAGCGCGCCTTCATCAAGGAATACGGTGTCAACTACACCTATCTGATCGCCGGAGCGCCTGCCGAGATGTGGGAGAAGGTACCGCAGGCAGTCAACCTGAACACCTGGCCTGCCACTATCTTCGTAGGACGTGATGGACTGGTGAAGGGCATCCATTCCGGTTTCGCCTCGCAGGCTAGCGGAGAATTCAACACGCAACTCGAACAGGAGTTCACCAGCAAGATCGAACAACTACTGGCGGAAAAGCCCACTCAGCAGACCGCCTCGGCTCGCGGCCAGTTTTAAACCCAAGCGAGCCCGTCACAGACGCAGATCGCTAAGCAGCAACCTTTGCGGCAATGGTTGCTGGCTTAGCGGTCTGCGGCTTGAAGTCCGCCAGAGGCCCCTGCGGAGCAATCATGCGCAACGAATTCAGAATCGACAGCAGATCAATTCCTTCCTGTGCGAGCGCGCCATTCAGAGGCGGCAACAAACCGAAGGCCGCTGCGATCATACCGCCGAGACTAAGCGCCATGCCACCCACAGCGCTCTCCAGCGCAATCCGCCGCATGCGATGCCCAATGTGAATCAACTCATCCACCGCTTCCAGCGAAGACTGTAGAATCACCGCACCTGCCGCCTCGGCCGTAATATCGCTGTTCAGCCCAAGCGCCACACCTGCCGTTGCAGTCATCATGGCAGGCGCATCATTGATGCCCTCTCCCAGGTACAGCGTCGGAGCCTCCGCCGTAAGCTTTCGCACAACCTCCACCTTTTGCTCCGGGCTCATGCCGCCGTACACCTCGGTAATGCCCATGGCCTCCGCAAAGGCCGTGACCTCCTGCGGACGATCGCCCGACAACAGCACAATGCGTTCGATCCCATGCCGCATTCCCACGTGCCGCAGAAACGGTTTCGAGTCCGGACGCGGCTGGTCGTGAAAGCGAAACACTCCGGCCAGCAACTCGTCGACAAGCACAATGCACTCCAACCCCGGCACAATCGGCGGCAGTTGTTCGCGCATCGCGGGTGTCAATTTACCTCGCCCTGTCACCGTCAACCGCTGTCCCGCGATCACACCTGACAGCCCCTTGCCCGGCAGTTCCGACACCTCACTTACCGCAGGCAAGCCAACGCCGTCCCTCACAGCCCGTTCTCGCACCGCATCGGCCAGCGGATGCTTTGAATAACGCTCCACAGCCGCTGTCATTCCCAGCAGCCGTTCGTCACTCCACCCGCCCAGCGCAACAATCTCGTGCAGCGAAGGCTTGCCATACGTCAGCGTGCCCGTCTTGTCGACAACCAGAATGCGGCAACTATCAAGCTTCTCCAGAATCGCAGGATCTTTGACCAATATCCCGCGACTAGCCGCGACAGAGATCGCCCCAATCACCGCCACCGGAATCGCCAGCAGCAGCGGACACGGCGTCGCAATCACCAGCACCGCAAGGAACCGCTCCACCGAGTGCGACGCCAGCCCACTCACCAGCGCAATCCCAACCGCCAGCGGCGTATACCAACTCCCCAGCCGATCACCCAACCGACGAATCTTTGGCCGCTGCTGCTCCGAATCATGGAGCACCGCCACAATCCGTGCATAGCGCGAGTCCGCAGCCGGCTTGTCCGCACGAATCGTCAGCACGGCATTGCCATTGATCGCGCCGGAGAGCACAGCCGCACCCACCGTCTTCTCAGTCTGGTAAGGCTCTCCCGTCAGGTACGACTCGTCCATGCTCCCGTCGCCCTCGACCACCGTGCCGTCCACCGGGCAGATCTCATGCGGAAAGATACGCAGCCGCTGCCCCGGAACGATCGTGTCGATGGCTACATCGACCATCGCACCATCGTCCTTCATCTCATGCGCCACCTGAGGCATCCGCTTGGCCAGCGCAGACAATACAGACGATGCCCGCCGCGTCGCGTAGTCCTCCAGCGCCTCGCCGCCTGACAGCATCAGGATCACGATCGCTGCCACCCAGTACTGCCCCAACACGGCCGCTACCGTGATCGACAGTACTGCCAGCACATCCACACTGAAATTGCCGCGCAGAATAGCCAGTAACGGCCGCAGGACAATCGGCACGCCAGTTGCCACAACACTAGCCAACAACACAGCACGCCCTGCCACCCCTTGGTGAAACGGCCAGATCAGCAATGCGGCAAGCGCCATCACACTGCTGATAAGAATGGCAACCGCCACTGAAGAGATACGGCTCGCCGCGTTCTCCAACCATTGCATGACCGCCATCATAGCCTTGCAGCCACCTGGCCCAGCACGAATCCACACGCAACCATCTGCAACTCTCGTTGCAGCCGCAAAACACATCCAACCGACAAAGAGTACGTTGCTCCCGCGAAGAACAACCAGAGAGCCAAAGCTCCGCTCTAACTTTCTCGCAGACCGATAAGATACCCACAGTGAAGATTCGCATCCGCTATCACGACAACTCAGGCGAAGTTTCCGCATCGGCTGCACGTGCCTTTCGCATCGGCACCACCGTTCTCGCCATGACGGCGGTCGCGCTGCTCTCTGCGCTCATCACCATGCGCCTCGCCATCCACACCGGCGAAGTAGAAACCCCCAGCCTCACCGGCATGACGTTGGAAGAGGCCGCGAACGCCTCTAACAATCGCAAGCTCAACCTCACCGTGGAGAACCGCTTCTACTCCACCACCGTCCCTGCCGGGCGCGTGCTCTCACAATCCCCTGCTGCCGGTGCCACCGTCCGCAAGGGCTGGCACATGCGCATCACGGAAAGCCTCGGCCCCCAGCGCGCCACTATCCCCGACACCGTAGGCATGAACGAGCATGACGCAGGCATGGCCATCCGCCGCGCCTCACTCGACCTCGGAGCCATGGCCCATATCCCCTCACCCGGCCTATCGGACATGGTGCTCGCACAAACGCCACCCGCTAACGCTGAGGGCGTCGACAAATCCGAAGTCAGCCTCCTGCTCACCGAACCCTACACCGCGCAACCCAAGGCATGGGTCATGCCGAATCTCGTAGGCCTGAGCTACTCCGCTGCCTCCGCAAAAATGCGAGAGATGGAAGTGCGGGTCTATGCCATCGTCCCGCAGCCCGCTCCCGTCGTCACTGATCCCAGCATTCCCCCGCCACCACCCGTTCCAATGGCCCCGGCAGGCTATGTCCTTTCGCAAACGCCAACCGCAGGCGCACGCGTAACCGCAGCCGACATCGCCAAGGTCAAAATGAGCGCCGCAGCCGCCATATCCGACCCCACAACCCTGATCACGCCAGCCCCCGCAGCAAACGCAACTCCACCAACAG